>TARA_R110002050_G_scaffold24083_3_pt1 | contig 184742 bp, 149 predicted proteins | sample TARA_R110002050 | Tara Oceans TARA_R110002050 (sample SAMEA4396988) | marine metagenome | biome: Polar Biome; feature: [DCM] deep chlorophyll maximum layer (ENVO:01000326); material: water (ENVO:00002006), including particulate matter (ENVO:01000060) such as... | depth 25 m
TAATACCAAAGAAAACTAAAACCTTGTAAATCATATGATTTACAAGGTTTTATGGTTTTTAGACTATCATAAGAATTGAATTAATATGGTTTAATTCGGTTCACAATTCGGTTACCATTTTATAAGTAAAAAAGGGTAACCGAATTACTGATTTGGTTTTCGTCGACAAACAATGTTTAATCTAAAAGGCGAAAGAATGAAAACTTCAACAGCATTTAGCATTCTATTCTGGCTAAAGCAATCGCAAGCTAGTAATGGAAAAGCACCGCTTTACGCACGTCAACTGCGACATTTTGCCTCGATCCATACTAAACTTTAGCTACTGGAGTTCCTTTCATGCCTTTTTCAACAAGCCAACTAATAAATTTTGCAAATGTTATTGCCGTATGACCTTTATCTTGTAAAGCTTTTAATACTTCCAATGATTGAGCTAACTTTTCTTGTGGTGTTGCCATCTTTTTATCTCTTTAACTTTTTATTGTACACTAATTAGGTTTTTATGTTGTACAAATATTAGATTTTAATGATGTAATTAGATATTTATGTATAATAAACAAATAATTGTTTGTTTATTATAATTAAAAAGGAAAGATAAAACAAAGATAAGCACTAGCGTGCTTGGAGTTCTCTGCTTTCTCTTTTTTTTAGGTTTTTCGTTTCTCTTTGTCAAAAAATTATTTGGAAGGGGTTGTTGCGTTCAATTTTACTTTTTAAATCTGATTTTGACTCTCTCAAAATCATGGATACGAACTCTAAGAAAAAACTATTAATTTCATTTGGTGAAAGGTTACAAAAAATTCGCAAATCCAAGAAGTTTAGCTATAGAGAATTAGCCCAATTATGCGATGTTGATCATAGTCAAAAAAAAGAGAAAGGTATAATTAGTATTCAAATAACTACATTATTCGAATTGGCTAGAGGATTAGACATAGACCCCAAAGAATTATTGGAATTTAGGCATGACTAATTAAACTTTTACTCGTTGTTTAAATATTTTAATGAAGATTAAAAGTCTATATGATCTGTGTTTTATGTAACGCATAGGTGGATCCATTGCTTTGTTTATTTTTTGGACTCCGCCTTTTCTATAAAGAATTTTTTATCTTTGAGAGACAAAAAAACAAAAGGCTAAACCTAACACTATATAACTAGCCATAGCCGCCTATCGCCAGGCTACGGTAGTTATACTTATTGTTGTGTGTCATTAGGAGCAACCTCTTTTTTAAGAAACATTTAAACAAATTATCAACATTTTATGTATTTTTTTTGTCTTATATTTGTAAATGAATTACATTTTAAAGACAAAAAAACAATGTTAATTAATTTTTCAGTTGAAAACTATCGTTCTATTAAGAATAAAGTTACTTTATCATTTGAAGCTTCTAACTCAAATGATTTAGAAGACTATTTCATAATAAATGCATCAAAGGATTTAAGACTATTGAAATTAGGTCTTATATATGGTGCTAATGCTTCAGGAAAAACAACCTTGTTAGAAAGTCTAGATTTTTTACAAGAATTAATCCTCGAACCTGTTGAGAAAAAAAATGAAGTTATTGAATTTAGCCCATTTTTATTCGACAAAGAATCAAAGAATAAAAACACGAATTTCTCAATAGAATTTTTTCAAAATAACGTAAAATACATTTACAATCTTGAATTAAATACAAACTCTATTGTATTTGAGGAACTTTACTATCACAAGCCAAACAAGGCGTTAGTTTTCCGAAGAAATACGGAACTTTCCAAACAGTTAACAAAAATTGAATTTGGTAGTAAAATTAAAATTAACAAATCACATAAATCTACACTAGAGGCAAACACTCTATGGAATAATACAGTTTTAGGAGGTTATATTAAAACAAATTTTGAATCAAAAGAACTTCAAGAGACTATAGATTGGTTTGATAATAAATTGAAACCAATGATTTCCTCAAAAACTAGTTTATTGGGTTTTATTTCCAGAAGAATAGAAAATGATAAAATTAGCAAAAATGATATTGTTGAGTTTCTTAAAAAAGCAGATTTCAATATATCAGACGTTTTAATCAAAAGTGAAGAAACCGAAGTAGATGATGACATTTTAGACTTTATCAATAAAAAAACTTTAGTATCTAATGACAAATTAGATAAAATAAGAGAAACTGGGAAAATTGAAAAAAAAGAAATATTTTTTCAACACTCTCTAAATAATGATAATTTCTTGATGTCATATAATGATGAATCTCAAGGGACTCAAAGATATTATCAGTTTAGCGGATTATTAGGTTTAATGATAAATGATGAACTTATTGTCCCAATTGATGAAATTGAATCTTCATTACATCCAGATTTACTAAAACATTTTCTTTTATCGTTTCTAGCAAACTCAAAAACATCTCAATTAATAGCGACAACCCATCATAGAGAGCTTTTGATTGAAAAAGACATACTACGTAGTGATGCTATTTGGTTTACAGAGAAAAATGATAATGGATGTACAGAACTGTTTTCTCTCGATGACTTTGATTCTTCTGTGATTAGAAAGGATACAGGCTCTATTTTTAACGCCTATAAAACAGGGAAATTAGGAGCAGTTCCAAGTTTAAGTGATTATTATATTGAATTGGAAAATGGCTCGAATTAGAAACAAAAGGAATCATCATAGAAAAGGTAAAAAGACCTATTCGATTATAGTAGATGGAAAAACTGAGGTTTGGTATTTTCAAATGCTAAAGAAAAATGAAGATTTACCAAGAATTGACGTAAAACCTGAATTACCAAAAAAGAAAAAACTTTCTGAACAATTTGAAAGCGTAATAGAAAATTCAAAGATTTATGATGAAGTCGTTTGGCTTATTGATTTTGATACAATAATAAAAGAAACTAGAGAAGCAAAACCTGGGTCAAAAACAGCTTTACAAGAGCTTGAGGAATACAAAAATCACATAGATGAAAACATCAAAAATGTGGAACTTTTTGTGAATACACCTTGCCTTGAATTATGGATATTATTGCATTTTGAAGCAATTGGAAAACTCTTTCCTAATTGTGCCGATGCAGAAAAAAGACTTAAAAAATTACACATAAAAGACTACGAAAAAAGTGAAAAGTTTTACAAAAAACGAAGTAATGATATTTATAAGCTCTTATCAGACAAAAAAGAATTTGCAATTGAAAACGCAAAAAAGCTAGGGGAATTTGAGATTAATAATCCAAACAAAAGTATTTCCGAAATGTATAAGATTTTTGAAAAATTTGGAATAAAAAAATAACGTCACACAATAACTAAGTATTCGGCTCGCCGATAGGCCAGAGCAATGGCTATAATTAATACGGGTTTTGGTGCTTAATCCAAAGTTTAGTGTGTTTTTATGAAGTCCGCCAAATCTTTTGATTTGGCTTTAAAAATTAAAAATTAAAACAAAATAAAAAGTTTTGGCTAAGTGCTTAATCAAGGGTTAGTGCTTTTTTGTTACATCTGATTTTCCTGCGTAAAATCCTCGCACACAAACACGTAACTTTCCAAGATAAACACGTTGGCAGTAATTCTGACTCGCAGTTATGGTAGAAATTCAAAAAATAGAGACAATTTCGGACTTTACTCCAAAGCGGATAAAAAAATACATATTTCTTTGGTGTAGCGAAGGAAATCTCTCTATTGAAATTGATAACAAGCTATTAATCTTGACTAAAAATCAGGTATTGACTATTACCTCTGGACAATACCATTGTTTTAAAAATACCCAAAGCGGAAAAGGGTATTTGCTCGATTTCACGCTTGACTATATCTGCAAAACCGAAAAGGATATTGAACTCATCTTTCAAAACAGTCTTTTTTGCCATTTCGATTATAACGAAATCATTACCATTAATAATACTTTAGAAATTGAACAAGAGCTACAAAAAATAGAGCAGGAACTCAATCACAAACCTTTTCAATATTTGGAATCTGTTCATTCCCGAATTGAATTACTATTGTTCGAAGTCAATCGTTCAAAAATAGCCAATGGTGGAGACGTTTGGAAACCAGAAGCTCTGTTTCTGAGATTTTTAGAATTTGTACGTAACAATTTTGAACATAATTTCCCACTAAAAGAAATAGCAGCACAATTGCAAACTACTGAATTGAAATTAAATGAACTTGCCAAACTACACGCAGGTAAAACAGCTCAAAATATTATTTATGGTTTAGTGATTTCCGAAGCTAAACGCAAATTGCACTATGAGGAAAAAAGTGTCAAGGAAATAGCCTATGAGCTGGGTTTTAAAGACCCTTATTACTTCTCGAAATTTTTTAAAAATCACACAGGTATTTCACCTTCCGAGTTTCAAAAAGAGTCTTCACTCTAAATCTTACATCATAAACTTGGGATTTTCCATTTTCTAGGTTTTTAGCATCCCCCAACTTTGTCTCATCAAATTTATTAAAGATGAAATCAATATTAATAGGGTTGTTTTGTTTCGCAAGTTTAGCTTGTCAAAATTCCCAATCTAAAATTCAAAGTAAAATGGAAAATCAAGAAAAAAATGAATTGCCCAAGATTGGTATACTCGTTTTTAATAGCTTTTTGGCCAACGAAGTAGTAGCACATTTGGATGTATTTACCAAAGCCAATGAAAATGCTAAACTTTTGTTCAACGTGCTTCTAATTGCGGAAACCATCAATCCTTATGTGAGTGAAGAAGGCTTAAAAATTGTTCCAGATGTTACCATTGCAAATTGTCCAGATTTAGATGTTTTGGTAGTAACAGGCTCAATGAGCCCTGATAATCTGACACAGAATCAAACTCTGATGAACGTTATTAAACAGCAAAGTCAAAAAACCGAATATAAAGCAAACCATTGTATAGGGGTTTTCCTTTTGGCAGAATCAGGAGTAGCCGATGGAAAACAGGTTGTAACTTATTGTGGTGGTAGTGAAACACTTCAAAATGAGTATCCTTCCCTATTGGTTAAAGATGACAGTGTAAATACAGTGGTTACGGATGGCAAAATAATTTCATCCAACGGTAACCTAGTAAGCTATTTGGCATCCTTGGAACTGTTGGAAAAAATGGCTGGAATAGCACAAAGAATACAAGTTGAAAACGAATTATTAATCCATAAATTAAATTAAAATGAACATTCAAGATGATATCACCAAAAGTAACAACGTAAACTGGGAACCATTGATTGAAAATGGCATCAACTATGAAGGCCTATCGGTTAAATCACTACAATTTGATAAAGTCACCAACCGCTCCAAAGCCATTTTGCTGAAGTTTGAAAAAGGGGCTTCGTATCCTTATCACGTCCATCCGGCGGGAGAAGAAATATTGGTATTGGAAGGCAGTTGCGAAATTCATCACGAAACTTTGACCCAAGGCGATTATTTGTACACACCGCCAACAGGTAAGCACAGTGTTTACTCCAAAACGGGATGCGTGTTGTTTTTATCCATTCCAGAGGAAGTTATCTTAATTGCCTCAGAAAATGAATAAAGGACTCTATCAAAATCTATTGACCAATCCCAAGAAAATATTAATGGAATCGTTGGAGCGATATAAATAAAAACTGCGTAGAATACCGTGTCCTATGAAAAGCACTAGCCTAGTTCTCCAATAATTTAGCCTTAATAGGTTACAGGCTATTATATTAAATTTGAAAGCGTTTATTAATTATAATCCGTTATAGACAAGTATTAATCCGTTTTAGACAAATAAAGATGCTTAATTTAGAATTTAAAAATCTTGTTTTATGAATTATGCCAAATCACTTAACCAACAATTATGCAGATTATCTGCTTGAAAACGGAATTGTATATGTAACCTACAAAAAGGGAGTTCACATAAATGTAGAAGCTGCTATGCAGATTGTAAAGGACAGATTGCAAATCCAAAATGGTGAATCTTATCCTGTATTGTGTGATGCACGCCAGATAGACTATGCAGATAAACCAGCTAGAGATTACCTTGCCATTGAAGGTTCAATACTAATTAATGCATTAGCATACGTCGTGAATAAGCCTTACATGGAAATGGTAACCGAGTTTTATGTTCAAACAACTAAACCTGTGGTAGTCCTGCAAAAAACTTTCTTGGAAATTTCAGAAGCCTTGAGTTTTTTGAAAAAATTTAAGACATGAGCACGGGTAAAAAAGAGAGAATACAACGCATTTATTTTATGCTGTTAGAAATGGCCAATGGGAATTTTTTTCATCGATTGGAACGTTCTGGTAAGGAAGACGATATTGAAGCAGTAGAAACGTGCTTAAATATGCTAGCTGAAGAAATTCAAGAATCTCTAACGCATCAAAGTTACGCAAATTCAAAGGGAGTTATGAAACATATTGTTCAGATGTGTTTTTTACTTGATGACCAAGGTATCATACAAATGATAAATCAAAATGCATATAAGATGTTGTCTTATCTACATAAAAATATTATTAATAAACCATTCATATCTATTTTGACAAAAAACTCCAAAAGCAAATGGAGTAATGTCTGGAATGACATGGTGGAAAAAGATTTTTTTGATACTTCATTGGAATTGACTTTTAAGACAAGTGAAAAACTACTATTACCCAGTAACTGCTATATTACAGCCTATAAAGATAACTCAGATAAAGGCCGAAAAATACTTGTAACTGTTGTTTTGCATTCTAAAGTCCAACAAGAAATTGAGAAGGAATTAAAACTTAGTGTCATGGCCTTTGAAAGTGATGATGAACCCGTTAATGAAACAAAACCCAATTTAACATTTGAGGACATTAAAAAGATTCGTGCTGGTTATGAAAGCATCATAAATAATCCTGAAAAGGATTTTCCATCCTTGAAAGATTTCGCACTTCTATTAGGAACAAATGAATTCAAATTAAAGTACGGATTCAAGGAATTATATGGCACAAGTGTTCATCAATTCTTGATAAATGAGCGATTACGCAAGGCAAAAATGTTGGTGCAATATAGCGACTTATCTCTTAAATCTATAGCTCATAAGACTGGTTTTAAAAGCATATCCCATTTTTCTAGAAGCTTTAAAAAGCGATATGAATATAATGCAAAAACGCTACGAAGGCAGTCTCAAAGAGACACCTAGAATCTCCATAATACGCATATTTACTCCACATTAGTCAATAGTTAATCCCAAAACGTCAACTTGAATTGTAGAACTTTGGCATAAGATCAAATTTGTAAAAAATAGACACTATTAAATAAATCTTTGCCAAACATGAAAAGACTTTTAGCATTAATCGTTCCCGTTTTATTTGTGTTTTCTTGTGAGTTGGATGATTCTTTTCCACAAACAGAGACTATAACCAGTGGAATAAAATGGACACTTCAAATAGGGAGTTCTCCTGTAGAGGTGTATAGCCAACTTCAGGAATTGGGGATAGAGAAGAACTTTGATGATATTTCGGTGGCTTATAGACAACCTTTTTCAAAACCTGAGGAAATTCAAAGTGATCTTGGTTTATATCGGTCGATTACTTTAAAAAAAACATCAGGAAGAACCGAGCGGGCACTTATCCAATTTAACCAAGACAAGGTAAGTTCGATAGAGGAAGGAGGAGCGCTTTTAAACATAATTTCTAAATGGCCTGTAGAAACACCTAACGAAACATCTATACTTCTTGATGACTCTATTGAAATACTCCATCAAAAACTGTTGGCAATTTATCAAATCCCAACCTATCAAGATTACCAAATCGTTCTATCAAATAAGTGGCTGCAAAAGTCATATGACCCAGATATGAATAATTATATTGAATGGGCTTTTGCTTTTTCCGAAGATATAAACTTTAGTACTGTTGGACTTTCATCTGTTAACCTCTTTTTTAAAAATGGAAAGCTATCTAAAATAATCCATCGGTATAATGAAGCGGAAGTCGTCTATTAACATTGAAAATAGTTTCAATAAAAATAAACTATCAAATTTTAATATTTAAAACGAATCTTTATGAAAAATTTAAAATACCTGCTTTATTGTTTTCTTAGCCTGTTTTTTGCTGTTTCTTGTTCTTTAGAAAAAGATAATAAAGAAATTCTAATAACCGACCCTCCAGTGTACGGTTATTTAACAGAATGGAAAGAGATAGAACTCAACGTTGGATCAACAAATTGGGAACCGATTTCTTCTGGAGATACCCTTGCATTTTTTTCAGATTTTGCCGAGAATGTAAAACCAAGAGATGGAGCATACATATATAATCCTATCAAATTACAAATCGATGTAGATGTATCTGGCTTTTTTACACAAGATGGCGATCAATTGTCGCTCTTTCCAAATATAAATACGGATAGAAAAACTGTAAAATTTGAAGAGGAAGAGAACTCACTTATTATCACGAATGATTTAGTGAATCCCAACATACAGATTAAATACGAAAAAATAGACTAATGAGCCTCATGACCTTTTAATACGGGCAAAAAATTAAGTATTACGAAGTCAATATTACTAATGATAAATTTAAATCAAATTGAATATGAAAAACTACTTATTTTATCTAGCAACGGTAATCGTATTGATTACCACCTATTCCTGTGAAACTGAAGAATCAGGTATAGAAAATAATGACAATTTATCAGCATTACCAGATGGTTTGGTTACCCTAAAATCAGGTGTTACTGTGGAGAAAAAAAGTAACGACTACCTTATTGAAGGTGATATTGTACTTTCTCCCACGCAGTTGAAAAATTTGGATGAATACGGTGAACTAATAACGAAAGAGCCAGAATACATCGGCGCAGATACTGATGTTCATCCAGTTTATAATATACCAATGACGACGGATGCCAATAATGCAATAATACCAAGAGCATTTAGTATTTATCCAACATCCTATAATCTATGGGCTATGGTTCGGTTTGTATACAATAGCAATTTAACCGCTACGGAAAGAGCTAAAATTAAAAGTGCGCTTGAAGAAATAGAAGCATCAACCAATGTAAGGTTTTACAATGCTACTGGGGAAGATACCTATAATAGTGAATATGGGTTTTATTATCCATATATTGACTTTTATTCTACAGGAAATGTAGATACAAGTTCTTCATACTTAGGGCGTATAGGAGGTAGGCAACAAATAAGTCTAGCTGATTTTGCTTTAACAAGTTGGAACAACAGAACAATTATCCATGAAATTAACCATGCACTTGGTTTGAGACATGAACATACGCGTACAGATAGAAACAACTATATAACTGTTAATACATCAAATTTAACATCCTCTGGGTTATCACAATTTACAATACCATCAACTAATTATTATCAAACAGGAACCTATGATTATACTTCTATAATGGGGTATGGTTCGTATACTAGTGCTACAAGTGCTGTTTATGATACTAGTTTACCTATGTATACTAAACTTGATGGAAGTCCTGTTTATACAGCTACCACATTATCTAGTTCAGATAGAAGTTGGATGAATTATTTCCATGTTCCTTACATAGCACGTTCCGATACATATCGAGAATTGGCTTCAGTTGTTTACAAATCAGATAATACAATTATGACCGCAGCAGAAAGACTTGCTTTTCAAGCGTATCTAAATAATGGTAATTCGACTCCACCAAACTGCTGTCGTATCCCGAATGACTTTTAATATTTTTTAAACAAGTATTATAAAGTATTGACTTCAAACAAGGTTTAGGATATTTAACTGTTATATCCTAAACCTTGTTGTTTTTAGTACTAACATCTGTAAATATTTTAGTAAGTAAAAAAACAATGAAAATGGTAATGCTTTCTCTGTGCCTCTTGTTGCTTCTATGTGAAAATAGTTATCCTCAAAGTGGGGGTAAAAGATTGTTTTTAGAAATAGGAACAGCCTTTAACATAAGTCGTCTTAATTGGTCAATTGCAGGCAATCTAGAGGGGAACTCGCCTAACATACTATCAGAATTAAAATTCAATGATATAATATCTTTTGGTACTTATGTTAGAGGTCAGTATTATCCAATAAAAAGTGTTGTTGTATCTGTATATTTTAATCAAAATAGTGTAATAAAAGGCACAGGTACAGACACAGACTATAAAGATGACAATCGTATAAATCCTGTCTTTGAAAAAGATTTTGAAAGTAATGAAGGTCATTTTAAGCTAGTAAAATCAGGCATTGGTACTCCAATTTACGTTTCATATAAGATTCAAATAATACCATCTATTAATTATTTTTTGACAAAACAGAGGTATTATATTTTAAGTCAAGAAATTCAAGATTTAAGGAGCATATACCAAGCGAATATACAAGGTTCGGAAATAGCTATAGAAACTAATTTAAACCTACATCAAGCCATATATTCGTCATTAACGTTAAGCTATCACTATGTGAATTACAGGGCTGAAGCAGATTGGAACCTGATAGATAGCTTTGAACACCCATTAAGTTTTTCCCATGATTCAAAAGGATTCGGATTTGGTGTAAATATGTTAGTTGGCTACAAATTGAATAATATCTTTTCGTTTCTGGCAGGTGGTTCATTAAATGCCACCACAATCAGAAGAGGAATTGATACGTCATATTTAAGAAATGGAGAAGAAATTTTGACTCAATTTAATGGAGCAAAAAATACTTTTGGGTGTGTTTCTTTTGGAATTCGTGTTTCTCTTTAGGAATTGACATGAGCCTGTAGGTGAGCGTTTTGATAATTTCAATGCATTGCTGGAATACGGTGCATATTAAGTCGTTTAATGGTTGGAGCTTCTTCCATTGGTTGACCTCCAATACTCATTTGCTTGATAACGTATGCATAATAGTGGCAATAATGGGAGAGTAAGCCGATTCATATTTAGGGTGTTTACTATGGAAATTACCGTTGGGTTTTTTATTGATAGAATTTTGAAGTGCAGAACGCTTAGCATTATTAAACGAAACATCTTGAATCACATTATTATCATCAACACTAATAAAAGTGCGCCATCTGAAGCATTAGCAAATCCACAAATTAAAAATTAATTGTTTTGCATAACCCCCATTAACTCCATAGAATAATTGTCTTTTGCCTGTATATAGGCTACTTTTGGGATAATAGTAGCTCCCACTTTTTTCTTTTCAAAAGCAGCAGTCATCCCAAAATCTATCTTTTTAAAATCAAGTTTTTTAGCCCTTTTAATAGTTTGATACAATAACTGTCTATATACCTGGTGTTCGTCAGTGTACATATAATCCATACCAATAAAAGCAGGGATATAAGCGGTTTCCATATTCTTATAGCAAAACATAACGCCTACTGGTATTTGAGCCATTCCCATATTAAAATCCTCTTTTAAATAGAGCGTTAAAAACTCCCAATTCGGATGCTGAGACATCATTGTAAACAGTTTTTTAGGTAAAATAAACATGTTCAAGGCGAGATTATTTTTATTTACATTTTCATACAATCTATAAAATTGATCTATTTGATTTTGATCTGGTTTTTCATGGTATATTATTTTGAAATGGTTCTCAAAGGGTTGAATATCCTTTTTAAAGTGTTTTCTAGAACGCGTGGACAATGTCTCGGGATACTCATCCATGGTATTCCAAGAAAGATTATGTACTTGACACGAATCGGGCATCACCATCTTAATGAACCCTTGTTGATGAAATAATTGACTGAGTTCAATATCGTTTTCAAAATCCCTTAGCACCAACCAGTTTGAGTTTGATTCTTGCTCTAATTCTTCAATTTTATCCAACAACTGTTTTATTGCCAATTTCCAATGTGGATGCGATTTATCCAAATACATGTGTTGCCCTTCTGTAAATGGCGATCCCATACCCAATACATAAGACGTGAGGTAATAAGGATCCTTTTTTCGTAGGTCCTCTAATTTTCTGGAAACGGAAACTGGGGCAAGCATATCATCTTTCCAAAGCGCATACGTAAAAAACGTAGCCAGAATAGGGGTGTTCTCTTGATCTTTAATGATGATGTAGTGAAAGGTCCAGTTGTTTTCGGAACTCTCGTTATTTGTAAAAACATTTTCCAGAAAAAGCAAACCCTCCCAATCAAAAACACCTTGTTTACCCATAAGTTTGTTCCATACATCTTTATCAATACGTTGAATGGTTTGCTCATATACGATACGGACTTCTTCAACTATCTTTTTTTTCGGCGCCTTATCTAAAATGGGAAGATTAAAGGCTACCCTTACTTTATCTGGGGTTGTATGGGTAGCCTCCAAAGCTTTCGGATAGTGATAGACCATAGCATCTACCAAACTTTTTATTTCTTCCGCTTGATTATGTCTTGAAATAGTGATTCGTACCCCAGTGTTCTTAACTGGTACGGCTGGAAATAATCCCAGGTTTACATAAAAACCTTCTTTCATCAATCTATTCACAAAATTATATCCAGTAACAGGCATTCCTGTACCCATATAGAATACAGGGGAATTATTTTGCTCAACTAAAGGGAGCTCCGTTTTTGCTAATAGTGTATTGAACAATGTTATGCGCTGCAACAACTCGTTTTGGAGCATATAAATTTCAGAAGAAAGATGAATATTGGCGGATGCAATTGCAGCAGCAACCGAAGCGGGTTCCAATTGGGCTGAAAAGGTTAAAGGCCCCCCAAAAGTTTTAATTTTATGGTGTCTTTTCTTATGGGTGCATATAGCAACAGCACCACTGGCTCCAAAAGTTTTGCTTAGTGTTCCAAACAACAACACGTTTTCTGGTAATTCTTTTAGTTTGCTAAGGACATAACCCGTTCCATGTTTTCCCGCCCAACTCATGCCATGGACATCATCTAAATACAGGTGTAATTGTGGATATTTGTTGCATAACTGCATAAGTTCATCTATAGGAGCAACATCTCCATACATAGAGTAAACACCATCGGCCATATACCATATTCTTTTGTATTTTGAAGATAGTTTTTTAATTTTATCTTCCAACATATCAAGATGGTTATGTCTAATCATCTCAATGGGTACGCTACGCGTTTTTAATATATTTGCAGCGCTTTGCACACTCCAATGCACTTGATGATCCAACACAATGGCATCTCCATCATCAACAGCACTAGGGATAACCCCAAGATGTCCAAGTGTACTATTTTTTGTAATGATAATGGGGGCATCATACATTTGGGTAATCTTCTCTTCGAGTTCATAGTATAAGGGATTTGAAATATAGCTTTTAGAAAGAGGAAATTGCGTTCCATATTTATCAATGGCCTCAATTGCAGCTTTTTTTAATCGCTTGTCCTGTTCCAACCCTAAATATCCGGTTGTTCCAAAGTGGAAAAGATCTTTTTTATTTACCCTTATCTTTCTGCCCGTAAAATGATCTCCTTCGGCATATAAGTGTATTATACCTTGTTCCTTTGCATCAGTAAAAACTTCATTAACAGTATCTAAAAAATTATTATGCTTAATTTTTGCCATTTTTTTAATTTTTTTAAGTGATTTAGGACAACCAACTTTTACATATTAAAATGTACGTCTGTGAAGCTAAATAAAAATTGATAATTAATCTTGTTACGTTTTTATAGATTCAAGTAAAAATCCTTTTTAGATAAGTTATTATCCCTTTCAGATAAGTTTCTTCTAATAAAAATATATTAGCCTATTAATGAAACAAAAACAAACTATTCAAATCTAACAAACTCATAAATAATAGGTGTTTTCCAAAGTTATAAGAGACGCATTTTAAGTTAAAAATAATCATGATGACATATAAAACTATATTTAAAAGCCTGTAGATTAATGTTTTATAACAATTTTTTAATATAAACTATGGTAAAACCACAATTATATTAAAATAATTATTATTACATTCGTGATGTCTTTTTTTATACGCTAAAAATCTGTTTTCTCTCTCAGTTAAATTTATAAACTAATAGAAAAAGCAATTAAAATGCATGTATTACAATTTTATAAGCGATATTATTTTACCCTAAATCTTAATCTAATATGGAAAATCATGTAGAAAATGAGTATGCTAAATTTTGGATAGAAAAAGACATTCTTTTTATTGTTTACAAAAAAGAGGTTTTTATAAATCTGCCTGTGGCCATAAAAGTTGTAGAAGACCGACTTTTATTACAACAAGGTAAACCCTTTTTAATTTTTTGTGATGTGAGGAACGTTAAAAGTATAAACAAAGCTGCGAGAAACTATTTGGCAATGGAGGGTTCTGTCTTAACCAAAGTTGTTGCTTTATTGGTTGAAGGGTCATTAACAAATGCAATGTCAGCATTTTATATTAAAACTAGTGTTCCTGCTATCATTACTCAAGCGTTTACCAAAAAGGAGGATGCTTTAACGTTTCTAAATACTTATAGTTCGACTTAGTTATTGAATTTGTTTTTACAGCTACTATACCCTTTTTTAAATTGAAATATTATTATCAGCTTTAAACAACAAATCAAAAACAGATACACAACTACAAATCACATGTTTAATAAAAAATAAATTATTTTAATTTGGACTAATTATAAATAATTTATATTTACTAACTTAAAATAAAAACGGTGATGTATTTATATTATCTATTTTTTATCATTTCAATTACTGGTGCTTCACAAAGAGCATTACTAGGAAATGTTTTAGATTACAATACTAAAATGCCTATTGAAAAGATAACTGTTTTAAACCTTCAAATAAAGCAATGGACCATGACTGATACAGATGGCTGTTTTTCAACAACTACACTAAACTAATCTACATTTAATACTTATGGAAACTGAAGATAATAAGGAAAGAATAGAACAAATTTATAGCATACTTATGGAGTTTGCTAGTGGGAATTTTGCATACAAGTTAAAAAGAACCGACTTGAACGATGAGATTGAAACAATTACTGCACTTATTAATATGACCTTTGAAGAGATAAAGGATTCTTTTCTTCATCAGGGCTATACAAACCAAAATAAAATTCACAAACACTTTGTAAAAATATTCTTTGTATTAAATATGGAGGACACTATTGTAGCTTATAATTCTCGAATAAAAGAACTCTTGTTTTTTGATGATAATGAATTGCAAGAAAAAGCTTTTTCTTCGTTCCTTACCGAAGATTCACTAGTAACTTGGAATAGTTTAAAGTCTAAGTTAGCACTTACAGACTTAAGTTCGTATGAAGAATATATTGTACTATCCTTTAAAACCAAACAGCATTTAATTGTAACAACAAATTGCTTGGTAAGTAAATTTGTAGATGCAATTACCCAATCAGAAAGAATCCTAGTTACATCCGTAGAAATTATTATTGAAAGCAAGGAAAGAGACATAGAATTACAGAAAACTGTACGTTCTGGAAAAGACAAAAGTAATACAGATAAGGATACAAATCTTATCAATCATAAAAGCACACGATCCAGCTTAAGCTCTAATGATATTAGAAAAATCCGAGAGGTCCATGACCATATCGTAAACAACTTAGAGAAGCCGCTTTCATCATTAATAGATTTAGCACATTCCTTTGGAACCAATGAATACAAACTAAAGTATGGGTTCAAGGAATTATATGGGCAAACAGTTTTTCGTTTTTTAATACATGAACGGTTAAAAAATGCTAGTTTATTAATTCAACATACCGATATTCCCTTAAAAGAAGTAGCACATACAATAGGTTTTATAAGTGTGACTCATTTTTCTAAATCTTTCAAGGATAAATATGGGTATACTCCAAGCGATTTGAGAAAACAAACCTATCACAAACCAAGTGATTAGAAGGGATTTCCTTTTTAATGTCTGTTTCCTTTAGGTCAAAAAGCAGGATTCAAAATCCTTTTTAGGTAAGTTTTAATCCCTTTAAAATAAGTTTTATCATCGACCTTAGTATTCTTTAATTAGTTAATTTTCGGTTGCGCTCAGTTAGATCTTTATTATCTGGGATTTGAGAGATTGCGCGTAGCCGAAACTAATTAAAACAGGATTTTAAGCCTGAATAATAGTTTATTCCAAATAGTTATAAACGCATGAAATTTTAGAAACTTTAATAACTGATGATAAACAACTTTAGAATTTGCAACCATTGTCTTGTACTGAAATACGGCGACAGGTAATTATAAAAGAAAACTGTTTTATCGTTTTCATTCTCAAATTCTGTATAATCAGTCCATGTATTAAGAAATACTTCCTAAACAATTTTATTAGATTCCTCTATATTCTTAACAAATTGAAATGCAATAGCACTAAGTAGAAAATATAAACTTTAAAAAAACACCTACAACTCTCGAATTTTTATTTTTTCTTATCTTTAATAGTATTCACACAGGTATTTATTACGGTATCATAAAAGAACTCTGTTATATCATTATCGTTGTCATTGTCAAATTCATTGTAATCTGCCCATGCATTAAGAAATATTTCCTGAACAATGTCATTAGATTTCTCTACATCCTTGACATAATGATATGCAACGACTCTAAGTTGTGGATATAAAGTTCTATAAAGATTTTTATAACTTTTAAATTTTGATTTTTGCTCACCTTCCATATAGATTATGACTTATTCAATAAAAGTTTTCTAAATATAAGTGAATTGTTATATAATTATAAGATTACTATATGTGGGATACATAAAAATCCTTTTCAGGCATGTTTTTATCCTTTAGAGGCAATTTTATAACCCTTCTTATCAGTATTTATCCTTTAGAGATAAGTATGTCTCCTTTAAAACTAATTTCAATCTAAAGGATTTCTCGGGGTTTGCCCCGGAGTTTTCTGCTTTTACTTTTCCTTTGGAGAGGTTGAAACAACCGCTGTATGTTTCGGGTGAGGCAAAAATATGGAATTTCGGTTTTTGACCTTTAGGTCAAAATGAAACCAGTGAAATATTCAGCCTTTGTCAGGCTGAGCGCAGTCGAAGCCTTCTTAAAAATAGTTTTACTCAAAAAAACTTTCGTTTAGCTTTGCTATGTGCTTTCCAAAGAAACTATATTTCTTTTTCAACCCATGCTCAAGGTAACATTGTTCTTTTATTTAGTATCCATATACGAAAGCCATCTTTTAACCTGAGCTTGATTACTATAAAAACAAATAATGTATTAAATATCAAATATTCAGCCTTTGTCAGGCTGAGCGCAGTCGAAGCCTTCTTAAAAATAGTTTTACTCAAAAGCCTTTCCATACAAGCCATCTTATATTAATAAAGTAGGGTAGGAGCTTATAGAGGTATCATACACTCTTAAAGTGTTCATTTTAAGCAACATAATCCTTTTGAGGTAAGTTGTTTTGCGTTTCAAGTAAGTATCCTCCGTCTAGGATAACAATCTATCCGTTACAGAATAGTATACTACCCTAATTTTGAATCATTGATAATCAAGAGCTTATTGTTATAAACTTGATACAAACACAAATATAAAATAATACTTATAAATAATTATGAATAGCAAAACAAAAAAAATACTACTAGAAATTATTTGTCTGCTCCTCGTTGTACTATTTATATATGCAGCTTCAAATAAAATGATGGACTACGCTAATTTTAAGCGCCAATTAGGACTAAGTCCATTACTAGGTGATTTTGCAAATTTGGTGGCTTGGGTCATTCCAACTATTGAAATTATTATCGCATTTCTGTTAATTATACCAGAATTTAAAGTATGGGGGCTTTATGCGTCCTTTATTCTTATGAGCTTATTTACCGCCTACCTTTTTATCATACTAAATTTTGTTGAGGCTAAGGATATTCCTTGCTCCTGTGGTGGCATTCTTAATGGTTTAGGATGGCGAAAGCATATTTATTTTAATCTGTTTTTCGTTGTGCTTGCAGCTATAGGTATTATAATGCGTTCTAAACAAAAAATAAATAAATTTTATCCAGCAGGGTAAAACACCATATATCATTGCGCAATGATGCCAGGGGAATCTGAAAACCTGTAAAATAGAGTAGGAACAAATTATTATTAAATATTAATATTATGAAATCTAAATTTTTAAAAGTTATTTTACCAGCATTTGCGATCATGTTGGCGCTAGGATTATCGTCGTTTACTGTTAACGACGTATCACAGACCGCATATTATCAAGATTCAGTATTAGGGCCTCAAACAACTCAAACTGATTGCCAAAATCTGACTCAAATTCCTTGTACAATTATAGATCAAGGAGAGCAAGAGGTTATTTTATACCAAGATGTAGAGCGTACTATTCCGTTTACTAAACCGGAATAACCTTAATTTTATATAGCCTTAAGAAGAGACACCCAAAAAAGGGTGTCTTTTTATTTATTAACCGTAGTGATATATTGGATCTATATATAGAGAAGATAGCTGTAGATAAGATTTTCACAAATAAATAAAATACGGCATCAATTTATATTACTAAAAAGATGCCGCGAACTCGCCGATAGCCATCGGAATCAGAATAATTTTGCTTGAGTGACTAATTCAAAAAAATTACTATGATAAAAATTACATTTATCTTACTGTAACAGACTTATTTTGACACTATTATTTCAATTAATGATGGATTCTACATCACACTTCGATAACTTCGTTATGTACTTTCAATGAAAATATATTTTCATTTCAGTAATGCTCAGTGGGACAGTTTTGATTGTCTAAAAGGGATTGTTGGCTTGCTCTCTAACTAACTAATAATTTATAGCTCTCTTCTATAAAAAATTATTGCTTCCAACCCCTTTTTTAACATGGCTTCTTTATTTAATTTTAAACTCGAAATCATCATAGCCTAAAACACATTTCCCGCCTACCGTAGTGCATACCTGATAGTCATAACTGCCTTTTATTACAGTATTGGTTTTAAGTATTTTTACTTTTTGGCGAAACTCTGCTGTATGTTCAAAATAATTGACTTTTACTTCAAATACATCATCATACTTTGTTTTGAACCCAATTGGCTTTACTTTACCTATAAGTTGGTAACTAGCGTTGGGCTCAAACTCGAAGCTTGTGGGTAATGGTCCCATTTTATAATTTTGAATATTAGAATATAAATGCCAAGTATCATCTAATTTAATACTAAACACTAATTCTACAATATCGCCTTGTTTTATGTTTTGTTTGGATACGTTGCACTGCCATTTTGCAGGCTCCAAAATTTGGGCTGACATGGTTAGGCTTATAAAAAGACTAAACGCTATTATAATTATTCTTTTTGTGAGTATCATTAATTGGATTTTATTTTCTCTATAAGTTGCAAAGCAGTAGTGGTATCAGCCCCAGCCTTTTTTGTTGCTTTTAATATTTCTTTTGCTGTTTTTAAGGCTTCTTTTTTATTACCAAGCTTGTACAATAAGGATGCGTACGTATCCATAAAAGCCAACTCGTTTTCTTTATCATTCTCTATTGAAGTGCTTGACCATTTCAGTGCTTCATTAAGAGCATTCGTATCTGCAATGGCATCATTCTCGTAAAATTTCCACGCGAAATAGTTTAACCCTTTATTATCATTTTGTAAATATGATTTTACAAAGTCAATGGAGTAATTTGCATAATCCTTCCAATTTAAATCTTTTTCAGCCTTTTTAATTTTAGCCCCTAATTCCTGCCTTTTATCCTTTTCTAAACCTAAATGCTCCCTAATTAAAGGCTCCAAACGTTGCCCTCTTGCATTTTTGTCTACAACCTTCCCTTCTTTATCTAATAACCATACGGTAGGGAATGATGTAATGTTATACAGGGAAAGAAAACTAATTGGAGCGTCAAACCCTCCTTCTAGGTACTGTGGCCAATCGGCTCCTGTTTTTTCTAGTATTTCACGAACTATTTTTTCATTTCCACCACCCACTATGCCAATCACCTCAAATCCTTGATTCCGATATTTATCATATAGAGCCTTAACATGTGGCATTTCTTCTATACAGGGAGCGCACCCTATCCCCCAGAAATCTATTAACACGACTTTACCCCTCATCTTATTTAGGTCTACTTCTCTACCATCCATAGCTGTAAATACCATTTCTAGCGGTTCAGTCATATCCTTTATTTTTAAGGCTTCTTTAGCGGCTACAAAATCGGTGGCAAATTTATGAAAGGTTTTAACACCTATTTGGTTTACATTTGGGTTGCTCACCCCCAATGTATCCGCAAAGTATTTCCAATAAGAATAAGCAGCCTCTGGCGAAAAGTCTTCAATTCCATCCAAAATATTTCGAAAGTTTTTCGCTATTACCTTTAATGTTCCATATTTGCTTAACAATGTTTCGATTCGCAATCGAAATGAATCCCAGAATTGGATATCAACCCTTTGCCAATATTCAGCCTCCCTTGCATCCAATTTGCTATATTTGGGCATCAATCTTCTTATTCTATGAGCTGTGATGAAGTCACGGATAAACAACATGAATTCGGCTTTGTATTTGCGTTCCATAGATGTGTTAGACTTAAGAATAGATGCAACCAAATCGTTGGTTTTTTTTATGTACTTTGCCCTGGCCTGTTCGTCGATAGGAATAGCACGTGATGCTCTTAGAGATTTCTCTATTGTGAACCCATCTTTTTCTAGCGAATTTATGTATTGTGCTAAGCTATCAGGAATTTTTTCAGAAACGAAATGGGGATGAAAATTTTCATAAAAAAGCATCCTCATTACTTCATCATAATGTTCATCTTGGGGATAGTTATCCAAAAATGCTTCTGCCAACTGCATTTTGTTTTTATAAACTTCATCTAGAATCCTTAACCGATCAAGTTGTTCTTTATTTTTCAGTATATCACTATAACCATTGGGGAAGAATAGTATTGTCCTCTTTAAAAATTCCCAATCTGTTTCTCCTGGTTTATTTGTAAGAAAAACTAATCCTTGGTTTGCTGTTGAATCGTTTAAATCTTTTTGTGCTTGTATGCCGTTGGTAAAACCTATAAAAGTGAATACTGTTATTAAATAAAGTTTACAGGTAATACCCTTTGTAAGTTTTGTTATTTCTTTCATAATTGTTTTCTTGATTAATGTCATTCCTAATTTTTATATAATAAACACCTTTCCTTTGAGTTCTATCCCTACTAAATTCTATAATCAATAGTAGGATATGTTTTAAGATGGCCTATTAACCTCTTTCCCTTGGTATCCATTTGGATTGGGAAAGAGGGTTTGATTGAATGTTCTCGATACAATTCCGATGATATCGGAATCACTCGAACTGACATTTAGTTTCTTTTAGTAACCATCGTTTTGTGGCAGCAGATTCGGATTGAGCAAAATAGCCGATTCTGGAATAGGCAATAAAATGTCTGTTGCTTTCCAACTAGGTTTGATTGGGCCTAAAACTTCACCAGCTTTTCCCAACCGCTTTAAATCAAACCAACGTTGTCCTTTTTCTGTGAACAGTTCTACTCTTCGCTCTTGCAGAATAGCATCTTGTAGTTCATCCAAGGTTGTTGCAGGGGTATTGCCTAAACCAGCTCTATTTCTAATGACGTTTAAATCATTTTGTGCACCCGAAATATTCCCTAATTGTGCTCTTGCCTCGGAACGGATTAAATACTGTTCTGCCAATCGGAACAATACAGAATATTCTAATGAACTAGTTGTCTCGAAATCTTCTTTGTATTTATAAGAAAAGTACCATATGTCTGTCCCATCTGTTACACTACCTAACCAAGCCGATTTGCGTTGATCAGCTGATTCAAATGAGTTAACGAGAGCATTGCTTAAAGCTGGTACATTTCCTGGTGTTGTACCAGTTATAATAAGCATACTTTCGAGAGCATTTGCGAAGGTATCTGGATCTGGCTTGTATTGCCAGATACTGCCTGACGCGTTTTTTAGGAATACCTTGCTTAAGTCTGGCTCTAAGACAAAATTGTTAATCAGTTTAGTAGCGGTACTTTCTGCCAATGCCCACTGTTCGGTATATAAATACATGTGTGCTAATAAGGCGTTTGCAACATCTTTGTATGGGCGTACACTTTCTCCAGTAACATCATCACCTAGTAAACTTTCGGCTAATATCAAATCTTCAACAATCTGTTCGTAGACATTATTTACAGGTAAACGTGATACCGTGGTATTAGTGATATAATTCGTAGTATTTACATAAGGTATGGCTCCATAAAGGTTTACTAATAAACTATGCAGATATGCCCTAATGAATAGACCTTCTCCCATAAGTTGATTTTTAGCTTCAAGAGATAAAGAAGCTGAATTCTCTGCACCTTCTATTACCGCATTGGCCGCATAGATACGCTTGTATGTGCCGTCCCACCAGCCCGTTATGATACTATTAGACGGCAACACGCCATGTTCATAAAATGGGCTATCACTATTAGGGTTAAAATAATCTAGTTCATCAGTATAATAGCCCATTTGAGTCGCTAATTGAGCTCCGCTAGTTAAACCTGCATCCCGCATTTGGGCATAGATATTAGCCAATGCAGCTAATGCTGTTCCTTCATCCTCAAACACCGCTTCAGTAGCCAATTGGTCTTTGGGAAGGTCTATTTCTACAAAACCCTCACAGGCTGTAAAAGAGACTGTTATTAATAGTATGGTTAGTGCCTTTACTACTTTACATCTATAGTTTGTGTAACACGTTATAGATTCTTTTATATATATATTCATTTTTTTAAGTGTCATCTGTATATATTTATTTGTTTTTTAATGGTCAGATGTAATTCGCTAATTATCTTTTGATTGGTATCAACTTAATTACTATGGCTCATTTCATCATAATAGGTGTTAAGGTTAAAAGCTTAAATTTAATCCTAAAGTCAATTGCCTTAAAGGAGGTAAATTATTCTGATTCCGCTGTTCGGGATCAAAACCATCATAATTTGTAATGGTTAATAAATTTTGACCTTGGAGGTAGATATTGGCATCCATCCCTTTAACTATCTTTTTGGGAACAGTATAGGTTAATGATACATTTCGTAAACGAATAAAAGAAGCATCGGTTACTGTAGCATCACTGTTTCTGTAATTGTTAAAAGCGGTGTTTGCATCTCGATTAGCAACAGAACTTTGAGAATAGATTTGTGTTGGCCCTGTGTCTCCAGGTTGCTGCCAACGGTTAAAAACGGATACACGCTGATTTGTATTTGTCAAACCTGGCTTTGCCGAAAAAGGAATAAAATTTTCTCCTTCTTGTTTTTTAAACTGGAAGAAAAAATCCAATTGTAAATTTCTATAACTTAAGGTATTGCCCAAGCCTCCAAAAAACTTTGGGGTAAGATCTTTAAGCACCTGTCTGTCTTCAGGGTTGCTTATTGTGCCATCATTATTAAAATCTTCAAATTGGTACACACCTGTATCTGGATCAACTCCCATAAGGTGATATAGCTTTAGAATGCTCAAAGGCTGCCCAATCTCTAGTCTGTTGGCGAATGTAGAACCTTCCAATCCATCAAACTTTACCAATTTATTTCTATTTGCCGAGATAGTAAAGGTGGTACTCCACTTAAACTTGTCCTTTTGAATATTTACAGAACGTAAATTAAATTCTAATCCTTTGTTTTCAACCGTGGCATCAAAGTTTGCATTGATACCATTAAAACCAGTTGTTGTAGGTAAAGGAACATCAATGAGTTGATTGGAAGAGCGATTATTATACCATGCCGCAGAAAGAAAAATACGATCTTTTAAAAATCCAAGTTCCAATGCTGCTTCCATTTTTTTATTTTCTTCCCAGCCAAAAATAGGATTGAACAACCCTGCTGGGTTCAATCCTGAAATACCATCATAATTGTTACTGGTAGTACTGTAGGTGTCTAAAAATTTATAATTACCTACATTATCACTGCCTGTAGTACCATAACTAGCACGCAATTTTCCGAAACTTAAGATTGAATTATTTTTTAAAAAATTTTCTTCTGAAAACAGCCATGCAGCACCTATGGCACCAAAATCACCAAATTGCCGTCCTGACCCAAAACGACTTGAACCATCCCTACGACCTGTGAGGTTTACAATATATTTATCTTTCCAATTAAAATTAAGTCGCCCAAAAAAAGCTTGGTAGTTATATTGGCTGGCATTATCTCCCAAAATTGAGGTTGTATTGGCAGCGGATAAATCATGTATGAGGATGTTACTTGAAAAACCTCTTCCACTTTGTATTAATTGTTGTGCTTTTTGCTGTTGAAAAGTGGCTCCCATTAGTACATTTAAGCTTGCCGCTCCCCAAGTTCGTTGCCAATTGAGTTGTGGTTCCACAATCCAAGAGCGCCGTGTTGTATTATTAATAGATATGCTCGAACTACTGCTAGTTAACCCAAACCAAGGTTGGTTCCGTGTGTGAGGAAATGCTGCAGAAGACTCCAAGCGGTAGTCATTAAAACCAAAATTTGTTTTCAATTCCAAAGAAGGAATTAATTGATATGAAAGTGTGGTATTTGATATTAAATTAAAAGTCTGCACCTGTATATCGGTTTCTAAAGTAAGTAATGGATTAGCAAACGTATTGTTTTCAAAATTTACATTACCTTCATCATCATAGAGCGCTGGGGCATTCGGTGCTATATTCACACTTCTAGTAAAATCATCAAAAGGTAAGTGGTTTTCATCAGCTACATAATTGACTGAAAAGTTGATTTTAAAGCGGTTATCAATTGATTGGTGTCCTATATTACCAAGTACTGATGCCTTATTATATTTGAAATCTCCAGGAAATACCATCGTTTCATCTTGATAGGCACCGCTAACCAAAAATTGTGTTTGAGCAGAACCACCAGAAAATGATACTTGTGCATTGTTACGATAGGCGGTACCGCCTATCAATTCTTTTTGCCAATCGGTATCACGGGTTTGATCCCAAACACCATTAACATCATAATGAAAAAAAAGAGGGTCTCTGCCATCATTTGTAAAGGATTCTAAGCGCATTTCCAAATACTGTTCGGTATTCATTAAATCTAAAAAACGAGTTACCTTACCCAAACTACTACTTAAATTAACATTTACTCGTGTTTTTCCTACCTTGCCTTTTTTTGTTGTGATTAAGACCACACCATTAGCTCCACGAGACCCATATATCGCTGTTGCATCGGCATCCTTTAATACTTCTATACTTTCTATATCTGCTGGATTGATGGCATTTAAAGGGCTAGTGTTACCACCTGGTAAAATTAAAGCAGTACCCGATAATGAAGAACCCAATGTTTCAGAACTAAAGGGTACGCCATCAATTACATACAAAGGTTCGGTTCCACTATCAAAAAAGTTTTTCCCACGAATTTCAATATTGAAGCCGCCTCCAGTAACACCTGTAGTTTGTGTGATATCTACCCCTGCTAAACGCCCTTGCATAGCCGCCAGTGGGTTGTTTACAGGTTGTTTTTCAATGTCTTTAGCTTCTATTTTAGCAATGCTTCCTGTACGTTCGCGCTCCGACACATTATAATACCCCGCATTGATAACCACTTCATCTAATTGGCTAATGGTTTCTTGCATGATTACATCAATGGTGGTTTGCTCGCCCACTATAATTTCTTTTGTAGTAAACCCAATACTGCTAAATACCAATACAGATTCGGAACTGGGCGCAATAATCGTGTAGTTGCCATCAAAGTTAGTGGCTACTCCGTTATTTGTACCCGAAATACGAACGGTAACACCCGCTAGTGGTAAACCAGCTTCATCGGTTACTTTTCCCGTAACCTTCACGGGGACTTCGGGGGCATTGTTTATGGTTTTTGGCTTGATGATTATGCTTTTGTCTGTTGAAAGTGCAAAGCTGAAATGGTTAGTAGAAAGGCTTTTTTCTAGTAACTCATTGGCTTTAATAACGCCCTTTTTAAGATGTATTTTTGGCGTGTTTTTAAAGATGTCCGATTGATATATAAATGTAAATTCGGTTTGCGCTCTTATTAGGTCGAAAACTTCATAAACGGTAAGAGTTTTGTCTGCATTAATGGTGATTTTAGTATTCTGCCCAAAGATATTATTGATGGGCGAAAAACTAAAAACGGTTGTACAAAAAAGGAAGACGAACGTTTTCATAATAAAACGTAGGTATGTTTTCCTTTGGGGAAAGGGAATGGTTAATTTAATTTTCATAAATTTGCTTTTTGGTTAGTTTCTTTAATTAACTGAAAGTTTAAAAGGGGAATGAAGCAACTTACTGTCCAAGGTGGATGCTAGTTCCCTTTCTTTATTACATGTAGTATTTTTGTAGTGTATTTTTTATCTCATTGGCAATGCTAAAAATTAGGGTTCGTATTATGTAATTAGGGAAATTCTTTTAATGTATGGTGATTTTTTTACCTGTTATGGTGAAGTTGGTAATAAAGCCAGTGTCCTTAATAATGTTTAATATGTCCTTTATATTTTGATTTTTACTTAATACACCATCAAAATAGACGGTTTCAAGGGCTTTGGTTTCAAAATTAACGGCATCAATATCGTACCAGCGCGCTAGCACTTGCATAATTTCTATTAAAGGCTTGCGTTTAAAGCTGAATAAGCCTTTTACCCATGAGGTTTCATTATGAACATCGACCATGGAGGTTTCTATAGTATTAGACTGCGTGTTTAGGACTGCTTGTTGGTTAGGTGCTAGTATTTTATTTTTATCGGCGTAGTTTATGGCTACTTTGCCTTCTACCAACGTGGTGTAAACATTGGTGTCTTCTTTATAGGCTTTTACATTGAACTGGGTGCCTAATACTTCAACGATTTGTGATTGGTTGAATACTTTAAAGGTTGCTCCTTTATGTTCTGTGCTAGGTGATACATCAAAATAGGCTTCGCCATAGATGAGCTCTACTTGCCGAGTCTCGCCTTCAATAAATGCTACTGGATATTTTATTTTTGATTCAGAATTTAACCAGACTTTAGTGCCGTCTGATAATTGTATTTGAAATTGTCCGCCTCTAGGGATGGCCAAGGTATTATAGCTGATGTTCTTGCCTGTTGCTTTATAAATTATTTCTTCACCATTACTGTTTGCATTTGGAGTTTGGTACGTTGTTCCTTTTTCTAAAGCGATTTTAGTACCATCTTCTAAGAGCAGTGTTGCTTTATCGGTGCCTGTTTCTATATTATTATCACTAATAACGTGTTGTTTGTTTTTTAACAACTCGTTGTCATTATTAAAGAAAATAGCGACGCTTAATAAAACGACAACTGCTATTGCTGCATAAAGCCAAGGACGTATCTTTATGGTTCTGCGTTGCTTTTCGCTGGCTATAATGTTTTTCCAAGCTTCTTGCTTGTTTAATTTGCTGGTAAATTGTGCAAATTCGTCTTTTTGGCTTTCTTCGATACTATCAAAAAGCAGCTGCTTTTTTTCATTTTCATCAAACATCTCAGACGTTTCCAAATCTGAAGGTTTTTCTCCTTTTAATAAAAACCAGGTAATTTTCTTTGAGAGTGATTTTAGTTTATCGAAACGGTACATAATAGTGTGTTATACTACTATGACGGATGTAAACGAGAAGTGGGTGTGCTAAACGTTAAAAAAACTTTATTTAATTGTTAAATAACTTAAAGTTTCTCTGAATTTTATATAGGCATTTTTCTTATAAGACTTCACTGTATTAACAGAGATATCCATCTTCTCAGCTATTTCTTTGTTTGTGCAACCTTGAAGACTTAACCGCATGACCTTGGCGATTTGATCGGGTAGCGAATTAATAGCTGTTTCAATAAGAGCAGAGGTTTCTGTTTTTACAACTTCAGACATGAAATATGCATCTGTTTGTAAAATTTCTAACTCTTCTGAAGCGTAGGCCTTAAAATTTTTGACGTATGATGTTCTTAGAAAATCTAAGCATTTATTTCTTACCGCTGTATAAAAAAAACCATCGGCTTTGTTTTCATTTTCAAAAGATAGCTTTTTTTCCCATACTTTAATAAAAACTTCCTGAACGATATCTTCGGAGTGGTTGACATCTTTAACATACTTGTTCGCAAAAAAGCATAAACGATCGTACAAACGATTGAAAATTTTTTCAAATTCTCTAAGGCTTAAGTTTTTTTTTGTCCCAATCATGTTTTTAATGAGTCAATAGCAATTACTAAATGGTGTGTGCAAAATATAAAGATTCAGATAATCTAAGGGATGCTTTAAGAGTTTTAAGATAAGTCTTTATTTTATATGCTGCAAGAGTACAAAATTATATAAAAAAAACTATATATACTTAATATAAAATTAACCATTTGACATACAGATAATTAAGAGGGTTAATAAAATCATTATACTTAATATTTATATTTTAATCATAGAATTTTAGTGTTACAATAGCTGCTTTAAATGGTTAAATAAATTTAAAAATGGAATATTAAGATTCATAAGTTAAAAACATATAATGTTATCTGTTTTAATACACTTTTTTATATTTTCAATGATTATATCTACAGGAATTAAACCTCTATTATTAAAAAATGGCTCAGGAAATAATGTAAAGAAGTGGTCAAATTCTTTTCTTGATAAAAGGTGCGTTCCGGTATGATAAACCATATCTGTATAAATAATTCCTACCACTTTGAAGGCGGTATTACAATGTTTTTTAACGTTATTGGAGAGGCTAGACCTGTCTAGCAATAGTTTTAATGAGGCTATAATGCCAAAGTGTGGCAGTATAAAACTTTGCGGTACTGTAGAGACTTTTGTTTTTGTCAAGATAAGCGTTTTAGACTTTAGGTTATTTATAAAATTCTATTTTAAGAATCCCGATTTCACATTGGGAGCACTCAAAATTTTTGCCAATTGAAGTTGCCAAAAAAATGAGGTAAATACCCATTAAAGCCTGTAATGTTTGTAAACAAAAAAGGCGTGGAACTCAGCTTATCGAACGGCGGTACTGGTATACCAGCAACAATAAGTGAGCCCACGCCCTAAGACGTGAGCAATTTACTTATCATCCCGTTGCTAAAAATTACCAGTTTTCCGTTCGAGATTCAAAGCGAATGCTTCAATATTTTTATTTGAAGAATCGCAAAATTAATAAAACTGCAACAAATATATGAAAATTATTTTAATTGAGCATTATCGTGCTCAACAAGCAGTGATATAATAGTTTCCTTTGCTTTATGCCAAAGAATGAAAAATCAAATAAGGGAGGAAAAAGAATATATCTTGCGAGTAAATATGTCTGTAAGTATCTTAGCGAGGAATGGCTTATTGATGGTAAATCAGCTAGAGAATATGGGAGATTGTACGGAGTTCACCATCATACTATTGAAAAGATAATGGAAAAAGATGGTTACAATATACCGTTATTTACATTATCAATTATATGTTTCAATAAAGGAGTCAAGTTATCAGACTTTTTTGAAATGGTGGAAAATAAATATGGTGCTAAATTAAATGATATATTTATCTCTAAATAGCTAATTTATATTAAGAAGTCAAAGCACTTGGTTGCTCTCCTAAGGACTTGTGGCCAGAAGATTCTATTCTTGAAAAGAAATATGACTTTATTAAAGTTATGGAGTCTAAAAAGCAAAAGAAATAATTTTCTACCTGTTTAATTTGATGAGGTACACTTATCCTTCTAAAGTTTTATACCAGTAGTGAAATGCTTCTAAATTATGTTTCTTTAGTTTGTTTAATGCGGAGTACTTATGGTTGGTAATAACCCATGATTTCATATCTGCGGATTTGTTAAATCTATCTATGTTCGTTTTATTTGTTTCAATCTGTTTAACAATATAGGATGCTTTAGCCACTGCAATTTGAGCCTGTGGCTCCCTAAATTTATCACCATAAATAAAACTTGATAATTGACCAACGCCTAGTTGGATTGTTCTAAAATAGAAAACTATATTGCGTCAGCAAACTTAGTTTAGTGACGAATTATAGTTTATGGCATATAAAAAGGAAAACTAGTAAGGAAAGCCTATAAAAAGAAATAATTTTCTGAAGTTTTGATAATAGTATTTGAACGAGCTCTAGTACAAACCACATTTAAGATATAAGCTATTCCTTTTTGTTTTATATAAAGCACTTTAGAAATCTTATTAGGCATTTAGTTTTCTTCTTGTTCAAACGCATCTGCCGAAATATAATCACCTTCAGTTATTTGGGATTCTGCTATATCTAATGCCATTTTGTGTTTTTGACTATATTATTTAGGTCGTTGGAAGAATTTAGATGCTTACGCAGAGGTCTATAATGACCATAATAGTTATGATGGGCTTAATCTAGCTAGCGTATCTGATGATTTTTTTGATTCACCAAAAATAAAAAGACAATTTGATTTAGTAAATTTGATAAGAGGGAAAAAAGCAGTTGTTCTATAGCAGATAAAATGTCCATCTTATACTATTCAAAATAGTAAGTTTATCCGTAATTTGTTTATTATATTAAATTTAGAATATATGACTATATATATTATTGGAGCAGGAGCAATTGGAAAAGCATTAGCCGTTTGTTTAGTACGAAATGGGAAAGCCGTAGAGCTTATTAGAGGAAGTGTAGACGATGGCAGTTTGTATAATGAAAAATTAACACTAAAACTTAAAACAGGACAAGAATTAACGGCTGAGGTAAAATTTAATTGCATGTCTAATTTTTTAGAGCTAAACGGTTTAATTGTACTTACTAATAAATCTTTTGGTAATAACGAACTTGCCAAAAAACTCAAGGAAAAAGCAATAAATACGCCTATAATTCTTTTACAGAATGGTTTAGGTATAGAGCAACCATTTATAGAAAATAATTTTCAGGAGGTCTATAGATGTGTGCTTTTTGCAACGAGTCAAAGTATTTCAAAAAGAGCAGTAAGTTACAGGCCTGTTGCAGAATCTCCTATTGGAATAATAATACAAAATAACACGGTTTTAGAAACAATTATAAAAGAAATAAATACTCCCGAGTTTAAGTTTGTAGCCGAAAAGCATCTAGATAAGATTATATGGAAAAAAGCAATTGCAAATTGTGTATTCAATTCTATATGTCCATTATTAGAAGTTGATAACGGTGTTTTTCATAGAAATACCGAAGCTTTTATTCTGGCAAAGAGAATTATTAAAGAATGCGTGCTAATATCAAAGAATAAAGGTATTGATTTGGAAGCTAAAGAAATTGAAGATCAGGTAATTTCTATCAGTCGGATGTCCGACGGTCAGTTTATATCGACATTGCAAGACATTCGTAATAAAAAGGAAACAGAAATAGATACCCTTAATTTTGAGGTTTACAGATTAGCATTACAAATGAACTTGGAAAAACAAGTACAAGAAACAAAGTTATTGGGTGAATTGATAAAATTAAAATCAGAATTAAACAGATAAATGGATCCAATATATTCGCCACCAGATTATTTACATCATAATTATAAGATATTATTGCTTGCTTGATTTAAACAGAAAAAAGCATCATGTAAAAGAGTCTGTTTTGCATTCTTATGTAAATTGGGTATTCACTTTAGGCACAGCTTATATTGTTAAAGACAATGAGTTTGGTTCATTGGTTATTAAAGACACACTATTAAAAATATACCTCTAAAATTTACGTTTTAAATAAAGATAAATTAAAAAAAGGTAACAATTATGAGTAGAAAACACGTAACGTTTGCTTTTCTAATACTTATATAATTTTCTTTTTGTCAGGAAGATGAGATTACGACATCATCTGGCAACGAAACGGAATTCAAACAAAAAAGTATCAATAAAAATAATATGCATACTAAAAAAGAAATAATGAATTTTTTAAAAACAATATTAAATGCAGTAGTGTTGATTATTGTAATGTCTTCTTGCAATAAAAAGGACAGTATCCCTAATGAAAATGACGGTATGGTATCTGAAAACACAACGAATGTTTATCCTTTTCCAAATCATACAAACTATAAAGGGGCACATATTAAACCTACTAATTATAACCAAACAGATTTAGATTTCCAAACAGCAGCCTTTTATGATGCATGGAAAAAGACTTATTTAAAAAATGATTGTAACACAAATGAGTACTATGTGCTAAGTGGGAATGGAGCTAAAACAGTTTCTGAAGCACATGGATATGGAATGATGATTACGTGTTTTATGGCAGGTTATGATAGTAATGCAAAATTATATTTTGATGGTCTGTATCATTATTATAAATCCCATCCAAGTAATATCAACAATAACCTGATGGATTGGAAGCAAATTTCTTGCAGCGATGTTGCTAGTTCTGATGATGATGCGGCAAGTGACGGTGATATTGATATTGCATTTTCACTATTACTAGCCCATAAACAATGGGGGAGTGAAGGAGCAATAAATTACTTATTGGAAGGTAAAAATATGATTAATTCAATTCTAGAAGATGAAATTAATCAAAATATTTGGACGGTTAAATTAGGAGATTGGAGCGATTCTAGTAATCCAAATTATTATTTTGGAACACGATCTTCTGATTTTATTACCTCTCATTTTAAAGTATTTGCTAATGCTACCAATAATGCAAATTGGAATTTAGTAGTTGATGAATGTTATAATTTGATAAGTAGTATACAAAACAATCAAAGTACTACAACTGGTTTAATGCCAGATTTTATAATAAATAGTAATACAAATCCAATGCCTGCAGAACCCAATTATTTAGAAGATGTTTATGATGGTAATTATTATTACAATGCCTGTCGCTTTCCATGGCGTATAGGGAATGACTATTTAATTAGTGGAGACACGAGAGCAAAAACAGCAATAATTAAAATAAATAGGTGGTTAAAAAACGCCACATTAGGAAATGCTAATGCTATTTCTAATGGGTATCAATTAAACGGAACCCCTATAAATAATTGGGGCGATGCCACTTTTATAGGGCCATTAACCGTAGGGGCAATGGCAGATGTAACCAACCAAGATTGGTTAAATACATTGTATAATGAGCTTGTAAATAATAATGATTTGAGTAATGGCGATTATTATTCAAATACTATAAAAGTATTATCAATGATTACAATCTCTGGAAATTATTGGAACCCTGAAATATGATTAATCAAAAACTATAGTTAATAAAAGGGCTGCAATTTTGTTACATATAGTTATTGGTAGGTACTTCATTAATTGACAATTTGTGTAACTAAAATAATCACAAAACGTCTCCTTTTGTCTCTCCAACATTTTTTCCCCAAGCCGTAATTGCATCTAAAACTGGAATAAGTGATCTCCCAAAATCTGTTAAAGAATATTCAACTCCCAAAGGTTTTTTTGTATAAACTTTTCTTGAAACCAATCCATCATTTTCAAGCTGTTTTAGAGTCATCGATAGCATGCGTTCGGTAATATGTGGGCACTGTTTACGAAGTTCTCCAAAACGCTTTTTCCTTCTTTCAAATACCACAGCAAAACAGTTTTCTATTTACCACTTATTAGGCTAATAGCAACATCAGTCTCGCAATGAAATTCTTTTTCGTTCAACTTAAATTTAAATTTTTTATACGTCTTATTATAATTTTAGCATTATACTACTAAGAAAAATATATGTTTTTCGTCTTTAATTAATAATGAGGTTATTTATGTATATTTCAAATTTGTAACGATACTATTTATGTTGTTTTTTTTAAACAATTAAATTTAGAAGTCTAATTCAAAATGTACTAGCTTATTAAATACAACCCTTTTTTATTAAAACTTTCATAAATGATGTCTGATAAATAGCGAAAGGTTTAAATTTGAAAAGAAATAGCAAACCCAATTAAACAACAAGAAACGTTAAATTAAATATATGAGAAAAGTAATTTTATTTTTTGCTCTTATAGCAGTAAGCATAATACAAGCTCAAATATTAGAGCCCGTAAAATGGTCTACATCTGTAGAAAAATTATCAGATACAGAATATCAATTAGTGACCAAAGCAAAAATTGATTTAGGGTGGCATTTATATTCGCAAACAGTTCCAGAAGGTGGGCCAATACCAACAACGTTTACATATGAAGATGCTAATAGTACCATTAAATTGGTTGGTAATACCTCTGAAGAGGAAGGTCATACAGTAGACGACCCTATTTTTGAAATGAAAATTAAATTTTTCGAAAAAACAGCAACGTTTAAACAAAAAGTAACGGTGTCAGAAAGAGTAAAGACTATCAATGGAGCTGTAGAATTTATGGTATGTGATGATTCAAGATGCCTGCCTCCAACCGAAATAAACTTGGTGTTTAATTTATCAGATAAGTCAGGAATAATTAATGAAGAAGGAAAATCAGTTTTAGTGACTCCTAAAAGTGATGATAATACTGCAAAAGAATTAGAATCAAGAAAAGGGTTATGGTCTATCTTTTTTATAGCATTTTTATCTGGTTTTGCAGCATTATTAACCCCTTGTGTTTTTCCAATGATACCAATGACAGTTAGTTTTTTTACAAAGCAAAGTAAAAATAAAGCAGTAGGTATTAAAAACGCTATCATTTATGGTATTAGTATTATTATTATATACGTGCTTTTAGGAACGGCTGTAACAGGTGTTTTTGGAGCCGATGCTTTAAATGCTTTAGCAACTAATGTTTGGTTTAATATTATTTTTTTCCTTCTTTTAGTTTTATTTGCTGCGTCATTTTTAGGTGCTTTTGAGATTATGTTACCAAATTCATGGGCAAATAAAATAGATTCTAAAGCCAATAGAGGCGGACTTATAGGTATCTTTTTTATGGCATTAGCATTAGCTATAGTCTCTTTTTCTTGTACAGGTCCTATTGTAGGTACATTATTGGTTGAAGCTGCTTCAAAAGGAGGTTTAGCTCCAATTATTGGTATGCTAGGATTTTCTTTGGCAATAGCTTTGCCTTTTGCACTATTTGCAGCATTTCCAGGATGGTTAAATTCACTTCCAAAATCTGGAGGTTGGTTAAATACAGTAAAAGTCGTACTTGGATTTTTAGAATTGGCTTTGGCTTTTAAATTCTTATCTCAAGCCGATTTGGTTTTACAAGCACATTTATTGGAGCGTGAAGTGTTTTTATCTATATGGATTGCCATATTTGGAACATTAGCATTGTATCTTTTTGGGAAAATTCAATTGCCACATGATTCACCATTAAAACATATTTCTGTAGGTAGATTAAGCTTAGGGCTGGTTGTTTTATCTTTTACAATTTATATGATTCCAGGGTTATGGGGAGCTCCTTTAAATTTAATAAGTGCTTTTCCGCCGCCACAGTCTTATAGCGAATCTTCTTATGGAGTTGGTTTTTCCAAAACAGAAGATGGTGTTAATAAATCATCAGCGCATGCCGACTTACCAGCAGGCGCACATTTATTAGCACCACATGATATTTTAGCATTTAATGATTATGACAAAGGTTTGGCCTATGCTAAGAAAGTTGGTAAACCTGTTATGATTGATTTTACAGGTTGGGCATGTGTAAATTGTAGAAAAATGGAACAAAATGTATGGGCTAAAGCTCAAGTTTTGCAGATGTTGAAAAACGATGTAGTTTTAATATCTTTATATGTTGATGACAAACGACCATTAGTAGCAAACGAAGTTGTAGAATCTAAATTACGACCAGGCAAAAAGTTGAAATATATAGGACAAAAGTGGAGTGAATTACAAGCTTTAAAGTATGAGGCCAATTCTCAACCTTTTTATGTGATTATGAATCATAATGAAGAAAACCTTATAGAGCCTGTAGGATATACGCCAGATGTTAACGAGTATTATAATTGGTTAAAGAAAGGTGTTTCGAATTTTAAATAATTTCATTAAAAATTAAATAAATGTATCAGGATTATAGCCCTATTCCATTGTTATTTATTTAGTTGACAATTTATAATTATTGCAAAATAATTATGTTGTAAAAAATATAAAGAATTATCTTTGTTAGATATATAGTATATTATATATTTGCACACTGGAAAACAGAAATGTTCTCTTTTAGGGCTCTTAGCTCAGCTGGATAGAGCACCTCCCTTCTAAGGAGGCGGTCTCAGGTTCGAATCCTGAAGGGCTCACTTAAAGCTTCACTAGAAATAGTGAGGCTTTTTTGTTTTTATAAGGTTTTATAGGATTAAGACAATTTGTTCTGTTTATGCAAAAATTGTGGTTAATCTATAAAGAAACAATTCTATATTTTTTACGTCTCTTAACTGGGTTCTGAACACTTTTATTTTACGTTGAAAGATTTTGCTGATGCATTTCTGATTTTATTTATATCATAACTCAAAATTATAATGTAAAGAGAGCTAGTGATTAGTTACCCTAAAATTGCTAGTTCAGCAAATTTGATTACTTTAAATTATATATTAAATAAAATTAGTAAGAAAATTTATGTTATATTTATGATAATATCAATAATTTAAAATGAAAAAAATAATTGTATATAGCCCTGATAATTTTGAGTTTTTACTAGGCTCTTTACCAGAATTTAACAAATTAACTTACTACTTCTTTAGTGAAATACAATTATTGACTGTTGCAATCAAAAAATTAAAACCAGATGCTATATTGTTTGATAGTATTGAATTTAACAATGTAATTTCAAGTTGTTTTGATATTATTGATAGTAAAACCCCGATTATTATTTCAGGAAAATTATCAAGTATACCTAAAACATCCAAACAGATATATGTTTTACCTGATAAACTGAATAAAGCAAAAATAGTTGACTTGTTTTCAAAGTTAAAACTGGTTGATACTCCACAAGTAGATATTCCAAAAAACAAAAAAGATATAGAAAACATTATAAATGGTGAAGGATTAAATAACCAACAGCTTCTAAATTTTCTCATGAACAATTTACCTGATGCCATTTATTTTAAAGATAGAAAGTCAAGGTATACAAAAATTAATTATCCAGAAGCGGCACTTTTACAAATAAGTGATCCAGAGGAAGCCGTTGGTAAAACGGATGCGTATTTTTTTGATTCAGTTTTAAGCAAAAAAACATTTAAGGAAGAACAAACCCTAATGAAGAGTGGTGTTCCGTTAGTAAACAAGTTAGAACGCATTGACACATTTGAAGGTGAAAAATATGTAAAGGCTACGAAAGTACCTTTGCTAAATGCAGACGGCAAGTGTATAGGTTTGGTTGGTATTACTAGAGATGTTACAAGTGAGCATTTAATTAAAAAAGCACTTCTTGTAGAAAAAGAACTGATGGATTTGATGATGAATAATGTGCCTGATAGAATTTACTTTAAGGACAGAGACTCTCGCTTTATCCGCTCTAATATGGCTTTGGCAAAACAATTCGGATGTAAATCGCCAGAAGAATTATATGGAAAAACCGATTTTGATTTTCATGACCCTGTTCATGCCAAAGAAGCTTTTGAAGATGAACAAAAAATCATGAAAAAACGGTCAACCATTTTAAATAAACTAGAGAGTTGTTTAATAAATGGTAATCGAGTTTGGGAGTTAACAACAAAGATTCCTTATGTTAATATTAAAAATGAAGTTATAGGAATAGTTGGTATTTCACATGATTTTACAAAACAAAAAAAATTAGAAGATACTCTTAAAAAAGAGAAAGAACTTTTACAGATGCTAATTGATAATGTTCCTGATTATATCTATTTCAAGGATAAGAATTCAAAATACATTAGAGCAAATAAAGCCATTGCTGATTTTTATAAGGCAGATGTAAATGAAATAATAGGGAAATCAGATTTAGATTATCTTCCCAAAAAAATAGCAGAGAAGTTACATAAACAGGATTTAGAAATATTTGAGAATGATGTAAAAGTAATAAACAAAGTAGAAAAGCTAAAAAATTTAGATGGCAAGACAATTTGGCTCTCTACAACTAAAGTCCCAATAAAGGATGATAGTTCCAAAATTATAGGGTTGGTAGGAATCTCTCGAGATGTAACTATTGTAGAATTGACCAAAAAGCATTTTGAGATGGCCAAAGTAAAAGCTGAAGAAGCCAATCGAGCCAAAAGCTTGTTTCTTGCTAATATGTCGCATGAAATAAGAACACCTATGAATGGTATTATTGGAATGGCCGATATACTAAGTAAATCTGAATTAGATCCTACCCAAAAAGAATATCTGGATATTATAACTAAATCTGGACACACCTTACTATCTCTAATCAATAATATTTTAGATTTCTCTAAGATTGAATCGGGTAAAATGGAACTGGAAACAGTACCTATTAATATTAGAAGTGTTATAGAAGAAGTAGCCGATATTCATATCGTTCATGCTACAACAAAAACAATAGATTTATTAACCTACATCGATCCTGAGGTTCCCGAATTTGTAGGAGGAGATTATATTCGTTTAAAACAAATTATTACCAATTTGGTGAATAATGCTATTAAATTTACTTCTACAGGAGAAGTTGTCGTTCACGTTAACTACATGGGCATAACTAATGGAATTCATGAAATACAATTTAAAGTTAAAGATTCTGGTATTGGTATTACAAAAGAAAATCAAAAAAAATTATTTAAGTCTTTTTCTCAAGTTGATGCTTCAACAACAAGAAAATATGGAGGAACGGGTTTGGGTCTGGCTATTTCCTTAAAGTTAGTTACTCTAATGGGGGGAGAATTAGACCTTGAAAGTTCTTCAGATTCTGGCTCTACATTCTTTTTTAAAGGCAAATTCACTGTTTCAGGAGAGGCTAAAAACAATAGTTCATTTTTAGGTAAAAAACAACTTCATGGCAAACATATAGCCATTATAGATGATAATGAAACCAATAGGTTAATATTCAAGAATTACCTTAAAACCTGGAATGTTAAAGTGTCTGAATTCAAAGATGGTTTTGAAGCTATGTCTTTTTTTAACAATGAATATAGTTCAGACAATCCAATAGATTTAGTATTGGTTGATTACCATATGCCCGGTATGGATGGTAAGGAATTAGCACAGAAAATTAAAGCAAACCAAGAAACTAGTCATTTAAAATTGATTTTATTGTCCTCAATAACAGATGCATTATCAACATCTGAAATGAAAAAAATTGGTTTTGAAGCAGGTCTTAATAAGCCAATTAAAATGAACCAGTTATTAAATATAACTTTAAGGGTTTTGGGAGTGCCGCAAGTTCAAAAAGGAATTGAAAATGTAGAAAACGAAAACCATTTGGTTAGTTATAAAAATAAAAAATTTCTTATTGTAGAGGATAATCTAATAAATATTAAAGTGGCTCAAATAGTATTAAGTGGATTGTCGACACATGTTGAAGTCGCAAAAAACGGTCAGGAAGCTGTTAATCTATTTAAAACGAATAAGTTTGATGTTATATTGATGGATGTTAGAATGCCAGTAATGGACGGTATGGAAGCAACTTCGAGAATAAGAGAATTGGAAAAGAATGCAAAAACAGAAGCGCCAGTTAAAATCATAGCAACAACCGCAAATACTTTTCAAGAAGATGTTGAAAACTGTATGGACAATGGCATGGATGCTTTTCTAGAAAAACCATTTAAAAGGAAGGATCTCCTAGATATTTTACAACAATTACTATAAGTTAATAAGATAAACGGGATAAAGAAAATAGTTCGAATCCTTTAGGTTTCACTTTAAGCTTCACAGCAATGTGAGGCTTTTTTGTTTAATAAAGCTTTGTAGTAGTAATAACTATCTTTTCATTATCACTATTTGTTGTAAAAAAGATAAAGTAATCACCACCGTCTTTAATATTAAATTTTTTACGAATTTGTTGAACGGTTTCAGTAAAATTTCTTGTAGTGATGTTCGCTTTGGTGATGTTAAGTTTTTTAAGTGCTTTTTTATTGTAGTTTATAATGTTTTCAATCTTAAAAACTCTTCCTGGGAAATCTATTTGTGCTTTATTTGTATATAAATGCGAGTGTTTATGAAGCTTAAAAACATTTAATTGGTTTGAGATTGAATGAAACCCACCTGCTTTTAAAATAGCACTATTGGGTTCGTATAAATAGGTGAGTGGTTTGTTGTATTTAGAGTCTATCAATTTTTCTTTTTCTAAAGAGAAATTAAAAGAGTCATGTTGTTCTTTTTTTATGTTTACTGTTTCAATAGAAACGTTTCCTTCAAAACGAGATTCTAAAACCCAAAGTAATTCTTTTACCTCATTATTTATAGCAACAACATGAATGGTTTTAACATGTTTTAATTCGCTAATACCAACCGATAAATCAAGTAGAGGCGATGTTTTAATTAAGATGTTTTTAGAGTGCTTAAAAAGCAATTCTAAATACTGTGGTACATTGGGCAAGCAATCATTTAAAAAGAAGACTTTCCCTTTGCTATCATGCCGTCTTGATGGATCAATATAAATCCAATCAAAATTCTTATTAACGGTTTTTAAATAGGCAATACCATCAGCATGAATGGTTTTAATATTATCAGTTTTTAGTTGTGTGTAATTATGATTAACAATATTAGACAGGTTTTTGTTTATTTCGCAATGTTCAACCGTTTTAAAGTGTTTTGAAAAGAAAAAACAATCGACTCCAAAACCACCTGTTAAGTCTATTATAGTATCCCCTTCAATTAAATTAGATTTGTATTTTGCAGAAATTTCAGAAGACGTTTGCTCTATATTTAATTTATTAGGATAATAGATATTTTTGCAATGAAACCATGTTGGCAATTTTTTATCACAACGTTTTTTAGCTTCAATTTGCTCAATAATAGTTTTGGTTTCAACTGAAGTGAAATTCGTGCCTTTTAATAATAACGATGATATGTTGGAGTTTAAGTTTTTATTTATAAACTCTTGTATTTCAGTATTTAAAATTGAAGTATTCAAGTGTAACTATAAGTCTTTGGTGAGTTTTTGAACAATTTTATTTTCAGATAAAAACTCTTTTAAAATAACTTTTATAGCGGTGTAAGCTGGTATAGCAAGAATAAGCCCGATAATACCGAATAAAATACCTGTTATTAAAATGACTAGAAAAATTTCTAACGGATGTGATTTTACACTTTTAGAAAATATAATAGGTTGACTGCCAAAATTATCAACCAGTTGCCCTATCATGAATACAACAAATACCCATAATGTTTTTGGTAAAATAATACCGCTAAAACTTTCGCCAAGGTTACTAGTCATAGTAAGTGTAAGCATTAAAAAGGCTCCAACTAATGGGCCAACATACGGCACTAGGTTGAGTAATGCACATAAAAAGGCGATAACAACAGCATTTTCTACGCCAATAATAAGTAAGCCTATGGTGTAAATAATAAATAGGATTAGTATTTGGAATATAAGACCAACAAAGTATCTTGATAATAAATCTTTAATTTTTTCTGAAGATTTTTTCCAACGAGATTCTTTATTGTCGGGTATAAAAGTCATAATACCAGTTTCAAAGAGCCTGCTGTCTTTTAAAAAGAAAAAGGAGATAAATAGCACCGAAAACAACCCAATACTAAAGCTTCCAAGGCCACTAATAATTGTATTTAAAAGATCTGGAATAAGTGAAAAATCTATTTTAGATAGGAGGTTTGATTCTTTTAAAGACTGTTCAATATCAATTTGATGGATATTAAAATATTCAATAATTTCAATGTATAAATTTTCAATATTACCTTGTAATTCATCAATATTTAAAAGCGATAAGTTTTGTCCTTGCTTGACTACTAAAGGAATAAACAATCCTACTAAGCCTAAGAAAACACTTAATAAAACAACCATAGTTACAATAACAGCAATGGTGTTTTTAAATTTCAATCTGCGTTCTAAAAAAAGGACAATAGGCCTTCCTATTAATGAAATAACAGCAGCAATAGCTATATAGCCTATAACCGATTGTATTTGATATAAAAAGTATAATATTAAAGCGATGCCCAGAATAACGCCGACAGCTCTTAAAATACCGTTTGAAATTGATTTAGAATTCATTTAGTAAATATAATAATTTGTATGTACCAAGTAAGTATGACTGAAGTAATCTTTTTAATTGTTAGAAAGAGAACGTTGTTAAGAAAGTTGCTTTGTTATTTCATATAAAGCGATGTTGGTTGCTTGAACCACATTCATACTACTATTTTGTCCAAACATATCAATATGAATGATAGCATCAGAAATTTTTAAAATGCTTTCTGATACACCAAAATTTTCATCACCAATAACTAATACTATCGGTTTTTCTGTTGAAAATTGAAACGTATGTATGGGGTTGCTTTCACTTGTTATTTCTAGTGAAATGATTTGATAATCATCGTTTTTTAAATGATTAATAATCTTTGAAGCTGATTCACGTATTTCATAATCAACAACTTTTTCAGTGGCTCTAGAGGTTTTAGTTATTTTTCGTCCTATAGTTATTTGTTCTCCACAAAGGATGAGCTTTTCAATACCAAAAGCATCGGCAATTCTAAATAAACTACCAATATTTGGGGCGTTGGTAACATTATCGCAAACTAATGTGATTGGGAATTTTTTCGATTGAAAATTAGTATTGTAGTGGGTGAGTTGCATGTTTTTAGTTGACAGTATTCAGTAGCAGTTGACAGATTTATTAAGATTGAGTTTATTTTAAGAGTAACCAAAGAATAAAAGAAACAATTAAAATGAATCCTATAATTTTTAAGATTATGATTAATAAAAATTTAAATGTAATTTCTTCATTAGGATCTAAATAAAAAAGATATTCAACAAAAGCGACTAATAATTCTTTCATAAATTATTTGTGAATTCGTTGCTAATTTTTAATTTTCAAAAACATATTTAATAATATTAGCACCCATTTTTAGTGCTTTTTCTCTAACATCATTAGGGTCGTTATGTACTTCGGTGTCTTCCCATCCATCACCTAAATCGCTTTCAAAAGTAAATAGTAAAACGAGTCTGTCTTCATTAAAAACACCAAAAGCTTGTGGGCGTTTACCATCATGTTCATGGATTTTTGGTAAACCATTTGGAAATTTATAGACTGAGTTGAAAATTTCGTGACTCGAAGGTAATTCTACTAAATCTTTATTCGGAAATACTTTTTTTAATTCTTTGGTGATGTAGGGTTTTAAACCATAATTATCATCAATATGTAAAAAACCACCTGAGATTAAGTAACTACGAAGATTTTCGGCATCGGTTTCACTAAAAAAAACATTACCGTGACCTGTCATATGAATAAACGGATATTGAAAAATATCACTACTTCCAGTTTCAACAGTTTCTGGTTTTGCACTTATTTTAGTATCAATATTGTCGTTGCAAAAACTAATTAAATTTTTTAACGCCGTAGGGTTTGCATACCAATCGCCACCTCCTTGATATTTTAAAAGGGCAATGTCTTGAGAAAACAAGCTAAAAGATAAAAGTGAAACTATAAAAGTGAAAAATAACTTCATATAAAATTATTCGTTTATAAATGCAACGCTATGACAAGCTACAATAGCAGCCGTTTCGGTACGTAATCTAGTGTTTCCCAAAGTTACAGGAATAAACTTGTTTTTAAGAGCCGTTTCAATTTCTTTAACAGAAAAATCACCTTCTGGTCCAATTAAAATAGTAATGTCAGTTTTTGGTTTTAGTTCGTTTTTTAAAGATTTCCTATCTATTTCTTCACAATGGGCAATAAATAAATTACTGTTAAAATCTTGTTTTATAAAATCTTTAAAAGTAATAGCATCATTAAGTTTAGGCATGTAGCAGTTTAGAGATTGCTTTGTTGCCGACTGTAAAATCTTTTCAAAACGTTCTGTTTTAATGATTTTACGTTCGCTATGATCGCAAATAATAGGCGTGATGCTATCAATACCAATTTCGGTAGCTTTTTCTAAAAACCATTCGTAGCGATCATTCATTTTTGTTGGTGCTACGGCAAGGTGTAAACTATAATCTCGTTTGGGTTGCAATGTTTTAGAAACAATAGTAACCATGCATTTTTTTATATCAGGAATAGTTATTTCTGCATTAAACAACCAACCATTACCGTTTGTAATATGCAAAGTATCTCCAATGTTTTTACGTAATACTTTTACAATATGCCGGCTTTCTTCTTTATCAAAAGTAAATTGAGACGTGCTTTCTGAAATATTTGGGTTATAAAAAAGTTGCATATATTTTATATCTTCAATCTAGCCGAAGCCATCACATCTTGCTCAGCAAAATCATTTTCTAAATATTTTAAATAGCCAACAATGGCAATCATAGCTGCATTGTCGGTAGTGAATTCAAATTTAGGCACGTAGGTGGCCCATCCAAATTTTTGTTCTCCATCTTTAAGCGCTTGTCTAATACCAGAATTAGCAGAAACGCCACCGCCAATAGCTATATGATTAATACCAGTTTGTTTTGTGGCAAGTTTTAATTTATCAATTAAAATTCCAATAATAGTATATTGAATAGAGGCACAAATATCATTCAAGTTGTCTTCAATAAAATTTGGGTTTGCTTTTACTTCCCGTTGAATAAAGTAAAGAATAGCCGTTTTTAAACCCGAAAAACTAAAGTTTAAACCGTCAACTTTAGGTTTGGTGAATTGATATGCTTTTGGGTATCCTAATTTGGCACGTCTATCAATTTCTGGACCTGCAGGGTAGCCTAAGCCTAAAATTTTTCCACTTTTATCAAAAGCTTCACCAACGGCATCATCAATGGTTTCACCAATAACAGTCATATCGAAATAATTTTCAACGTTTACTATTTGTGTATGGCCTCCAGAAATAGTCATCGCTAAAAAGGGAAAAGGCGGTTTTTCAAAACCATCTTCATCTATAAAATGTGCTAAAATATGCCCTTGCATGTGGTTGACATCTATTAACGGAATGTTTAACCCGTAAGCCAACGATTTTGCAAAAGAGGTGCCAACCAACAAAGAACCCATTAGACCTGGGCCTCTTGTAAAGGCTATGGCATGTAATTGCTCTTTAGTAATATTTGCTTTTTTAAGTGCTTGGTGTACTACTGGAACAATGTTTTGTTGATGCGCTCTAGAAGCTAATTCTGGCACAACACCACCAAATTCTTCGTGTATTTTTTGGCTAGCAACAACATTGCTTAAAATTTTCCCGTTGTGTATTACAGAAGCAGCCGTATCGTCGCAAGACGACTCAATTCCTAGTATATAAATATTTTGTGAACCCATTAATGAAAATTAGGCATAATAATTGTTAATTTTGAAAACGAAAGAACATCTGTTAACGCCATTTATTCGTAATTACAAAACTACTCATTTATTTTTGTAATGAAATATAAATAGTTTAAGTAGTTTGCCTTAAACAAAACTTTTAAAATAAGCAATTATTAAGGAAGCGTAGTTTTTTCTTAATAAAATTATAACTTTAGAAAGTATCAAAAAAATCTTAAAAATAGCATCAAAAATAGTCGGCATTTTATTGCTGCTTTTCATCATTTTGGTGTTGGTGCTTTCTATTCCGTTTGTTCAAACAGGTTTGGGTAATTATGCAACAAAGCGTCTTAATGATGAATTTAAGACCAATATAAATATAGATAAAGTTAGCTTACAATTTAATGGCGATGTTGAACTTAAAAATATTTATATTGAAGACTATAAGCAAGACACATTAATAAATATAACCGAGTTAAATACATCTATTATTAATGTTTCCAATTTAATAAATGGCAAACTAACCTTTGGTGATATTGATATTATAGATTTAGTTTTTAATATAAAAACTTATAAAGACTCAAAAGAAACTAATTTAGATGTTTTTGTTAATAGATTTGAAGATGATAACCCAAGAACAGAAAAAAGTAGTTTCCTACTGTCATCTAGCGATGTCTCTATTTATAATGGGGTATTTAGACTTTCTGACGAAAATAGAGAAACAACTAAACTATTAGAATTTACTAATTTAAACATAAATGCTACTAATTTTTTAATTAATGGTAGCGATGTAAGCACCCGTATAAATACTTTAGCTTTTAAAGATAGTAGAGGGTTGGTTATGAAAAATTTAATGACTAATTTTTCATATACACTTACAGACATGACCTTTGATAATCTAGAAATTAAAACACCAAAATCGGTTTTAAAAGGTGATTTAAAGTTTTCTTATAAACGAGAAGATTTACAATTTTTTACAGATAAGGTTTTAGTGGCAGCTAATTTTAAAAACTCTAGTGTTCAATTAGACGAATTAAATACTTTTTATAATGAGTTTGGTGTCAACCAAAAAGCAAGTTTTAATGTTAATCTATCAGGAACATTAAACGATTTGTATGTAAATAACTTAAATTTAAATACAAGTAGAAATACTAAGGTTTACGGTACTATTAATTTTAAAAATTTATTTAATAAAGAAGAAAATAATTTTTATATGAATGGAGATTTTAATAATCTAACATCTACATATAAAGATTTAAAATCTTTGTTACCTAATGTTTTAGGAGAAGCCATACCAACTTCGTTTGATAGATTAGGACGATTTACTATTATCGGGAATTCGCAAGTATCATCATCAAAAATTATTGCTGATATTGAAATTGATACCGATTTAGGTTTTGTTGATTCTAATCTAGAAATAGATAAAATAAATGATATAGATAATGCCAAATATAAAGGCAACGTTATATTTGAAAAATTCGATTTTGGCACCTTTTTAAATGCTCCAGATATAGGGTTTGCTTCTTTAAATTTTGATGTTAAAGGCAATGGCTTTTTAACAGAGAATATTAATACTCAAGTAAAAGGCGATGTGTTTGAAATTGAATATAATAACTATAATTATACCGGTATTAAAGTAGCAGGAAATGTACGTAACAACATATTTGATGGTAATTTAATTGCAAACGATACAAATTTAAATTTAAACTTTAATGGCTTGGTAGATTTTTCAGAAGAAGTAAATAAATATGATTTTGAAGCTCAAGTAGATTATGCCAATTTAAATGTTCTAAACTTTGTTAAAAAAGATAGTATTTCTATTTTTAGAAGTACAGTAAAAATGAATATGAATGCTAGCAGTTATGATGATGCTTATGGTAGGATTTCATTTAGAAACACCTCTTATAAAAATGAAAATGACACATACTATTTTAATGAATTTGATATTTCTTCTAGATTTAGTGAAGGCTTAAGATTTATAGAAGTTAATTCTCCAGATATTATTGAAGGCGATTTAAAAGGGCGTTTTCGTTTTAAAGACTTAACCAAACTTTTTCAAAATTCGCTAGGACACATTTATACCAATTATGTGCCTCATAAGGTTGAAACGAATCAAAGTATCGATTTTAATTTCAAAATTTACAATAAAATTATTGAAGTTATTTACCCAGAAATTCAATTAGGAAAAAATACGTTCATCCGTGGTAGAGTAGAGAGCGATGAAAAAAAGTTTAGGCTTACATTTAAATCTCCAGAGATTAAGTTAATAGATAATTTTGCTAATAATATAGAACTTCAGGTAGATAACAGTAACCCTCTTTTTAATACCTATGTAGAAATTGATAGCTTAAATACTAAATACTATAATGTTTCTAAGTTTAATTTAATTAATGTAACCGTAAATGACACCTTATTTATTAGATCTGAGTTTAAAGGAGGTAAACGAAATAATGATAGTTTTAATTTGAGTTTTTATCATACAATTAATGAAGAAAACGAATCTGTAATTGGTTTTAAAAAATCAGATGTCACTATAAAAAATAATAAGTGGTTTATAAATGAAGATAAAGATAGACTTAATAAAATATCATTCAATAAAGCATTAAACTCATTCAAAATTGAAGGGTTTAAAATAAATCATAACAATGAAGAAATTAAACTTTCTGGATTTGTAAAAGATTCTACTCAAAAAGATTTAAAACTTAATTTTAAAAATGTAGATCTCTCTAAAATAACGCCAGACATAGATAGTTTATCGTTAGCAGGAAATGTTAATGGCAAATTAGACATACTACAACAAAACGGAAGTTATTTACCAAACTCTACTATCGTTATTGACGATTTTAAAGTAAACGATTTTTCTTTAGGTTCGTTTGATGCTACAATAACAGGTAATAAAACACTAACGAGTTATAATGTAAATGCTAATATAAAAGACGATGCTCTAAAATCTTTTACGGCCAAAGGCGATATAAGTATTATTAATAAACAAGCTAGTATTGATGTTGATTTAGAATTTGATGACTTTAATTTATTCCCTTTAAACCCATTGTTACAAGATGTCTTAACTAATATTAGAGGTGTTGTTACAGGAAAGGTTAGAGTAGTTGGAGATTTAAAACGCCCAGATATTAATGGTGATCTTACTTTAAATAAATCGGGATTAGGAATTCCATATTTAAATATAGACTATGATTTCGCAGATAAATCATCAGTAACACTTAAAAACCAAAACTTTATATTTAATAAAATACAATTAACAGATACTAAGTATAATTCTAAGGGAGAATTAAAGGGTTCATTAAGTCATATAAACTTTTCTAAATGGAGCTTAGACTTAGATTTAAAAACACCAAGGTTGTTAGTTTTAGATACTAAAGAAGCTGAAGATGCTTTGTATTATGGTACTGGTTTTATTGGAGGTACAGCAAGTATTTCAGGGCCTACAGATCAGTTGGTTATAAGTGTTGTTGGCGAAACAAAATGGGGTACCGTATTTAAAATACCATTAAATGATGCAGAGTCTTTTGGAGATAATACGTTTATTCATTTTCTTACTAAAGAGCAGAAAGAAGCTAGAGAAAAAGGTACCGATTTTGTAATAAATGACATAAGAGGTTTAGAATTAGATTTTGATTTAGATGTAACCGAAGATGCCGAAGTAGAAATTATTATTGATAAAAACACAGGTCATTCTTTAAAAGGACGTGGTATTGGGGGCTTGTTAGTAGAAATAAACACCAATGGAAAATTTAATATGTGGGGAGATTTCTCCGTGTTTGAAGGTGTCTATAATTTTGCATATGGTGGTTTAGTTCAAAAAGAATTTACAGTACAACCAGGGGGTACCATTGCTTGGGAAGGCGATCCTTTAAAAGCAAAAATAGATATGTTAGCTATTTATAAAACTCAGGCTAACCCATCACCATTGCTTGATAATCCTATAAATAGAAGTATACCTGTAGAATTAAACATTGCTTTAACTGGCGATCTAGAACAACCAGAACCAGAATTTAGTTTTGAGTTCCCAAATGTAAATTCAACTATAAAATCGGAGCTTCAATATCGTTTAGAATCTCCAGATGACAGACAAAACCAAGCTCTTTATTTAGTGTCAACAGGGTCATTTTCAGGAGGACTTAACGAGCTCAATTTTTCAGGTACCATTGCAGAACGTCTTAATGGTATTGTAAATGGCATTTTTTCAAATAGTGATGGAAAGTTTAATGTGGGCTTAAATTATGAAGCAGGGCAAAACAGACCAGACTACCAAACAGATGATAGAGTTGGGGTCACTTTACAAACCCAAATAAGTGACCGTGTTATTATAAATGGAAAAGTAGGAGTGCCGGTAGGTGGTGCCAGTGAAACTGTAGTTGCAGGTGATGTTGAAATAGATTTTTTATTAAATGAAGAAGGTACATTAACAGCAAAAGTATTTAATAGAGAAAATAACATAAGAAATTTTGGAGAAAGCATAGGTTACACACAAGGTGTTGGACTTTCATACAATGTAGATTTTGATACCTTTAAAGAATTACTTCAAAGGTTTTTTAAAAAATCTAAAAAAGAAGAGATTGTCTCGGATAAAAATATTGAAGAAACCGAAAATTCATTACCTGCATTTATAACTACAAAGACCGCTTCTGAAAAATAATTTACTATTTTAAGCCTTAATTTTATATCAATAATTCAACAATTAGTTTTTTTTATTAACTAAAACGTTATAGTTTAGCAAGTCGTATTAAAATATGATAAATGCTGTCGTTTTATAGTTTTTGTTTAGTAATTTTACCTCAAAATTTTAGAACTTAATGCCAAAAACAATAAAAAAATTAGCTGTTTTAACGTCTGGAGGAGATTCTCCAGGAATGAATGCAGCCATAAGATCTGTAGTTAGAGCATGTGCATATCATGAAGTTGAATGTGTTGCCGTATATAGAGGATATGAAGGTTTAATGGAAGGCGATTTTAAAGTCATGGATGCTCGTAGTGTAAGAGGTATCATTAATAAAGGTGGCACTATTTTAAAATCTGCTAGATCTAAAGCTTTTAGAACCAAAGAAGGAAGACAACAAGCTTTTAGCAAACTAGTAGAAGCAGAAATAGATGGATTGGTAGTTATTGGTGGCGATGGAACTTTTACAGGCGCCATGATATTTAATCAGGAATTTGATTTTCCTGTGATGGGAATCCCTGGAACTATTGATAATGATATTGTAGGAACGTCTCACACACTTGGTTTTGATACCGCTTTAAATACAGTAGTTGATGCTATTGATAAAATACGTGATACAGCAAGTTCACATAACAGACTGTTTTTTATAGAAGTTATGGGGCGTGATGTTGGGCATATTGCTCTTAATGTTGGTATTGCTGGTGGCGCAGAAGAAATTCTAATTCCAGAAGAAGATTTGGGTTTAGATAGACTTGTAGAGTCTTTAAACAGAAGTAGAAAATCAGGAAAAACATCTAGTATTGTAGTGGTTGCTGAAGGTGATAAAATAGGTAAAAATATTTTTGAACTAAAAGATTATGTAGATGAAAACATGGAAGGTTACGATGTTAGAGTATCTGTACTTGGGCATATGCAACGTGGGGGGTCTCCTTCATGCTTTGATCGTGTTTTAGCCAGTAGAATGGGTGTTAAAGCTGTAGAATCTTTATTAGAAGGAAAAACTACTTATATGGTTGGACTAATGAATAATGTCATGGAGTTAACCCCTTTAGAAAGTGCTATCAAAGGAAAAACAAAAATAAATTTAGAATTATTGCGTGTCTCAGATATTATGAGCACTTAACATTTATACACAAGAATATGTCAAAATTAAAATTAGGAATTAACGGATTTGGAAGAATAGGTAGAATCGCTTTTAGAGTAGCAGCTTCTAGACCAGATATTCAAGTAGTTGGAATTAACGATTTGTTAGATGTAGATCATTTAGCTTATTTATTAAAATATGATTCTGTTCACGGACAGTTTGATGGAACTATTGAAACTAAAAATGGTAATTTAGTAGTTAATGGAAATGAAATTAGAATTAGTGCAGAGCGTAACCCAGAAGATTTAAAATGGGATGCTGTTGGAGCAGATGTCGTTTTAGATTGTACAGGTATCTTTACAACTTTAGAAGGTGCTCAAAAACACATTACTGCTGGCGCTAAAAAAGTAGCAATTTCTGCACCGTCTGCCGATGCGCCAATGTTTGTTATGGGGGTTAACCATAAACAAATTACTGCAGCTGATACGATTGTATCTAATGCATCTTGTACTACAAACTGTTTAGCTCCACTTGCAAAAGTAATTAACGATAAATTTGGTATTGTTGAAGGTTTAATGACAACTGTTCACGCAGCAACTGCAACTCAATTTACAGTTGATGGACCATCAAGAAAAGATTACAGATTAGGTCGTGCATCTTTAAATAACATAGTACCTGCATCTACCGGAGCTGCAAAAGCAGTAGGTAAAGTAATTCCAGAATTAAACGGAAAATTAACAGGTATGGCATTTAGAGTACCAACTGTTGATGTATCTGTTGTAGATTTAACATGTCGTCTAGAAAAAAGCGCATCATGGGATGAAGTAAAAGCAGCTTTAAAAGAAGCTTCTGAAGGTGAATTAAACGGTATTTTAGGATATACTGAAGAAGGTGTTGTATCTCAAGATTTCGTATCAGAGCCTAAAACAAGTACATTTGATGCTAACGCAAGTATGGCGTTAAATGATAACTTTGTAAAATTAGTATCTTGGTATGATAATGAGTTTGGTTATTCATCTAAATTAGTTGATTTAGCGCAACATATCGGTTCAATATAATTTATTATTAATTTAAAACTCCACAAAAAGATACACTAAACGGGTATGTTTTGTGGAGTTTTTTTTATTTCAAGCCTATGATTTTAATTGTTGATAGTGGTTCTACAAAATCTGATTGGATCGCAGTAGATAATAATGGAAACCCTTTATTAGAAAAAATGCGCACAAAGGGACTTAACCCTGCCATTTTAACTAAAAAGAAACTATATAAAATAATTAAAAATAACGAGCATTTAAAGAGTCATAGAAAAGAAGTTTCTCATGTCTTTTTTTATGGTGCAGGTTGTGGTACAGAAAAACCTAGAGAACTATTAAAAGAGGTCTTAGAAGAAATGTTTGTTAATGCTCATATAGAAGTTAATGAAGACACATTAGCTGCTGTATATTCAACAATCAATCATCCTAAGGAAGCTGCGGTTGTTTGTATTTTAGGAACGGGGTCTAATTGTAGTTATTATGATGGAGAAGCAGTACATCAACGTGTAAATTCTTTAGGATATACACTTATGGATGATGCTTCAGGTAACTATTACGGTAAGCAGCTTATAAGAGATTATTACTTCAATCATATGCCAGAAAATGTAAAAATTGCCTTTGGAAGTAAATTTAATATGGAATCTGATTATATAAAGTACAACTTATATAAGCAACCCAATCCGAATGCTTATTTAGCAAATTTTGCTGAATTTATGTTTTTGCATAAAGATTCAGAATATACCATCGAACTTATAAAAAAAGGGATTCGTTTATTTGCAACTAATATGATTTTTCAATATAAAGAAGAAATAAAAACAGTTCCTGTGCATTTTGCTGGTTCTATTGCATATTTCGCACAAGATCAAATTAAAGAAGTTGCAAAAGAAATGGGCTTTACGGTTGGGAATTTTGAACGCAGACCTATTGAAGGTTTAGTATCTTTTCATACCAAAGACTTGTAAAATAGTTTAGATAAATAAACTTAATAAGTAATGAAACCTTTAATCATAAAACATGTTTAAAGGTTTTTTTGTTTTTGTAAATTTGAATAGTAAGATTAAAACTTTTGAAGACACACATAGCCATTTATATTTCTAATAAAGACGATAAGGATAAACTTATTGAAAGTATAAAAATGAACGCTTTAGTGGGTGATTTTTCAAATTTAAAGGGTGAACTATTTTCAGAAATAGCTTTAAATAAATTTATTTTAGAAGAAACACGTCACGGACATTTTGATGTAAAAACTCAAACTAAAAACAGCTTAAAAAATTCTTCACAAGGCGAACGAAAAAAAGCCTTATTAAACCATATTATTGCGCAAAATCCAGAATACATTATTGTTGATAATGTTTTTGATAGTCTCGATTTAAAAGCTCAAAAAACTATTGAAAACACTTTAGAAGATTTAAGTCAGTCCATTTTAATTATACAGCTTACCAATAGAAAACGAGATCTTTTATTGTTTATAAATACTATTTATCAATGGCATAATGGCAAACTCGAATTACTTAGCAAGATTGCATCTAAAGAAAAAAAGATCTTTATAGAAGATTTGCCGCCACCATACAATCCCATTAATACCTCCATTGAAACCTTAGTGAAGCTTAACAACGTTACAGTAACTTATGGCGAACGCGTTATTGTCAATACTATTTGTTGGGAAATTAAACCAGGAGAGTTTTGGCAATTAATTGGCCCTAACGGATCGGGGAAAAGCACGTTAATAACTCTTATAACAGGCGATAATCCAAAAGGCTATTTGCAAGATATGGTGTTGTTTGGAATGAAAAAGGGTACTGGTGAAAGTGTTTGGGAAATTAAAAGAAACATTGGCTATTTTTCATCAGAAATGTTAAGAGGTTTTATGCGTACAGATAGTATAGAAAACATGATTATTTCTGGTTTTCTAGATTCTATTGGGCTTTATAAATTTCCGTCAGACAGACAAATTATAATTGCGCATCAGTGGTTACGTATATTAAATATGTATCAAATAAAAGATAAGAGTTTCCGGTTTTTATCTGATGGTCATAAACGGTTAGTGTTAATAGCAAGAGCCATGGTAAAGCAACCGCCATTGCTTATTTTAGATGAACCTACTAACGGGCTAGACGATTCAGATGCTGAAATATTCGCAGAATTAGTCAATAAAATAGCAACAGAAAGCCATACAGCTATTTTGTATGTGTCTCACAGAAACGAAGAAAAACTTCTTAAACCAGATTACACATATAAATTAATACCTAAAAAATCTGGATCTATAGGGGTTTCTGAGTAATTAATGAGCTAGCAATTTATTTTATAAGTTGCTGAAGCTTATTTTTTATTTAACGCTTCATTTTCTTCATCAGTTAAAAGTCTCGAATGAATTAAAAATCGAAGCCCCAAAGGTATTTCTAAAGAAAAACTAGCACCTCGACCTTCGGTAATATCTACTGTTAAATGGGTGTGTTTCCAATATTCAAATTGATCTTTGTTCATATAAAAATTAACGCCTTCTATGTTGCCTAAAAGCACATCACTTTCGTCTAGATACATCTCACCTTTTTCAAAAAGCATAGGAGCAGAGCCATCACAACATCCACCACTTTGATGAAAAATTAACGCTCCATATTTTACTTTCAATAGTCTTACAATTTTTGCAGCAGCTTCTGTAATGTCAATTCTTTTCATCATCTCAATTAAATTAATTATAAAGGCTGAACTACTATTGTAATTCAGCCTTAAATACTTTTTATTTTCTACTAAAAGAAACCTAATTTGTTCTTGTCGTAAGAAATTAACATGTTCTTGGTTTGACGGTAATAATTAAGCATCATTGCGTGATTTTCTCTACCAAAACCTGATTTTTTATACCCTCCAAAAGGCGCATGTGCAGGATACGCATGATAACAGTTTACCCAAACACGACCGGCTTTTATAGCTCTTGGAATTTGATATAATTGATGTGCATCTCGTGTCCAAACGCCAGCACCTAAACCATATAGTGTGTCATTTGCAATTTCTAAAGCTTCGGCTTCATCTTTAAATTTAGTTACGCAAACTACGGGACCGAATATTTCCTCTTGAAATACACGCATTTTGTTATGCCCTTCCAAAATGGTTGGCTTAATATAAAAACCATTAGCCAAATCACCACTCAATTTATTAGCAGTTCCACCAGCCAAAACTTTGGCACCTTCTTCTTTACCAATATTTAAGTAAGCTTGAATTTTTTCATATTGATCGTTAGAGGCTTGCGCACCAACCATGGTATTTATATCATATGGATTGTCTTGAATGATGGCGTTTGTTCTTGCAACAACACGTTCCATAAAAGCATCATAAATATCTTCTTGAACTAATAACCGTGAAGGACAGGTGCAGACTTCCCCTTGATTAAATGCAAATAACACAGCACCTTCAATAGCTTTATCTAAATATGCATCATCTTCGTCCATGACACTATTAAAAAAGATGTTTGGAGATTTACCACCTAATTCCATGGTTACAGGGTTTAGGTTTTTTGATGCATATTGCATAATTAATTGCCCAGTTGTTGTTTCTCCTGTAAAAGCTACTTTATCAACTTTTGAACTAGATGCTAAAGGCTTTCCTGCTTCTGTGCCAAAACCATGAACAATGTTTACAACACCAGGAGGAAATACGTTTGCAATTTTTTCCATCAATAAAGTAGCTGAAGACGGTGTTTGTTCAGCTGGTTTTAAGACCACGCAGTTTCCTGTAACAAGTGCTGGGGGTAATTTCCAGGATAGCATTAATAATGGGAAATTCCACGGAATAATTTGACCAATTACACCAAGTGGTTCTTTAATATTCATAGAAAGCGTGTTTGAATCTAATTCGGTTGCGCTGCCTTCTTCCGAACGAATACAAGCTGCAAAATAACGCCAATGATCAACACACAATGGAATATCTGCATTTAGGGTTTCACGAATGGGCTTTCCGTTATCGCAAGTTTCAACTAAGGCAAACTCTTCAAGGTTTGCTTCAATAATATCTGCTACTTTATTTAATAAGGTTGCGCGCTCTGTTGCCGAAGTATTTCCCCAAGCTTCTTTTGCTGCATTAGCTGCATTTAGTGCTAATTCAACATCTTCTTTTTGTGATCTTGGATATTTAGCAATAAAACTATTATCAATGGGGGATGTATTATCAAAATATTGACCATCTATTGGGGCAACAAATTTTCCGTTAATAAAGTTGGAATATTTCTCTTTAAACTCTGGTTTCGAATAACTCATAAAAATTCTTATTTAATTAGTAATTAGTTAAATTTTTAACCTAATTTTTAGGTTATGTTTAATTTTTATAAATATATTTTATCAAATCTTAATTAACTTGAACGTATTTATCGTAATTTTGAACATATCTATTATATTATCAGTATATGTTCTAAAATTTTGTATTATTGAGTGATGTCATTATTAAATAAACATAGAAGCCACAGGAAAATCACAACTTTAGTTGAGAATAGAACCACATATAATGCTGATTATGCAGAACTTAATATTTATGAAACGCATGCTTATGCAGAAAAGGTTTCATTAACTTTTGATTTCCCAATTATTGCCAGTATGCTTACCGGAAAGAAGATTATGCATCTTGATGGTTTTGATGCTTTTGATTTTTATCCTGGCGAATCGGTAGTAATGCCAACAAATAAGGAAATGGTTATAGATTTTCCTTTGGCGACTAAAAACAACCCAACACAATGTTTGGCTTTAGGTATTGATGCCTTTAAAATTGATGAAGTTGTAGAGAAGTTTAATCAGCAAGTTGCTATTGAAAACGAAAACAATAATTGGAATCTTGGTGAAACAACTTCACACCTTATAAATAATGCAGCTGTTAATCATTTAGTAGAGCGACTCACTTATACGTTTACCAATAATAACAAATCTAAAGACGTATTGTTAGATTTAATGATACAGGAATTAATAGTTCGATTATTACAAACTAAAGCAAAATCATTAATTATAAATGATCCTAATCAGGTTTTTAATGATACTAGAATAGGAACTGTAATTAAATATATTAAAGATAATTTAACCAATAAAGATTTGTCTGTAGATATCTTAGCTAAAATTGCATACATGAGTAATTCGCATTTTCATAAACAGTTTAAAAACACCTTGGGTATTTCTCCTATAGATTATATTAATTCTGAAAAAATTAAATTTTCAAAGAAATTAATTAAAGAATCTAAAGATTTTAGAATGTCTGAAATTGCTTTTAAATCGGGGTTTAATAATAGTAGTTACTTTAACAGACAATTTAAAAAAATGGAATTAATGACGCCTCAACAATTCAAAAAGTCTATTTCATTTTAAAAGATACACCAGATATACTGTATGCTGTTTGTTAGAGGTTTGTTATTATTATCTGTCAACTGCGTAATTCAGTTCAGTTACCCCACAAGTAAATTGTCTAGTAGTCAATAGTTTTAGCATTATTTTGTCTTTAATGTCTACAAACAATGGAATGCCTCGCCCAAGAATAATTGGATTAACAAATAGCCAGTAGCCGTCAATTAAATTCAGTTGAATAAGTGAATGTGTTGCTGTCGGGCTAGCAAAAAGTAAGATGTCTTTACCTGCCTGTTGTTTTATTTCATTTATTTTGTCTGAAAGGTTATCGCTAATAATTTTTGTGTTGGTTAAATTCGAGTCCTTCATTGTTTTTGATAAAACAACTTTGTGAACCTTGTTATACCACTTTGAATGTTCAATGTCGTGCTTGGTTGCTTTGGGCTTGTTTCCTGCAGTTGGCCAGTAATTTTCCATCATCTGATAAGTCACTCGTCCATATAATGCAGTGTCGACTTCGTTTATCTGTTTACCTATATAATCAAAAATTTCTTCATCAACTTTAATCCAGTCCATTTCTCCGTTCAGCCCTGCTACATACCCATCAAGCGATATGTGTATAAATGAAATTATTTTTCTCATACAGTTCTATTTTTTATTATCGTTTGTAGTTTACTGCTGTCGTTTTACAATGACCGTCAACAATAATTACATGAAATTATTTAATTTTTATGATAAAATAAAAATTTAGTTAAATCAGATTATACCGCAGGTCTAATATCAACCGCTACATTCATTTTGTTTTTACCCGTGCTGTAAATAACGCCTTTAAGTGGTGGTACGTCGTAATAATCACGTCCGTAAGACACAGTAATATGTTGGTTTTTTGGTATTTGGTTGTTAGTAGGATCAAAATCTACCCATCCAAAGCTAGGGATGTATAAGGAAAACCAAGCATGAGAAGCATCAGTACCAACCAGTTTTTCTTTTCCAGGAGGTGGTAGGGTTTCAATATAACCACTCACATATCTGGCAGGCAAGCCAATTGAACGTACGCAAGCAATGGCAATTTGAGCAAAGTCTTGGCAAACACCTTTCTTCTCTTTTATAACATCATGTATGGGTGTGGCAACATTGGTAACTTCGGTATTAAACTCAAATTCAGCATAAATACGTTGCATTAACTCGTAAGCAGCCTCAAAAATAGAACGATTTGGTTTAAAAGAGATTTTGGCATAGGCTCTAATCTCTGGCGTAATTTTAGCCACAAGAATAGACTCTAATATAAATTGCCTGATGTCTAATAATTCTGAATCTGTTTTTTTTAAACTTACTAAGGCTTCATTTAAAGTGATGCTTATTCCTTTTTTTGAATCGTATATATTGGGTTGTAAACTGTAGTCTCTTTCAATTTTGCTAAAAGCAATTACTTCTAGTTTTTTATGATGTTGTTGTATAGAAAATCGTGTAACGGTATTACCGAAAAAATCTAGTTTCTCTGAGAAATCAGTAGGCGTAGGGCTTATTTCTAAACGATAGTCTAATAGCTTTTGTCCTAGCATATCCTTAGGTTTTAAAGTGGCTATATTGTGACAAAAAGTTACGCCACTTTCATAATTATAACTCGTTGCATGTGATATTTGAAATGTCATTTTAAGAAAGTGGAAAGTTTTGATTTACCAATTGTTTTTGTTGGTAAGCGTGATTGAAATAAGTATCGGAAACAGCTAAAGAAGTTTCGTGAAGTAAATCGCTTAATTCAGCTAATGCATCATCAAGGTTTTGTCTTAAAGTCTTATCGTTATTTAATTCTAAAAGGGTATTGATATCTAAATTTTGAATTTTAATATAGGCCTCAGAAATATATTTTTTACAAATATCAACACTATCAGAATTTTCAGAATTTGGTAATCGGTCTATATCTTTTTGTATGCGTCTTATTTGATAGGTTAAAGATTTTGCATAGTCTTTATCTAATAAAATTAAATTAATAACATTTTCTATATTTAAGTAAGAACGGTAGCTATATCTATAAATATTGAGACTTTCATGACTTGTAAGTAAGGATTCTAAAATGTCATATTGTATATGTTCATCTAAGTTAAAAACAAGTAAAGATCTACATTTAGCAACGTTCATCATGGCTTGTTCAGACTGTAAACCTATAAAATATAGTAACAAACCTTGGTTTACCAAAATACTTTCTTCTATAAGTCCCATAAAGGCAATTAAACGTGTAATAATGCGGTCTAATAATTTTGAAAGATCGGCAATTGAATAATTGTCTTCTTCTTTAAATTTTCGCCATTGTTTTTTGATGCCATCAAAAACACGCCACATGTCTTTAGACCATAAACTTCGTAATGAATAATAAGAGTTATTAAAACTAGATAAGGTTTGAGCAAAGCTTCCAGATCTGTTTTCGTCCATTATTAAAGAAATAATTTCTTTAAGCGGATTTTTTAAAACGTCTTCAGAGCCTTTTCCAACAAAACCAGGAAAAGTCGATGTAATATGTGTTATAGATTGATATAGAAAAACCAAGCTTTCAGATTCATTACGGTCGTTATATTCTACATTGTTCATTCTATTAAGCACCATGCGTAGATACCGAGCTGTAACGAGTGCTCTACCCAAATAGCGCCCCGACCAGTATAAATTTTCAGCGGTATTACTAGGTAAATCATTAATGTCTGAAATAGAAATTCTACAAGAACTATCCCATGAATAATTTTGAATATTTGTTTGTTTGTCATCAGTAACTACCCAAAAATCTTTGCTTATACCACCACGCTGATTGGATACAAATAAGTTTTCCCGTTCGGCAGCAACACGTACCAACCCACCAGGCATCACACTATAACTATCCTCTTTTGCAATAGCAAAGGTTCTGCACATTACTTTTCTGGGTTCTAAAGTATCATCTACAAGGTTTGGTGCCGTAGAGAATGATATTTTTTCTTGAGCTACAAATTGATATGGTGCTAAAAGAATTTCTTTTTTTAAGGCTTTTAAAGCTTTTACATCTAAAAATTCACAGAAAAAGATGTTTTCTCTATTGGAGCGGTCGATGCGTTTAACAACTAAATCTTTTAAATGATTTAAAACATAATCGCGTTCTTTCTTTTGTCCGCACCACCAAGATGCTATTTGTGGTAATATTAAATCTTCCTTAAAGAAATATTTACAAATAACATTCATAAAAGGAATGAGTCCAGAGTTTTCTAAAATACCACTACCTACAGGGTTTACAATGGCTACTTTTTGTTCTCTAACAACATCTAATAAGCCAGCAACACCAAGATAGGAATCTTCTCGAAGTTCTAGCGGATCCATAAAAACATCATCAACACGTCTTAAAATAACATCTACTTGTTTGAGTTCTTTTAAGGTTTTCATCCAAAGTTTACCGTTTCTAACAACCAAATCGTTGCCAGTAACTAACGGATATCCTAAAAAGGATGCCATATAAGCATGTTCAAAATAGGTTTCGTTATGCGGTCCTGGTGTTAAAATAACAATATTGGGGTTCTCTTTGTTTTGAGGAGCTGCTTCAATAAGCATTTGATTAAACTCATAAAAAAAATGAGATGGTTGCTTCACATTAATATCTTGAAAAACATTAGGAACAACTCTACTTAAAGAATATCTATTTTCTAAAGCATAGCCCATGCCAGATGGTGCTTGTGTACGGTCGTTTACAACCCACATACGTCCGTCTGGACCTCTTGCTAAATCTGCCGAATAAATCAGTAAATTTTTAGCAGTTTTATATTGAATTTGATCGCATTGCCTTAAAAATCCACGATGCGCAAAAATAACTTCTTGAGGAATGATACCATTTTTTATAAGCTCGCGCTTACCGTAAATATCCTTTAAAATTAAGTTTATTAATTCGGCACGTTGGGTAATACCTTTTTCAATAGTTCCCCATTCGTTTTGGTGTACAATAAATGGTACAATGTTTAAATTCCATGTGCGGTGTAAGCCCTTTGGATCGTTATAAACATTGTATGTAACGCCATTTTCGTCCATTAACCAATTAATTTCATTTTGTTTGGCTAATAAATTTTCTTTTCCAATTTGCTTAAGATTACTGAGTAATTTTTCCCAATTAGAATTTATGGACATATCAGGTTTTAACACCTCATCATACTTTTTGGCATTAGAAAAATAATTTTCAAATAATATATTGTTATCTACAATCATGTATTAATAAAGATATGCTATTTTTTTCTTAAATCTAGAGTATATGGGAATTCAAAATTTACAGGGAGTTCTTTATAGTTGAATTTTTTAGAACTTCCTTGTTTTTTTACTGTTTTTGAACCTGTACTATCTTGATTTATTATTTCTTTTTCAGAGATATCTCCTTGTGTGTGGCCAAATTCCCAAAAACGATTGATTCTTCTAGACTCCGCTTCAAAACTATTTACAGGATAACTATCGTATGAGCGCCCACCTGGATGTGCTATATAATAAGTGCAACCACCAATAGAGCGTTTATTCCATGTATCAACAATATCGAAAACTAAAGGTGTGTCAGCTTCAATAGTTGGGTGTAGCGAAGAATAAGGGTTCCAAGCTTTATAGCGTACACCTGCAACATATTCTCCTTTAACACCAGTATTATTTAATTGTACTTTAACGCCATTACAGGTTAGTACAAATCGTTCTTCAATAAAATGATTAACCTTTACTTGTATGCGTTCTACCGAAGAATCAACATACCTAGCAGTACCACCACCTGTCATTTCTTCTCCTAAAACATTCCAAGGTTCAATAGCAGCACGTAATTCTAAGTGGATATTATTAATTTCAACCATACCGTGTAGTGGAAATCTAAATTCAAAGAAAGGATCAAACCAGTTTTCTTCAAAAGGATATCCTGCTCGATTAAGTTGGTCTACAATATCTTTAATATCTTCTCTTACATAATGTTCTATTAAAAACTTATCGTGTAATTCTGTACCCCAACGTACTAATGCATGTTCGTAAGGTTTTTTCCAGAACCATGCTACCAATGTTCTAACTAAAAGATTTTGCATCAAGCTCATTTGAGGATGCGGAGGCATATCAAAAGCACGGAGCTCTAAAATACCTAATCTTCCAGAGGAAGAATCTGGGGAGTATAATTTATCAATACAGAATTCTGAGCGATGCGTATTTCCTGTTAAATCTGTTAATAAATGACGAAATAATCTATCTGTTAACCAAAAAGGAACTTCCCCGTTTTTAGGTATTTGACTGAAAGCAATTTCTAGTTCATATAGGTTTTCCATGCGAGCTTCGTCTACTCTAGGAGCTTGACTAGTAGAACCAATAAAAGCCCCAGAAAACAAATAGGAAAGCCCTGGATGATGCTGCCAAAAAGTAAGTAAGCTTCTTAATAAACTAGGTTTACGAAGTAATGGACTATCGGCAGGGGTTAAACCTCCAAGTGTTACGTGGTTTCCACCACCTGTACCTGTATGCTTGCCATCTAACATGAATTTCTCTGTCCCTAAACGTGACTTTTTAGCGTGTTTGTATAAGGTTAAGGTGTTATGCACAAGTTCTTCCCAGTTTTTTGCTGGGTGTACATTAACTTCAATAACACCTGGATCAGGTGTGATTTTCATAGACTCTAATCGATGGTCTTTAGGCGGATCATAACCTTCTAAAACAATAGGGATATTAAGTTCTTTAGCAGTAGCCTCAATAGAAGCTATTAAATCTAAAAATATTTCAGCCGAATCTAAAGGCGGTAAGAACAAGTATAGTTTACCATCTCTAATTTCAGAACATAAAGCGGTTCTTATAAAGAATTTATTGTTGTTATTAGCTCCATTGTTTTCAATGTTTTCATAGCGTTCTTTCGCTATTTTTTTAAAGCTAGGTAACCTTCCTTTTGTTGAAAAATTATCGGGATCGTATTTAGGGAACTCTCCGTGTTCTGGTTTTTTTATTAAGGAATCTAAAGGTAATCTTAAACCAATAGGGGAGTTTCCTGGTATTAAAAACAGGTGGTTTCTTCTAAAACTCCAATCGCAGGTATACCAAGTACCCATAGAGTTATTTAAAGGTAATACATAACCAATTGTTTTAGATTTACCGTCTTTTAATATCTCTTTTAATTTATTCTTTACTAATAAGGCGCCATCTTCTTTTGTTGGGTCAATATCTATTGGTAATTTACCTTCTTCCCACATAAAATAAAAGGCATCTTCGTAGGTAGGCACCAAATGTTTATCGGTAATGCCTAGATACTTTGTAAGTGTTTCTAAGAATTTTTTATCGGCATCTATTGGTATTTCAGTATTTTCAGAAAATAAAGAGAATAGGTTTTTATTATGCCAGATGTTTCTACCATCTTTTCTCCAGCATATTTCAATAGACCAACGCGGTAATGGTTCTCCAGGATACCATTTGCCTTGTGCTTGGTGTAGAATACCGCCTTTACCAAATTCATCATAGAGTTTGGTTGCTAAATCTTTTGATAAGGCTCTTTTATGTGGACCATCGGCATCGGTATTCCATTCAGGAGCCTCCATATCGTCAATAGAAACAAAGGTTGGTTCGCCTCCCATGGTAAGGCGTACATCACCTTTTTCTAGTTGTTTTTCAACTTTAAAACCTAGATTGTAAATGGCGTCCCATTGTTCTTCTGTATAAGGTTTCGTAACTCTTGGCGATTCAAAAATTCGTTTTACAGAATTCTCAAATTCAAATTCAGTTTCACAAATATCCGTTGCACCAGATACTGGTGCTGCACTTTCAAAAGTAGGAGTACAGGCTAGAGGAATATGTCCTTCGCCAGCTAATAAACCAGACGTGGCATCAAAACCTATCCACCCAGCACCAGGTAAATATACTTCTGCCCAAGCATGTAAATCGGTAAAATCTTCTTCAGGTCCAGAAGGGCCATCTAAAGACTTTTCATCAGACTTTAACTGTACTAAATAACCTGATACAAAACGTGCTCCAAAACCTAAATGACGTAATGTTTGAACAAATAACCAAGCGTAGTCTCTACAAGAACCGTTTTTTTGTCCTAGAGTTTCTTCGCAAGTTTGCACACCAGGATCCATCCTAATGTTATAGTTTAAATACTCATATATTTTTCTATTGATATCTATTAAAAAATAGATGGTTTTTCTTGGCGTATAATCAATAGTTTTAATAAAATCTTCTAGTAATTTGCCTTTGTCGGTAATTTCAAGATAGGGTAATAATTCTTTTTGAGTCGTTTCATTGTAAGTAAACGGATATTCTTCGGCGTATTCTTCAACGAAAAAATCAAACGGATTAATGGTTTTTAAATCGGCTATAATTTCAACATCAATAGACATCTCCGTTGTTTTTTCTGGAAAAATTAATCGTGCTAAATAATTTCCAAAAGGGTCTTGTTGCCAATTAAAAAATTGATTTTCAGGTGTGATTTTAATTGAATAGGCTTCAATAGGTGTTCTGCTATGTGGTGCAGGTCGTAATCTGAAAATATGCGGTGATAACGATACAGGTCTATCGTATTTGTATGTTGTTTTATGAGAAATTACAATTTTTAACGCCATAAATTGTGTTGTTTAGAATAGATTAAGCAAAATATATTAACATAAAAATAAACTATTTTTATGTCTTAATGCTTTTTAAGTTTAAAAGAGAATATTTAGTTTTAAATATTTATAAGATTTTAAATATTGCTTGTATAAAATGATGATTTAATGATTTTGAGCACATGTATTTTTTATATTAACAAAAGCATTTTTATAAAGAGAAATCATTTTAAGCATCCATTATTTACTGTAAACTCTGTTTTCTTGTTCATTAACTCTAATGAATGTTGTGCGTTTAGTAAGTTCTTTTAAACGAGCTGCACCAACATATGTACACGTACTTCTTAAACCACCTAAAATATCTTGTAGTGTGTTTTCAACAGATCCTTTATAAGGTACTTCAACTGTTTTTCCTTCACTAGCTCTATAATCTGCAACACCACCAACATGTTTTTCCATAGCTGTAGACGAGCTCATACCGTAAAATTTTCGGTAAGACTCTCCGTTTCGTTCTACAATTTCGCCACCACTCTCATCATGTCCAGCAAGCATACCTCCTAACATAACAAAATCGGCACCAGCACCAAATGCTTTTGCTATATCTCCAGGAGATGAGCAACCTCCATCACTAATTATTTGTCCGCCTAATCCATGAGCAGCATCAGCACATTCTATAATAGCTGAGAGTTGCGGATAGCCGACACCCGTTTTTACACGCGTAGTACACACTGATCCAGGACCAATGCCAACTTTAACAATATCGGCACCAGAAAGTAGTAGTTCTTCAACCATTTCACCAGTAACAACATTACCCGCAATGATAACTTTGTCTGGATAAAGTTCTCGTGTTTGCTTTACAAAGTTTGAAAAATGTTCAGAATATCCGTTGGCAACGTCTATACATATAAATTTTAATTGTGGACTTGTAGCAATTATGGCTGCTAGTTTTATAGAATCTTGCTCACTTATACCGGTGCTTACAGCTATATAATTTAAATCGTTTTCAGAAGTGTTAGAAATAAATTCTGTCCACTCATTTTCAGAATAGTGTTTATGTATCGTTGTAAATAGATTTTTGTTAGATAATGCTTTAGCCATTTCAAAAGTGCCAACAGTATCCATATTTGCTGCTATAATAGGAATGCCTGACCAAGTTAACGGACTATGTAGAAATTTGAAATCGCGTTCTAAACTAACTTCCGATCTGCTTTTTAATGTAGACCGTTTAGGTCTAATCATGACATCTTTAAACCCTAGTTTTATATCGTATTCTATTCGCATGTTTATTTAGATTATCTTTACTTTAACCGTATCGTATTTGAATTTTAAAATTAGTAAATTTCAAATAACTATTACTTATAAATACTTATAATAGTTTTGTTAATTAGAATATTTATAAATAAGTTTGTTTTAAACCTAATAGAATAAATGAAGTTTTTTCCTAAATCAATTAAATCTATCAAGAAAAGAAAGGTATTGTCTTTTTTTATTTTTGTTTCAATAGCTATTATCCTTTTTTTAGGATATAGTTTTATTGAAAATAAAATTGATTTAAAAAACATCGTATTGTTTTTATTTGTTCTTGCCATATTGCAAGTTTTTGCATTGCAATACTTTTATAAAAACCAGTTAAAGAACGGGGTAATTATTTTAAATCTTAAAACACGAATTGACGAACTAAGACAGGGTATTAAGAAAGCGAATGAAACAGCCGATCATAAATCTATTTATTTAGCTAATATGAGTTATGAAATACGTACGCCACTTAATACGGTTTTAGGGATGCTGAATATGTTGAAGCAAACTGAATTAGACGACGATCAAAAAGCGCAAGCTGAAATTGCTGAATATTCTTCAAGGCATTTATTGCAACTTGTAAATATGGTTACGGATAATGCCGATGTTGATTCTGGTAATGTTAAATTAAATTTATTGGCGTTAGATTTGAAATCAGATTTATCACACCTTTTTAAAGTTTTTGAATACCAAGCTTGGGAAAAGGGCTTAGAATTTGACTTTAAATTCTTATTTGAAGAAAAGAACAGTAAGTTTTCACTTTTAGGAGATACAGTAAGAATTCAACAGGTTGTTATTAACTTGATTAATAATGCTATTAAGTTCACAAATTCAGGGAAAATATCAATTATTATAGATCAAACAGTTGGTATTGATGATGATCAAATTGTAACTTTTTATATTAAAGATACTGGTGTTGGTATGCAGGCTAATGAAGTGAAACACTTTTTAAATACTTCTATAGCTTTTAACCCATCTGTAATTAAAGATTATAAAGGAGGCGGTTTAGGATTATCTATTTCTCGTCAACTTGTAAGTTTAATGGGTGGCGAATTAAAACTTGAAAGTAAAGAAAATGAAGGCTCTACATTCTATTTTAGTTTACAGTTAAAAAAGACTCTTAATGTAAAAACAGAAGAGGAGGCGTTTGCTCCAATATTGCAAGAAAAGTTTAGTGTTTTAGTGGCAGAAGATAATAGAATGAACCAAAAGGTTATTAAGTTTTTGTTAGAAAAACATGGGGCAGATTGTACTTTTGTAAAAAATGGTATTGAAGCTGTTGAGTTATATAAAATTTTAGATTTTGATATGATATTTATGGATATTTATATGCCAGATATGGATGGTTATCAAGCAACAAAAGCTATTAAGAATACTGAAAAATATAAAAATAATAATACGCCTATAATTGCGGTGTCTGCCAGTGCTTTTGAAGAAGATATAACCAACGCAAAACTTGCTGGAATTGATGAGTTTTTAGCAAAACCAATAGAGGTTGTTAAGCTTAAAGATTTGTTGGTTAAATATGCCGATAAAAAAGATGCTTCTGCTTAAAATTATTTTACAGCAATCATACTTATTTCTACATTCACATCTTTTGGTAACCTTGCTACCTGAACCGTTTCACGAGCAGGTGCTGTGGCATCGTTAAAATAACTTCCGTAAATGGCATTTATTTTTGTGAAGTCATCCATATTACTGATAAAAATAGATGATTTAATCACGTTTTCAAAAGTCATATCTGCGGCTTCTAAAACGGCTTTTAAGTTATTCATAACTTGTGTTGTTTCAGATTTTATATCGTCTAAAACTAATGCACCTGTTTCTGGGTTAAAAGCTATTTGTCCAGATGTGTATAAGGTGTTTCCACTAAGTACAGCTTGGTTATAAGGTCCAATAGGGGCAGGAGCATTTGGTGTTGTAATAATTTTTTTCATGGGTTATAGTTATTGTTTTTATTATCACATGTAACATCCATATAGTTGTTCTTAATTATAAGACTAAATTTGTGATAGCCATAGATGCTTCATAAAATTACTGTTTTATAACTCTTAAAGTTGAATGTCTGGTTGATTACGCTTTTCGTATTTCAAGTCCTGTAAAATACTAGATTTTATACCAATAAAGAAGTTCCATGATGCTCTAGTGCTAAAAGGTATCCAACTAAAATTCATACGCCAGCTCATTAAATCACGCTCAAAACGCAATTGGGTATATGTGAACCCTGCGTTTTTTAAATCGTATCCAGATGAAGCACCTATTTTCCATTTTTCTCCTAAACTAATATCTCCAGAAAACATAAGAGAATGCGAGGATATTTCATTTTGACGTCTTGAGTTAGAGTAGTTTACTGCATAGGCAATACGTAAACTCCAAGGGACTTGATAATTATAAAATTCGCTAGGAATTTTATCATCTTCATCTTCATCTTCATCATTGTTAATTTGTTGACTTGCAAAATCTTCACCTACACCAAATAAATCATCATCACGACCACCACTACGTATGTTTTCTTGAATACCTCTTTCGGTTGTGTCTTTTGAATCTTTTTTATCTCCTTTTTTGCTAGAAAAAGAATAGCTTGTTGTAAGATTAGCACTTGTTAATCGAAACAAACTGCCTCCATTTTCAATATTAAACTTATCAATTTTGTTATTGTTATTATCTAAAGCATACGGATCTAAAGTAGCACCAAAGTTGATACTCATTTTGTTATCGAGAATTTGGGTGCCACCACTCATTCTTACAGGACTCCATTGAAGCGAGTCACCTGCAATATTATATGATGTAGAAAAATTTAAATTGTTTAAAAGGATAAGTTTTTTAGCTTCTGTGGCAGTACTGTCTTTGTCTCGTATTTTTGCTTCTATATTATTTGATACAGACATACCTATAGAACTCGAAAAATTCTTTCCAGGAACACCAAAAACGCCTTGTTCAAAACGAGAATAATCTACATCATTTGTAGTTTGTCCATCGGCGCTAACAACTTCATAAGTGTCATAATATTTATCAAAAGCAGGATTGATATTGTAACTAAGAGAAGGTCTAATAACATGCCTTATTGCCTTTATTTTTCGGTCTTCACCTTCTTTTTCGAAGTTAAACATACCGTAAACAGTAGTTCCTAAACTAGTACTGAAGTTATAAGTTCTGTATGAGTCAAAACCGTTTATAGTTTCTGTAACAGCTTTTCTTTCTACGGGGTCAAATGTTTTTTCAATCGTTTTAAATGTCCAAACTTCATTAAAATTAGTACTTGCGCTCAAACTAAAATGTTTAAATAGTTTAAAATTGGTACTTAATGGTATAGTGTGTTGAAAACCAGTTTTAGCATCATCAAACATTTCTTTTTTAAAGAAAAGAGAATCAGTTGTTTGTATCTTGTTTTCAGCTCTTAAGTTATACTGTAAGTTTATATTTTGGATAATCCCTTTTTTTGAACCTGTTTTTGACGCAAATGGGTACATTCTTCCAACACTTCCCTGAAAGGTAGGGAGTGTCATGTTTATTTGCTGGGTATTGGTGTTTTGTGAGTGCGTTGCTGTAAGGCTAAAGTTAGTTTGTGGCTCCCCTTGAAATGTTTTAGAATATGAAACCGAAGATGATAAGGTGTTATTTAAAAAGGCCCCCGAATTTATTTGATTCACTGAGGTTTTATAATATTTACTACTTCCTAAGTTAACCGAAGCAGAAAAACGAGAATTGGGGTTTGCTTTAGAATCTTGACTATGCGACCAACGTAAATTGTATATAGTGTTTTTTGCATAATTAGGAAAACCACGCTCGCTAGTTATTAAGTTCTCGTATCTAAAACCTAAATTACCTCTAAATTTATAACGTTTTGTATAGGTGCTTTCTGTTCTAAGTCCGTAACTTCCATTTGTATAGTAATCTCCAACTACAGCTAAATCAACATGATCACTTATTGCAAAATAATAACCACCATTTTGTAAAAAGAAACCACGTTCATTTTGCTCACCAAAACTAGGCATTAGAATACCAGAGGTGTGTTTTTCAGATTGAGGAAAAAAGCTAAAAGGCAACCAAATAGGGGTCGGTATGTCATAAATATATAAACCAGCAGGACCTGTTATAATTTTTTTACCAGGAACAATTTTAGCCTTAAGAAGTCTTATATAATATTCAGGATCTTCTTGGTCTTCCGCAGTTGTATATTTTGCATTTCTTAAAAAATATACCGAATCATTTTCTTTTTTAGTGATAGATGCTATAACATGTCCTTCACCCTGCTCTGTTTTAGAATTATAAATAAGAGCCTTTTTCGTTTCCGTATTAAAAATGATAGAATCTGGTTCTACAACATTTGTTCCTTGAGTAAACACTGGTTTTTGTGTGTAACCACCAATAGAATCTGTTATACCTTTCGCATATACGGTGTTTTTAGTATAATCAATTATAATCTTTCCAGCTTTAATATTCATGTCGCCATAATCAATGATGGCTTCGTTGTATAAAAATAATTTTTGTTGTTTATTATTAAATTTTGTAGTGTCTTTTGCGTGGTAGTCAACAATATGTTCTAAAAGATCCTTTTTTGGTTTTATAGAGTCTGTTAAAGTAGAGTCTTGACTTTTCTCAGAAACAAGAGGGGCAATAAGACTGTCCGAAGTTTTTAGAATAACAGTTTCCTTAACGCTAGGTTTGATAGGCTCCTTTGGTTTTGGAATATCTTGGGCGAAGCTTAACGTGTTAATAAACACTGTAAAACTTAATGCAAAAAGTATTTTAAAGTTGTTTGTATGCAACGCTTTTAAATGTATTTTTGTAAAAGTATGGCTCGGTTTTTGAAAAGCCAAAATTACATATATTTTTCTGTGATTGATTTATTATTCAGTTAAAAATTTAAAATTAAAATAAACCGAGTTTTTTAGTCGTTAAAACGCTAATACTACATCAATATTATAATTTTGGGCAAAAGTATAATAATATTTGATGTTGCATAATTTCGATTAAAAACAATATTTATACCAAGATGAAAACGAATACAATATTACTTTTCGTATGCTTTATAATAGTATTAACATTTTCTTCATTTGTAAACGATGACAATGATGCTATTAGAGATAAATTTATTGTTGTTTTAGATGCGGGACATGGAGGAAGAGACCCTGGGAATCTTGGAAATGGCTACAAAGAAAAAAATATAGCCTTAAAAGTAGTACTGGCTGTTGGTAAGGAACTTGAGAAAAATCCTAATATAAAAGTAGTTTACACACGTAAAACAGATGTAGCAGTAGATCTTAAGGAACGACCTAAAATAGCAAATAAAGCTAAAGCAGATTTATTTGTTTCAATACATTGTAATTCACATCACACCCAAGCTTCAGGAACAGAGACTTTTGTTTTAGGTGTCGCTAATACAAAACGTAATTTTGAAATTGCAAAAAAGGAGAATTCTGTTATTTTTCTCGAAAGTGATTACGAAAAAAAGTATGAAGGGTTTAACCCTAATTCGCCAGAAACAGCGATTGGTTTAGCTTTAATACAAGAAGAATATACCGATCAAAGTATTCAGTTAGCAAGTATAGTAGAGAATAATTTTAAACAAGGACTTAACAGACATAGTAGAGGTGTAAAGCAAGCAAGTTTATGGGTTATTCATCAAACAGCAATGCCAAGTGTTTTAATTGAATTAGGTTTTTTAACAAATAACCAAGAAGGCGTTTATTTAAATTCGAAAAAGGGGCAAGAAGAAATTTCAAAATCTATAGTTAAGTCTATCTTACAATATAAAACGTCTTTAGACAATAATGTAGCAGATTATGTTTATGAAGATGATGAGGAGAATAAAGAGTCTATCTCTAATGACGAGCAGATTTTTAACGACGTTACATTCAAAATTCAAATAGCAGCGAGTTCAAAAAAACTAGAAATAAAATCTTATAATTTTAAAGGTTTAAGTAATATATCTAGAATTAAAGAAGGTAACTTATATAAGTATTTTTATGGAAGTACTTCAAACTACAATGAAACAAAAAAATTAGCTGATGATGCTAAAAACAAAGGCTATGCTACAAGCTTTATTGTTGCTTTTAAAGATGATAAAAAAATATCATTAACTGATGCTTTAAAAACAACTAGTAATTAAGTGAGTTCTTTTTAAATTTATTTTAAATTTGTACATCTAAAACATATAGTTTGAAAATATCAAAAGAAGTTAAAGTTGCTTTATTAGTTATTTCAGGAATAATCCTTTTTATTTTTGGGTTTAACTATTTAAAAGGCCAAAATTTATTAGTGCCAACCAATGTTTATTATACAGAGTTTGACTATAATGCTTTGTCTAAGGCGTCAATTGTAACTGTTAAAGGTAATTCGGTAGGTAAAATTCAAGATATCGAATATGATTATAAAACAGGAAAAACACTAGTCACTTTTTTTGTAAATGATGAATTGAAATTCTCTAAGAATACGATTGTTAGAATGTATGAAACTGGTTTAATGGGAGGTAACGGACTTGCATTACTTATTCGTAATGATGGTGAGCCAGCAAAACCGGGAGATAAATTAAAATCTACGGTAGAAGTTGGTCTTGTTACAAGTCTTTCAAAAAATTTCTCTGGATTAAGTACAGATTTGAATGCTACTTTAAAATCTACCGATACATTGATGATAAGTTTAAACGAGTTTGTTACTGATGAGTCTGATAAAGGGTTAAAGCAAACTATAGCAGAATTAAACGAAACTTTAAAATCATTTAAAATTACTTCTAATTCGGTAAATGGTTTTATTTCTGATAATGATGGAAACATTACTGCTATTTTAGAAAAATTTAAAACAACAAGCGAGAATTTAGCATCTTTAACATCCGAATTAAAAGAAGCTAAAGTTGGAACTACTGTAGCATCTTTAAATAAAACATTAGAAAACTTAAATAGTGTGCTTGCTAAAATAGATAGTGGTCAAGGTGCTTTAGGAAAACTAATGAACGAAGAAGGTTTATACGATAATATAGAAGGAGCAACTAAAGAAATGGAAGAACTGCTTCGTGATATAAAACTACACCCAAAACGCTATTTTAGAATTTTATCTAAAAAAGAAATACCTTATAAAGAGGAAGAAACTAATTAATCACTAAATGGAATATTTGCCAAATATAATTTTTGCAATCATACTAATTTTAGGTATTGGTTATTTTACTAAAAACGTAAAGACGCTCATTCGCAACATCAAGTTAGGGCAAGATGTAGATGTAAGCGATAATAAATCGCAACGTTGGAAAAACATGGCGATGATTGCGTTCGGGCAAAGTAAAATGGTACGTCGCCCTATTTCAGGGTTTTTACATGTTGTAGTTTATGTAGGATTCATAATTATAAACATAGAAGTTCTAGAAATTATTATTGATGGGGTATTTGGTACGCACAGAATTGGTCTAAGCGTATTGCCACAATCTATTTACGGCTTTTTAATTGGCACATTCGAAATATTAGCCGTTTTAGTATTTGTGTCTGTAACTGTTTTTTGGATTCGTAGAAATGTTATAAAACTAAAACGCTTCTGGAAAAGTGAAATGACCAGTTGGCCAAAAAACGATGGAAATTACATTTTGTATTTCGAAATGGTTTTAATGACCCTGTTTTTGGTTATGAATGCTACCGATGTTCATTTTCAAGATCTAAATTCAGGAAATGTAATCAGTCAATTTATAGAGCCTTTATTTAGTAGTTTAACAGAAAGTACACTGCATTTTATAGAAAGAGGTGCTTGGTGGCTACATATTATAGGTATTTTAATATTCTTAAATTACCTGTATTTTTCAAAGCACCTTCATATTTTGTTGGCATTTCCAAATACGTATTATGGTAAATTAGCTCCAAAGGGGCAGCTTAATAATTTAGAAGCAGTTACCAAAGAAGTTAAAATGATGATGGATCCAAATATCGATCCATTTGCAGCACCAGCCGCAGGCGCTGAAGCAGAAATACCAGCAAAATTTGGAGCCAGTGATGTACAAGATTTAAGTTGGCTACAATTGCTAAACGCATATACCTGTACCGAGTGCGGACGTTGCACAAGCGAATGTCCAGCAAACTTAACAGGTAAAAAACTATCACCACGAAAAATCATGATGGATACCCGCGACCGTTTAGAGGAAGTTGGTAAAAATATTGATGCCAATAAAGGTGAGTTTAAAGATGATAATAAGCAATTATTAGGCGATTATATTACCACCGAAGAACTTTGGGCATGTACCACATGTAACGCATGTACAGAAGCCTGCCCTGTAAGTATAGATCCATTATCTATTATTTTAGAAATGCGCCGTTATTTGGTTATGGAGCAAAGTGCTGCACCAACAGAGTTAAACAACATGATGACTAACATTGAAAACAATGGAGCACCTTGGCCATATAACCAAATGGACAGATTAAACTGGAAAGACGAGTAAAATAATTTGGGCGTTACCCATAAAGGGTCGGGCTTTTCGCTGTATCTTTTTTTGCGAAAAAACAAAAAAGGATGCCGCTACAATCCCTAACGCGCAGCACAACAATTTAATAAACAAGAAACATGAGCGAAGCTTTAAAAGTGCCAACCATGGCAGAATGTATGGCAGAAGGCAGACAACCAGAAATTTTATTCTGGGTAGGTTCAGCAGGAAGTTATGACGATAGAGCTAAAAAAATAACAAGAGCTTTTGTTAAAATACTAAACAACGCCAATGTAGATTTTGCGGTTTTAGGAACCGAAGAAAGCTGTACTGGAGATGTTGCTAAACGCGCCGGAAACGAATTTTTGTTTCAAATGCAAGCCGTAACTAATATAGAAGTTTTAAATGCTTACGATGTTAAACGCATTGTTACAGCTTGTCCGCATTCCTATAATACGCTAAAAAATGAGTATCCAGAATTAGGCGGAAACTATCAAGTACAACACCATACACAGTTTATTGAAGAGTTAATTAATGTAGGGCGTTTAAAAATAGAAAGCGAAAGCTCCTTTAAAGGGAAACGCATCACATTTCATGATCCCTGTTATTTAGGTCGTGCAAATAGTGTATACGAAGCTCCAAGAACATTATTAAAAGCCATGAATGTTGAAATGGTTGAAATGAAGCGCAATCAAAAAACAGCATTATGCTGTGGGGCAGGAGGCGCACAAATGTTTAAAGATGCAGAAAAAGGTGATAAAGAAATTAATGTTTTAAGAACTGAAGATGCGCTTGAAACTAAACCAAGCATCATAGCAACAGGTTGCCCATATTGCAACACCATGATGACCGATGGTGTGAAATTTAAAGAAAAAGAAGCAGAAGTAACTGTTTTAGACATTGCCGAATTAATTGCTAATGCAAATAATTTATAAAAATAATCATGATGTAAACAAAAAGTCATGTTGAGCGCAGTCGAAACATCTCTTAAATTGTATATCAAAATTAGAAAATCAAATAATGTTAGTAGACTTTAATATATTACCAGAAGAATCTCGTGTTTGGATATACCAATCAAACCGTTCGCTTACCGAACAAGAAATAGAAGAAATACAAGGAAAGATAGAACTTTTTATTGAAAACTGGACGGCCCATGGTTCCGATTTAGAATCTGGTTATTTAATTAAATATAAACGTTTTATAGTTCTTGGATTAAATCAGAATTTAACCAAAGCATCAGGTTGTTCTATTGATGCTTCTGTACATTTTATTCAACAGTTAGAAAAAGAATACAACATCGATTTAATGGATAAAATGAATGTGTCTTATAAGCAAGGCGAATACATTGCATATAAAACACTTACCGATTTTAGAAAAATGGCAAAAGATAAAGCAGTTTCTAAAAACACTATTGTTTTTAATAATTTAGTAACTACTATTGCTGAATTTAATGAAAACTGGGAAGTGCCTGCAAGCGATAGCTGGCATAGTCGTTTTTTAGCTAAATAATTGTTTAATTCTACTGCCTTAGAAAATATTATGTCATTTTTTGCGTTTTTTTGAGACTTAAGTTTTTTATAGTATAAGTAACAAAAGTTACTGTCAGATTTAAAAAAGTAATTTACCTTTATTTTTAAAAGCGTTTTAATGAAGAATTTTTTCTATACAAGTTTATGCTTGTTTTTACTCAGTGTATCAACTTTTGCTCAAGATTGGACAACTAATTTTGAAGAAGCAAAGCAACAAGCTTCATCTAAAAATCAGAATATAGTTTTGGTATTTCAAGGATCTGATTGGTGTGCCCCTTGTATGAAGTTAGATAAAGAAATTTGGAGCTCTCAAGAATTTCAAAAACTAGCTAAAGATCACTTTGTAATGCTTCAAGCAGATTTTCCTAAAAGAAAAGCGAATAAATTATCAGAATCTTTAACAGTTCAAAACTCAAAATTAGCAGAGATCTATAATAAACAAGGCTACTTTCCTTTGGTTGTTGTTTTAAATGCTAAAGGAGACGTTTTAGGAAAAACAGGTTATGAAAAAATAACGCCATCAGCTTATTTTAAAAAATTAGTAGCTTTTGAAAAATAAAGAAACATTTACACTTCTTTTGGCTCTTGTAATAAGTGTTTCTGGGTTTTCCCAAGAAGTATATAAACGAACGCTTAAATTGATGGGCAGTCGTTTTGATATTTCGGTAGTTGCGAATACACAAGAAGAGGGCGATTTATATATTGATTTAGCGGTTAATGAAATATCTAGAATAGAAAAATTAATATCATCATGGGATGCAAACTCACAAACATCTCAAATAATTAAAAATTCGGGTATTAAACCTGTTGTAGTTGATGATGAGTTGTTTCAACTTATAAAACGATCCATTAAAATTTCAGAGTTAACTAAAGGCGCCTTTGATATTACGTATGCTTCAATGGATAGAATTTGGAAATTTGACGGTAGTATGACGCAAATGCCTTCCGCGGAAGCGATAAAAAAATCAATAGCTAAAGTCGGTTACAAAAACATCTTGCTAGATGAAAGTAATCATACTGTCTTTTTAAAGTTAAAAGATATGAAAATTGGCTTTGGAGCCATAGGAAAAGGGTATGCCGCCGATAAAGCCAAGTCATTATTGCAAAAAAATGGCGTAAAAGCGGGTATTATAAATGCTTCGGGCGATTTAAATGCTTGGGGAAAACAGCCAGATGGAAAAGATTGGATGGTTGCTATTATAAACCCATTAAATAAAAGTAAAGTTTTTTCATGGTTGCCTGTAAGTAATAGTGCTGTTGTTACGTCTGGTAATTATGAAAAGTATGTAACCTTTAATAATATTTTGTATTCACACATCATTGATCCCAGAACGGGCTATCCGAGTACAGGTATTTTAAGTGTAACTATCTTTACTACAAGTGCAGAGTTAGCGGATGCTTTAGCTACGTCTATTTTTGTAATGGGTGTAGATGTAGGATTAGATTTTATAAATCAGTTAAAAGGTGTGGAGTGTATTCTTGTTGATAAAGATAATAGCTTTAAAACATCAAAGAATATAAACATAAACCAAACAAATTAATATGAAAACGTTTGTAGCAGTATTGTTAATTGTTGTTTCATTAACATCGTGTACGGTTGTTAAAGAATACGAAAAAGTAAATATAAACGATCCAGATATGGCTTTAACTAAAAAAGGCTCAGATAGGTTTATAACAAACTTTCAAGTATATAGAGAAGCAGCATCAGGAGCCAATGGAGGTAAGTCTGGTGGAGGTTGTGGTTGTAATTAATTTTTGATTGGTTTTATATGAAAAATATATTATTAGTTATATGTGTTCTAAGTGGTTTGTTTTCTTTTGCGCAAGAAGATCAATCTACAACATATAAAAAGCGTGTTTTAGAAACTACAGAAGTAGATTTTTTAACAAGTTACTATGCTCAAGATGGTGATAATGCTTCGGTTACAGGGGGTGTTGGAGATGAGCATTTAACAGATTTTACACCAACAATTGTGATAAGTTTACCGCTTAATGCCGACGATGTTTTAACAATAGACGCCGGGGTTTCTGCTTATACATCGGCATCATCAAGTAATTTAGATCCGTTTGATAGAACAAAAGATATTACAACAACCAATACAACAGTCGTTTCAGGAGCATCAAGTTCAAGATCTGTAAGTAATAGTTCTGTAGCTAAAGTTGTTGCTCCAACACCATGGGCAGCTTCTTCAGGAGCTTCAAGTAGTGATACTTGGGCTAGTATTAATGCTGATTATAGCCATAGTTCTGATGATAGAAATACGATTGTTAATGCCGACGTGTCTTTTGCTAGCGAATATGATTATATGTCAATTGGTTTTGGAGGTGGAATAACTAAACTTTTTAATGAAAAAAACACAACGGTTAATGTAAGTGCTAAAGTGTATTTAGATGCTTGGCAACCCAAATATCCAACAGAATTAGATACTTATTTTGTGGATGCTAATCAAAATTTAAATAATAGTTTCTTTGAAAATGTTGAGATACTAGATCAAAGTGGTAATGCTATAGATAAAAATGGTAGTGATGTTTGGTCACCATTAAAATCTCCAATTATAAACAATAAGGCTAGGAATTCATATTCATTATCATTTAGTTTTTCTCAAATACTAAGTAAGAATGTGCAAATTTCATTGTTTTTTGATTTGGTTCAGCAAGATGGATGGTTGTCTAATCCTATGCAGCGGGTTTATTTTGGAGATGTTGATAATTTTTATATAGGGAATCCATCTAGTATTTCTAACTATACCTCACGATCTAATGATGATGTTTTTCAATTAGCTGATGATATTGAACGCTTACCTAGTAAACGATTTAAAATACCTGTAGGCATGCGCCTTAATTATTATTTAAGTGAAGTATTTACGCTTAGAACATATTATCGTTATTATACGGATGATTGGGGTGTTGCATCACATACGGCAGAGATAGAATTACCAATTAAAATTTCTAATAAATTTACATTGTATCCATCATATCGATATTATAATCAAACTGCAGCCGATTATTTTGCGCCATATGAAGCTCTTGTATCTACGAGTGAATTTTACACTTCAGATTATGATTTGTCTGAGTTTAATGCCAATCAATATGGATTTGGCGTGAGTTATACCGATATTTTTGCTAAAACGCATATTGGGAAATTTGGTTTAAAAAGTATCGATTTAAAATATAATAGCTACGAGAGAAACACTGGTTTAACAGCTGGTATTATTTCGGCAGGATTCAAGTTTGTAATGGATTAAATTTGTTTACAAACTAATTATAAATCTATCTTAAAGTCTTTTTATCTTCTTAGTAAAAGTGTTATTTTGGCATGATTATTAATAGTGTAATTAATACTAATAATAAGCTTAATTAATACTTTTTTATGCGCCATAATCTATATATTCTTTTTTCTTTTTTTATAACTCTTACTGCAGTTGCTCAAAAAACAAATAACCCATTAAAGACCTTAGATGTTGAACTTCAACAAAAGTGGGTAGATAGTGTTTATGCTTCTTTTTCTTTACCAGAAAAAGTGGGACAATTGTATATGGTGCAAGTTATGTCCAATCAAGATAATGCCACTAAGAATAAGATTATTAAATTAATAAATGACCAGCATATAGGTGGTATTATTTATTCAAATGGTGGGCCTGTTAAACAAGCTAAGCTAAATAATGAGTTGCAAGCACTTTCTAAAACCCCTTTATTAATAGGAATGGATGCAGAATGGGGTTTAAGTATGCGCTTAGATTCTACCTATGCATTTCCTTGGAATATGACATTAGGAGCTATAAAAGATAATAAACTTATAGAAGAAACAGGAAGGCAAATAGGAGAGCATTGTAAGCGTTTGGGCGTTCATTTTAATTTTGCTCCTGTGGTTGATATTAATACCAATCCGCTAAATCCTATTATTGGAAACCGTTCTTTTGGAGAAGATCGTGATAATGTTACCGAAAAAGCATTAGCTTTTATGAACGGTATGCAAAGTGCTGGTGTGCTAGCTAATGCAAAGCATTTTCCTGGTCATGGTGATACCGATCAAGATTCCCATAAAACATTGCCAACCATTAATTTTAGTGAAAAACGGATAGATTCTATAGAATTATATCCCTATAAAAAATTAATTAAAAAAGGGCTTTCTAGTGTGATGGTAGCTCATTTAAACGTTCCTAGTTTAGAGCCACGTGAAGGCTATCCATCATCATTATCAAAGCATATTGTGACAGATATATTAAAAAATTCTTTAGAATTTCAAGGTCTTATATTTACAGATGCCCTTGACATGAAAGGTGCAGCTAATTTTAATGAAACGGGGACTATTGATTTGGCTGCTTTTAATGCAGGTAATGATGTTCTGCTAATGTCTGAAGATGTTGCGGTTGGGGTTTCTAAAATTATTGAAGCTTATAATAAAGGCGATATTACAGAAACGCGTTTGGCACATTCTGTTAAAAAAATACTTCAAGCAAAATATAAAGTAGGTTTAAATAATTATGAACCTATTGGTATTCATAATTTAGTTAAAGATTTAAACAGACTAAAAGATGATATGCTGTATGAGGAGTTACTAGAAAATGCAATTACTGTTGTTAAAAACGATAGCGATTTAGTGCCATTTCGTCAATTAGAAACAAAAAACATGGCTTATGTAAAAATGGGAGATGATGATGGTTCTGTGTTTTTTAATGAGCTAAAAAAATACACAAAAGTTCATGAAATTAAAGCTGATAACTTAGACGATTTAATAGGACGATTACAAACATACAATACCGTTATTATTGGTTTCCATAAATCTAATGAAAGTCCTTGGAAAGATTATGAATTTACAGATAAAGAGCTTGTGTGGTTATATGAAATAGCCAGAACGCACACTGTCGTTTTGGATGTTTTTGCAAAACCTTATGCATTAATGGATTTAAAAACTATTGAGAATATTGAAAGCATTGTAGTCAGTTATCAAAATAGTAAAATAGCTCAAGAAAAATCGGCGCAACTTATTTTTGGAGCTTTACCATCAAAAGGCCATTTGCCAGTATCAGCAGGGGCTTTTTTTAAAGAAGGAGATGGTATTGATAGTTACTCAATAAAGCGTTTAGGTTATACTATACCTGAACGTGTTGGGATGAATTCCGAAAAATTAAATAAAATAGATTCTATTGCTCAAATGGCAGTCAATAGAAAAATGACACCAGGTATTCAGCTTTTAGTTGCAAGAGAAGGGAAGGTGATTTATAATAGAAATTTTGGAAAGCACACTTATGAAGGAAAAGAAGAAGTGTCATTTGATGACATTTATGATGTTGCCTCTTTAACCAAAATATTAGCGACCCTGCCACTTTTAATGGAGTTAGAAGAGCAGGGGATTGTTTCTTTAGACGATAAGTTATCTGAAATTTTACCTGATTATAAAGGGTCTAATAAAGAAAACATTACTATAAAAAAAATGCTGTCTCATTATGCTAGATTAAGACCCTGGGAGCCTTTTTATTATCATACTTTAGACACTGTAACAAAGCTTCCTAGTAAAAAATATTATAGAAGCGAACGAAGTGATAAATTTAATATAGAAGTATCAAAAAACTTGTATTTACGTTCAGATTATCAGGACTCTATACAGAAAATTATCAAAGATTCAGACTTGCTAGAAACCTTAAGATATCGTTATAGCGATTTTCCTTATTATATTTTAAAGAAATTTATTGAGAAACATTACGACAAAACACTTGATGAATTAGTGCAAGATCATATTTATCAATCATTAGGAGCTAATTATACCATGTATAACCCCTATAGAAAAATAAGTAATAAAAAGATTGTACCAACAGAAGTTGATGATTATTACAGACATCAAAAAGTACTTGGTTATGTTCATGATATGGGAGCTGCTATGCAAAATGGAGTAGGTGGACATGCAGGTATATTTAGTAATGCAAATGATGTTGCTAAGATTATGCAAATGTATTTACAAAAAGGGTTTTACGGAGGTAAGCAGTATTTTAAGTCAGAGACTATTGATAAATTTAATACCTGTTATTTTTGTGAAAATAATAATAGAAGAGGTGTTGGGTTTGATAAACCACAATTAAGTGATGAAGGACCTACTTGTGGATGTGTATCAATGACGAGTTTTGGGCATTCTGGCTTTACAGGAACCTATGCTTGGGCTGATCCAGAAGCAGATATTGTTTATGTGTTTTTGGCAAATAGAACTTACCCAAATGCAGGAAAAAATTTATTGTTAAAAGAAAATATTAGAACAGAAATACAACGCTTAATTTACGAAGCGATTGAAGATTAAAAAAAGATATTAGAGAATAGATATAAGAATAAAGATATTATTTGTAAAAAATAGTTTGATATAGCAAGTCTTTTTTCTTGTGTCTATTTTCTTTATTCAGAAAAATTAGAACAAATTTTTATGAAAATAGGTATTGTTTGTTATCCAACATTTGGAGGTAGTGGCGTAGTTGCTACAGAATTAGGCTTAGAACTTTCTAAACGAGGACACGAAGTTCACTTTATTACATATAATCAACCTGTAAGGTTGGAGTTATTGAGTAATAATGTGCATTATCATGAAGTAAATGTGCCCGAATATCCATTATTTCATTATCAACCTTACGAGTTGGCGTTGTCAAGTAAGTTGGTAGATATGGTAAAGCTTCATAGGATTGAAATATTGCATGTACATTATGCTATACCTCATGCTTATGCCGCTTATATGGCTAAAAAAATGCTGATAGAGGAAGATATATATGTGCCTATTGTTACAACCTTACATGGAACAGATATTACTTTAGTTGGAAGTCATCCGTTTTACAAACCAGCAGTAACCTTTAGTATTAATAAATCGGATGCAGTTACAACAGTTTCACAAAGTTTAAAAGATGATACGGTACGTTTGTTTGATATAAAAAACGATATCTTTGTTGTGCCTAATTTTATTGATTTAGATAAGTATAATCATCATTTTACAGATTGTCAGCGAGCTATTATGGCAACTGATAATGAAAAAATAATTACACATATTAGTAATTTAAGACCTGTAAAACGGGCGCAAGATGTTATTTCTATTTTTTATAATATTCAAAAAGAAATGCCTGCTAAACTTATGTTGGTAGGTGAAGGGCCAGAACGCGAACAAATAGAGGTTCGTTGTAAAGAACTAGGGATTTTAAATAAAGTAATATTTTTTGGAAGAAGTAACGAAATAGATAAAATTCTTTGCTTTAGTGATTTGTTTTTATTGCCTTCTGAAACAGAAAGTTTTGGTTTAGCTGCTTTAGAAGCCATGGCTTCTGGAGTGCCTGTAATATCTAGTAATACAGGAGGTATTCCAGAAGTTAATATTCATGGTGTTTCTGGTTTCTTAAGTGATGTTGGAGATATAGATGATATGACTAAAAATGCCTTATACATTTTAAGTGATTCAGAACGTTTAAGCACTTTTAAAAAGAATGCTAGAGCAGAAGCATTAAAATTCGATTTGCATGCAATAGTACCACAATATGAAGCCATATATGAAGATACGTTGGCTAAATGTTTAGTGTTGTAGTTTTTGCTTAAGTACGCTTTAACTGTTTTTGAATTTTTTTAATAGCAGATTCAATTGACTTTTCTGGTTCAATAATATTATATTCTCCCCAAAATTCTGGATCAGAAAAACCAGAAGTTTCGTCTGTTAAAATAGTAGTGGGTCTAATAATATTTTCTCTTATTTTAGCAAATTTAGTATCGCTAATTTTCCAATCAGTTATAGCCATTTCACTATTTAATGTATATATACTATTAAAAAGTTTGCCTTTCCAGTTTACTTTAAACGTTAATAAAATATTACTATAGGCATAATGCCATTTTCCACCTTGTGTTCTATAATTTACTCTGTATGTTGCTTGTGTAGGATATACATCAACTTTTCTAGGTTTTTTACGAATGTACATACGGCTAGAAAGTTCTTTATTTTCAACATTTAAGCTGTAAACAGCATTTGTAAGCGCTAAAGTTTCAGAATCTATATAAAGCTTGCCATAATATAGTGGTGTCGTAACTTCTGGTTTTTGTTTGAAGTTTATAACATAAACCATGCTTTTGTTTATTTGGGTAGATTCTCCAAAACTAAAATTATATAAATCAATATCTTCTTTGTCAAAAATATATTCTGGATATTTTATAATATCAGTATATAGATTACTAAAAGGACCTCCTTGTAGTTTAACAGCAAGTGTATCTAGTTTTGTGTAATCTGTATTTTTTCTAGATTTTATTAATTCTATTCCATCTCTTTTTACACTACTATAAGGGCTTTTGTGTATTTGAACAACAGCTTCAGATAAAGAGGCGTTTTTCCTTCTTTTTTTTATAGTTTCTCTATAAAACGCCGTCATTAAAGCGTTGCTATTGTTGTAGTTAGAGTTTTTGTTTTTAAGTGTTTCTTTTAATAGTGTTTTAGCATCTTTATAAATAGCAATACTAATAGGGTTTAGTTCCGTTATAGCTTGTGTTAATTTGATTTTTGGATTGTTTTTTAAATCAGAAATAAGAATGTCTTCCTTTTGGTAGCCTAAGCGAGAAATTGTGAGTACGGCGTTATTTAGTGAATTAGGTATTTTTAAAATAAATTCACCATCAGTATTAGAAATGGTACTAATATTAGAATCTTTTATAACTAAATCTGTAAATATTAATGGATCATTCGTTTTGTTATCAACTACTTTTCCTTTGATTTCAGTAAATGAATTTGTGGTTTGTCCATTTATGTTTGAAATATTGCATAGAAAAAACAAACAAAATGTAGTAACAGCTATAAATATCTTGTTTTTCATAGTATAACAATTTTAATTAAATGATGACTAGTAAATTACGAAAAACAAAACAAAAAACATTGTAAATTATGTTAATTTTAACTTTAAAAGGTTGTTTTTAAGGTAATTATATTGTTTTGTGTAATGAGTTTAGACAAAGCTTTATTAAAAAAAAGACGCCTTAAATCATTTCTGATTCTAGCGTCTTAGTTTATGGAATCGTATAAATTAATTTTTTTAATATGCTTTTGCTATATCATTATCCGTTAAGGTTTTCATAAATGCTACTAAACTAGCTTGTTCTTTATTCGTTAAATTTAATTCATCAAAAGGTAATGTTTGGTGTTCTAAATCAAAACCTAAACCACCACCACCTCCTTTGTTGTAAAAGTCTATAACTTGCTCTAGAGTGTTGTAAACACCATTGTGCATATAGGGAGCTGTTAGTGTTACATTACGAATTGAAGGTGTTTTAAACATACCTTTATGTATGTCTTCTTTGTACATCCAATAAAAACCTAAATCGTCATCTAATTGTTTGTTTTTCGTTGTTTTAGGAACTCCAATAACTTCTTTTTCTGTTTCATTAAAAAATGGAGGTACTGTGCCGTTTGTAAGTGGTATAAAATGACAAGTTGCACATAGTGCTTTTCCCATGAAAAGGTTGTAGCCTAATTTTTCTTCTTCTGTAAACGTGTTTTCTTGACCTCTCATGTTTTTATCAAATTTAGAATTGAATCCGTTAAGAGTTGAAACATAAGAAGAGATTGCTTTTATAACATCGCTGTTGTTTGATGCGATTTTACCAAAAGCATTTTTAAAGAGTGCTGCATAAGTAGAATCTTTTAAAATAGCATCTGAGAATTTATGCACATCGGTATTAAACTCTTTATCGTTTGTAAAAACAGATGAAATTTGATCTAATAATGTGTTCGATCTTCCGTCTAAAAAGAAACTTTGTTGAAACACAGTGTTTATTAAAGTAGGTGTATTACGTTTTAATGGTTTTCCTTTGTTGTCTAAATTTAGAGCTAAATTGTCGGCATAACCTTTATTTGGTAAATGGCAAGTAATACAAGCCATTTTTCCATTTTCGGAAAGTTTAGGATCCGAGAATAATTTTTCACCTAAAGCAATTTGATTTTCCGTTGGGTTTTTATTTATGGACGGTGTAAAATAATTAGTATTAAAGGCGTTGTTTTCGAAAAAAGTAGGGGCATTAAAATTAAAGGGTTCCGTATTTGTAGGTTCCCATATATTGCTAACTTTTCTGATTTTTACCCAATTTCGAGTAATAGGGTTCATGTAATCTCTAGTAAATGTAAATCTATCAAACGTATCAAAATCATTATTTTTATTAATGAAATTAATAGCTCTTTTTATATTATTTTGAAATTCGGAATCTATAGCTTCGTTTTTATTTTTCACAATGTTTTGAATAGAATTGTTGTAAACGGTTTGTAAACTTTTTAATGATATTATAGTTTCGTTAATTCCTAAATGGCTTACAGGTGTATCGAAACCAGAAATAGCTAAACTAACAATTCTGAATAGTTGTTGATGTGCTGCAATAAAAAAGCGTTGTGCATTTAATTGTCTTTTTTCTATCCCTTTTTTAAGAACTTCAAGCATACCTTTTGTAACGTACAATTCCTGTTTAAAATCAATTAAAGAGCTTTCATTGTCATAAATACTTTCTTCTATTTTTTGATACCCTACAGGTTTTATTATTTTTCCGCTATCTTCTTTATAAACTGGTAGCGCAGGTCCATTTGTTCTATGACCAACTTCTGGATTTAAGTAAGACGCATAAGGCTCAGATTTTTTAAAGGCTTCCCTAGATAAGGCAAAATATATTTTTGATTTTTCCCCACTAATGCCTTCAAATCCTAGACTATCTAAATAAACTATTGCATTAGTAATGTTTTCTAAATAATAATTTTGTGCATAAGACCAATCTATTACGGGTATAGTTTCTTTTTTAGAATTATTACAAGAACTGATTAATGCAAATAGCAACAGTACAATTAATTTCTTAATAGTTTGATACATAACTTAATGTGAGTTTTTATAAATAGAAGAATCTCCATTAATAAAAATGGAGATTCTTAATGTTTGTAAAATGTATTATTTTATCTAGGTAACCCTTGTAGTAAAACAATTTGACCTCCTTGGTTATGTGGTAAATTAGTAGATACAAAATCTTCACTTTGCCAATAATGTGGTTGTAAGTTTAATATAAATGTATCTGGTACACCAACTTTATCAGAAATATCAATTAAGGCACCAAACTCACCTGAAAAGGCTGTACTTCCTGTTGGAGACAAGTTGCTGTTTATTTTTAACTCTAAAACAACTTTAGCATTGTTTCCATCTAAATCTGTTTGATATATTTGTGCTGCATGACCCCTACTAAAAGAGTTTGGGTCTTCTTGAAGGTAAACAAAATTTTCTGTGACACAGATATTATCTGGACTTTGAAGAGCTGCTAAGTTTCCATCATTGTTGTTAGTATCTGTATTTCCACTTACAATCTGAGTTAATTTACCTTCTAAAGGGTTTGTTGTATCTAACTCTAACTTATAAATAGTACCCCAATCGTTATAAGTGCCAGAGCCTGGTCCTCTACCTGTTACCGCAAAAAATACGTTTCTAGCTTTGTCATCGCTTCCTTTTTGGTAATCAACATCTTCTACACGCATGAATTGAGAAGCAAATACATTTGTACAAGCTGTTTCCATTTCGTTTTTAGTTAAGCTAGCACCATCTATTATTTCAACAAATTCAATATCGTACGTTTTTTGAAAATCAAGACTCCCTTCATTATAAATTGTATTAGCTATTACTGCTTGAGCACCACCAGCACCATCAGAAATTTGCTTAAATCTTAAAACATATATTTTTCCGTTTTCTAGATCGGCATCTCCATTCTCTGATAAATACATAGTCACTTGACCTTCAGAACCGCTAGAATCATCATCACCTCCAATAATAACAGTTTTTCCAGAGTAAGCATCTTTAGGTAATGGTACTGCGTTTTCCCAAGAAAATTCTCCTAAAGCATCTAAACCAAAATCGGCAGTAGGTGTAGGTGTTTCAATCCATGGGTCGATTCCTTTTACATCATAAGCAATACTTTCAGAAGCTGATAAAAAGATATCTTTATCACCTCCATGAATAGCTGCTTCCCACATGGTTCCAGAACATTGTCTTGCTAAATCGGCAACACCATTATTTAATAACCAATCTCCTTTAATTGGAGTTAAGTTTTTATCAAGACGAATTCTAGAAATAGCATGATCATCTTCTGCGTTTACAACATATATGTATTCGTCTCCATCTTTTAAGAATCCAGCACCATCTTGAGCTCCTACTAATCTAAAACCATCAGAAAGTACATCAGTAGAACTAATTAAAGAGAACGCTCCTACATTGCTAAAACTTGAATGCATTTGAACTAATGGATCTAATAAAGATTTGTTAGAAAACATTTCTATAGATGGTGTAAAATCTTCCCCATCAGCTCCGTTTTCTCCATCTTCCCCGTCTGCACCGTTAACTCCATCTTTTCCATCTTCTATGTCACAGCTTATTAATACTGCACTAGTTGATGTTAAAACAAAAAGTAATAAAAATAATTTAAGTAATTTGTTCATGATTTAATTTTATAAATTTTGGTTAATTATTCTTTGCCAAAACTATAGTTAGAATTCAAGACCGTTGTTAAGTAATTAAGGTCGTTGTATTAATTATGGGTTATTGTAAAGTTATCTATGTTAAAAGAATATCAATATGGATAATGATTCTAAATAAAGTGATTCAATAATATTTATTCATTTAATTCTTAACGTATTTTTTAGATTTCAAAAATTAGAATAGCTGTATATTTGCATGATTATTATAAAATATGCAGATAAAACATATTCCATTTTCTAAAACAGGATATTTTTCATCATTAATATGTAATTATTTAGATGAAGATTATCAATTGAAACCGTTTTACAATCGTTTTCCTAATCTTGATAATTTTAAACTTCAAATTGAAGAGAAGCAAGCGTCGTTTGAATCACAATCGCGAACTGTTTTAGTTGAAACTTTAACAAAACAATATAAACAGTTAGAGACTTCTAAATTAACCCTTCAAAACATTGAAAGTTTACAATTAGATACTACGTTTACAATAACGACAGGGCATCAACTTAATTTATTTACAGGACCTTTATATTTTTTATATAAAATAGTGTCTGCAATCAATCTTTCAAAAGCATTAAAACAAAAATATCCTGAATCTAATTTTGTTCCTGTCTATTGGATGGCAACTGAAGATCATGATTTTGAAGAAATAAATTATTTCAATTTTAAAGGAAAAAAAGTACATTGGAATAAAGATTCTGAAGGAGCTGTTGGTGAATTAACTACGGATGGATTAGATGATGTTTTTAATTTGTTTTCTCAAGATTTAGGAGTAAGCAATAATGCTGGAAATTTAAAAACCCTTTTTGAAAGTGCTTATTTAAAGCATAATAATTTAGCTGAAGCTACGCGGTTTTTAGCAAATGAATTGTTTAAAGATTATGGCTTAGTTATTATAGATGCTAATGATAGTGATTTAAAAAAGCAATTTATTCCATTTATTGAAGATGAATTATTAAATCAAACATCATTTAAAAGTGTAACAAAAACAACAGAACAACTAAATAGTTTATCTAATAATTACAAAGCACAGGTAACCCCTAGAGATATAAATTTATTTTATTTAAAAGAAAATTTAAGAGAACGTATTGTTTTTGAAGATAATGTTTATAAAGTTTTAAACACAGATGTAAAATGGAGCAAGAGTGAGATACAAAAAGTGCTCTTAGAGCACCCGGAAAGGTTTTCGCCTAATGTGATTATGCGTCCGTTGTACCAAGAAGTAATTTTGCCAAATCTATGTTATATAGGAGGTGGTGGAGAGTTAGCCTATTGGTTTCAGCTTAAAGATTTTTTTAATAAGGTAAATGTACCTTTTCCTGTATTGCTATTAAGAAACTCCGTTTTAATTGAAACAGAAAAGCAATTGGAAAAACTTAAAAAATTAAATATTTCTAATGAAGATATTTTCTTAAAACGAGATATATTCATTAATAAAAAGGTTAGAGAAATATCTAATATAGACATTGATTTCTCTTCACAAAAGGAATACTTGAAACAACAATTTGAAGGATTGTATAAATTAACAGAGCAGACCGATAAATCGTTTTTAGGCGCTGTAAAAGCTCAAGAGATAAAACAATTAAAAGGATTAGATAATCTTGAAAAACGTTTGTTAATAGCACAAAAAAAGAAACTGTCTGATCAAGTTTCACGAATGACAGATCTTCAAAACGAATTATTTCCAAGCGGAAGTTTACAAGAGCGAAACACAAACTTCTCTGAGTTTTATTTAGAATATGGAGAGCAATTAATACCAAGTCTTATTAAAAGTTTAGAGCCTTTAAAAGGGGATTTTTCATTATTAATATTATAATCCATGCATAAAATAGATATTGAATTAGTTGAAATGACTATGGATGTCATGAAATATGCCATTAATAGAATTTCTGAAACGAATCCTAAAATAGGAAAACCTAAAACAGCAGAAGAACTTAAAGCTTTAGTTGGAGAGACTGTAACAGAAAAAGGTGTAGGGGGTGAGTATGCTTTAAAATTATGGAAGGAACATTTAATAAAAGCAAATGTACCTGTAGATCATCCTCGAAATTTGGCATTTGTGCCAGCAGCTCCAACAAGAGCAGCTATTATGTTCGATTTGGTAACATCAGCCTCTAGTATTCATGGCGCGTATTGGATGGAAGGTGCAGGAGGGATTTTTTGCGAAAATGAAGCTATGAAATGGATTGTGTCTTTAACAGGACTTCCAGAAGGTGCTTTTGGCGTTTTTACAAGTGGAGGAACCGCTGCAAATTTATCGGCAATTGTTACAGCAAGAGAGTATTGGAGAAGTTTAGATAATCAAAATAAAGTTGAAAAAGGTTTAATTATAACTTCTATAGGTGCTCATTCTTCTGTAAAAGCCATGGCAAAAGTTATAGATGCCGATGTACTATTTGTAGACACAGAAGATAAAATGTATGCAGAGGCATTACAAAATAAAATAGATGAATTAACAGCACATCAACGTAAACGTTTATTTGCTGTAGTAGCTACAGGAGGTACAACAAATGCAGGTATTATTGATGATTTATCGGGGATTGGTAGTGTTTGCAAAAAAGAACATCTTTGGTTTCATGTAGATGCAGCTTATGGAGGTGGAGCTCTTGCTGCCGACTCTGTAAGACATTTATTTAATGGTATTGAAAAAGCAGATAGTATAACCATCGATCCTCATAAGTGGATGTTTTCTCCTTATGATTGCGGAGCGGTTATTTATAAACAACCAGAATTAGCAAAAAAGGCACATGCGCAAGAAGGGTCTTATTTAGATATTTTTAAAGATGAAGGCGCTCATGGTTTTAACCCTACCGATTATCAAATACAATTAACGCGTCGTGTTAGAGGTTTGCCTTTGTGGTTTTCTTTAGCAATGCATGGTACAGGCAGATATAAAGAAGCTGTAGAGCGAGGTTTAGAATTGGCTCAAATAGCAGGTAAGTTAATTGAAGAAAGGTCTTTTGTTGAGTTGGTTAGAGACCCAAGTTTATCGTGTGTATTATACCGAAGAATAGGTTGGAAACCTGAAGATTACACGCATTGGACCTATGAGAATCATAAAAAGGGATTTGCATTAGTAACGCCTACAAAATGGAAAACTGGAGATAGTTTCGAAACGGTATCGCGTTTCTGTTTTATTAACCCAGATACTACTAAAAAAGACATTGAGATGATTTTAGATTCTATGGTATAAAAATTAATCAAAAAAACTACGAGTCCAAATTCGTCAATATAAAATCAATTACTATTTTTGCGCATGCAACATGACAAGGTATTAATTTTAGACTTCGGATCGCAATACACACAACTTATTGCCCGTAGAGTTAGAGAACTCAACATATACTCCGAAATACACCCATTTAATAAAATTCCAGCAAATTTTGACAGCTATAAGGCTGTTATACTTTCAGGTAGTCCAAACTCTGTAAGAGGAGAAGACGCTTTACACCCTGACTTAACAAACATTAGAGGCGTAAAGCCTATGCTTGCAGTTTGTTACGGCGCACAATATTTAGCTCATTTTTCTGGAGGTAATGTAGCACCATCAAATACCAGAGAGTATGGACGTGCTAATTTATCATTTATAAAAAGTGAAGAACCTTTCTTTGCTAATATAAATGAAGGAAGCCAGGTTTGGATGAGTCATAGTGATACTATTAAACACTTACCAACTAACGGTGTTTTAATAGCTAGTACTAATGATGTTGAAAATGCCGCTTATAAAATAAAAGGAGAAACAACCTATGCTATTCAGTTTCACCCAGAAGTATATCATTCAACAGATGGAAAACAATTACTAGAAAATTTTTTAGTAAAAATAGCAGGTTTACACCAAGATTGGACTCCAGATTCTTTTGTTGAAGAAACGGTTGCGGCCATTCAAGAAAAAGTAGGAAACGATAAAGTTGTTTTAGGCTTATCAGGAGGTGTAGATTCTACAGTAGCCGCAGTACTTTTAAATAAAGCTATTGGCAAGAATTTATATTGCATTTTTGTTAATAACGGGCTACTTCGTAAAAACGAATTTCAAAGTGTTTTAAATCAATACGAAGGTATGGGGCTTAACGTAAAAGGCGTTGATGCTTCTGAAAGATTTCTAGCAGCACTAAAAGGAATAGAAGACCCTGAGAAAAAGCGTAAAGCCATTGGTAATTCATTTATCGAGGTTTTTGATGATGAAGCACATAAATTAGAAGATGTAAAATGGTTAGCACAAGGTACTATTTATCCAGATGTTATAGAAAGTGTTTCTGCAACAGGAGGCCCATCAGCAACTATTAAAAGTCATCATAACGTGGGAGGTTTACCTGATTTTATGAAACTTAAAATTGTAGAGCCACTTCGTGCTATTTTTAAAGATGAAGTAAGACGTGTTGGAGCTACTTTGGGAATCGATCCAGAACTTTTAGGACGTCACCCATTTCCTGGGCCAGGATTAGGAATTCGTATTTTGGGAGATATTACTGCTGAAAAAGTAACCATGCTTCAAGAAGTTGATGCTATTTTTATTAACGGATTAAAAGAATGGGGCTTATACGATAAAGTATGGCAAGCAGGTGCTATGTTATTACCCGTAAATAGTGTGGGTGTTATGGGCGATGAGCGTACATATGAGAAATGCGTAGCACTTAGAGCTGTTGAAAGTACCGATGGAATGACAGCCGATTGGGTAAATTTACCTTATGAGTTTCTTCAAAAAACATCAAACGATATAATAAATAAAGTAAAAGGCGTTAATAGAGTAGTTTACGATATTAGTTCTAAACCACCAGCAACAATAGAATGGGAGTAGTGACTTAAGTATCTATTTTGTGTCCTAATATTTTAAACTATTTTTATTTTATAAAAATTATCCTATTTGTATGAATACTACGTATATAAATAAGATAATTTAAAATAGTAACAGATGCTTTTATGTGTCTTTTCTTTTTGGCATGTTATATGCATAGAAAGAAAAAGATACGAAGCGTAGCTTTAATGCAATTTAAAAAATAATTAGATGATTAAATTTTTTTCCGTTTTATGTTTAGTACTGTTATTTAGTTTCAACACAGTAAATGCACAAAACTTTAGCACCCATCAAGTTAAAAAAGGAGAAACTATAGAAAGTATTGCGAAACGTTATTACGTAACGCCTTTTGATATTTATAGTCTAAATCCAGATGCTAAAAAAGGTCTAAAACCAAATACGGTTTTAATAATTCCTATTTCTAAAGCGAATAAGCCTAAAACTACAATAGTTAAAGAATTACAAGGTTTTAAAAATCATAGAACAAAAAAGAGAGAGACCTTGTATAGTTTGTCTAAACTATATAAAATAAGTGAAGATGATTTAAAAAAGTATAACAAGTTTTTGTATTCAAATCCACTTAGAAAAGGAGATAAACTTCAAATTCCAATATTTAAGACAACTGAAGTTGTAGAAGAAAATGCAGCCACCAAAACATATACAGTACTACCTAAAGAAGGAAAATGGCGTATAGCATACAAGTTTGGAATAACTCTAGAAGAACTTGAAATATTAAACCCAGATATGGGAGATGTGTTAAAAGAAGGACAGGAAATTAATGTGCCAAATCTTGATGATGCTGAAGAAAAAGAAGTTGATGAACAATATAGCTATTACAAAGTTTTGCCTAAAGAAGGTTTTTATAGATTAAAACTTAAATTAGGTTTAGAACAGTCTCAATTAGAAGCATTAAACCCTGAACTAAAAGAATCAGGTTTAAAAAAAGGGATGATTTTAAAAATACCGTATTCTAATCTAGCAAATGGGATTATTGAAGCTGATTTTGATAGAATTAACTTAGCAGAAAGCATTACCGATTTTAGCACAAAACATATTGCTATTATGTTACCTTTTAGATTAAATCGTGTTGATTTTGATTCTGATATTGATATTAAGAATGGTATTAAAAATGACCCATATTTAAACGCATCATTAGATTTTTATTCAGGTGCTTTGTTGGCAATTGATTCTTTAAAAAAAATAGGTGTATCACTAAAAGTAGATGTTTACGATACTAAACGACAAGAAAGTGAAGTAACAAAAATAATTGAAGATAATAATTTTGAAGATGTAAATGCTGTAATAGGCCCATTAACCCCTCTTAATTTTGACAAAGCAGCTTTAGGATTACGTAAATATAATATTCCAGTAGTCTCTCCTATAGGAGCAAATTTAAAGTTGCATGATAATGTATTTCAATCTAGGCCTTCTGATGATTTATTAAAAAGTAAGATTATAAATTATGTAAGAACTGATACGTTGGTAAAACATATTATAGCTATATCCGATGCTAAAAATAGAGAGGTTGCAAATGGTATTAAACGCGAATTTAACTTCGCTACTTTAATAGAATCTAGAAAAGATAAAAAGACAGGAAAAGACGAATATTATGTATCAGTAGATGATATAAAAAATGCACTAAAACCAGGAGAGAATATAGTGTTTTTAGAAACCGAAGATTCTGGTTTTGTGTCTAATGTTACCAGTGTTTTAGCATCTTTAATTCAAAAAGAAAATAAAGAAGAAAATAAAGAAGCTATAGATATTATTTTAGTTACTACCAATAAGAATTCAGCATTTGAAGGCGATGAAGTTTCAAATGAACATTTATCGAAATTGCAGTTTCATTTTGCAAGTACAACGAAAGCTTATAATGAAACTGATAACAACACCTTTGTAAAAAACTATAGCCGTATATATAATATAACACCTAATAAATGGGCCGTAAAAGGTTTTGATTTAACTATGGATGTGGTATTGCGTTTGGTGTCTTCAGAAGATTTATATGCATCAGTAAATAATACACCACTTACAGAATATGTTGAAAACAAATTTGCTTACAAAAAGAAACTCTTTGGCGGGTATTATAACGATACCGTGTATTTAGTAAAATACGACGATTTAGCTATTGTTGAGGTAAAACAATAAGTTGTGACTCCAGATAAACAATTCCTGATAACCTTGGCGCATACCAAAATGCCTTTTGGTAAATATAAAGACCGCTATTTAATAGATCTACCAGAATATTATGTGGTTTGGTATAACCAAAAAGGGTTTCCAAAGGGGAAATTAGGAGATATGCTTAAACAAGTGTATGAACTTAAATTAAATGGTTTAGAAGATTTAATTCGGAATATTAAAAAACAGTATCCAAAATAATTTACTCAATAGGTTTATTGTTTAAACCTTGAAAAATAATTTTAGCAACAGTATCGTCAATTCTATCTCTATATTTTGTGCCAGAATTAGAACCTTGAGATGTGAAATCTACCCACAACATGGTGTCATCCAAATAACTTAAATCGATGCTAGGTTTATTTTTAGTAATCTGACTTAAAAATAGAAATTTAGAGTTTGGATTTATCTTTTTAATGTATGAAATTAAAGGTGTGAAATTTTCTAATAATTGGCTAATTGGTTTTTCTGTTTCATTTATTACTGTTACAACAAATACACTGTGTTTTTGGTTTTCTAAAACAAGTTTCAGTCTATTAATAGCTCTAACATAATAATTATAATTGGCATCTGATTTTAAAGGACTCCTATGGTTAAACATTCTTGAATGATAAAAACGGTGTCCAGCTCTTTTTTTATTTATTTGAAAAATTTGGTCTTTATCTAGAAATAATTTAAAACCATCTTTTATAGCATGTAAAATAATTTCGGGAGAAGAAAAGATCCAATCAAACGGGTAAGAAGCATTTTTATTAGATGTTTTTTTTAAATAAGAAGATGTATTGCAGTTTTCTCCAAATGAAATATTTTCATGTATTTCACTGCCTAACCAAGTATTAATTTTATTGCTAATATTACTAGCTTCAACCAATAAATCCTGCTCTGCTTTTAAAAGTGGTTTTTTTTTAAGTTTGTTTATAGAATGAATTGCTTTTTTAAAAAATTTCAAAAGGTTATTTGTTTTATATATTGCAATATAAATAATTTTTGAAGTTTTTTAACATATAAATTTGGAGGTGTTTTTTTGATACGGGAATTATGAAGAAGAAATGTGTTATAATAAACTTATTAAATAATTTTATGCAATCTTAAGTTATGATGATAGTTTCGATTTTATCTTTTCAATAACCTCGCTATATTCAGCTTCAGAAAGCAAGCTCTTTTGTGGATTCATTTCAAAAACGCCTCCAAATTTATACCCGTCTTTGTATTTTGGTACAATGTGCATGTGTAAATGTGATAGCGTATCAGAATAAGCACCGTAGTTGACTTTTGTTGGGTTAAAGGCTTCTGTAATAGCTTTTCCTACAGTTGCTACATCTTCCATAAAAGCATTACGTTCTTCATTACCCAATTCATGAAAATCAACACCATGGTTATTATAAACTACATTACAGCGTCCAAAGTAAGATTGTTCTTTAAATAAAAATAGTTGAGATACTTTTAAATCACATATTTTAATCATTAAACTATGCAATGTGTCATTGTTTTGACAATATAAACATTCTGAAATAGGTGTTGACATAATAATATTTATTTTCTTTATAGAAGTTGTTAATTATTTATTCTATTGGTATGATGCACAATAGTGGTATGTAGATTTATATAAATATCTAAATTAAAAGCAAAACTAAAGTAGTCAATTTAATTAAAGTAAAGAGCAGAAAAGAACTAACATTTCATGCTAAAAGCATTGTTAACAACTACCAATTAAATAACTAAAAACTTATTCACTAATAACTGTTTTTATTTTGTAAATTTGCCTGCGTTTATAAGCGCAACATGACACATACAGCAAAATATATATTTGTAACCGGTGGGGTTACATCTTCATTAGGAAAAGGTATTATAGCAGCATCACTTGCTAAGCTATTACAGGCTCAAGGTTATAGAGTTACCATTCAAAAATTAGATCCCTATATAAATGTAGATCCAGGAACATTAAATCCTTACGAACATGGCGAGTGTTACGTAACAGAAGATGGTGCTGAAACCGATTTAGACTTAGGGCATTACGAGCGTTTTTTAAACGTACCAACCAGTCAAGCAAATAATGTAACCACTGGTCGTATTTACCAAAGTGTTATTGATAAAGAACGCAGAGGTGAATTTTTAGGGAAGACTGTACAGGTTGTTCCTCATATTACAGATGAAATTAAAGAACGTATCCAAATATTAGGAAAGTCTGGTGATTATGATATCATTATTACCGAAATAGGAGGAACTGTTGGTGATATCGAGTCTTTGCCATATATAGAAGCTGTACGTCAATTACGTTGGGATTTAGGAGAAAATAATGGTATCGTTATTCACTTAACATTAGTACCTTATTTATCAGCTGCAGGGGAACTAAAAACCAAACCAACTCAGCATAGTGTTAAAACTCTTATGGAGAGTGGTGTGCAAGCCGATATTTTAGTATGTAGAACAGAGCACAACTTACCAAAAGATTTACGCCGAAAACTAGCCTTATTTTGTAATGTTAAGGAAGAAGCTGTTATACAATCTATAGATGCATCTACTATTTACGATGTACCAAACTTAATGTTGGAAGAAGGCTTAGATAAAGTAGTTCTTAAAAAATTAGGTTTAAATAGTTCGGTACCAGATATTTCTAGATGGAATAAATTTGTGCACCGTTATAAAAATCCAAAAACGAATGTTACTATTGGATTAATAGGTAAATATGTAGAATTACAAGATTCATATAAATCTATTTTAGAAGCTTTTATTCATGCAGGAGCAGAAAATGAAGTTAAAGTTGAGATTGAATCTATACATTCAGAATATTTAAATGATGATAATATTAAACTAAAATTAGGACATTTAGATGGTGTTTTAGTAGCTCCTGGTTTTGGAGAGCGTGGTATAGAAGGAAAAATAACAGCCGTTAAGTTTGTACGTGAAAATAATATTCCATTTTTAGGAATATGTTTAGGGATGCAAATGGCAGTTATTGAGTTTGCCAGAAATGTTTTAAACATTGAGGATGCAAATTCTACCGAAATGGATGAAAATACAAGCAACCCCGTAATAGGTTTAATGGAAGATCAAAAAACAATTACAGATAAAGGAGGCACTATGCGTTTAGGTGCTTGGGCTTGCGATTTAAAAATAGGAAGTAAGGTACGCGATATTTATAAAGCAGAAAGCATAAAAGAGCGTCATAGACACCGTTATGAATTTAATAGTGATTATAAATCCCAAATGGAAGCGGCAGGTTTGTTGGCTACAGGGTTAAATCCAGATACGGGATTGGTAGAGATTGTAGAAATTCCTGAGCATCCTTGGTTTGTAGGAGTCCAATATCATCCAGAATATAAAAGTACTGTGGCAAATCCGCACCCTTTATTTGTGGCATTTGTTAAGGCCGCATTAACTTATAAAAAGAAGCACGCAAATGCCAGAATGTCATAATATTAAAATTGGATACATTTTTGACATAAGCATTGCATTATAATATTTAAAAGACCTGTTAGGTTTATAAGACTTAACAGGTCTAAAATTTGAAATACATGGAAGAAAAGAAATTAGACATTAATTCGATAATAGGTTTTGTACTTATTTTCGGGATTCTAGCTTATATGCTTTGGCAAAACCAGCCATCACCAGAAGAACTTGAGGCTCAAGAAAAAGCAAAGCAAGAACAGGTTGAGGCAGAACAAAAAAGTAAAGCACAAGAGCAAACCAAAGTTGTAACCGCCGATGATTTTCTAGTAGGTTCTAAGATCGATTCTCTTCAACAAATTAAATTAAAAAATAAATTAGGTGCTTTTGCTTATTCAGCGATTCATTCATCTAATGAAGAAACAGTAGTCGAAAGTGATTTATTAGCTTTGAAATTTAATAATAAAGGGGGGTACCTTTCTGAAGTAAAGCTAAAACAGTTTGTAAATTACGATTCAGTTCCTATTTATTTAATAAAAGACAATAACGCGTCTTTCAATATTAATTTTGGAACAACTGATAGTAGAATTTTAAACACTAAAGATTTACCATTTATACCATCTGTTACCAAAAATGGAGATGTTACTATCGTTTCTATGAAGCTAAAAGCATCAGAATCAAAGTTTTTAGAATACCGTTATGAGTTAAAAGAAGGTGATTATATGATGGGCTTTACCATCCGTTCTCAAGGTTTAGATGATGTGATAAATCAATCACAAGCTATTAATTTAGACTGGAATCTTAAAGGATATCGCCATGCAAAAAGTATTTCTTATGAAAACAGGTATACTGATATACATTACGATCATGAAGATGGTAAAGCTGATTATACAGGAGCAAGAGATGCCGATGATGAACTAGATGATGTGTCTTGGATTGGATTTAAACAACATTTCTTTTCTTCTGTTTTATTAACAGATACACCTTTTAAAAAGGCAAATATAAAAGCAGAGAATTTAGTAAAAGATGAAGATGTTGATACGCTTTATACTAAAAATTTCGCAGCTTCTATTCCATTACAATTACAAGGTGGGGAAATTAACCAAACAATGGATTGGTATTATGGACCAAACGAATACAAAACATTAAATGCCTACAATAGAAATTTAGACGAAATAGTACCGTTTGGTTGGGGTATTTTTGGTTTTATTAATAGATATCTATTTATGCCGTTTTTTGCATTTTTAGGAGGGTTTTTACCTTACGGAATCGCCATTATAGTGATGACGATTTCTATAAAATTATTAATGTCTTTTGTACAGTATAAGCAGTTTTTATCGCAAGCAAAACTAAAAATTCTAAAACCAGAATTAGATGCTATTCGCGAAAAACATAAAGGCAATAAAGTGAAAGCGCAACAAGAAACTATGGCGTTACAAACAAAGGCAGGGGCAAGCCCCATGGCTGGATGTTTGCCAGCTTTGGTACAGTTACCTGTGTTTTATGCACTATTCCAATTTTTTCCATCGGCTTTTGATTTAAGACAAAAAAGGTTCTTGTGGGCAGAAGATTTATCATCTTATGATACGATTACAAATTTGCCTTTTAAAATTCCTTTTTACGGAGACCATGTGAGCTTATTTCCATTATTGGCATCTATAGCAATTTTCTTCTATATGCGTTTAACAACAGGGCAAAACATGAATGCACAACCACAGCAAGAAGGGATGCCAGATATGGGTAAAATGATGAAGTATATGATGTATTTCTCACCTATAATGATGTTGTTTTTCTTTAATAATTATGCCTCTGGATTAAGTTTATATTACTTTATATCTAACTTAATTAGTATCGGAATTATTTTAGTTATTAAGAATTATATTCTTGATGAAGATAAAATTCATGCTCAAATTCAAGAGAAAAAGAAACAGCCAAAAAAACAGAATAAGTTTCAAAAGAAAATGGCTGAAATGATGGAGCAGGCAGAACAACAAAAGCAAGCACAGAAAAAACGTAAATAATTATTTTAAATATATTTTTTAAACTGTCAGAATTATCATTTTGACAGTTTTTTTATTATAAGAAAGTTAGAATATTGTCGTTTATAGTTTAGTATAATTTCTGCGAAAGCGAAATAAATAAAAGAATATGAAATTTTTAAAAATCAATATCGCTTTGTTCTTGTTAATTAGTTTTTCTATTTCTGCTCAAGATATTAATCAATTTGATGCTGATGGAAAACGTGATGGTATTTGGAAAAAAGCATTTGATAAAACTAAAGTTTTAAGATATGAAGGTGCTTTTTTGCATGGTAAAGAGGTAGGGATATTTAAGTTTTACAAGAACATAGATGGTAAAGCTATTTTAGCAGCCACTAGGCAGTTTCATGAAGCTAATACTATTGCCGATGCTAAGTTTTATACTTCTAAAGGAAAACTTATTAGTGAAGGACAAATGGATGGTAAAACATACGTAGGTACATGGAAATATTATCAAAAAAACTCAAACACATTATTAATACTTGAGCATTATGATACTATAGGAAGGCTAGAAGGGGAGCGATTTGTGTATTATGAAAACGGACAAATAGCAGAGAAACAATTTTATAAAGAAGGGAAACTAGAAGGCGCATCCGTTTGGTATTCTGAAGATAATGTAACTTTAAAAGAGTTTTTTTATGTTAATGGTGAATTGCACGGTATGTCTAAATATTATAGTACTGATGGTACATTGTTAGTTGAAGGAAATTATAAAAGAGACAAAAAAGATGGTATTTGGAAATACTACGAAAATGGTGTGCTAAAAGAAGAAAAAAATTTTACTTATAAGCCTAAGTATATAAAGAAAAGTAAATAACAAAAAAAACTCCTTAAATTATTAAGGAGCCCTCTTTCTTATAGACAATTTTAATAGGGAATCAATAATTATCTACAATTATCAAAAACCAAACAAACTAAAATTTATTCACTAGCAGGTAATAAAACGTTATCAATTACGTGAACTACGCCATTTGTTGCTAATACATTTAATAAGCTACTTACTAATCCTGCAGGAGGATTTGTTCCAGCAGCATCTTGAACCGTTAAATCACCTAAGTTTATTGTAACATTTTGACCATTTAGCATTGGTACTGCTCCATCTGATAAATCAGTAGAAAAAACATATGCATTAGGTTCCACAACATGATGTGTTAATATACCTGCTACTGCATCTACAGGTGCAGCGTTAATTGCAGCAGCATCAGCAAATCCAGCTGCTACAAATGCAGCATCTGTTGGTGCGAATACTGTGTATGGTTCATCTCCAGAAAAGAAATCAGCTAAACCAGCTCTTCCTAAGGCCGCAGCTAATAATGTGAATTCACCAGGTGTACCAGAAGCAAATCCAGCAACAATTTCATTTATAGTTTGTGTAGGTGGTACTAATGTTCTATCGATTACATGTACAACACCATTTGAGCCTGTTATGTTTGTAGCTACTACAGTTGTAGTTCCGTTTATTGAAACTTCACCTCCTGCATTAGTTACATAAATATTTCCTCCTAAAGTTAGTACTTCTGCGGCAGCAATACCTGATGTAGGTAGCATATCTTGCATTACTGTTCCATCAACTACGTGGTAAGCCAACACAGCATCTACAATGTCTACTACCGCTGACAAATCCGTAATACCAGCAGCAGTAAAAGCATCGTTAGTTGGGGCAAACAAAGTTAAACCATTATCATTCGGCCCGTTGCTTAATAGAAGTTCTAATATACTAGGGTCAGCAGCTTGTACAGCAGCTATTAAAGTTGTAAAGTCTTTATTGAAATAAGCAGGAGCTACTATGGTACCAACTATTGGTAATATTGTTGGCGGTACCATTACACTATCAATAATATGTACGACACCATTTGTAGCTAAAGCATCTACAGCAATTACTTGTGCATTTGCTATAGTAACGCCACTAGTGTTAGAAACTACATCTGCAAGTTCTCCGTTTGCCATAATTATTGTACCACTTGTAACAGCACTAGCTTCTAGTGCAGCAGTAGCATATACATGATATTGTAAAACATTTTTTAATACGTCTTCTGGAATATCATTTATGTCAGTTTGACCAATAGTTGCAAGTAAACCATCAAATGCATCGTCATTTGGTGCAAAAACTGTAAAGTTACCATTACCACTTAGTAAACTTACTAAATCAGGATACTTTGTTAGAGCAGCTTCTAATTTTGATAATTGAGGAGTTGCTTGCGCTAACTCTACAATGTTATTAGTTGGTATAAATTCGATAACATCATCGTCATCATTACATGATGTAAACATGATTAATCCGAGTAAAAGGATAGATAATTTTTTTAAATTTTTCATAATATTTTTATTTAGTTTTAATTTTGTTTAACAAAAATATAAAATATTTAAACAAAAAATCAATTATTGTTTAATTATTTTTTAAAATATTTAAACAAAATAAATTTCTATAGGTTTCAAAGAGATGCTTTTTCATGAAGAAACAAATCAATTATATGTATCTTTGCATCCTAATTTTTTATAGTGAAACATCAATTATTATAAATTTAGTCATACAAAAAAATGATTATATAGATGTTATATGTGACAATTAAAAAAAATAAATCATAGACACATGAAACGAGTTATTATTGGACTTTCAGGAGGCGTAGATTCTAGTGTTGCAGCATATTTGTTAAAACAACAAGGGTACGAAGTTATAGGCTTGTTTATGAAAAACTGGCATGATGACTCTGTAACAATTTCTAATGAATGTCCTTGGTTAGATGATAGTAACGACGCTATGTTGGTGGCAGAAAAACTAGGAATACCTTTTCAAACGGTTGATTTAAGTGAACAATATAAGGAGCGCATTGTCGATTATATGTTTAATGAATATGAAAAGGGTAGGACTCCTAATCCAGATGTGCTTTGCAATAGAGAGATAAAATTTGATGTCTTTATGAAAATTGCCTTAGAACTTGGAGCAGATTACGTAGCTACAGGTCATTATTGCAGAAAGGGAACTATTCACAAAGACGGAAAAGAAGTGTACCAGTTATTAGCTGGAGCTGATGATAATAAAGATCAATCGTATTTTTTATGTCAATTGTCACAAGAGCAATTGGCAAAATCGCTATTTCCTATAGGAGAATTAACAAAACCTCAAGTACGTGAAATTGCTATGGAATTAGATTTAGTTACAGCAGAAAAGAAAGATTCTCAAGGACTTTGTTTTATAGGTAAGGTGAAATTACCAGATTTTCTTCAGCAACAATTAAAACCAAAAGAAGGTGTTATTGTTGAAATACCTAGTAATCTTGATATTTTTAATGAGGTTGTTCCTCAATTTGATTCTGAAGAAGAAAAATTAAAATATTTATCACGTAAGATTGATTATAAAGTAGATTTAGGTAAAGTAGTTGGTAAGCATCAAGGTGCACATTACTTCACAAAAGGGCAACGTAAAGGTTTGGCGGTTGGCGGTACAATAGAGCCATTATTTGTTATTGATACCGATGTAAAAGAAAATGTTATATATACGGGTCAGGGAAAAAACCATCCAGGTTTATATAAAAAAGTGCTGTTTATAACCAATGAAGAGCTGCATTGGGTACGTCCAGACTTAGCTTTAAAACTAGATGAGGCCATGCAAGTTATGGCAAGAATTAGATATAGACAATCTTTAGAAGTCGCAACGTTACACAAAGTAGAAAGTGGTTTGTATATTGAATTTGAAAATTTTCAATCCGCTATAACAGAAGGTCAATTTGCAGCTTGGTATATAGAAGATGAGTTAGTAGGTTCGGGAGTAATTTCATAACTTGCACTAACTTAAATCATTTGATAATGAAAAAAAACCTACTGTTTTTATTTCTAATGTGTTGTCAATTAAATCTTTTAGCGCAACAAGATGCGTGGGTTTATTTGTCTGATAAACAGAATGTTGCTACATCTATTGCAAATCCAATTTCAATTCTTACTCAAAAGGCTATTGATAGAAAGAACAATCATGGTGTTAGTATTGATGCTCGTGATGTTCCTGTAAATGAATCATATATTAATCAACTTAAAAACGCTGCTGGAATTAATGTATTAGCAAAATCAAAATGGTTTAATGCTGTTCATGTAAGAGGAACAGAAACAGATATAAATGCCCTTGCAAGTTTAGGTTTTGTTAGCTCTATAGATTTTGCAGATAAAAGTTTAAATTCTAATAAAATTATCAAACAAAAAAAGGAAGTGAAGTTTGAAGAAACCTTTACAACCTTTAATTATGGTGATGCTTCTATTCAAATAGAGATGTTTAATGGCGATCAATTACACCTTTTAGATTATACAGGAACAGGAATGACTGTCGCTGTTTTAGATGCAGGTTTTCCTAATGTAAGTACCATGTCTTCTTTTCAAAGATTAAGAGGTGCAGGAAATATATTAGGTAATTATGATTTTGTAAATAGAGAGGTTGATGTATTTGCAAATACTAAGAATAGTCATGGTACATGGGTATTAAGTACCATGGCGGGTTATATAGAAAATGAATATGTGGGCACTGCTCCAGATGCATCTTATTATTTATTTATAACAGAGGATGATCTCAATGAAAATCCTCTAGAAGAAAGTTATTGGGTTGAAGCAGCAGAAAGAGCTGATAGTTTAGGTGTCGATGTAATAAATACATCTTTAGGGTATACTACTTATGATAATTCAAATTATAGTTACGCAAATACTGATTTAAATGGAAATACAGCATTCATAACTAAAGGTGCTAATATTGCTTTTGAAAAAGGAATGTTACTAGTTGTCTCAGCTGGCAATGAAGCAAATAGTGGTATAAATGCTCCTGCAGATTCACCAAATGTATTATCAATTGGGGCTGTAAATATGGCTGGTGAGTATGCTTCTTTTAGTTCAGTTGGTAGTGCTGTACAACCTACTCAAAAACCAGATGTTGTAGCGCAAGGGAAAGCGAGTTCCATTATTGGTACAAATGATGTCATAGGAACACTTGACGGTACTTCGTTTAGTGCGCCTATAATAGCAGGAGGGATTACGTGTTTGTGGCAGGCTTTACCAAATAAAACGAATGCCGAAATCATGCAATTAGTTCGAGAATCTGCTTCGCAATACAATAATCCTGATTACTTTTTAGGTTATGGTATTCCAGATTTGCAATTGGCACTTAATACAGCATTGTCTACTGGTAATGTTGATGAGAGTTTGGGGATAAAAGTATTTCCAAACCCAACAAAAGGACGTGTTTATTTTAAAATTCCTTCTAAAGAAAATGAGTTATTTGTTACTATTTATGATGTTCTAGGTAAGCAAGTAATGAAAACAGTAATTACAACTGTTTGTAATCAATTAGATTTATCATTATTATCTAAAGGCGTTTATCTTTCAAAGGTTGAATCCAAAAATTTATCAAAAACTATAAAGTTGGTTAAAAACTAAATGACTAATAAAATTACAAAGCTATTTAATATAAAATACCCAATTATTCAAGCAGGAATGGTTTGGAATAGTGGTTGGAAGCTAGCTTCGGCAGCAAGTAATTCAGGGATATTAGGTTTAATAGGAGCAGGCTCTATGTATCCAGAAGTTTTACGAGAACATATTCAAAAGTGTAAAAAAGCGACCAACAAACCTTTTGGTGTTAATGTGCCCATGTTATATCCTAATATTCAAGAAATCATGGATGTTATTATTGAAGAAGGTGTTAAAATTGTTTTCACTGCTGCAGGAAATCCTAAAACGTGGACGGCTTGGTTGCAAGAACGAGGCGTTATAGTTGTTCATGTAGTAAGCAGTGTTAAATTTGCATTAAAGGCTCAAGAAGCTGGAGTAGATGCTATCGTCGCAGAAGGTTTTGAGGCTGGCGGACATAATGGACGTGATGAAACGACTACGTTAACGCTTATACCCATGGTCAGCGAGCAAATAAAAATTCCTTTAATAGCTGCAGGAGGTATTGCTACAGGAAAAGCGATGTTAGCTTGTATGGTTTTAGGTGCTGATGGTGTACAAGTAGGGAGCCGATTTGTGGCAAGTATAGAAAGTTCTGCACATGATGCTTTTAAGCAAGTTGTTATTGATGCTAAAGAAGGTGATACTCAATTAACTCTTAAAGAATTGGCTCCAGTTCGTTTAGTTAAGAATAAATTTTACAATGATGTTCAAAAATTATATAAAACATCTCCAACTGTAGAACAATTGAAAGCACTTTTAGGACGTGCACGTGCAAAAAAAGGCATGTTTGAAGGCGATTTAGATGAAGGAGAATTAGAAATTGGTCAAATCTCAGGGTTAATTCATGATATAAAATCGGTTGCTCAAATTGTTGATGATATGATCAAAGAGTTTGAAGAAGCTAAAGCAAGAATACCGCTATTGTGAAATGTATTATTAGAAAGTATTAAATTAAAAAGGGAGGAAAATAATAATTTCCTCCCTTTTAATATTGAAACGATAACCTTTAATATTTAAAATCCCTTATAAATGAAAAGTTAAATGTTTCTTTATATGCTATATAAGTCTTTTTAAGGATAGCTTTTTTTAAGCCGGTCAAATCTATGAAAAGTCAACTATTTTGTTGTGGGTAGTTATTTAAAGTTATTAACAATTTTTTAAGGTTAAATAAAAACTAAAAGCCCTTTCTAAATTATAAAAAACAAAGTTTTAAAGTTACTTTTGCCAAATGCAATTAGTAGATTATACCAAAGAATTTAAATACAATTGGAAACTAGCCGCACCAGTCATGATGGGGATGCTTGGTCATACGTTTGTTAGTTTTGTTGATAATGTTATGGTTGGTCAATTAGGTACAGCCGAACTTGCTGCAGTATCTTTGGGTAATAGTTTCATGTTTATTGCGATGTCTCTAGGTATTGGTTTTTCTACAGCTATAACGCCATTAATAGCAGAAGCAGATGCAGCTCAAGATTTTCTTAAAGGTAAATCGTTTTTTAAACACGGGGTGTTTTTATGTACTGTTTTAGGCGTGTTATTATTTTTATTAGTGTTTTTTGCAAAACCTCTTATGTATTTAATGAAGCAGCCAGAAGAAGTTGTAGAATTGGCAATTCCGTATTTAGATTTAGTGGCTTTTTCGTTAATTCCTTTAATTATTTTTCAGGGTTTTAAGCAGTTTAGTGATGGTTTGTCTATGACTCGATATCCTATGTATGCTACTATTTTAGGGAATATTATAAATATAGTTTTAAATTATCTGCTAATTTTTGGGAAATTCGGGTTTCCAGAATTAGGGATAGTAGGAGCTGCTTACGGAACCTTAGCATCAAGAATAATAATGGTTTGGCATTTGTGGTTTTTGTTAAAAAATAAAGAAAAATCGAAAGCGTATGTTACTAATATTAAGTTTTTTATTTTAGATAAATTAAAACTAAAAACACTACTTAATTTGGGGGCTCCTAGTGCGATGCAAATGTTTTTTGAAGTAGCTATTTTTACGGCTGCTATATGGTTAAGTGGTTTACTTGGTAAAAACTCGCAAGCAGCAAATCAAATAGCTTTAAACTTATCGTCTATGACCTTTATGGTGGTGACAGGTTTAAGTGTTGCTTCTATGATTAGGGTAGGAAACCAAAAAGGATTAAAAAATTATGTTGAGTTGAGGCGTATTGCCTTTTCTATTTTTCTTTTAGGGATTATATTGGCAACTTGTTTTGCTATTTTGTTTTTTGCCCTTCATGATTATTTACCAAAATTATATGTAGATTTTGATGATGCTAAAAATTTAGTAGACAATACAGAAGTGGTTAGTATTGCGTCTAAATTATTAGTAGCAGCGGCTGTTTTTCAAATAAGTGATAGTATACAAGTATTGGTTTTAGGAGCTTTACGAGGGTTGCAAGATGTTAAAATACCAACTGTAATAACGTTTGTTTCATATTGGCTTATTGGCTTTCCAATAAGTTGGTTTTTAGGAAAAGAAGACGCTTATGGTAGTTTTGGAATTTGGTTAGGCTTGTTATCTGGTTTAACAACTGCCGCCATTTTATTGTATATTCGATTTAATTATTTAACTAAAAAGTTAATTTTGTCTAACAACTAACAACAAAAAATGACACTCCCAAAATTTATATTAGGTGATAATACCGAATTTCCAAATGCAATTTTTGTTATTCATACCGAATTCCCTAGATTTATTATAAACCTTGAAGATGATGATGTAGAATGGTTTGAAGATTTTGATGATGAGGATGCAAAAGAACTTGAAAAGGAAACTGAAAACGCTATAAAATTGGCCACAGATTTTTACGATAATGAAATAGCTAAATATGATGAATAAATTGCGTTAGGGATTATTCATTGGTTAATATTTTTAATTAATAAAATCATGAATGCGTTGCATTTGCAGTGGAAATCCTTTTTTTGAGGAACGATAAAAAAGATTGAAACAGAAAGCCCGACCCTTTAGGGTAACGCCCAAAATAAATTTTAGATGATAGATCAACTTTTAAAATACGATACCGAATTGTTTTTGTTTTTAAATAATTTAGGCTCTGAAACCTGGGATGGTTTGTGGTTATTAATTACAGCAAAATTAACATTTGTACCATTATATGCTGTTTTATTGTTCTTGTTGTATAAAAAATTCGGGCTGAAATCATTACTTGTTTTTGTTGTAGTTATAGCCTTAATGATTACGTTTACAGATCAGATTACCAATGTTTTTAAACGTGGTTTTCAGCGTCCGAGACCATGTGGGGAAGCCGATTTAATAGATCAGATGCGTTTTATTGCTGTACGGTGTGGAAAGTATGGTTTCTTTTCTGGGCATTCGTCTAACTCAATGGCAGCCGCTGTTTTTGCGGGTTTAATGTTGAAACCTTATTATAAAAACTTGATATTTATTTTACTGTTTTGGAGTGCTATTGTAGCATATAGTAGAATTTATGTTGGAGTACACTATCCGTTAGATATTTTTTGTGGTTTAACTTTTGGTGCTATTTCTGGTTTTCTATTTTATAAAATAGGGACTTATTTATTAAACAGATTTGTTAAGGCTTGATTATTTAAGCAATAACATATAGCGCTTTATTTAAAATAGATATGTTAATGGTGTTGTTATTAATACTATGAGCCTCTCCATCTATTTGCGCTTGAAATTTGGTACTATTTTTTTCTGATATTTTAATTTGATTGGTTTGGAAATATTCAACTTCTTTAAGTGAATTTTGCTTTTTAAAGAGCATTAAAAGGCTAAGTAATAAAATTTTAAATAAGTTTGTTTTAGGAATTATTAAAACATCTAATAATCCATCTTGTAAGGATGCCTTTGGAGTTAAACTTATATTGTACCCTAGTTCATTTGAATTTGAGATAAAAATTAAAAAAGGCCTTATCTTTAAATGTATATTATTTACTTCAATATCAACTTCATTAAAGGTATGAGCTTTTTTTAAGGATTTAAGAAATGCTTTTATATAACTAGAGAGATTTCTAGTTTTATAGGTTTCATAATGTTTAATTACTAACGCATCAAATCCGATACCGCAGTTGCTAAAAAAGCACTTTTCGTTTAGGTAGCCTGTATCAATTTGTTTAAATTTTTCTGTTTTTATTAAAGCTAGAGCTTTATCTATGTTTTTGGGAATCTTTAGGTTTGATGCTAATCCGTTTCCAGAACCAATAGGTATAATGCCTAAAATTATTTTTGTGTTAACTAAGCAAGAAGCGACTTCATTAATAGTACCATCGCCACCACAGGCTACAATAATATGGGCTTGTTCCTTAATAGATTCTTGCGTAAGTTTTATAGCGTGTTTTTTATATTTAGATTGTTTTATAATAACCTTATAATCTTTTTTATTAAATACCTTTTCAAGGTGTTTGTAGCTAATTGTATTATTCCCACTACCTGCAACAGGGTTTAGTATAAAGTGAATATGTTTCAAGAACTTATTTTTTTAGCTTAAGGCCGTTAGTGCGATATAAATAATCGGCAGTTTGATAGAAAGAAATGGTTTTGTTTAAAAAAGAGCTATCAGCAGCTATAGGGGTTAAACTGTTATCGGTTTTATGCCATTCATAAAAATCTGATTGATGTTGGTCTCCAAGAACTACTAACTTAGTACCCTTTAATAAGCCTAATTTTCTGTAATTACCAATAAATGCCCGTTCGTTTTCTGGTTTCATGTCAAGAACATTAACACCAAATAAATTAGAGGTATAATCCCAGTTTAATATAGAGAATAGAGTAGGGAATACATCAATTTGAGAACAGAGTTTATTGATGTTTAGAGGATTTGAATTGGTGTTGAATATTAATGCAGGAATATGATAGTTTTGAACATCTAGAGCCCATCTACCTGCACTACTGGCACAGTGGTCTGCCATAATTACAAATACGGTGTTTTTGTACCAAGATTTTGTTTTTGCTTCTTTTATAAATTCGCCAATAGCGTAGTCTGTATATTTTACGGCTCCGTTACGTCCTGTACCCGATGGAATATCTATTTTGCCATCTGGGTAGGTATAAGGGCGATGGTTAGAGGTTGTCATAATAAAGTCGAAAAATGGTTTTCCTGTAAAATGCGCTTCGTCTGCTTTCTTTATAACTTTATTATAAAGATCACCATCGCAAACACCCCAAGCATTTTCAAAAGAAACTTCATTATCATCAATATTTGTACGATTGGTTTTTATATCAGAATCTAATAAAAATCCGCGACCTCTATCAATAATATTAAATCCGTTGCCTCCAAAGTAGCTATTCATATTATCAAAGTATCCATCACCTCCATAAAAAAAGTTACGGTCATAACCTTGTTGTTTAAAGACTTCACCAATGGTAAATAAATTTTGATTGTTTTTTCGTTTCACAATACTACGACCAGGAGTTGGTGGAATAGATAAGGTTATAGCTTCCATGCCTCTTACAGTTCTGGTGCCAGTGGCAAATAAATTGTTAAAAAAGATACTATTATTTGCTAAAGAGTCTAGAGTAGGCGTTATATTTAAATCGTTCCCTAGCATTTTTAAAAATTGACCACTTAAACTTTCAATGCAGATAAAAATAACATTTGGATGTTGAGTTGTTTTTAAACTGTCAGAATTTTTTATGACTCTAAGGATTTGTTTCTTTTCGGGGTTTATAAAGTTGTTGTTTGAAGCTTTGTAGTTATTTTTTACGTTATTAATAGCTGTGTCTTCGTTTAATGATTGGTAAAAATCTAAATACGATAATTCGTTATTTCTAAAGGCAGCAAAAAATGAATAAATACCAGTTTTTGCTATTTCATTATTATATCTGTTTTCAAATTGTTCTGCATTTTCATTTTTTATAAATAGTAAAAAAATAACAGCAATACCAATAATTAATATTGAAGGGGTGAGTTTTTCTTTAAATGTGGTCGTATTTTTAAAAGTATTTTTAAAGACATCTTGCTTTTTAATAATAAATAATAAGAGTAAAAAAATGATTAAAATGCCACCAATTAAAAAAGGTATGGGGTAGGATTCATTAATGTTCTTTACAACTTCGTAGGTATAAATTAAATAATCTACGGCTATGAAGTTGAAACGACGTTCAAATTCTTCCCAAAAGGTGATTTCAGCAAAAAAGGAAAACAAGAAAATGATGAGCCCTAAAGAAAATGCAGAATATGTAATAATGCGATCTAAAATGCTTCCGTAAAGTTTTTTAGGAATAATAAATAAGTATATTATATATGGAATTGCAAAGAAAGAAACGGTGCCAATATCAAATAGAAAACCAATGATAAAAGTGTTAGTTAGTGTGAAAAAAGAAGTATCTACATTTTTAAAATTGTAAAATAAAAAAAAGATCCTTATTAAAAAGGATATTAATAAAAACAGAAAAATATAATTTTTTAAAAGAGAAAAACGCTTAGGGAAAATTTTTATTAGCATTAAATAAGAACTTAATTAGTTTAACTGCCAAAGTTCTTGCATTTAAAGGTATTACTAAAATAAAACAAGTTCTGTATGATTATATAGAACGCATTAAATGGTATTAATTAGTGCTTCTTTATATTCTGAAGGTGTCATTTTTTTAAGTTTTTTAAAGCTAGCATAAAAAGACGTTTTAGAATTAAATCCAACATTTTTTGCAATTCCTAAAAGCGAAAAATGTTCGTATTCTTTTTTTTGTATGGCTTCAATAAACAATTCAATGCGATATCCATTAATAAAATCTTGAAAATTAGTTTCCATATAATTATTTAAAACTTCAGAAATATATTGCCTTGGAATATCTAGAGTATCTGAAATTTTTTGAATAGAAAGTTTAGAGTCTGTAAATATCTTGTCCTTTTCCATGAGCTCTAAAAGTTTAGATTTTATGTTTTCAGAATCTTGTATGCTAAGAGATGATTTTTTATATTTTTTAGTTTCTTTTTTTATTAAAATGTCTTTTGGAGAAACAATTAATTTTAAAGCAATAGTATAAAATAGAAAAGCAACAATAACAATAGTATATTCTCCAAAATGTTTTTCAGTAATTGCAAAAAATGTCATGTTGTAATGAAACCAATATAAGACTTCGTCTATAATTGAAAAACCAATTAAAATAGCAAGAGGAATTATGAAGAAAAGCATCCATGCTTGCGATTTAGTTTTTAGTAAACTTATAAGCGCATATATAATGTAGCCTAAAAATGTTAACTCAACAAGTATTTCAGGAATGTCAATAAATAAAATTCCATCAGTATAAATTATTTCAAGTAATTCTATTATGAAAAAGATAATATTTGGTATAAAGAATAAAAAATCTTTCCGTAAAAAAACATTAGATTTTGAAAGGTAATATTTAATAAAAAGAAATAGAAATGTTATAAATAATGATTTGTCAAAAAGAAAAATATCGACATTATGGAGTATAATATTTGTGTCATTATCTCCAAAAATGTACAAAATAACAGAAACGATAGTACCTATTAATAAATAGAAAGTAGGTTTTAGGTAATTATTTTTATTTTTAAAAAGTACTATTAATAGAAATAAGCCTTGAATTAAAGCAATGATTTGTATGGTTTTAATCATTTTTGTTTTTCAAGAAAGGCATTAATATTTGTATAATTTACAAAATTATTTTAAAGGTACAGATACTTTTACGTCATCCCAAGCCATTGTTAAAAACAATTTATCTGTAGAATTATCAAATGCTATGGTAAATTGTTGAACAGTGTGATCTAATTTTTCAACGGGAATATCAATGTTTAAAACATCATAATTAGGTTCCCACATAGGTTTCATTTCAGAATCTACACCCCATGAATATTGTTTAGAATTAAATATAACGGTCCAAACGGAGTCTTTTGGAACCGTCCATAGTGTGTATTTTCCAGCAGGTAATGACATGCTATTAATATCTAAAGATTTATTAGTTTCAAAAGTAGTTGCTTCATTAGCCCCTGTACGCCAAACTTTATTAAAAGGCACTAAAGCACCAAATATTTCGCGTTCTTTTTTGTAAGGTCTATTGTAAAATACTTTTAGTTCTAAATCATTCAATTCAAATTTGACGGTGTCTTTAGGACTTAATCTTTTTTCAAAAATATTTTCAACAAAAGTGGAGTATAAAAATAAACCAATAGTTATAAATGATAAGGCGATTAAAAGGCGTTTTAAAAAGGTATTCATACAAAGAATTTAATTAGGATATAAAGATACTTTAAAATGTAATAATTGAAACGTAGATTTCTTTAGATTTGTTATAAGTCGTTAAAAAAATATTTTTTTGCAACGCTACACTTTTTTAATCGTCTTTAAAACGAACTAACTTATAACCAAAAGTAAAAACGAGTATGTTTCAAGTTGACATTATAGAAAAATGTAAACAAAACAATCGAAAAGCACAAGTGCAGTTATACAACCAGTACTGTGATGGTATGTATGTTGTTGCAAAACGATTTTTGAAAGATACTCATGATGCTGAAGATGTGGTGCAAGAAGCATTTATAAAAGCTTTTACCAAATTACATCAATATAAAGCAGAGGTTACTTTTGGAGCTTGGTTAAAACGTATTGTCGTTAATAAAAGTATTGACTTTTTAAAATCTAAAAAACAACTTGTTGAGTTAGAAGAGGTGCACCTAAAAGTCATTGATACAGAAAGTAACGACAAATGGTTAGTAGATGATGCCATTACATTAAACGATGTAAAAAGTGCTATTGATAAATTACCGGAAAAATATCAATACGTAGTGATGCTTTATTTAATTGAAGGATACGATCATCAGGAAATTTCAGAAATATTGAATATTTCTGAAGTCGCATCACGCACTCAATTATTTAGAGGAAGAACAAAATTACAAGAACTCTTAACACTTAAAAAAAATGGCACAAGATATTAGAGACTTATTTAAAGCGGATAAAGTAGTATATGAAACTATGCCAGAAAAACATCAAGAACGATTTCTTGAAAAATTAGACAAAGCTTTACCAGACGAACCTAAAAGAGCTAATTTTAGCTGGTTAGGTATTGCAGCAAGTGTTGTAGTTTTTTTAAGTTTGGGTTTTGGTGCGTATCATTATTTTAACCCTAATATAGAAATACCTCCAACAGTAGTATCTATTAAAACTATTGAAACAAAAACACTTGGCGATGTGTCTCCTGGTTTAAAAAAAGTTGAAGATTATTATTTAGCGAGTATCAATTTAGAATTGTCTAAAATGAAATATACACCAGAAACTAAAGATGTTTTTGATGGGTATTTAGAACAGTTAAATGAGTTAGATGAAGAATACAAACGTTTATTACTTGAATTAACAGAGTCTGGTCCAACTGAGTTAACAATAAATGCATTAATTGATAACTTGAAATTTCGTTTAAATCTGCTGTATCGTTTAAGATCTCAATTAAAAGAATTTAATACTTCTGAAACAGGTGTTGATGAAGTAGAACAAACTAGTTAAAAATTAAAAAATGAACAAATCAATTATAAAAATCAAATTATTTACTTTAAGTTTTCTTATTGTAGGTAGTGTTTTTGCACAACAAAAACTAACTAAAGTATCACAAGCAATTAAGGTAAATAAAGATGTAACTATCGATTTAAATACGAGTTATACCAATATTATTTTTGATACTTGGAATAAAGGAATTGTTGAAATTGAAGCTTATATTGAAGGTGAAAGTTTAAGTAAAGAAGCACTAAATAAAGCTTTAAAATCTTGGAAAGTAGATATAGACGCTTCTGTAAATCATGTATCAATTTTTACAAAGTCAAATGAAGCACATGTATGGGCTTATACTAATAATCATGGTGATAATGATGTTATACATGCTGTTTTAGATGAATTAAAATTTGTAATAGCTGATGTTCCAGATATAGATTTTCATTTTGAAATACCCGAAATACCCGAAATGCCAGAAGCACCTCAAATGCCCGAGTTACCAGAATTACCAGAAGGTGTAGATAATATTCAATTTGATTACGAAGCGTATAAAAAAGATGGTGAGAAATATTTAGAAGCATATACTCAAAAATTCGAATCTACTTTTGGTAAAGATTATGGAGCTAAAATGGAAGCTTGGGGCGAAAAATTTGGTAAAGAGTGGGGCGAAAAATATGGAAAACAAATAGAAGAATGGGCTCAAGAATATGGAGAAGAATGGGGAGAGCAATTTGGAAAACGTATGGAAGCCTGGGGCGAACGTTTTGCAAAACAAATGGAAAAACGAGCAGAACTTTCAGAAAGGCAAAGAGAACTTATAGCAGTTCAGCATGAAAAGCAAGCAAGAATACATGAGGAGATTGCTAAAAACCATGAAAAACATGCTAAAGAGCGTGAAAAGTTAGCAAACAAAAGACGTGTTTTAGTAGAGGAAATGGTTAATCGTGAATCTGGTAATTCTAAAATTAAAAAAACAATTAAGATTAAAATTCCTAAAGGCGCTAAACTAAAAGTAAACGTACGTCATGGCGAACTAGAATTTGCTTCTAATATAGATGATTTAAAAGCGGACTTATCTTATACAAAGTTTACAGCATATAGCATTAATGGAAGTTCTACTTCCATTAATGCTTCATATTCTCCAATTCATATAAATCATTGGAATTTAGGTGAGTTAAATTTAAAGTATGTTGAAAAGGCTGATTTAGAAAATGTGAAGAATTTAGTTTTAACGTCTAATTCTTCAAATGTTACTATAGGTAATCTATCTGGAAATGCTATCATTGACGGGAGTATTGGTGATTTGAGAATTCTAAAAATTGACGACACTTTCACAAATTTAAATATCATGATTCAAAATAGTGATGCTGTTATTATTCTTCCAAGAGTTGATTATAATTTACAATATAAAGGCACGCGTTCTCATTTTTTACACCCTAAAAACGTTTCTAAAGAAAATGTATCTTCATTTTCTAATAATAATTTAGAGAGCAATAAAACGATTGTAGTTAATGCAAAGTATAGCAATGTAGAAATGAAATAATGTTTCCTCATTCTTTAATTTATTTTAAACAAAAAAAAACGCCTAAAAGGCGCTTTCTTGTTTATAAAAGATATGTTTTTCTAGGTTTAGAACTGGTAACGAATACCTAAAGCAATATCAAAATCTAAATCATTGTTATTGTAAGTATCATCTCCAAAGCCTATTTCAGGTCTAAAATCAAGCGATAATAATAAAGGGATATCAAAACTATATTCTATACCAATATCTCCAGCAGCAAAAACAAACGTATCAGAGATGTCTTTTCCTCCAGGGTTATCAAAACTAAAAGACCCAATACCACCACCAGCACCTACATACCAGTTAAAAGCACCGTCTAAAGGCATTACCCATTGGTATAATCCAGCAAGTTTAAACCCATCATAATTATTACCATCTCTCCAACCTAAATCTAACTCTAAACGGTTATTACCACCTAAAGCAGCTTGGTAGGATATTTCGGCACCTAAGCCATCACTATCACCTAATCGTAACCCAATAGCATTATTAGAAATGTCTTGGGCATTTGATGTAAATACAAAACCTATTATGGCAATTGATAATAAAAATAATTTTTTCATAAATTTTAATTTTTTTTAGTTCATTAATATATACGGTCATCTTAATAAAAAAGACCATTTTTTTGTTCGTTGAATTATTTTACAAAAATAACGCCAAAATTGTATTTATATTTAACATCTTGTTAGTTTTATAAACTTATTTATTAATATATGTCATTAAGCACACAGTTACAGGAGTTAAGAAAAAAAATATCAGGGGAATTATTTTTTGATAATTTAATAAAAGCCTTATATGCTACCGATGCTTCTGTTTATAGAATGTTACCGTTAGCTGTAGCATACCCTAAAAATAAAGAAGATATAAAAGAACTTATTCAGTTTGCTAAAGTTCATAAAACGTCATTAATACCTAGAACAGCAGGCACATCGCTTGCAGGACAATGTGTTGGAAAGGGCATTGTGGTTGATGTTTCTAAATATTTTACAGAAATTTTAGAATTTAATGAAAGCGCGCAAACCATAACGGTGCAACCAGGTGTGGTAAGAGATGCTTTAAATAATTATTTAAAACCTTACGGATTATTTTTTGGTCCCAATACGTCTACCTCAAATAGATGTATGATTGGTGGTATGGTTGGGAATAATTCGTCTGGAACAACGTCTATTCAATATGGCGTTACACGCGATAAGGTTTTAGAAATGCATACCATTTTAAGTGATGGGAGCGAGGTCGTATTTGGTGAATTATCTTCGGAAGCATTTCAGCAAAAAACAAAGGAAGCGTCGTTAGAAGGACAAATTTATAAAACTATTTATACTGAATTAGCTTCAGAAGCGGTTCAAAATCAAATTATAGATAATTTCCCAAAGTCAGAGATACACAGAAGAAATACAGGTTATGCTATTGATGAATTGATAAAATCGGATGTGTTTTCAGAAACTTCTGAAGCTTTTAATATGTGTAAATTGCTTTCTGGAAGTGAAGGCACTTTAGCGTTTACAACACAAATTACTATAAAATTAGATACGTTACCTCCACAAGAATCTATTATGGTAGCAGCGCATTTTGACAGTATTGAAAGTTGTTTAAATGCGGTTGAATTAACAATGGAACATGATTTGTACAATTGTGAAATGATGGATAAAACCATTTTAGATTGTACTAAACATAATAAAACACAGCAAGAAAATAGAAGTTTTATAGAAGGCGATCCACAAGCTATTTTAATGTGCGAAGTAAGAGCAAACACAAAACAAGACGTTGTTGTTTTAGCAGATAGGTTAGAAAAAGCTATTATAGATTCAGGATTAAGTTATGCTAATCCTAAGTTGATAGGAAACGATGTAAATAAAGCAAATAACTTAAGAAGTGCTGGTTTAGGATTGTTAGGAAATATGATTGGCGATAAAAAATCGGCTGCCTGCATAGAAGATACGGCGGTGGCATTACCCGATTTGGCTAATTATATTTCAGAATTTACGAAACTCATGAAAGCCTACAAGCAAGATGCTATTTACTATGCGCATGCAGGAGCTGGCGAATTGCATTTACGGCCTATTTTAAATTTAAAAAAGTCGGAAGATGTTGTTTTGTTTAGAAAGATAACAACAGATGTGGCGCATTTAGTGAAGAAGTATAACGGTTCTATGAGTGGCGAACATGGCGATGGTATTGTGCGAGCTGAATTTATACCGTTAATGATTGGGCAAGAGAATTATGAAATCCTGAAACGTATAAAAGCTGCTTTTGATGCCGATAATATTTTCAATCCAGGTAAAATTGTAGATGCATTCGCAATGGATAAATCCTTGCGTTATGAAATAGATAAGGTAGAACCCGAAATAGAAACACTTCTAGATTTTTCAGCATCACAAGGTATTTTAAGAGAAACCGAAAAATGTAATGGTTCTGGAGATTGTAGAAAATTACCAGAGTTTGGTGGTACCATGTGTCCTAGTTATCGAGCTACCAGAAATGAAAAAGATACTACGCGAGCAAGAGCCAATGCATTACGTGAATTTTTAACAAATTCAGATAAAGAAAATAAGTTTGATCATGAAGAATTAAAAACGGTTTTCGATTTATGCTTAAGTTGTAAAGCTTGTGCTAGTGAATGTCCAAGTAGTGTAGATGTGGCGAGTTTAAAAGCGGAGTTTTTATATCAATATCAAAAAGAAAACGGAGTATCTTTGCGGACAAAATTGTTTGCTTATAATAATAAATTAAACGATTTTGGAAGTCAACTTCCTAAGCTTACAAATTTTGTTTTTTCTAACAAAATAACATCTTCCATTTTAAAGAAATCGCTGTCTGTGGCTAAAGAAAGAAGCTTGCCTTTACTTTCAAATAAAAGTTTAAGTAAACAGTTTCAATTATTTGAAAATAAAATAGATATAAAAAATAAAATAAAAACAATTTACTTTTTTAATGATGAGTTTTTAAATCATTTGGACGCTTCTATAGGTATGGATGCTATTCAGCTTTTAACGGCTTTAAATTACGATGTAAAGCTGATTAAGCATGCCGAATCTGGTCGCGCATTTTTATCTAAAGGATTGCTAGAACAAGCTAAAACATTTGCAAATAAAAATGTTACTATTTTTAAAGATAAAGTTTCAGAAGAAACGCCATTAATCGGTATAGAGCCTTCGGCTATTTTAACCTTTAGAGATGAATATATAAAGTTAGCAGACGATAAAACTTCTGCGAAAGCGATTGCAAAAAACACCTTTTTAATTGAAGAGTTTATTCAGCAAGAAATAGCTTTAGGTAATATAAAACCAGAGCAATTCACGTTAGAAGCTAAAACTATTAAATTTCATGGGCATTGCCATCAAAAATCAATGAGTAATCAGCTTTCTAGTTTTGCGGTATTGAATTTACCAAAAAACTATAAAGTTACTATTATACCAAGTGGTTGTTGTGGTATGGCAGGTAGTTTTGGTTATGAAAAAGAACATTATGAAGTCAGTATGAATGTTGGAGAGCAAACTTTGTTTCCAGCGGTTAGAAAAGCTCCTAAAGAGACTGTTATTTCTGCAAATGGAACCAGTTGTAGACATCAAATTAAGGATGGCACACAACGCGATGCATTACATCCAGTTACTATTTTAAAAGAAGCACTTGTGTAGTCTGTTGTATTAAGTCTCAGACTTTAAGGATGTATTTTCAGGCTATAAACTCAATATTTTTTTTTACTTTGCGTCTCAGTGCCTTTGCGCGATAAAACTTTGATTGTCAGTATTCAGATTTATACTTCTGTTTTACTTGGAATGCTTATCAACTATAGTAATAGCAGCAATTAAATCTTTAATATCCATGTCCTCAAAATCTTCATCCATAACAAAAGGAGCTAATTTGTCATTGTTGTAATTGTATATTTTCCAACGTTTAAATTGGTATTCTAAGGCTGTGAAGTTTTCAATCCAATCACCAGAATTTAAGTACATGGTTTTTCCGTGTTTGTTTTCAATATATTCCATTTTTGGTTGGTGTATATGTCCGCAAATCACATAATCATAGCCTTTTTCAATAGCTAAATCAGAGATTGTTTTTTCGTAATCGTTCACGTATTTTATAGCGCCTTTTACACCATTTTTTACTTTTTTGGAAAGGGAATAGCGTTCTTTTCCTCGTTTTTCTAAATACCAATTAACTCCACGATTAAGTAAGGTTAATAAGTCGTAGCCATAACCGCCAAGTTTAGCTAACCATTTGGCATTCTGTATAGAAACATCAAAAACATCACCATGAAAAAACCATCCTTTTTTGCCATCTAAATCTAAAATAACTTTATCTACAATAGAAATGTTGCCAATAGTTGTATTGCTGAATTTACGAAGCATTTCATCATGATTTCCAGTAATGTAAATGATTTCAACGCCATCAGCAGCCATATCCATGATTTTTTTGATGACTTTTAGATGTGATTTTGGGAAGTACCGTTTGCTAAATTGCCAAACATCAATAATATCACCGTTTAAAATGAGTTTTTTTGGTTCAATACTATTTAAATAGGTGAGTAAATGCTTTGCGTGGCACCCGTAAGTTCCTAAGTGAACATCCGATATAACAGCAATTTCTATTTTTCTTTTAATTTTCAATAGATAGGAAGGCTTTTGTTATTACAAATAACATACTTAAGTATTATGTAGTCATTATGTAATAATTATTTATATATCAGCATATTGTTAAGTAATTGTTATGCATGACTATAGCGGAATTTATAAAGTTAAATACGATTTCATTTTATTATTTCAAGAAATTGCTTTATTCAAAAAATAGTCTCTTAGTTTTGGTATTGGAGTTTCCGTTGAAATTGTCACTCCCAAGAAACCGATAGGTTCATAAATACATTACTATAAATTTTATTTTTAAAAATTTCAAAAAATACCATTATAGCTATGTATTTAGGGTAGGTGAATTCGAAAAAAGCTTTATTTTAGCCAAAAATTGTAATTATGGCTGGTAATTCCTTCGGAAAACTATTTAATCTAACTACTTATGGTGAATCTCACGGACCTGCCTTAGGTGGTGTTATAGATGGTTGTCCATCAGGTATCGTTTTAGATTTAGATGAAATTCAAAATGAACTAAACCGAAGAAAACCAGGTCAGTCATCTATCGTTACACAACGTAAAGAACCCGATACGGTTAAGTTTCATTCTGGCATTTTTGAAGGTGTAACTACAGGAACTTCAATTGGTTTTGTTATAGAAAACACCAACCAAAAATCTCACGATTACTCACATATAAAAGATAGCTACAGACCAAGTCATGCCGATTATACGTACGATAAAAAATATGGCGTACGTGATTATCGTGGTGGCGGACGTAGTTCTGCGCGCGAAACCGCATGTCGTGTAGTTGCTGGAGCTATCGCAAAACAAATGCTAAAAGGCATTGAGTTTACTGCTTATGTTTCTGGCGTTGGTACTATGAAGCTTGATAAGCCGTATAACGAATTAGATCTTACTAAAGTAGAATCGAACATTGTGCGTTGTCCAGATCAAGATATGGCAGCAAACATGGAAACATACATTAAAGAAGTTAGAGGTAAAGGAGATACCGTTGGTGGTATTGTAAGTTGTGTTATTAAAAATGTGCCCGTTGGTTTGGGCGAACCTGTTTTCGATAAATTACATGCCGAATTAGGAAAAGCCATGTTGTCTATAAATGCTGTAAAAGGCTTTGAGTATGGTAGCGGATTTCACGGAAGCACCATGTACGGAAGCGATCATAACGATTCCTTTAATAGAGATGGTACAACAAAAACCAATTTCTCGGGTGGTATTCAAGGCGGTATAAGTAACGGTATGGATATTTATTTTAATGTCGCTTTCAAACCCGTAGCAACACTTATTCAAAAATACGAAACTATAGATAAGGCAGGAAATACAGTAGAAATGCAAGGTAAAGGGCGTCACGATCCATGTGTAGTTCCTCGCGCCGTACCTATTGTAGAAGCTATGGCAGCCTTAGTTATTGCCGATTTTTATTTAATAAATAAGCTTTATAATTAGAAGCTGTTTCCCGCTTGGAGTTTATTCTGAGCGTAGTCGAAGGGCTGTATCTTTCTGTTAAGCAGTCTCTAACTGGTTTCGGGATCTCATTATTAAACAGCATTTAGTTTATAAAGAAAGGCATAGGTATAAATTTTCGCAAAAAGGATGCCGCATCAATCGGGGCTAACTTACCTGTAATGTTCTGTCATTCCTGCGAAGACAGGAATCCATTTTAGAATTATTGAGATTTAATTTATTTTTTATAGCTTAATACTTATCTTGTTCTCATAATTCAAAAACTAACTAATTCCTCTCCATTGGAGAGGTTAGGAGAGGCTCTATGAAAAAACTAGCATTACACTGGAAGATTATTATAGGAATGATTCTCGGAATCATTTTTGGTTTTATTATGAATACCGTTGATGGCGGAAAAGGTTTTGTATCTGACTGGATTGCCCCATTTGGTACCATTTTTATCAATCTTCTTAAACTCATTGCAGTTCCTTTAATTTTAGCATCTTTAATAAAAGGAATTTCCGATTTAAAAGATATTTCTAAAATAAAATCGATGGGTTTACGCACCATAGGTATTTATATTGCAACAACGCTAGTGGCCATTATTATAGGATTAACTATTGTAAATACATTGAAACCAGGCGATGGTATGCCGCAAGATACCATTGAGAAAATCAAGCTAAAATACGCCAATGATGCAGGAGTAATGGATAAGCTAACCAAAGCATCCGCTCAAAAAGAAGCAGGACCATTACAGGCGTTGGTAGATATTTTTCCGAGTAATATTTTTAAATCGTTTGCCGAAGCCTCTATGCTTCAAGTTATCTTTTTTGCTTTATTTGTTGGTGTTTGTTTGTTGTTAATTGGCGAAAAGAAAGCAAAACCGCTTATTGATTTTTTCGACTCACTAAATGAGGTTGTCATGAAAATGGTCGATTTAATTATGCTTTTTGCTCCCTATGCCGTATTTGCATTATTAGCGAATGTTATTATTGCTTTTGATGATGTAGAAATATTAGTCAAATTACTTTATTACGCCTTTTGTGTGGTTGGTGGCTTACTTATCATGATAGGTTTCTATCTGCTTTTAGTTAGTGTGTACACTAAAAAATCGCCTATGTGGTTTTTAAAACAAATAAGTCCAGCGCAACTTTTAGCATTTTCAACCAGTAGTAGTGCTGCTACGTTACCAGTAACTATGGAACGTGTTGAAGAACATTTGGGTGTAGATAAAGAGGTTTCTGGTTTTGTGTTGCCTGTTGGTGCTACCGTTAATATGGATGGAACTAGTTTGTATCAAGGCATTGCAGCTGTGTTTATTATGCAGGTTATTTGGCCTGAAGGTTTAACCTTTACAAATCAATTGGTAATTGTGGCTACAGCATTATTAGCGTCTATAGGAAGTGCTGCTGTGCCAAGTGCAGGTATGGTTATGTTGGTTATTGTTTTAGAATCTATTGGCTTTCCAGAAGAATTATTACCTATTGGTTTAGCGCTTATTTTTGCGGTAGATAGACCTTTAGATATGTGTAGAACCGTTGTAAATGTGACTGGCGATGCTACGGTTTCCATGCTAGTAGCAAAATCGTTAGGAAAATTGCACGATCCTAAACCTAAAGAATGGGACGATAACTATGAAGCAGTAAAATAGTTTTTTATGAATTCTAATATTAACATTGAATCGCCTATAGTCTCTGTAGAATGGTTAAATTCAAATAGAGATGCTGAAAACTTAGTTGTTTTAGATGGCATGATTAATAAAGTATTTGATGGTGCGCAAAAGCAAATACCAAATGCACGCCTTTTTGATATAAAAAAGAAATTTAGCGATGTATCGAATCCGTTTCCAAGTGCCTTTCCTTCTGCAGAACAATTTCAGAAATCGGCAAGAGAACTTGGTATTAATACCGATAGCGCTATTGTTGTTTATGATGATAAAGGTATTTACTCTAGCGCACGTGTTTGGTGGTTGTTTAAAGCTTTTGGATATACGAACGTTGCTGTTTTAAATGGTGGATTCCCAGCATGGTTAAAAGCAGAATATGAAACTGAACCCATGAAACGTTATGAAGGCGCAGAAGGTGATTTTGTTGTCAATCATAAACCAGAAACCATGAAATTTTTTAATGATGTTAAAACAGCTTCAAAAAACTACACACATACTATTATTGATGCGCGTTCAGCAGGACGTTTTAATTGCACAACGCCCGAACCACGTATAGGTTTGCGTATGGGAACCATACCAAATTCAGTTAATTTACCATTTACTAATTTGTTAGAAGATGGTGTGTTAAAACCTAAAGAAGCCTTAGAAAAGGCTTTTCAAGAACTTGCTACTAAAGATGATCCTATTGTTTTTTCTTGCGGTTCTGGTATTACAGCTTGTGTTTTAGCTTTGGGAGCCGAAATTTCGGGTTATAAAAACATTTCGGTGTATGATGGTTCTTGGACAGAGTGGGGGAGTTTGGTGGAAGAATAGGATTTACAAAGTAAGCGTTGTATCTTATTGTTTTATGTGATGTCTCAATCGTGCCTCATTTCGACATGACTTACGGATGTGAAAAGTAATTTATAAGTCATTTCGACACAGAGAGAAGTCACATAATTAGCTAATTTTTAAAGACAAACTATAAAAACTTACTTTTCAATTCTGGCGTAGGAATCATGCATGATTCTTTTTTACCATACCATTTGTAACGGTTTTTTGCAATATAATCGTAAACCCAATTTCTAATAAAAGCTGGAATAATAAAAAATACAGTCATTAAATTTTGAGGAAACCCTAATTGGGTTGCTGTTTTTAAGGCTGCAGTCGATTTGTAATCGATACCTTTTTCTGGCGTATAGAGTAGGATGGAATCTATTTTATTAGTATTTATGTTGTGAGCCTTAATAATTTGTTTACCAATCTCACTCTGTAAAGCTGTAAACATAAACTGGTTCTTTTTGTCGTGCTTAATAACGTACTGTACGCTGCTGTTGCAGAGGTTGCAAACACCATCAAATAGTATTAGTTTTTTGTTTTTTGGTAGCTCGAAATTCATATTGTAAAGATATGGCTTTGTTAATAAATGGTTTATTTTTTTATAGCCTCTACAAGTTCTAGTTGGTCAATACTTACGTTAGTTGTAAACATACCGTAATTAACAACAGCTTTGTTTTTTTCGATTTTGTCTATAGTGCCTATCGCTCTGCCATCTTCCATTCTAACACGGTCTCCAATTCTAATAATCGCTTTGGGTTTAGGTTGTTCAATGGCTTTTTTCTTAGCTTCTTTTTTCTTGACCCGAATAACTTCTACTTTCTTTTCTACCTCTTTTTTTACTTGGGTTTCTTTGGCTTTGATTACTTTCTTTACTTTTTCTGAAACTTTTTTACGTTTAGAATTTTCAATTTGAACTAATTTAAATAATTCACCCATTAATTCACTTTTCTTCTTGTTGTCGAAGTATTTTTCGGCAATATCGTTTACTTTTTGGCCTATGTAAATTAAGCGTTGATTGCTATCATATAATTCTTGATAGCTTTCTAGTTTCTTCTGGATTTTAGTATTAATTTCTTCAAGCTTATCAGCTTCTTCTCCTTTTTTCTTTTCGTTTTCTTTTAATGATTGCCCTGTTTTTTCAAGTTTAGAGCGTTCCTTTTGAAGCTTAGCAATGGTAGCATCAAAACGTACTTTGCTACGTTCAATCTTCTTTTTAGCACGATTTATTAAGCTGTACGGAATACCGTTTTTCTGGGCAACTTCAAAGGTAAAACTACTTCCGGCTTGACCAATAACAAGTTTGAATAAGGGTTCTAAAGTGCGTTCGTCAAACAACATATTAGCATTCAGCATGTTTGGTAACTCGTTAGCTAATATTTTTAAATTAGAATAGTGTGTGGTAATTATACCGTAAGCTTCCCGATGGTAAAATTCTTCTAAAAACGTTTCGGCTAATGCACCACCAAGTTCTGGGTCACTTCCTGTTCCGAATTCATCAATTAAAAAAAGTGTGTGTTTGTTACACTTCTTCAAGAAATAATTCATTTGTTTTAAGCGGTAGCTATAGGTGCTTAAATGGTTTTCAATAGATTGATTATCTCCAATATCACTTAAAATTCTATCAAACAAACAAACATGGCTGCGTTCGTGCACAGGAATTAACATCCCGCTTTGAATCATGGTTTGTAGTAAACCAACGGTTTTAAGGGTAATACTTTTTCCACCCGCATTAGGTCCTGAAATCACTATAATTCGGCTATCTTCTTTTAATTCTATAGATTGCGGAAAGGTGGTTTCTTTTTTTTCTAAATTGTTTAAATATAATAACGGGTGGTAAGCGTCACGTAAAAGCATGCTTCTGTTTTCTGATATTTCAGGAAGAATAGCATTCATAGAGCGCGCATATTTCGCTTTCGCGGAAATCACATCAATATCTATTAAAAAAGCTTGATATTTTTCTAATAATGGTAAAAACGGACGAATAAAATTAGTGACTTCTTTTAAAATGCGGTTAATTTCTTCGCTTTCCTCAAATTCTAAATTATTAAGCTCTCTGGAGTGTTGAAGCGTCGTTTCTGGCTCGATATAAACGATGCTGCCCGTTTTACTGCTTCCCATAATAGAGCCTTTTACTTTACGTCTGTACATGGCTTTAACAGCGAGTACGCGTTTGTTTTCTACTACAGATTCGCGAATATCATCTAAATACTCTAAACTATGGTACTGGTTTAATGCGCTTGAAAAACTGGCGTTTATCTTGCCTTTTATTTGATTTATAGATTGGCGTAAATCGAAAAGCAAGTTTGAAGCATTGTCTTTAATATCTCCGAAACGGTCGACTATACTGTCAATCTTTTCAATAATTATTTTAGTTACTTCTATATGAAATGCATGATCGTTTAGTCCCGGATAGTATTCTTTAAACTTTTTTAAATACGTTACTATTTCGTTGCATGTAAGTGAAATAGATACTATTTTTTTTAAGCTATGAATCTCTAAAAAGGTGTTTTCAATGCGTAATAACTTTAATTCTTTGGTAATAGTGTCAAAACCGTGATTAGGAATTCTGTTGTCGTTATAAAAAGAGGATAAATATTCGTTGGTTAGTTTTAGAGCAAAAACTAATTCTTCCTTAGTTTTATAAGGCGAAATTTGTAATGCTTTTTCGTTTCCAAGTGGTGTTACACAATGGTCGCTTACTTGTTGTAAAACAACGGGAAACTCTAAATCTTGTAATGTCTTTTCGTGAATGTGTATCATTCTTTTGTTTGAAATCTAAAAATAAGGAATGCAAAGTTACATATTCTCAATGAGAAGGCTTGTAACTGTTAAAGACTTCTTAATGATTAGTTAATTAACATTTTTGAAAATTTGTTTAACAAAACGCTAACAACTAGGATCCCTTTTTGTTTATACATTGCTAATCAAACTATTAATCAATCAAACAACAATCAGTAATTTTAAGCTCAACCGCTTGGTTGGGCTTTTTTTTAGCCATGTATGGTTTCAGATTTTCCATAATTTTGAATAACCTCAGCTTCAAAGTCAATAAGTTCTTGCCAACGTTTGTCTACGTCAACTTCTTGTCCATATTTTCTAGCAAACCCTATAAAAGTGGTGTAGTGTCCTGCTTCGCTAATCATTAAATCATGATAGAATTTAGAAAGTTCAGGGTCATTTATTTCGCTAGATAAAAGCTTGAAACGTTCGCAGCTTCTTGCTTCTATCATGGCAGAGAATAAGAGTCTGTCAACCATAGATTGTACGCGGTTTCCACCTTTATTCATAAACTTATAAAGCTCATTTACGTAGCTGTCTTTGCGTTCTCTACCTAGTTTATAGCCACGTTCTTTGATGATTTCGTGTACCATTTGAAAATGTTCTAGCTCTTCTTTAGCTAATTCTAATAAATCGGTAACTAAATCGGTGTGTTCAGAATTTAAAGTAATAATGGTAATGGCATTGGTGGCTGCTTTTTGTTCGCACCACGCATGGTCGGTTAAAATTTCTTCAATATTCGACTCTACAATATTTACCCAACGCGGGTCGGTTGCTAATTTTAATCCAAGCATGCTTTTAAGAATAGTTTATTGAACAAATGTAATTATAATTTAAAAGCCAATTGTAGGTTAGCTAATGTAGTTCCAGATATTTTTATACTTCCCTAAAGATATGTAGGTGTTAAGTATAGCTTCATTTTCTTTTGAAGTCAAGCTAGGATCGTTATGAAGTATCTTTTTGGCGTGATGTCTAGCGCTTTGTAGAATATCGTTATCTCTAATAATATCTGCTATTTTCAAGTTTAAAATACCACTTTGTTGCGTTCCCATAATATCTCCAGGCCCTCTTAGGCGTAAGTCTACTTCAGCAATTTCAAAACCATCATTGGTTCTAACCATGGTTTGTAAGCGCGTTTTGCTGTCGCTACTTAGTTTGTGGCTCGTCATTAGAATACAATAGCTTTGTTCTGCACCTCGACCTACGCGTCCACGTAATTGGTGTAGCTGCGATAATCCAAAGCGTTCGGCACTTTCAATTATCATAACTGAGGCATTTGGCACGTTTACTCCAACTTCTATAACGGTTGTGGCTACCATAATTTGTGTTTCTCCTTTAATAAAACGTTGCATTTCAAAATCTTTATCGGCGGGTTTCATTTTTCCGTGAACAATAGAGATTTGATATTCGGGCATGGGGAAGTCTCTAGAGATACTTTCGTAGCCATCCATCAAGTCTTTATAATCCATAGCAGAGCTTTCTTGAATTAGCGGATATACAATATAAACTTGTCTGCCTTTTGAGATTTCATCACGAATAAATTTAAAAACATTTAGACGATTATTATCGAATCTATGAACGGTTTTTATGGACTTTCTTCCTGGGGGTAATTCGTCAATTATTGATATGTCTAAATCGCCATAAACAGACATGGCTAAAGTTCTAGGAATTGGTGTTGCAGTCATAACTAAAACATGTGGGGGAGACGTGTTTTTCTTCCATAATTTGCTTCGTTGTGCAACTCCAAATCGATGCTGTTCATCAATAATTGCAAGCCCTAAATTCTTAAATTTTACTTTATCCTCAAGTAGGGCATGGGTGCCAATTAATATTTGTAATTCACCATTTTCTAAGGCTTCATGAATTATTTTTCTTTCTGAAGTTTTAGTTGAACCAGTGAGTTTTTTTATTCTGATATTTAGATTGTTACATAATTCAAGTAATCCGTTATAGTGTTGGACTGACAAAATTTCAGTCGGAGCCATTAAGCAAGCTTGAAAACCGTTGTCAAGTGCTATGAGCATTGACATGAATGCTACAATGGTCTTTCCAGAGCCAACATCACCTTGTAAAAGCCGATTCATCTGCGCATTGCTTCCTAAGTCGGCACGAATTTCTTTTAAAACACGCTTCTGTGCATTGGTTAATTCGAAGGGTAAATAGGTTGAAAAAAAGGTGTTAAAATAGGTGTCTACTTTTTCAAAAGGAAAGCCTTTAATTTTTGATTTATGAATGAGGTTTTTTAAAATTAATTGCAATTGAATATAGAATAATTCTTCAAATTTTAATCTAAATTGAGCACGAGAAAGTAACTCTGAATTCTTCGGAAAATGAATATTTAAAAGTGCTTCTTTCTTGTTGATTAATTTTAATTCTGAAAGCAAATTATCAGATAATGTTTCAACAAATTTGCCGTTACTTTCAATAAATAATTGTTGCATGATTTTACTCATTACCCGATTGCTGATTCCTTTGTTTGATAATTTTTCAGTAGAAGGATAAATAGGTTGCATGCCAGATCTCAAGTTTTTTTTATGATCTTCTAGAAGTTCTAAATCGGGGTGTGGCATGTTAAATTTTCCGCTAAACCAATTTGTTTTTCCAAAGGCAACGTAAAGCGTGTTAAGTTTTAAGTTTTCTCGAATCCATTTTTGTCCACGAAACCAAACCAATTCCATAGTACCTGTGTCGTCTTGAAAGGTTGCTACTAAACGTTTTCCACGTTTTTGTGCAACTTCTTTAAATCCTGTTATTTTGCCTATAACCTGTACATCGGCATTGTTTCGTTGTAGTTGATTGATTTTATAATAACGTGTTCTATCTATGTATCTGTTTGGAAATAAGTTTAATAAGTCTTGATAGGTGTGAATTCCTAACTCTTTACGAAGTAAATCGGCTCTACCAGGGCCAACGCCTTTTAAATAATCTATGGGGGTTTGAAGGTTAACAGACATAAAAGCGAATTTAAGCAATTCAATTAAAATTTTAATATTTAATAAGGCGCATTACTTTTTTGTTTTCATGTGTTTTATTGAATTCATAATATCAGCTTTGATTTTGGATATTTTTACTGTGAATAAAGATTTCTTTTTGAAAAATATTGAAAACAATCACTTTTTAGTGAATAATTCTATTTCAATGGTTAAATTTGGTATTTAAAATCATAATTAAAGCATACTGATTGATGAGAAAGCTTAACGAATTTATTTGGGAAACACATGGCATTCATGCAGGTACAGAGCAAGATCATGTAAAACATGGTATTGACAAATTGGAAGATATAGTTGATAAAGCTATTGATGCTGGTAACCCAAGTATTACGTTTATAATTCATTCGCCACGACTTACGAGTTTTCGTTATATAGCAGAAACAAATACTAATGTTAAGTTTATTAGAGGTAATAAATCATACTTAAATTATCCAAAGCGTATTGCTAATCTTCGTGAAAAATATGACGGACAGATTAATATAAAGTATGGCGTTGAGTTAGAGTGGATGGGGCCAGATTTAGGTTTGCAGTGGAGTCGTTCTAAGATATTTCAGGCTGAAGATGCCGATTATGTAATTGGTTCAGTACATTTTGCTCCCGAAGGATTGCCTTATGACGGCTCTAAAGAGGAAGCACTTGAATTATTGAAACTACGCGGAAGTCTAGAAGCGTATTGGGATGGGTATTTTAATGAAATGATTCAAATGATTGAATGTTTTGGTGATATGATTCAAATTATTGGTCATATCGATTTACCAAAACTGAATGTTGATATGCCAGAAGCCTTGGTGAACTTTGAAACCAGTGCACATCCTTTAGCTAACAAGTTTAGAACACTTTTAGAACTTATTGCAGATCGTAATTTGTCTTTAGATGTAAATATGGCTGGTAAATTTAAAGGCGTAGGCGTGTATCCTGTTCAGAGTGTTTTAAGAAGAGCTAATGAACTTCAAATCCCTGTATGTGTTGGAACTGACACGCACCATGTGCGCTATTACGGATTAAACTATAAAGAGAGTTTAGAGTATATTCAGGAAGCTGGATATGAAAGTTATGTAAGTTATTCTAAATTAATTCCAGAAAACCGTACCATTTTTGACGACCATGAATTAAAAGTAAAATACACCGTTTTAAATAAAGGTATTGAATTATTAAATCAGAGATTAGATAGTGCGCAAAGACGAATTATTCCTGATTTTTCTTTTGGAGGTGATTTTTCAGAATTTGTAGATATTTATAAAAACTCAACAGGAATGGGGGATTATAATGCTATTCGAATTAGAAAATGGGGGAAGTCTATTACGGTTACTAATGAAATACCTAAACTGACTACTAAAATAGTAAACGGATTATTTTCTGAGCATTTAGATAAACCAGGTGTTATTTCTTCACTTTTTAATACGTTGGCTTCAGAAGGCATAAATGTAGAAACTGCACGATTAAAATCGAATAATGATGGAACAGCTATGGCTTTTTTGTCAATTGATGGTGGAAATGAAAATGTTAAAAGTGCCATTGAATTTATAAATGGTACAGATGCAGGGCTTTTCAATAAGTTAACGTATAAAGAAAATGCCAAATTGCCAAATTATTATGGTGAAGGTGTTTATTTATTAGAAATGGATGGTGTGAAATTAAACTTAGCATTAAGCGAAAAAGTGATTTTAACAAAGCATCATAATGCACCGGGTGTGTTATTGATATTGTTGTCGGCATTGGCATCAAAACACATCAATATTATAGATTTACGATTAGGAAAACTGAACGATACAGGGTATTCTGCTATAGCTACAGATGGCGATAGTAATGTGATTAAAAACTTATTATCTAAACTTGGTGATCAATATTATGAAGCTAACTTAATTGAGTTTCATAGTATGTAGTGTCTAGTATTTTGGTCTGAAGTTTGCTATATTAACCATATGAATTTGAAGCAAATACTTTTCTTTTTATTTATAACATGTTTTGGGTTTTCCCAGCAAACGGAGTACGTTGATTTTAAAACGGCTAAGGCTGATATTGTTTTTGGAGATTTAACCCAAAAAGAGGTGTCTGGAATAATTTCTTATGAATTTAAAATTCTAAAAGATGTTGATTCCGTTTTTATTGATGCTATTAACTTTAATGAAATCAGGTATAAGTTAGATGGGCAATTTGAAGATAGTCTATATAATGGAAATCAACTTATTGTAAAACATCCTTTTAAGGCTAATAGTAATCATAAAGTTGATGTTGTCTGGAAAACTAGACCTAAAAAAGCGATGTATTTTATTGATTGGGATTATGAAGAAGGAAATCAACAAATCTGGACACAAGGACAAGGTAAGTACACTAGTAACTGGCTGCCGAGTATTGATGATATGAATGATAAAATCGAATTTGATTTAAATATCACGTTTAATAAAGGTTATGAAGTTATTGCTAACGGGAAGCTAACAAATAAGCAAATAAACGAATCAACAATAACTTGGCATTACGACATGGAAAAGCCTATGTCTAGTTATTTAGTGGCTTTAACTATTGGTAAATACAGTAAAAAAGTAGAATATTCTAAAAGTGGTATATCTTTAGAAATGTATTACTATCCTGAGGATTCATTAAAATTTGAACCTACATATCGTTATACCAAACAAAACTTCGATTTTCTAGAAGAAGAAATTGGTGTTCCATATCCGTGGCAAAATTATAAGATGGTACCTGTCAAGGACTTTTTGTATGCTGGAATGGAGAATACAAGCCTTAATATTTATTCGGATACTTCTGTAATTGATTCTATAGCCTTTATAGATAGAAATTTTGTAAATATTAATGCACATGAATTAGCGCATCAATGGTTTGGAGATTTAGTGACTGAAACTTCAGGAACACATCATTGGTTACAAGAGGGTTTTGCAACGTATTATGCGCTTTTGGCAGAACGTAACATATATGGAGACGATTATTACTATTGGCAACTTTATGAGTATGCCCAAGAATTATTAGAACAAGATAAAGCGGGTGCTAGCACATCGTTACTAGACCCTAAATCAAGTAGTACAACATTTTATAAAAAAGGAGCTTGGGTGTTGCATATGCTAAGAGAGCGAGTAGGAGATGAGGCTTTAAAAAAAGCTGTTAAAAACTATTTAAAGAAGCATCAATTTAAGAATGTAGAGACTGATGATTTTATTAGTGAAGTTGAAAAGGCTAGTGGGCAGGATTTAAGCGAATTTGTTGAGATTTGGTTGAATAGAGAAGCATTTGATTATGAATATGTAATAGCTAATTTGAAAAAAAATAGTCTTTTAAGTGAATATTTAAGTATAAATTATGAAGAAGTGGTTTCTAAATGCGACTTTTCTTTAAACTCTGAAATATCGGATAAATCTAAATCAAAAATCATAAAATTAATTCCAGAAAAAGTATCAAAAACTACATTTAATAATAATCTAAAAGTTCGTCAGACTATTGCAAAATATTTAAACAAAATCCCTCCAAAATTAAAAGAAGATTACGAATCACTTTTAAATGATAAATCATACGTCACTATTGAATCAGCATTGTTTAATTTATGGAATAATTTCCCAGAAGAACAAAATAAGTATTTAAATAAAACCAAAGGTGTTGTTGGATTTAACGATAAAAATATTAGAATACTGTGGCTTACGCTAGCTTTGATAACGGATGATTTTGAGCCAGAAAACGAAGCGCTCTATTTTAAGGAATTAAATGATTATACGAGCCCTAAATACGATTATTCAATACGGCAGAATGCGTTTCAATATTTATTATGGATAAGTGCTTGTGCAGATGAATGTGAAAAAAAATTAAAACAAGCTACAACACATCATTACTGGCAGTTTTCAAAATATGCAAAAGAGATGTTGAAAAACAGGTGATTACTTTCTTCGTTCTGTATTTGATGGGTTTCTGCAAATTAAACAAGCTGCTAAATAAGTGATGGAAAGTTCGTAAACACCATCAGTTCTACCAATATTTGTAGTGTTTATATCATAAGAAAAGCCAAAGCGTAATTGTTCTAATTCTAATCCTATAAAAGCATTGATAGATGTTAGTAAATGACTATTCGTGTTGTTTTTAGCAGGGTTTGTAACTGCTGTAGCGCCTAGCATTAGTTTTTCAAGCCTTACAGTTGTGCCAATATCTAATCTGTTAAATTCTCCTTGTTGCATATAATTAGCAGAAATAAGCATATCGTTTTTATCAAAATATGGAAACTTGTAGTTAGCGTGTAATGAGTAGAAAATATCTAGTGGGACATGACCATTTTCTACAAATGAAATATTAGGTTTATTTAAATGTTTAACGGTAGCACCTAACCATAAATCGGTGTCGTTTCGAGTATTCTTTTTATCGAAAACAAAGCCTGTAGTAAAATCTGCGAAAGAGATATTTCTATTAGCGTTTAAAGCATATGGATCTAATGTGTTTGAACTTATAGTTCCATTATTAATATTTATTTGATCGGATAGAACTAAGCCTTGAAAATTAAATGATTTTGTACCAAAACCGACTTCAATAGCAGGTCTGAAAAACCAATCGTTTGCTAGTTTTACATGATATGAGTAATTTATGTTTCCTTGTAAATGGTTGTAATTAGTGTTATTTTCATGCTGATTTAAAATGCTAACTCCAATACCGCCAATATTTTCAACCCACGTATTAAAAAAAGCATATTCAGTATCTACTCTTAAATTTAGACTAGGCCATTGAGTGCGATGTATTATTCCTAAATATGTAGCGTCTTCAAAGCCTGAAAAGCCAGGGTTTATAGTTTCTGGCACAAGAAAATATTGCGTAAAAACAGGGTCTTGAGCATTTATTTTTAAGCAAAAGCAACTTATAATGATTAGAATAGATATTTTAATTTTCATGCAGTAAATTACTTTTATTTAATTGATACAAAAGCACCTTCTTTAGTTATAGTTTCTCCATAGAAGGTTTTGGCGGTTAGTGTAAAATAGTAATTGCCATTTTCGGCATTTGTATCGTTTACTTTTCCATCCCAGCCTTGTAAATCTTCACCTGTTTCAGAATAAATTAAACTTCCCCAAGTGTTGTAGATATTAAGAGTCATATTGCTTAATGCAATAGATTCAGGTGCGAAATAATCATTTAAACCATCATTATTAGGAGTAAAGGCGTTTGGAGTTATTAAACTGTACCCTTTTTCAATAATTAGTGTAATTACTTGTGTGTAAACACATCCAAAAGGATAAGTAACTGTTTGTGTGATAATGAAACTACCTTCGCTAACATAGGTATGAGTCGGGTTTTCTTCAATTGAAAAATTACCATCACCAAAATCCCAAGACACAGCAATATAATCTCCTATTGAAGTGTTAGTAAATTGAATGGGGTCTGATTTTGAGTAAAAACCATAGGTGCTAAACCCTGTTGAATTTATATTGAAAGTAGCATCGCCTAAAACAGGAATTTCTACATTTAACGAATAATTAGTGGTACATCCGAAGCTGTCAACAACATCTAAAATGACTAAACCATTTTGTGAGGTATTCATAAATTGATTATTGTTTCCAGAAACCGTTCCGCTAGACCAACTTAATTGATAAGGTGGTATACCTCCGCTTATTTTTGCTTCGAAAGTTTGATTGACAAACCGTGTTTCGCAATCAAAATCTGTTATAGTTTCAACATCTGCAGTTAATGGTTCAAATCGATTAATAGTCCAACTTTCAGAAATGACACAGTTATTAGCATCTGTAATATTAACTGAGTAATCTCCTGGAGGAATGCTTGATAAGTCTTCGGTTGTACTACCATTAGACCATGAATAACTTAATGGTAATGTGCCTCCAGTAACAATAAGGTTAATGGCTCCTGTGTTTGAATCGTCGCAATCTAAAGCATCTGTTGTGGTTGCAGAAAGAGATAAAGCTACTGGTTCTGTTATAGTAAAAGTTTCTGTTATTTCGCAAGGAGTACCATCGGTTATGGTCACTGTATAAGTTCCAGGTCCTATATTGTTTCTTTCAACACCAGCAGTAGAATCATCATCCCAAACTAGGGAAACAGGATCAATGCCTCCTTCTAGATTTAGTATAATACGAGCATCATTTTCGCCAAAACAAGATACTTGAGTAACATCTGGCGTTATTCTAAATAAAGGCGCTTCATCAATAACAATAACGGCTTGTTTTTCACAGTTTGTATCATCAGTTATGGTAATGGTATAAGTTCCTGCTGATAGATTATTCTGAGTCATTCCAGAGCCTAAATTACTCCAAGCGATAGTGTAAGGCGGGTTGCCGCCTGAAATATTATTTATGGTTATGGATGCATTATTGTCGCCATAGCATTCAATTTCTGTGGCTGTATAATCTATTATAATTTCATCAGTTTGATTTAGAATGACTTCAAGTGTATCAGTACAACTCGATTTATCGGTAATCGTTAAGTTGTAAGTTCCTGAAATTAAACCTGATAAATTTTGAAGATTACTTGTAAAGCCGTTTGGTCCTGTCCATGAATATGAATAATCAAAAACACCAGGGCTTATTTCAATTTGTCTACCGCCAGTGGTATTTATATTAATTTCACCAGTAGCATCTCCAAAACAAATAATATCTACTTGATTGATTAAACTAGTTTCTAATAATGGTGGTTCTATTATTTCAAAATCTTGAATAATTGAAGGACAATTGTTGGCGTCAGTAACTGTAACTTGATAATCACCTGGACCAAGATTATATAAATCTTCAGAATTATTAAAAGAATTTCCGTTTAACGTCCAATTGTAAGTATATGGCATTGTTCCTCCAGAAATATCAATACCAATGCTACCATTATTTGCACCGAAACACGATATGGTTTCAGGAGTAAAATCAATAGTGCTAAATATTAACTCATTAGGTTCGGTTATCGTAAGTGTGTTTGTAAAAGGACAGCCACCATCATCATTAATTGTTATGATATAATCACCAGGTTCTAAGTTGAAAATATCTGCATTACTATTGGTGTAACCATTTGGCCCTGTCCATGATATTAGATATGGGTTGCCGGTTGAAAATGGTACGCCACCAGTAATTGTTATTTCAATAGACCCCGTATTTGATAAATAACAATTGCTATTTGTTATGTTTTCTGTAATACTGATAGAAGGATTAACCGTTATTGTAATTGTAAAATCTAAACCTGTACAACTACCAGATAAAGGAGTAACTGTGTAGGTAACTGTGGCTGGATTTGTGGTGGTGTTTGTTAATGTTTGACTAATGCTATTTTGTGGAGTTATTTCGTTAGAAGCACCTGTTATTGCTCCTGCGGGATTAATTACAGGGTTTGTCCAAGTATATGTTGTTCCAATGGGAGCTATATCTCCGTTTGAGTTGTCTGGAGTCATATTAAAAGTTATACCACTACAAATAGTTTGTGTTTTAGTATTGATGTTAGGGGTTTGGTTTACGGTGTTTTCAGAAATTTGCGAGGTGATTTCGGTACAACCACCAGATGAAAATGTGATAACGGCATAGTAGAAAACTGTGCCAATTGTAGATGATGGCGGTGTGTAATTTGCATTTGTTGCTCCTGAAATAGCTGTTCCAGTTGTAGCATCATTAAAAGTATTAGAATACCATTGATAGGTTGGTGTGCCTACACCATTTGAATAGGATATTGAAGGTGTGTTGAATGTTTCTCCAAAGCAAATAGTTTCTGAAATTGGCTGAGTGGTAAAAGCAGGAGCTGCATTAGTAATAACTTCTGAGGTGTTGCTTACCACACTGCAACCTGCACTGGGTTGGGTAGTAATAACATAGTAATAAAGAGTTCCTACGGTTGTTGTAGGTGGTGTGAGTATATTATTTGTTTCACTAGAAATTAGTGTGCCACCAGAATTTGTATTTGTGGTATTGCTATACCATTGATAATTATAAGTTGTACCTAAACCTCCAGAAACAATGATTTCTAAATCTTGAGGTGTAATACCTTGGCAAAGTGTTTGTGTTGTTATAGGCTGGGTTGTAACAATAGGGTCGTCTACCACTATTACTTCAGCTGTATCACTAATTATATCTGAACAACCACTTCCGTTAGGTGAAATCACAACGTAGTAATAATAGTTCCCAGAAGAATTAAAAGTAGGCGGTGTGTAATTGATGTTAGTAGCTCCAGAAATAATGGTTCCTCCTGTATTTGAGTTTGTTGTATTACTATACCATTGGTAGGTGATGGTTCCTGTACCTCCAGAATGTGTTACAGAAAGCGCAGATGCAATATCTCCTCCATTACAAATACTTTGTGTAGGGGTAGGGTTTGTGTCAATTTGAATACCGTCAACAATTTCTATCCGAGCTATATCCGAAATAATTTCGTTACATCCAGCTCCTGACGGAAATGATACAACACAATAGTAATAAAGAATACCAACTGGGGTGTTTGGCGGCGTATAGGTGGTATTTGTTTCTAGAGCGATTATTGTACTTGTTGTAGTATTGTTAGTAGTATTACTGTACCATTGGTAGCTTGGTGTTCCTGGACCATTAACGGTAACGGATAATGGAGTTATAGGGCCATTGTCGCAAATAGTTTCAGGTTGTGGTTGACTTGTAAATGATGGCGCAGGATCTACTGTGATTATTAGGTTAACACTCGTACCATCACAACCACCCACAGAAGGAGTAATAGTATAGGTAACATCTTCTGATGTCGTATTCGAATTAAAAATAGTTTGTACAGGGATTGCATCGGTAGTTCCTGAAGTAATAAAACCAGAAACTCCAGCAGGCGCCGTAGCAGACCAAGTGTAAGTTGTGCTAGGAATATCAGAGGTTAAAGTGACTTCAGCAGTGTCTGTTCCAGAGCAAATAGTTTGCGTTAAATTGGTGTTTGTGATGTTTGGAATAGGATTTACTATAAAATCTTCAGTATCTGTAGTGGTTCCACAGCTATTTGTTATGCTAAATGATACTTGGTAATTACCTGGTGTTGCATAAGTTATGGTTCCTGGGTTTAAAGTGGTTGCGGTTGTGGGTGAGCCTCCAGGAAAACTCCAGCTATAAGTTATTGTTTCTGATGCTGGTGAGCAATTATTAACAGTTGCTACAGGGCTAATAGATGCTGTTCCGCAAAAATTGGTAATAGCATCAATACTTGTTGTAGGGGGTTGTTTTACTTCAATAGTTTCAGAAGTACTATTGCTACCACAAGAATTAGTGGTTGTTAAAGTTAAGGTGTAAGTGCCGGTAGTAACGAAACTTATTGAAGGTGAGGCTGAGGTTTCGTCTGTACTATTTGTAAAACTCCATGTTTCCGGATTTGTTTCGCAGAATCCAGAAGCGTAAGCTATCTCCCAAAGATAGGTTTCTCCACCACAACTATTGGTTAAATCGGTTGTGTTTGTCGTTTGAACAGCAAGTGGAGAGCACCCGTTATTAGTATTTAATGTAAATGCAGGTGTTAACTCTGGTTCAATACAAATGGTTTTTGTTATTGTATTTGTAATCCCACAAGAATTTTGTGCATATAAAGATACTGTGTAGGTTCCTGGGATTGTGTAAACATGGCTTGGATTTCTTAATGTTGAGGTCGTGCTATCTCCGAAATCCCAAAAATACCCATCGTTAACGCTACAATTGTTGCTGTAGCCGTCTATTGATGTATTATTAAATTGAACTGTAGAATTCACACAGCTTATAGGTGGGTCTTCAAAGGCAACTTCCGGTTTTCTTAAAATAATAATAGGCCCAGCCGTTAAATTTGTTCCTCCACATGAAGTTGCAATGTATAAGAAAACGGTATAGCTGTTTGGACAACTAGATGTAGTATAAGTATGTGGTATAGGGAAGTTTTGAGAATTTATTGGATCTGCTGAATTAAAATAAGCTGAAGACTCTAAGTCGTTTTGTGTATAGTTTTCAATAAACCCGTCTCCAAAATCTACTGTATAATTGGTGTCTGGAGGATTGGTTGCCCATGATCCAATAGCAAATTCTATAGCAGGAACAGGTGTACAAAGATTAACAGTGTTACCTGGATTTACGATAGAACCTGTAGGATTGCTTGAGTTTTTAATTAAATAAGTAACGGTGTTGTCACAATTAGTACCTATGCCTGTAATTCTCATATTGAAAGAGCCTAACTGAGTATAGGTATGTGTTGCTGGGAATGATACGTTGGTTGCTACTGGACTACCATCTCCCCAATCAACATTGTACGAGTTAATGCAAGCAGCAGAAACATTACTTATTCCAACATTTATAGTGTATGAAGGATCAGTAGTATTGTTTCCACAATTATTAAATGGATCGAATTGACTGTCGGTGTCTATAAATTCGAGTAGTGGCTTTTGTTGAACAGATATAGTCCTTGTAAATGAGTTTGAGCATCCATTATCGTCAGTAACAGTTAGTGTTACACTAAAATTCTGAAACCCACATCCTAATGATGTAAATATATGAGAAGGGTTAGAGCTAGTAGAGGTGTTACCATCTCCAAAATTCCAGCTATAAGTAAAAGGGCTGGTTCCTGTTACATTTGGTGTAAAATTTACAGAGGTGCCAGAACATGCGCCAACATTGTCAAAAGAGAAATCTACAGCAGGAGGTTCTCCAACAGTAACTGTTGCTGAACCATTTTCGTTAGTTATGTCATTTGTGCTATCTCTAACAGATATCAACTCATAGACAAAAACGCCAGAAGAATTGGTGTTTACGTTAACGTTTGCTGTGTTTCCAGATGATATTACTGTTTGATTTCCACCACTATTAATAGTGTATGTAAAAGTATAAGGTGAAGTTCCTCCAGATCCTGTAAATGTTATTTGAGGCTGAGTATCATTTAAACAAACTTGTGTGGTTCCAGAAATAGTAGCTGCTGGAGGAGGAGTGTCTTCAATATTTAATATTGAATGGATTGATGTTTTTGTATCTTCTTTTTTAGAATCAATTTTATTTAAGGCAAAAATTGAAACACTAATTATAAAAAATGATAGTATGGTAAGAATAGAATTCTTCCTCATGTAATCTAATTATGTTAATAGCTGTCACTAAAATATATATTATTTTAAGGCAATAGCATTTCAGAACGATTTAAATTCTTAATTTTCTATAAAATACCTAATAAAGGGTATTAAAAACGAATAACAAAGATTATTTTTTTTAAGTCTTTTAATTTTTCATGTTCTATCTATAGTTGATTATATTTACAAATAAACATTTTAAATTGAAAGCATTAGTAATTTCAGGGGGTGGTAGTAAGGGAGCCTTTGCAGGTGGGGTTGCTCAATATCTTATTGAAAATTTGAAACAACAATATCAATTGTTTATTGGTACTTCTACAGGTAGTTTGCTTGTGTCTCATTTGGCTTTAAATAAAATTGACAAAATAAAATCGGTTTACACTAATGTTACTAATGATAGTATTTTTGATGTTTGTCCTTTTGTAATTAAGAAAAAGCATGGTACTCAAACTATTGGAATTAGACATTTAGCGGTTGTTTTAAATTTTATTAGAGGAAGTAAAACTTTTGGTGAAAGTTATAATTTGAGAACTTTGATTAAGGAAACATTGTTAGAAGATGAGTTTATAGAATTGAAAAAATCGGACTTAGATATTGTTGTAACGGTTTCTAATTTATCGCTTAATCAGGTTGAGTATAAATCTTTAAAAGATTTTGATTACGAAGCATTTATTGATTGGATTTGGGTGTCTTGTAATTACACACCTTTTATGTCTCTAGTTAAAAAAAATGGTTGCGAATATGCCGATGGAGGTATGGGGAATATGGTGCCTATTGAGGAAGCTATTAAGCGTGGCGCTACAGAAGTTGATGTTATTGTTTTGCAAACCGAAGTCAATCAGTTAAATAGAATGTCTTCTAGAAATCCTTTTTCATTAATTACCAATATATTTGGATTTATGCTAGATAGGATAGAATCTCAAAATATCAAAATCGGTAAATTTGCAGCATCACACAATGATGCTATTATTAACTTTTACTATGCGCCTACTATCTTAACAACTAATTCGTTGATATTTGATAAAGAAAAAATGACAGATTGGTGGCAGGGAGGTTTTAATTTTGCTAAATTTAAAAATCAAGAAGTTAGTCAGTTAGAAGATTAAACTATGAAAGCATTAGTGATTTCAGGAGGAGGTAGTAAAGGTGCATATGCAGGTGGTGTTGCGCAATATTTAATGCAAGAAAAAGGTAAAGATTATGATATGTTTTTAGGAACCTCTACTGGTAGCTTACTTGTACCTCATTTGGCGGCAGGAAAGATTGATAAAATCCAGCAAGTATTTACAAATGTCAATCAACATAATATATTTAGTATCAATCCTTTTGTGATACGTAAAAAAGGAGATAGGGAGTATGTTTCAATAGATTTTTTAAATTCACTTTGGCAATTTATTAAAATGAAGCGTACTTTTGGTGAAAGTAAAGCGCTAAGACGTTATATAAAAAGGCATTTTACAATTGAAGAGTATAATTTAATAAAAACTACAAAGCATGATGTTGTAGTTACAGTTTCTAATTTGTCAAAAAATAGAGTAGAGTATAAGTCTATTAAAGATTTTAGCTATGATGAGTTTTGCGATTGGATTTGGATTTCATGTAATTACATTCCTTTTATGTCTTTGGTTAAGAAGAATGAATTTGAATATGCTGATGGCGGATTAGGGTGTGTCGTGCCAATTCGTGAAGCGATATTAAGAGGGGCAACAGAGGTTGATGCTATCGTTTTAGAATCTGAAACTATGGAGTATAATAAGGTTTTAGGGAAAAATCCGTTTTCATTGATGATTAATTTGTTTGGTCATTTATCAGATCAAGTAGAACGTAATGATATAACTATAGGAAAGTTAGCCGCTAAGAATAATGATGTAAAGCTGAATTTATATTATACGCCATCTAAATTAACAGAGAATTCGCTAATATTCAATAAAAAGTTAATGACTTCTTGGTGGTATCAAGGCTATAATTATGCCAAAGAAAAATGTAAAGAAGCGCATTCTAATGAATTGCGTATGGAAAATTTACCATAAATCTGAAACCTCGTCTTTTATAAAAGATAATGCAGCGTCACTTGGTGAAAGACGTTCCATCATTTCTGTTAAAACAACTTCTCTAAGTTTATTTGCGGTATCTGTTTTCTCAGATAAACTTGCCTTTCTAACTAATTGAATTGTAGCATTTTTTGCAGTGGTAATAATGTTCCAACACTTTTCACTCACATAGATTTGCTGCGACAAATTATGCTCAAATTCTTGCTCAATACTTTGTGTAAGTAAGTTAACGTAATCTTCTTTATTTGAAGATGTTGGTTGTATTCTAATAAGTAATTTTGAAGGCGATAAACGTTCTAAAAACAAAGCCATACGCTCGTAGGCTTGTAGACGTAAAGGCATAGCATTAACTTGCATATCTTTTTTTAATAAAAAGCGTCTTCTACCATCTTCATTTTTGGTATGTTCTTTGAAAAAATAAAAAGCAATGATTCCTGTTATTAATGAAGGAATTGCAAAAAGAAAGAGGTCTATAATTCTGTTAGCGTCCATGATAGGTATAATTTGGTTAAGTAAGTGTCTCTAAAAAAGTTGTTTCTGTTAATTTGTTTTTAAATTAAGATTATCATTAAATAATTGATGTTTAAATGTATACTGCAAACTGCGACTGTTAGCTAATTTTTTCCTCCCAAATATAAACAATCTTTTAAGTCTTGCATAGAATTAAAAGGAACGACTGTTTTATCATACATATAGGTTCTGTTTAATTCTTTTGATAGGGTGTGGTCGGCTACATTAATTTCAATATCACTCATTTTAAATTCACACGGATGTTCGTATCCAGCAGCATGTGTAATTTCAATAAATTCTTTTCTAAAGGTTTTAAAATATTGAGCCAATCGTTCCGATTTTAATGTGGGGTCAATGCCGTTTTGTAGCCATTTATTTTGTGTCGCAATACCACTAGGACAGCGATTTGTGTGGCATATTTGAGCCTGTATACAACCAATACTCATCATGGCTTCTCTTGCTACATTAATACAGTCGGCTCCCATCGCAAATGCCATAGCTGCTTTGGCAGGAAAACCAAGTTTGCCACTACCAATAAATACAATACGCTCAGATAATCCTTTGTTTTTAAATAATCTATATAAATCACTAAACCCATAAACCCAAGGTAAGCTAACGTGGTCTGCAAAACTCGGTGGTGCTGCACCAGTGCCACCTTCACCACCATCAACCGTTATAAAATCGGGACCTTTACTTGTTTTAATCATGATATCTGCTAGTTCTTCCCATTGTTCAAGCTTGCCAATAGCCGCTTTAATACCAACAGGTAATCCTGTAACTTTGGCAATTTTTTCAATAAAATCAACCATTTCAGGAACATTGGTAAATGCTGTGTGATTTGGAGGCGATAATACATCTTTACCAACTTCTACACCTCTAATTTTAGCAATTTCTTTAGTTATTTTTGCAGCAGGTAATACACCGCCTTTTCCCGGTTTGGCACCTTGTGATAACTTGACTTCTATGGCACGTATAAACGGGTTTTCTTCAACTAATTTTATTAGTTTTTCCATAGAAAAACCGCCCTCTTTAGAGCGAACTCCAAAATACCCCGTTCCTATATGAAAAATAACATCGCCACCATGACTGTGATAAGGCGATAATCCTCCTTCGCCTGTATTGTGGTAGGCGTTAGCTATTTTTACTCCTTTGTTTAAAGATTCTACGGCTTTTGCAGAAAGCGACCCAAAACTCATGGCAGATACATTAACAACAGAAGCTGGTCTGTATGGCTTTTTACGTTTATTAAATTCACCCATAATTTTGGCGCAGGGTAAAAAGGTTTTATCAATTTTATTAGGATGATTTTCAGGTAATTTATAAGGCATCATCGCATTATTGATAAAAATGTGCTGATGTGCATAAATATCTCTATCGGTTCCAAAACCTTCGTAATTATTTTCGTGTTTTGCTGAGGCGTAAATCCAACCGCGTTCTATACGATTAAAAGGCAATTCTTCTCTATTATTTGCTACAAGATATTGTCGTAATTCTGGTCCAATTTTCTCAAGCATATAGCGTAAATGGCCAACAAGTGGAAAGTTATGACTAATGGTGTGTTTTTTTTGAAAAAAGACATCGCGTATAGCTATAATAGCTAATGCGATTATAACCCAGCCCCACCAAGTAATATTTGATAAAAAATCGAACATAGAATTCTTAAATTTTTAAAAAGGAATGATAAAGATATTTAAATTTTAATAAAGCCACAGCTTTAAATTAATTGTTTATAATTATTAATAATTACATGTCGTTAACCGCTATACAATGGTTATTTTTAACATTTAAAAATTGAAATTAATTTGGAGAAATATTTAAGTCAGTTAAACGAAGCACAACTAGAGCCTACATTACAGAAAGAGGGGCCTATGATTATTATTGCGGGTGCAGGATCGGGTAAAACGCGTGTGTTAACTTATAGAATTGCCTATTTAATGAGCCAGGGTGTTGATGCATTTAACATTTTATCATTAACATTTACAAATAAAGCAGCACGCGAAATGAAAGAGCGTATTGCAAATATAGTAGGGACTAGTGAAGCAAAAAACCTTTGGATGGGGACATTTCACTCGGTATTTGCTAAGATATTACGTTTTGAAGGCCATCATTTAGGCTTCCCTAGTAATTTTACAATTTATGATACACAAGATTCTCAAAAACTTATGGGGTCTATTATAAAGGAACTGGGCTTAGATAAAGATATTTATAAAACCAAGCAGGTATATAGCAGGATTTCATCTTATAAAAACAGTTTAATTACTGTAAAAGCATATATGAACAACCCAGAATTGAAGGAGGCAGATGCTATGACACGCCGTCCCAGAATGGGGGAGATCTATGCAGCATATGTAGACCGATGTTTTAAAGCTGGCGCGATGGATTTTGACGATTTGTTATTAAGAACCAATGAGTTATTAACGCGTTTTCCTGCTGTTTTAGCACAATATCAAGATCGATTTAGATATATAATGGTCGATGAGTATCAAGATACAAACCACAGTCAGTATTTAATTGTTCGTGCCTTGGCGGATCGGTTTCAAAATATTTGTGTGGTTGGTGATGATGCTCAAAGTATTTATGCCTTCCGTGGTGCCAATATTAATAACATTTTAAATTTTCAGAAAGATTATGACGATGTGAAGCTTTTTAGATTAGAACAAAATTACCGTTCTACTAAAAACATTGTTGGTGCAGCAAATTCTGTTATAGAACATAATAAAACAAAGTTAGATAAAGTCGTTTGGACCGCTAATGAAGATGGGGCAAAAGTAAAAGTGCACCGCTCTTTAACTGATGGAGATGAAGGTAGATATGTAGCAAGCACCATTTGGGATGCTAAAATGCAAGAGCAATTGCATAATAAAGAATTTGCTATCTTATATCGTACCAATGCACAATCACGTGCTATGGAGGATGCATTAAGAAAACGAGATATTCCTTATAGAATTTTTGGCGGTTTAAGTTTTTATCAGAGAAAAGAAATTAAAGATGTGATTTCTTATTTACGATTAATTTTAAATCCAGCAGATGAAGAAGCTTTAAAACGGGTTATAAATTATCCTGCAAGAGGCATTGGGCAAACCACTATTGATAGGTTAGTGGTTGCAGCAAATGGCTATAAAAAGACAATTTTTGAAGTGCTTCAGAATATTGATAAAGTAGATATTAATATAAATAGTGGTGCTAAAAACAAGCTTCGAGATTTTGTTACTTTAATAGAAACCTTTCAGGTGATGAATCAAACGGCAACAGCGTTTGAATTAGCTGAACATGTTGTAAAAGCAACTGGTTTATTGCGTGAGATTAATAAAGAAGGTACGCCAGAAGGAGTTACACGATTAGAAAATGTAGAAGAAATGCTTAATGGTATTAAAGATTTTGTTGAAGGCCAACAAGAAATCGCGGATACCACAGGTAATTTAGCTGAGTTTCTAGAAGATGTCGCTTTAGCAACAGATTTAGATAACGAAAAAGGCGATGAAGATGCGGTGGCATTAATGACTATTCACTTAGCAAAAGGATTGGAGTTTAATCATGTATTTGTAGTAGGTTTAGAAGAAGATTTATTCCCAAGTGCCATGAGTATGAATACGCGTACTGAGCTTGAAGAAGAACGTCGTTTATTCTATGTAGCTTTAACTAGAGCCGAAAACCAAGCGTATTTAACCTATGCTTTATCGCGTTATCGTTGGGGGAAATTAGTAGATTCTGAACCAAGTCGTTTTATTGAAGAAATTGACGAGCAGTTTGTAGAGAATGTAACCCCAAAACTTGAAAGACGCATAAATCCGATGTTGTCTGCCGATATTTTTGGCGATGTAGAACCTAATAAAGTTAGATATAAACCAGCAAAACAAGCGATATTAAAAAAACCTACAAAATCTATAAAGCAAGAACAAACCAAGTTTCAAGTTACAGCGCCTAAAAATTTAAAACGTGTTATAGCTACAGACGAAAGTAGTAACTCAAATTTATTTGATAATACATTAACCGTTGGTAATCTTGTAAAGCATATTCGTTTTGGAACAGGTGAAGTTTTGAAAATAGAAGGTAAGGGTGCCGATATTAAAGCTGAAATCAATTTTCAGCATGGTGGTGTTAAAAAACTTTTATTACGTTTTGCTAAATTAGAAGTGATAGGTTAAAAAACTATTTAACCATACATACGGAGTTTATATTTCCGGAATCATCATATTCTTTAACAGTATTGTTAGGGTCAATAATCCATTGGCCATCTACAATAAACTTGTAATGATGTTTTCCTCCAGATAAAGGAATTACATATTTCCAACCGTAATCCATTTTACGCATTTTGTACTCATGCTCGTTCCAACCATTAAAACTGCCTGATAGAATGACTTCTTTGGCTTGGGTATAAGCTCGTAGTTTAAACGCAGTATATTCTTTGATGTTTATGTGAGAGTTGTATTCTCCAAATTCATTCCTTACTTTGTCAACATTATCGGGGTCTTCCATCCAATTACCGTCAATAATAAATCGGTATTCATATTCATCTGGTTTAAGTTGTAATGTAAGCTTCCAACCATCTTCAGTTTTATACATTTTAAAAGCATGTTCATTCCATCTGTTAAAACTTCCTGCTAAAATAACTTTTTTTGCGTCTGTATAACCTTTTAAATTGAATGTCGTATTTCCTTTTTCAGTAGGGTAGGCTGTATACATTTTCAAATTATAAACACCTGCAATTCCATAGCCGTCTTTTGTGGCTTTAGCAGTGTTGCTGTCATTTCCAGAGGGTTCAGCCCAAAATGTATTGTTTATAACAAATTTAAATTCCCAAGAGAATTCATCTGTAAAATCTATTATTTTTTTTCTGAGTTCATAAACATCATTATTGATTTTTGTCATGACCCATTTATCTTTAGACCAATTATTAAATTGACCAGACACCACCACATTTTCTATATTTAAATCATCAAAATCATGTTTGAAACCATAGTCGTCTGCGGTCACTTTTTTGTAATCGCGCTTGTCAAAAGAGAATACCACATCATCACCCTCAATTCTATAACCCTTGAAAAGTTCGGTTTGAGCTAGAGTGTTTTGGCTTGCGAAGGCAAGTATTAAAAAAGTAATATGTATGATTAGTTTTTTCAATTTAATGTTCTTGGATAATTTATAAAATATATTTTTTCTTTTTGATAATTGATAATGGCTCTTTTTTGTTTAAAAAACTCATAGCCTAAAACACCGTCTAAATTAGTGCCAAAGGCATTGTTCATATTATTTAAGTTTGTTAAAACCGTATACATGGGACCAAAATAGACCGTTTCGCTTAGTTTTACGCGATGTAATTTCCCTGCCAAAACTTCAATTTTTTTGTTTCCAGCACCAGATAATAATAGGCGTTTTTTTGGAATAAAATATTTTAATACTTTCTTATTTGAGTTTTTATTTATTTGATTAAACTCTGCGGCACTATCCAGTCCAAATTTAACATTTTGTTTGTTAATTGTCGCTTTTAAAATAATGGTATGGTTTTTTAATGTAAAATTGATGCTATCAACAATTTTTTCTAAATACACTTTTTTACTTAGCTTATTACCAAATTTATCTATTTTACTTAGTGTCATTTGATTTAAGTGCATATCTATAAACACCTCATAATCTTTTAGAATACTGTATCCTATGATGCCTAAAAGATTCATGTGTTTGCTTATTTCAATATGAGATAAATCAATAACATCAGAATTAGATCCATAAAGTTTAAAATTTTGTATAGCAAATTCTTTTATTTCTTTTTCGTAAGGCGTATCAATTTCAGAAAGAATACCAGAGGTTTGGTTCGTTTTTTTGTTATGAGGATATAGTACTGGAAAATGTGCTTTATTTAGAATGAGTGTTTCAGAACCTGTATCAATAATAAAGTTTCCTTTTTTACCCAAAAGTTCAGCTTTAACAACTATTAAATGATCAATTAATTTAAAAGGTATTCGTGTTGTATAACTATTTACAATTTCTGCTTTGGGAAACTTAATGGAATTTATAGAGATATCATCTGTAGCAAATATAGAACCACAACATAATAAGAAGATAAATATGTTTAAAACCAATTTAGTCATACTTAAAAGACTATTTTTTTACAATTTTGTTACATATTTAAATAGTTTAATGATAAATGTTAATTGTCTTTAAAAAATATGTTTAATTTGTAAGTAAATATAAGGAATCGTTAGATGGCTGAATTTTTAAGAATATATGAAGAAAACCCCAATCCGAAAGAGATTGAGAAGGTTGTGGCTGTTTTAAAACGAGGCGGTTTAATTATTTATCCTACCGATACGGTTTATGGTTTAGGCTGTGATATAACTAATTTAAAGGCTTTAGAGCGTGTAGCTAGAATTAAAAAGGTAAAGCTTGAAAAAGCTAATTTCTCATTTATTTGTCACGATTTAAGTCATTTAAGCGATTATGTTAAGCAAATAGACACTTCTACATTTAAAATATTAAAACGTGCGCTTCCAGGGCCTTATACTTTTATTCTTCCAGGTTCTAAATCGTTACCCAATCCGTTTAAAAAGAAAAAAACGGTTGGTATTCGTGTGCCATCAAATAATATTGCTTTAGAAATTGTTAAAAAGTTAGGAAACCCCATAATATCAACATCCATACATGATGAAGATGAAGTTTTAGAATATACCACAGACCCAGAACTTATTCTTGAAAAATGGGATAATTTAGTCGATTTAGTTATTGATGGTGGTTATGGCGATAATGAAGCTTCTACCGTTATTGATTTATCTGAAGAAGAACCTATTATTGTAAGAGAAGGCAAGGGGAGTTTGGAGATTTTTTAAAAGTGAATTTTTTTTTGAGAGGTTCGTTTAACGTTTATGTGTAAGGAACGTTGCGTGTTTGTGTGCGAGGATTTTCCGAAGGAAAATCAGAAGCTAGCAAACAAAGCAACGACCAAATGATTGACCTAAAATAAGTAATGTTTTTTAGGACACGGTATTAGCCACCGTAATTATTTTTATTTAATATACATTTCATTTAAGTATCCTGTCCAACTTCCATACTTTACTTTCCAATATCCGTTTTCTTTTTTTATGGTTTGAACATTTGCATTCTTTGGTATTCTGATTATCACATCAGCCACTGGATTAGGCTTAGTTCTTAATTTTGCTACCATTTTTGTTTTAGAGTTACCTGTGGACGAATAATAGTTTGCAATTGGCTTTTCTTGTGAATAATTTTGGGTGTAATTATTAATTGAGGAAATATACATTTCATTAAGGTATCCTGTCCAACTTCCATACTTTACTTTCCAATATCCGTCTTCTTTTTTTATGGTTTGAACATTTGCATCCTTTGGTATTCTGATTATCACATCAGCCACTGGATTAGGCTTAGTTCTTAATTTTGCTACCATTTTCGTTTTAGAGTTACCTGTAGACGGATAATAGTTAGCAATTGGTTTGTCAAATTTAGATTTTTCTGTAGAACTGTTTGGTTTGGAATAGTAATATGACTGGTTGTTAGTGCTGGAACTATAATAATTTGTCCTATTGTCGGGGTTTATATAACCTTTTTTTCCAGTCCAAGGATTTGTATTTGGTTTAGTCGAGTAGTTATCTCTATTAGTGTTATTGGGGTTCGTTCGATAATGTGATTGTACATAAGTTCCATCTTTACGATAATATCCTTTGACTTTATTATAGTTAGGGTTTACTTGACTATAACCAATAAAGAAAGATAAAAAAGTAACTATTATTAAATAAATTTTCATCGTTGTAGTCTTATGGTGGCTAACTACGTTGATATGAAATCGCTTTAATGTTTTATATCATACGTTAAACGAAGTTAGCTATTTTTTCTGACAAAGTCAAGTAGTAAATCTAATCTAGATTACGAATTTGTAGAACCCATGCTAATCATTTTCTTAAAGCTTGATGTATTATTGTAAAACAACAACCATGGCAGTTATGCCTGCGTTAAGGATAGAAGTGGCATCCTTTTGTTTTCTTTTTCGTCTAAACAAAAAATTACTACTTTTTATTTGAGCAATTTCAAATAAGAATTGGTATTACCAAAAATACTTCTGACTTTGTAGTTGATTCCTGCCTGCGCAGGAATGACAAAAACAGAAGATATAGCGGATAGCCTGACCCCCGATAGGGGAACGCCCAAATTTTAATCATAAAAAAAGCCCAACTTTTCAGTTGAGCTTCTTAAAAATTTATATTGAAAATCTAACTAGTTTCCACCAGCTGAAAGATTTTTCATTTCTTTTTCAACCATATCATAGAATTGGTCAATTTTAGGTAATACTACAATACGAGTACGTCTGTTTTTAGCTCTGTTCTCTGCAGTATCATTGTCTACTAAAGGTACGTAAGAACTACGACCAGCAGCAATTAATTGTCCAGGATTAACATCTAATTCTTGTAAAACTCTAATGATAGATGTAGAACGTTTAACACTTAAATCCCAGTTGTCTAATAAAACATCTCCTTTTTTGTAAGGAACGCTATCTGTGTGACCTTCAACCATACATTCGAAATCTGGTTTGCTGTTTACAACCTTAGCTACTTTAGCAAGAACTTCTTTCGCTCTTGTAGTTACGTTATAACTACCGCTTGTAAATAATAATTTATCGGCTATTGATATAAACACAACACCTTTTTCTACATTTATTTCGATATCGGGATCGTTGATACCTACTTCACGTTTTAAGCTAGTTACTACAGCAAGTGTAATACTATCTTTTTTAGTTAAAGCATCTTGTAAACGAGTTATTTTTAATTCTTTTTCTTTAATGCTTTCTAATGTTTTTTCTACGTTAGAAGCTCCTTTAGATGATAAAACAGTTAGGTTGTCGTTGTACTTTTTTAAATCTGATACCTGACCTTCTAAAAGAGATACTTTGGCTGTAGCTGAAGCTCTGTCTTCTAAACATGAGTTTAATTTTACAGTTGCAGAATTAAGTAAATCTTGGGTTTCTTTTTGTTTTGCTTGAAGATCTGTGTAAAGCTTTTTTGATACACAAGAACTTAATAATATCATTGCAGATAGGCTAAGTAATAAAACTTTTTTCATAATTATTATAGGATTAACTTTTAAATGTTTAATGTAGCAAAAATATACAAAAATTAGCCGTTTTTAACATTTTAACAAAACTTTTGCTAACTATTTATAAACTTTTGTAATTGTTCTTTTTATTTACGAAATAATCAAGGACTATAGATGTTCTTTGGTAGTATTTAATTTTATTTTTTGTGAGTTTTCTTTGTTTTAATAAGTACGTTAGATGATAATAAAAACTGACATGTGCTTTTAAAATGGCAAAAGTGTGCTTGACTTTAAATTCAAATAAAAATTTAAGACTTGCAACACCATCTAAAATAAGTCTGACAAAAATTATGGTTAGTATATTGCCCTTAGCATTTTTTGTAAGCGTGTAAAGGCTGTTTCTAAAGTTTAAGTATGTTTTTTTAGGGTTTGTATTGCTTAAAGTTGCTCCTCCAACATGATAAATGGTTGATTCTCCAACGTATTTTATAGAATATCCTGAGTTTTTTGCTCTCCAACACAGATCTATTTCTTCCATATGAGCAAAAAAACAATCGTCTAAACCATTTAATTCATGAAATACATGACTTTTAATAAATAGACAAGCACCTGATGCCCAAAAAATTTCGGAGGTATCATTATATTGTCCTAAATCTTTTTCAATAGTATCAAAAATTCTGCCTCGGCAATATGGGTAACCGTATTTGTCAATAAATCCACCTGCAGCACCAGCATATTCAAAGTATGCTCTGTTTTTAAAATCTAATAATTTTGGTTGAATAATAGCTGTGTTTGTGTTATTTATAAACGTGTATTTAATAGGGGTTAGCCAATTTTCAGTCACTTCTACATCGCTATTTAATAAACAGAAAGCATCTGCTTTTATGTGTTTTAAAGCATCGTTATACCCTTTAGCATAACCACCATTTTCTTTATTCTGAATAATTTTTACAGAAGGAAAACTTGTTTTTAAAAAAGTGATAGAATCATCGGTAGAAGCATTATCGGCTACATAAATATCGGCTTCTTGAGAATATTCAATAACCGATGGTAAAAACTGTTCTAATAGTTCTTTTCCGTTCCAATTTAATATGACGATGGCAAACTGCATTATTTATAATCTGGAATATCTTTTAAAAATTGATACCGTTCATTTTCGAAATCCATTTGACAATAATAATGATTTAATCCGTTAGTAACCATTAAATAGCTTGCATTTAGAGTTAAATTATACTGTGCAATTTGATCGAATGTGGTTTGATTTACACTAATTTTAGTCGATTTGCATTCTACAATAAGATGGATACTTCCATCTGGATTAAAAACCACAATATCATATCGTTTCTTTAATGCGTTAATAGTGAGTTCTTTTTCAACATTAATTAATGATTTTGGATATCCTTTTTCGTTAATTAAATATAAAACACAGTGTTGGCGCACCCATTCCTCTGGTTGTAGAATCACAAATTTTTTACGAATAGGATCAAAAATAGAAACTTTATTTTCGCTATTTTTGAATCGAAATGAAAACTTAGGAAAGTTTAATGCTTGCATGAATGCACACTTTTTTTTTCAAAGTTAAACTACATATACCAAAAACCAAGCAGCAAACTAAAAATGTTGGTTTTTGGAATTTATAATTTGAAATTTTTATTAATTTGGACGAAGTAAAACAAATAGTTACTGATATAAAACAAGGAAAACTGAAACCCATTTATTTTTTAATGGGCGAAGAGTCTTATTATATTGATAAAATTTCTGATTATATAGAAGATAGTGTTTTGTCTGAAGAGGAGCGTGGATTTAATCAAATGGTGTTGTATGGACGTGATGTAACTATTGATGACATTGTAGAAAATGCAAAGCGTTATCCTATGATGGCAGAATATCAAGTTGTTATTGTTAAAGAAGCTCAAGATTTATCGCGTACTATAGAGAAATTGGTTTCTTATGCACAAAACCCACAACCTACAACTGTTTTAGTTTTTAATTATAAATACAAGAAAATTGATAAGCGTAAAGGTTTATATAAAGCACTAAAAAAAGTAGGTGTTGTTTACGAAAGTAAAAAACTTTATGAAAATCAGGTAGCCGATTGGATTCGTCGAATTTTATCACCTAAAAATTATACCATTTCACCTAAAGCGGCGCAAATGCTTGTAGAGTTTTTAGGAACCGATTTAAGTAAAATTAATAATGAATTAGAAAAGCTTCAAATTATTTTACCAAAAGGGAGTCAGATTACTCCAGAGGTTATTGAAGAGAATATAGGAATAAGCAAAGACTTTAATAATTTTGAATTACGTAAAGCTATTGGTGAACGAAATACGATTAAAGCCTATCAAATAGTTAATTATTTTGCTAATAATCCAAAGGATAATCCGATGGTAGTTACGGTATCTTTGTTGTTTAATTTTTTCTCACAATTACTTCATTTTCATGGATTAAAAGACAAGTCGCCTCGAAATGTTGCTTCAGCATTAAAAGTGAACCCGTATTTTGTAAATGAATATATAACAGCAGCTAGAAATTTTCCCATGCGCAAAGTAAGTATGGTGATTTCAACGCTTAGAGAGTTTGATGTAAAAAGTAAAGGTGTAGGTTCAAATGCGGTTCCTCAAGGTGATTTGTTAAAAGAACTACTTGTTAGGATTTTAGGATAAAAGCTGCCTTATAGATATACAGATATAGTAAGTACAAGCATCGAGAATACTAAAAGTATAATAACTAAAGGCATTACAAACTTTAACCACTTATTGTAACCTACTTTTACAATAGCTAATGATGCTAATATTAACCCCGTAGGATTTATAAAAGCAAATAAGCCCGTACCATATTGATAGGCATTAACAACAAATTCTCTACCAATACCAACACCGTCTGCTAATGGAGACATAATAGGCATGGTTAATACAGCCATTCCTGAAGATGATGGAATGAAAAAGGACAAGCCTCCATAAATATAAAACATCACATTAATAAACAACCCTTTATTCATACCGTTTGTAGCATTACTTGCATAGTAAAGCATGGTGTCGCTTATTTGTCCGTTTTCCATTAAAATAGTTATACCACGGGCAATACCTATTATTATAGCAACGCCTAACAAATCGCTAGCTCCTTTAATAAAGATTTCAACAAAGGTGTATTCGTTTATTTTTGCAATAAAACCAATAATAATAGAACCAACTAAAAATACAGCGGTCATTTCAATAAACCACCAGTCCAGTTGTGATACGCCATAAACCATTATTATAAAGCACATAATAAAGATAAAAAGAATAAGTCGCAGACGTGAAGTTAATTTAACTAATGAATTTGTATTGTTGTCAAACATACGTTCTATCTCATCTTTTTGGTCGAAAATAACAGATTTAGAAGGGTCTTTTTTTACACGTTGTGCGTACCTGATGATATAAATAATACAAATAAGCGTTCCTAGAATAAGCATCACAAATCGTCCTGTTAAACCTGTTGTCCAATTAATACCAGCAGCGTCGGATGCTATAATAGAACTAAAAGGGTTTGTTGTAGAACACATAGTGCCTATTGAAGAACCTATATAAACACTGGCTAACGCTACCATGGCATCATATTTTGCAGCAATAAATATAGGAATAAGAATGGGGTAGAAGGCTATGGTTTCTTCGGCTAACCCAAAGGTGGTTCCTCCAATAGCAATGAGTAATGTTACTAAAATAATTAATAAATATTCTTTGCCTTTTAACGCTATAGCTAGCCATGAAATTCCAGCATCAAATGCGCCAGTGTAATTTATAATACCAATAAGTCCTCCAATAAATAAAACAAGGAAAATAATATCTGCCCCCTCAATGATTCCTTTTATTGGAGATTGTATAAAAGCGGTAACTCCTTGTGGTGTTTTTTCAACTTCCTTATAAGTATTAGGAATACTAATAGGTTTCCAGATATTACCATTGGTGAATTTTTCTAAAGGGATTTTTATGTTTAAGCTGTCTAATGTGTTTTGTGTTGCAATTAAAGTTGTTGTTGCTTCTAAATTGGTTTTAGTAAATGTGTTTTCACTTTTATTATATGCTAAAGAATCGAACTTTCCAGAAGGGATAACCCATGTTAAGATGGCAACTAACCCTGCAATTATAATCAATATAGTTTGAGCTGTTGGAAATTTTATTTTTTTCAATAGGAAAATATTTTATTAGGATTAAAGATAGTACTATTTTAGTTTGATTTTAAATTTTAATAATGAATCTAGATATAGAAGAGCGTTGGAAACATTATTTACAAAATGAATTTGATAAACCTTATTTTAAAGATTTATTAGATTTTGTTAGATTAGAATATAATACGCATCAATGTTTTCCGCCTGAAAATCAAATTTTTAATGCTTTTAATTATTGTTCTTTTGATGATGTTAAAGTTGTTATCATAGGTCAAGACCCTTATCATGATGCTGGTCAAGCTAATGGGCTTTGTTTTTCCGTAAACAAAGGGGTGAAACATCCTCCATCTTTAATTAATATTTTTAAAGAGATTGAAGCAGATTTAGGTATTCCGTATCCTGAAAGTGGTGATTTAACGCATTGGTCTAAACAAGGTGTTTTAATGTTAAATGCTACATTAACGGTAAAAGCACATGAAGCAGCAAGTCATCAAAGAAAAGGTTGGGAACAATTTACCGATGCCATTATTAAAATAATAAGTGAGAAAAAAGATAATATAGTGTTTTTACTATGGGGAGGTTTTGCTAAGAAAAAAATAAAACTGATAGATAAAGATAAACATCACATTTTAATTAGTGGTCATCCTTCTCCTTTAAGTGCGAATAGAGGGTATTGGTTTGGAAATAAGTGTTTTAGTAGAACTAATTTAATTTTAAAAGAATTAGATAAAAAATCAATCTTTTGGTAATAGTATTTTTGTTTACTTATAATTATTAGAAAAATAAAAGCTATAAAAATGTTTGTAGGTATCTTATCTGAAATAGATGTTTATATAAGATTTTAAATGTTGTTAACATTTGTAAATAAGCGAATTAGCTTCCTGTTGGAGCTAAATGATGCTCATCTTCAAAGTTTAATTGAGGTCTAAGTACAACAGGTTTTTTGTCAATTTTTACTGCTTTTTCTGTTTTATTACAGCTAAAGATTAGAAGTAAAAAATTAATAGCTACCAGTGCTGTAATTGAAATAGTTAGTGTTAATAACATAGGTTTTTGGGATTTATGTCGGCAAATTACGAAAAAACATCGACAAAAAGCAATTTTTTAGCGCTTAAAATTATATTTCAACAAAAATACTAAACAAAAGACTACAAGGCAATACGTAGTTGTACTAATTTTTAATTTATGCTAAATGCTTAAATTAAGCTTGCGGTATTTGTGATTTTAATAAAAAATTATGATTTTTTTTAAGAGGAGTGCATCATTGTTTAAGGCAATAGAAATAGCTTTTAGTTTAAAATAAGCATTACCTGTGAGAAAGTAGAGAATGTAGAAATAAAATTAATTTCCTGAAATTTTTTTTATAAAGAGGTCAGTTAAATAATATTGAATCTATAAAGAAAAGCTATTGAGTATTTAAATTTAAAATTAAACATAGCTATTAATAAAATAAAATTTATTTTTGAATAAAATAAAATAAACAAAATGAATCAAGCAAGCTGGGTAACAGTTAAAGAATATGAAGATATTACTTATAAAAAAAGTAATGGTGTTGCAAGAATAGCCTTTAACAGGCCTAATGTGCGTAATGCATTTAGACCAAAAACAACAAGCGAGCTTTATGATGCGTTTTATAATGCTAATGAAGATGTCGATATAGGAGTTGTTTTGTTGTCTGCTGAAGGACCTTCGACAAAGGACGGTGTTTATTCGTTTTGTTCAGGTGGCGACCAAAAAGCAAGAGGAAAACAGGGCTATGTAGGCGAAGATGGTTACCACCGTTTAAATATTTTGGAAGTACAACGTTTAATACGTTTTATGCCAAAAGCGGTTATTGCTGTTGTACCTGGTTGGGCAGTTGGTGGAGGTCATAGTTTGCATGTAGTTTGCGATTTAACATTAGCTAGTAAAGAACATGCTATTTTTAAACAAACAGATGCCGATGTAACTAGTTTTGATGGAGGATACGGATCAGCATATTTAGCAAAAATGGTTGGGCAAAAAAAGGCACGTGAAATATTTTTCTTAGGAAGAGATTATTCTGCACAAGAAGCTTTTGATATGGGTATGGTTAATGCGGTTATACCTCATGATAATTTAGAAAATACAGCTTATGAATGGGCACAAGAAATATTAGCAAAATCACCTACTTCTATTAAGATGCTTAAGTTTGCGATGAATTTAACTGATGATGGTATGGTAGGACAGCAAGTTTTTGCGGGTGAAGCTACTCGATTAGCGTATATGACTGAAGAAGCTGTTGAAGGGAGAAATGCTTTTTTAGAAAAACGTAAACCTAATTTTGTAAAAAAATGGATTCCATAGTATGAAACATCCATTCCTGAATTTTGATACTCAATAAAATGATTAAATGGATGCTACATGTGACCAATAAAAAACAATAGATAATAAAACACATGAAACATATTTTTCTTTGGATTTCAGCAATGCGCTTAAGAACATTACCTTTATCTATTTCAGGTATTATTCTGGCATCTTGTTTTGCTGAGTATAATGGCTACTTTAACTGGAAGGTATGTGTGTTAGCTATTTTAACCACTTTAAGTTTTCAAATACTATCTAATCTTTCAAATGATTATGGCGATGGTGTAAAAGGAACAGATAATGAAGATAGAATAGGGCCTGAACGCGCTTTACAATCTGGTAAAATATCGCCAGACGAAATGTTTAATGCTATTAAAGTAAATGTTTTAATCTGTATAGGTTTGTCTATAGCATTAATTTTTAGTGCGTTTGGAGTTAAATATTTATTATTAACTATTATATTTTTCTTATTAGGAGCTTTTTCTGTTGTTGCAGCTATTCGTTATACTGTTGGAGATAATGCTTATGGATATAAAGCTTTAGGAGATATTTTTGTTTTTATATTTTTTGGGTTAGTAAGTGTTATAGGGTGTTATGTGTTATACTCTAAAAGTATTGATCATGTTATTTTTTTACCAGCAATTACTATTGGTTTATTAAGCACAGGTGTTTTAAATCTTAACAATATGAGAGATATTGTTTCAGATACAAAAGCAAATAAAATTACTTTGGCAATTAAGCTAGGTCGTATAAATGCTAAATTATATCATCAATCATTAATTGTTTTAGCCATTGTCGTTTCTAGTTTATACGGCGTACTGTATTACGTATCTCCTTTTAATTTAATTTTTGTAATAGCTTATATCCCTTTGTTAATTCATTTAAAAAAGGTGCATAGTAATATTGAACCGAAGTTATTAGATCCTGAATTAAAAAAATTAGCGCTAACAACAGTCTTGTTGGCTATTCTAATGGGGATAGGGCATTTGTTGTAGTTTTATTATTAATCTTTAATTTCAAATGTTATGAAAATCACTTTTTATGGTCATGCTAGTTTAGGTATTCAAATAGATGATGTTAATATTCTTGTAGATCCTTTTATTACAGGAAACCCTAAAGCTTCCAATATTAATATAGATACACTTGAAGCCGATTATATTCTAGTAACACATGCACATCAAGATCATATTTTAGATGTTGAAGCGATTGCAAAACGTACAAATGCTATTATTATTTCTAATTATGAAATTGTGACACATTATGGTAATTTAGGACTTGAAGGACACCCTATGAATCTTGGAGGTACTTGGGATTTTGATTTCGGAACTGTTAAATACGTAAATGCCATACACACGTCATCTTTTCCTGATGGTGTTTATGGCGGACAACCAGGAGGTTTTGTTATTGAAGGCGAGCATAAAAATATTTATATTGCAGGAGATACAGCTTTAACTTTTGATATGAAGCTGATACCTATGCAAACAAAACTCGATTTAGCTATTTTACCAATAGGAGATAATTTTACTATGGGAATTAATGACGCTATGATTGCGAGTGATTTTGTGGAATGCGATAAAATTTTAGGGTACCATTACGATACATTTGGATATATTGAAATAGATCATGAAGTAGCAAAAAGAAAATTCTTTGAAAAAAACAAAGATTTAATGCTTTTACAAATTGGAGAATCTATAGAATTGTAGATGATAAAGGCTTCCTATAAAAGATACATATTAAATTTTAAAAAAGCTAGCGGAACTTCTCGTGGTGTTTTAAAAACAAAAGAAACGTGGTTTCTTATTATAGATTTTAAAGAAAAACAGGGTATTGGTGAATGTGGTTTATTTAGAGGCTTATCTGTTGATGATATACCAGATTATGAAGAGAAACTAAAATGGACTTGTAAAAACATCAATTTAGGTTTAGCGGTTTTATTAGATGAATTAATTGAGTTTCCAAGTATTCAATTTGGATTAGAAATGGCTTTTAAATCTTTAGAAAGTCAAAATAAATTTGAATTATTTCCTTCAAATTTCACAAAGGGAGAAGATTCAATTTCTATCAATGGACTTATTTGGATGGGAACCGAAGTTTTTATGAAGCAACAAATCGTTGAAAAAATTGAAGCTGGTTTCACTTGTATTAAAATGAAAATAGGAGCCATCGATTTTCAAACAGAAATAAATCTTATAAAGTCGATTAGAAAAGAGTTTTCTTCAAAAGATATTGAATTACGTGTTGATGCAAACGGCGCTTTTTCACATTTAGAAGCTTTAGAAAAATTGAAAATATTATCCGATTTTGATTTACATTCCATAGAACAACCCATAAAACAAGGACAGGTAGAAGCGATGGCAAAACTATGTGAAGCGACACCTTTGCCAATTGCTTTAGATGAAGAATTAATTGGTGTTTTTACTGTAACAAATAAAGATGCATTGCTACAAATGATAAGTCCTCAATATATTATTTTAAAACCTAGTTTAGTTGGCGGTTTTAAAGGAAGCAATGAGTGGATTGAAATAGCTGAAAAAAATAAAATTTGCTGGTGGATTACCAGTGCTTTAGAAAGTAATCTAGGGCTTAATGCCATCGCTCAATATACTTATATAAAGCAAAGCAATTTACCTCAAGGTTTAGGCACGGGAGGATTGTTTACTAATAATTTTGATTCGCCTTTACAGGTGAAGAATGGGACATTACAGTACAATAATAATAGTAATTGGAAATTTAATTTATAAATATGTATATAGCTCAAGCTTTTAAAGGCTTACACGAATGGTGGCGTTATTTAATTGGTTTAGCCGTTATATTTTTTTCTTGGCAACTTATAGGAATGATCCCTTTAGGGATCGTTTTAGGCATAAAAGTTTTTGAAACTGGGGATATGCCAACTACAATTCCACAAATGAGTGAGATTTTAGGGAGTAATTTATTCTTATTTTTAATGTTACTTTCTTTTGCTCTTGGATTATTAGGTGTTTTTTTATCTTCAAAAGTAATTCATAAACAATCTATAACCAGTTTAACAACTTCAAGAAAAAAGATAGATTGGAAACGCTTTTGGCTCATGTTTATAGCTTGGGGCATTATTTCAAGTAGTTTTGTGTTGATTGAATATTATACAACGCCAGATGATTATCAAATAAATTTTAATTTACAACCGTTCGTAATACTTTGTATTATAGCTATTATTTTAATACCATTACAAACAAGTTTTGAAGAATATTTTTTTAGAGGCTATTTAATGCAGGGATTAGGAACGATATTTAGAAATAAATGGGCACCACTTTTTATTACTTCGATAGGATTTGGTTTAATGCATATTATGAACCCTGAAGTTGAAAAGTTAGGGCCAGTCATTATGGTTTATTATATTGGTACAGGTTTCTTTTTAGGAATCATGACCTTAATGGATGAAGGTTTAGAGCTTTCGCTTGGGTTTCATGCAGCCAATAACTTATTTACAGCACTTTTAGTAACAGCCGATTGGACAGCATTACAAACACATTCTATTTTAAAAGATATGTCAGATCCATCAGAAATGGGGATTTCTGAAATTTTTGTTCCTGTTTTTGTTGTTTTTCCAATATTACTATTTATTCTTTCTAAAATATATAAATGGACCAATTGGAAAGATAAATTATTCGGAAAAGTAGTTGAACCACCAAAAGAAAACTATAAATTTATTGACGAAATAGGAAGTGATATCCAGTAATAAATTACATATATTATGATACCAAATTATACAAACGTGCATTTAAAATTTAAGTTAGACAATTTAAATTATAAATATGATGATTTAATAGAAGTAGCTTATAGCTATGTAAAGGAAGGATTGCCTTATCAACAAGAATTAGGTGATTTTTTGCTAGATTGGTTAGATCAGCATGAGTATATTGAAGTAAAAACTTCAGGATCTACAGGAAAGCCTAAAAAAATAAAAATTAAGAAACAGGCCATGGTAAATTCTGCTATAGCAACAGGCGATTTTTTTAAATTGAAGCCAGGAGATAAAGTGTTAAACTGTTTACCATCAAATTTTATTGCTGGTAAAATGATGATTGTTAGAGCTATAGTGTTAGGTTTAGAAGTAGATATGGTACAGCCAACGGCACTTCCTCCTATAGATTATGAAAAGGATTATGATTTTTGTGCGTTCACACCTATGCAGCTTAAAAACTTTGCTAAATATTTAAAAAGTATTAAAACCGTTATTGTTGGAGGCGGTCAAGTGTCAGATGCCATTATAGAATCTATTAAAGACAAAAAGCCTCATGTATATGAAACTTATGGAATGACCGAAACGGTGTCTCATATAGCAGTAAAAAAGTTAAATAATTTTAATGACACTGAGGTTGAATTTAATTCAAAATTTAACACATTGCCAGATATTACGGTTTCAACAGATGAAAGAGGTTGTTTGGTTATTGAAGCGCCACATCTTTCTGATGAAAAAATTATTACCAATGATTTAGTGAAAATTCATTCAGATACTAGTTTTGAATGGGTAGGACGCTATGATAATGTGATTAATTCTGGAGGGATTAAATTATATCCAGAACAAATAGAAAAAAAACTTAGAAGTAAAATAAAAGAACAATTTTTTATTACATCCATACCTGATGATACTTTAGGAGACAAATTGGTATTGGTTTTAGAAAGTAAATCAAATAATTTAGATTCTTCAGTTTTTGACAGCTTGGGAAAATACGACAAACCAAAAGAGGTACTAGTAATAGATAAGTTTATTGAAACATCTTCAGGAAAGATTCATAGAAAGAAAACATTGAAAGCCATAAACGTTTAAATAGAATTGTAACATTATATCCTTTTTTTATACAAATAGAAAATAATAATTATGAATTTTATTAAACGCGTTTTATCAACAGTTACAGGAATTTTTTTGTTTTTTATTATCTGTATTTTTGGGTTAATTATTCTAGGAGCATTATTTGGATCAAATTCTGAAGAACTTGTTAAAGTTAAGGATAATTCTGTTTTAGAATTAAAATTAGATTTTCCTATAAAAGATTATGCAGGTAAAACTGTTTTTGAAGAATATCCGTTTTTAAATCAAGATGAAAAAAATGGACTTTTTAATATTATAGATGCTATAAATTATGCAGCTACAGATGATAAAATTAAAGGCATTTCAATAGATAATAATTTTATTGATGCAGGTATTTCACAAACAAAAGCATTAAGAAAAGCTTTGACAAAGTTTAAAGAATCAGGTAAGTTTATTGTGGCTTACGCCGATATTTATACTCAAAAAGATTACTATTTAAATTCGGTGGCAGATACTATTTACATGAATCCTGTTGGAATACTAGAATTTAAAGGGTTGTCTTCTGAACGCTTGTATTTTAAAGATTTTCAAGATAAAACAGGCTTTAAAATGGAAGTTATTAGATTGGGTAAGTATAAGAGTGCCGTTGAACCCTTTTTAGCAAACGAAATGAGTGATGATAACAGGGAGCAAATTACGGAGTATTTAAATTCGCTTTGGAGCGAAATAAAAAAGGATATTTCTGTAAGTCGAAATATTACTGAAGAACGATTGAATATTATTGCCGATAGTTTACTTGCTAGAAACGCTAATTTAGCAGAAACCTCTGGTCTTATAGATAGAATAGTATATCATGATGAATATATAAACGGAATGAAACAAGCCGTTAATGTCGATTCAGATGATGATTTAAAAACAGTATCAATAGTTGATTATGCACAATATGCAGCCTCTAAATTAAAAGTAAATTCTAGCAAAAATAAGATTGCTGTTATTTATGCTGAAGGTGACATTATTTATGGAGAAGGAGATGAGAATAATATTGGTCAAGGTACTATGGGCAAGTCTTTAAAAAAGGCAAGAGAAGATGATAAGATAAAAGCCATTGTATTACGCATTAATTCCCCAGGAGGAAGTGCTCTTGCAAGTGAATTAATTTGGAGAGAAATAGAATTGACTAAAAAAGTAAAACCTGTTATTGTTTCTATGGGTAACTATGCAGCTTCAGGAGGGTATTATATTGCTACAAATGCCAATAAAATAATTGCAGAACCAACTACTATTACAGGGAGTATTGGCGTTTTTGGTATGTTGCCAAATGGTAAAGTACTGGCAGACAACATGGGGATAAATGCAGAACAAGTTGTTACCAATAAAAATGCGGTGTCATATAGTTTTTTTGAACCTTTAAGTGAAGAACAACGTGCGTTTAAAAAAGAAGGAGTTTTTGATGTTTATGATTTATTTACGAAGCGTGTTGCTGATGGGAGAAACCTAACAAGAGAACAGGTTGAAGCTATTGCACAAGGACGTATTTGGACAGGGGCAGATGCTTTAAAAAATGGTTTGGTTGATGAATTAGGCGGGTTAGATTTAGCCTTAAAATATGCAGCCGAAGCAGCCGAAATAGACAATTATAAAACAAAAGAGTTTCCTGTTTTTGAGAAAAATATAGATAAAATGTTAGAAGATTTTGGCTTAGTTAAAGCTAAAGAAACTATTTTAAAGGACGAATTAGGCGAAGAAAATTATAAATTACTTAAAGCGGTAAAAAAGATGTCTGAGAAAAAAGGAGTGCAATTATTGTTTCCTTTTGGTACTGATATTAAATAACAAATTCCTGATTTCTCAGGAATTTTAATCATTTAAAGGGAGGCTTTTTTATAAAAGCCTCCCTTTTTATACCTGAATAATCCCCAAATTAAATTTCTTTTCAATAGGAGCGTGGTTAGCAGCTTCAATTCCCATAGAAACCCATGTTCTGGTGTCTAAAGGGTCAATAATGGCATCGGTCCAAATACGAGCAGCTGCGTAGTAAGGAGACACTTGATTATCGTATCTGTCTTTTATTTTATTGTAAAGCTCAGCTTCTTTTTCGGGCGTAATTTTTTCTCCCTTTTTTTCTAACGAAGCTTTTTCAATTTGCAATAATACTTTAGCAGCAGAATTTCCACTCATAACAGCAAGTTCTGCACTTGGCCATGCAACAATTAGTCTCGGGTCGTATGCTTTTCCACACATAGCGTAATTACCAGCACCGTAACTATTACCAATAATAATTGTAAATTTTGGTACTACCGAATTACTAACCGCATTCACCATTTTAGCACCGTCTTTGATGATGCCACCATGTTCACTTTTACTACCTACCATAAAACCAGTAACATCTTGTAAAAACACTAGCGGAATTTTCTTTTGGTTGCAATTGGCAATAAATCGAGTGGCTTTATCCGCACTATCGTTATAAATAACACCACCAAATTGCATTTCGCCTTTTTGAGTTTTTACTAACTTACGTTGGTTCGCAACTATACCAACTGCCCAACCATCAATTCGCGCATAACAAGTAATAATGGTTTTACCATAGCCTGCTTTGTATTCATCAAATTCAGAATTATCAACCAATCTCTTTATGATATCATACATATCATATTGGTCTGCTCTAGATTTCGGAATAATACCGTAAATATCTTCCTGTTTTTCTAAAGGCTTTTTAGCATCCGTTCTATTAAAACCAGCCTTATCGTAATCACCAATTTTATCAATAAGATTCTTAATGGTATCTAAAGCATCTTTATCATCCTTAGCTTTATAATCTGTAACTCCAGAAATCTCACAATGTGTTGTAGCTCCTCCTAAAGTTTCATTATCAATAGTTTCACCAATAGCAGCTTTAACCAAGTAACTTCCTGCTAAAAAAATACTTCCAGTTTTATCAACAATTAAAGCCTCATCACTCATAATAGGAAGGTAAGCGCCTCCCGCAACACAGCTACCCATAACAGCAGCTATTTGAGTAATTCCCATGCTGCTCATAATGGCGTTATTTCTAAATATACGTCCGAAATGATCTTTATCTGGAAAAATTTCATCTTGTAATGGTAAATACACACCTGCAGAATCAACTAAGTATATAATGGGCAACTTGTTTTCAATAGCTATTTCCTGCGCTCTTAAATTCTTTTTTCCTGTAATAGGAAACCAAGCACCTGCTTTAACGGTGGCATCATTTGCAACCACAATACATTGTTTACCTTTTATATAACCAATTTTTATAACCACACCACCAGAAGGGCAACCTCCATGTTTTTCATACATATCTTCTCCTGCAAAAGCGGCAATTTCAATAGACTTAGCTTTAGCATCTAACAGATAATCAATGCGCTCTCTAGCAGTCATTTTACCTTTGCTATGTAGCTTTTCAATGCGACTTTTTCCGCCTCCTAAACTTACTTTTGCTAGTCGGTGATTAAGTTCCGATATAAAAAGCTTATTATGATCTTCGTTCTTATTGAAGTTGATATCCATGTATGTAATAATAGTTTGTTGCTAATGTACAAAAGTTGACATTCCTGTGAAAACAGGAATCTTAATTATTTGAATGGTGATTAACCACTATTTGTTAATGAAATCATAAATAATTTTACATGGAATTATATTCCTTGGAATATAAATATTTTTACTTTACATTTGTACTATAAAAATAAACACATGAAAAATATAATAGCTTTTGCAGGAAGTAATAGTAAAAATTCAATAAATAAAGATTTAGCTGTTTATGCTGCTAGTTTGGTTGAAAATACAAATACGAATGTTTTAGATTTAAATGATTTTGAATTACCACTTTATGGTATCGATTATGAAATAGCTCATGGAATCCCAGATGATGCACAGAAATTTTTAGACCTTTTAAAAGCGTCTGACGGTATCGTTTTATCATTAGCAGAGCATAACGGTGCATATTCAACGGTTTTTAAAAACTTGTTTGACTGGATGTCACGAATAGATGGTAAATTATGGAGTGACAAGCCTATGTTATTAATGGCAACATCGACAGGAGCAAGAGGAGGAGCAACGGTTTTAGAAATAGCTAAAGGTCGTTTTCCTTATATGGGAGCTAATATAGTTTCAGAATTTTCGTTACCATCCTTTGGAGATAATTTTTCTGATGGAAAGATGATTAATGAAGACTTAAATTCAGCTTTAATAAATCAAGTTGAACTTTTACAAAAAGCATTATAACTAAATACTGAGAACTGAATACTAAATAAATGGGTGATCTTTCAAAAGATATTAATTCAAAATTTGCAAATAATAAGGTGAAGGCTTTGTTGAACATTATTTATACCGCTAATTGGATAAATAGCCAGCAAAACATGTTTTTTAAGCCTTACGGAATTTCACCACAACAGTTTAATATTTTAAGAATACTTAAAGGTGCTGGTGAAGCAATAAAAGTTCAAACCATCAAGGAGCGCATGATAGAACGTGCACCCAATGCCACACGATTAATGGATAAACTTTGTGATAAATATTTAATAAATAGGTTGCCTTGTCCAGAAGATAGACGCGTTGTACACATTGAAATAACTAAAAAGGGCTTAGAACTTTTAGCGGATATTTCAAAGAATTTTAAAGATGATCTTTTAGAAAACTTAAATGAAGCAGAAGCGATGCAGTTAAGTAATTTATTAGATAAAATAAGATAACTAAAAAAAATAGAAATGAAAACAATAATTCATAGAGCAGACAGTAGAGGGGTTGCAGATCATGGATGGTTACAGGCAAATCATTCTTTTAGTTTTGCTAATTTTCACGACCAAGAAAAAGTACATTTTGGGGCATTACGTGTTTTAAATGATGATATTATTGCGCCTAAAATGGGGTTTGGTACGCATCCACACGATAACATGGAAATTATTACTATTCCATTAAAAGGAGTGCTTAAACATAGAGATTCTATGCATAACGAATGGCAATCTGTTTTACCTAATGAAGTTCAGATAATGTCAGCAGGAACAGGAGTAGAGCATTCTGAAATTAATGGTTCTACGGATGAACATTTGGGGTTGTTTCAAATTTGGGTAATGCCTAATAAACAAAATGTAGCCCCTCGATATGATCAAAAAACTTTTAATGAAGAAGAAAGAAAAAATAAACTTCAAACTTTAGTTAGTTCAATTGATGAAGATTATGAAGGAAGTTTAAAAATTCATCAAGACGCTGTTATATCTCGAATAGATTTAGAAAAAGGAAAATCATGTAATTACAAATTAAAAAGTGAAGCACATGGAGTTTATATTATGACTGTTTTTGGAGGAGTAGATGTTAATGATTCAATACTAAAAACTAGAGATGCTATAGGAGTTTCAGAAACTAATTCATTTGAAATTAAAGCAATAGAAGAGTCAAGTTTGTTACTTATAGAAGTACCTATGCATATTTAAATAGATTACTTAAAAAAGAAGTTGCCTGAAAAAATATAATTTTTTGGCAACTTTTTTTATATTCTGATTTTATAACAACGCTCCAGAATTTTTAAGAATTACAAATTTTTAGTTTAGCATGTCGTTTTCTTAATAAAATTATACCAAAGGCAATAAAAACACCAATACCTGCCATTGCTGCACCAACCCAATCGGCAGCTGTGTAGCCATACCCCATGGCAATAGGTAGACCAGCAAAATAAGCACCAGATGCATTACCGATGTTAAAAGCACTTTGATTAAGTGAAGACCCCAAGGTTTCGGAGCCTTTTGATGCATTAATGATGGCAACTTGTATGGGAGTAGATAAGCAAAAGGTGATGATGCCTATTATAAAAGTCATTACTAAAACTAAAGATTTACTAGACGCTAAATACGTGTTAAGTGATAGGAAAACAACCATAAAAACTAAGGTGATTATTATAGCATGTATTGGCGAAAATTTTTCAGCAAGTTTAGCTCCAATAAAGTTGCCAATAACCATACCTAATCCAGCTAGTATCATGGCATAAGAAACAACTTCTTTTCCATGTCCAGCAACATCAGTAATTAATGGAGCAATATAGCTATACCATGCAAAAAATCCACCAGTTCCTATAGCAGTTAGTAGTATAATTAGCCAGAGTTCTAAGCGTTTAAAAATTCTAAACTCCTTAAAGAAATTAGATTCAGAGGATTGTTTTAGTATTGGCATCCAAAATTTAACACCTAAAACAGCTATTACACCAACAATACCAACCATTAAAAATGATATATTCCAGCTAAAATGTTTTCCAAAGTAAGTTCCTAAAGGAACACCTAAAAGATTAGCAAAGGTTAAGCCACTAAACATAATAGCAATGCCTTGCGCTTCTTTTCCTGGTTTAGATAGTTTACCCGCAACAACAGCACCTATACCAAAAAAAGCACCATGTGGCAACCCAGATAAAAATCTTAAAATGATAAAAGATGTATAATCTGTAGCAAAAGCAGATAAGGTATTAAAAACAGTAAACCATAACATAAGAAAAAATAAAACTTTATTAGCAGGCCATTTACTGCCTAAACCAGTAAGTAAAGGAGCTCCTATTACAACACCTAAAGCATAAGATGATATAAAGTGGCCAGCTTCTGGAATACTAATAGAAAAAGCTGATGCTATATCTGGAAGTATCCCCATGATAACAAATTCTGTGAGTCCAATTCCAAATCCACCAATGGCTAAAGATAACAGGGCTTTATTCATTTTTAAAAATTTATATAATATTAAAAAACGACAAAATTAGTGGCTATAGTTGTTTATTGATGAATTTTTATGGTAAATAAAACGTTAATTGAGAACTTTATAAGACTTCTTGATTAATATTGATAGAATTGTAAATACAAAGAATATTTTTTAGTTTATTAATAAAATGAATTAGTAAATAGATAAACTAGCATTATAATTTAATATAATTATTTTTAAACTTTAATTTTACTAGTAAAAATACGATATTTGCGTTTCGACTAACCATCAAAAGATAAAGATTATGGCAATGAATAAAAATACGGTGTTGGCTTGGGCAACAACAATTATGATAATAGTTGGCTTGAGCTTAATAGCAATGGGAGCTTTTAAATATGACGATGTAGCAGGCTGGGGATTTGCGGCTGTAGGTGTTGGCTTTTTTGCAATAGCTTGGGTGTTTAACGCTTTAAAAGGTAGAGTATAATGAGTGACGATAAAAAAGTGATTTTTTCAATGTCTGGTCTAACCAAGACATTTCAAGGTGCAAATACACCTGTTTTAAAAAATATTTATTTAAGCTTCTTTTACGGAGCTAAAATTGGAATTTTAGGACTTAATGGTTCAGGTAAATCTACTTTGCTTAAAATTATAGCAGGCGTTGATAAGAATTTTCAAGGTGATGTTACTTTTTTACAAGACTATTCAGTTGGGTATTTAGAGCAAGAGCCTCAACTTGACGATGATAAAACGGTTATGGAAATTGTAAGAGAAGGAGCCGCTGAAACGGTTGCTATTCTTGATGAATACAACAAAATAAACGACATGTTTGGTTTAGAGGAAGTGTATTCTGATGCTGATAAGATGGAAAAGCTTATGAACCGACAAGCTGAACTTCAAGATCAAATAGATGCTGCTGGTGCATGGGAATTAGATACTAAATTAGAAATAGCCATGGATGCGCTTCGTACGCCAGATGGTGATAAAAAAATAGGTGTACTATCTGGTGGTGAAAAACGTAGAGTTGCTTTATGTCGTTTGCTTTTAAAAGAACCAGATGTATTATTATTAGATGAGCCTACCAATCATTTAGATGCGGAGTCTGTACATTGGTTAGAGCATCATTTAGCGCAGTATAAAGGAACGGTAATAGCTGTAACACACGATAGATATTTTTTAGATAATGTAGCGGGTTGGATTTTAGAATTGGATAGAGGAGAAGGCATTCCATGGAAAGGGAACTATTCGTCTTGGTTAGATCAAAAATCTAAACGAATGGCTCAAGAAAGTAAAGTAGCTTCTAAGCGTCAAAAAACATTAGAACGAGAGTTAGAATGGGTACGTCAAGGAGCTAAAGGACGTCAAACCAAACAAAAAGCACGTTTAAATAATTACGATAAGTTAATGAGTCAAGATCAAAAACAACTTGACGAAAAACTTGAAATTTATATTCCTAACGGACCGCGTTTAGGAACTAATGTTATTGATGCCGTTGGTGTAGCAAAAGGCTATGACGATAAGTTATTGTATGATGACTTAAATTTTAGCTTACCTCAAGCAGGAATTGTTGGTGTTATTGGGCCAAATGGAGCTGGTAAGACTACTATTTTCAGAATGATAATGGGTGAAGAGACACCAGATAAAGGTGAGTTTAAAGTTGGTGATAGTGCTAAATTAGCGTATGTAGATCAAAAACATTCAAATATAGATCCAGAGAAAACCATTTGGCAAAATTTTAGTGATGAACAAGAACTGATTTTAATGGGTGGAAAAGAAGTGAATTCTCGTGCCTATTTAAGTCGTTTTAACTTTTCTGGAGGTGAGCAAAATAAGAAGGTTAAATTGCTTTCTGGAGGAGAACGTAACCGCTTGCATTTAGCAATGACACTTAAAGAAGAAGGTAATGTGTTGCTTTTAGATGAGCCCACTAATGATCTTGATGTTAACACATTACGAGCATTAGAAGAAGGTTTAGAAAACTTTGCTGGTTGTGCGGTGGTAATATCGCATGATAGATGGTTTTTAGATAGAATATGTACACACATTTTAGCATTTGAAGGCGATTCTCAAGTCTATTTCTTTGAAGGTTCTTTTTCTGATTATGAAGAGAATAAGAAGAAACGTTTAGGTGGCGATTTAATGCCAAAAAGAATTAAGTACAAGAAATTAGTTCGATAATATATTTCAAATTAGGATACAAAAAAGCCTGCATTTGCAGGCTTTTTTGTGTTTTATAAATGGAAGTATTAATTACCACCATACATATGGCCATCAGTAAAATCTTTGTATTCTTCTTTTTCTTTAGCCATTTGTTCGCTTATTTCATCAAGACGTTTATTTTCCTTTTTTAGCAGGTAAGATTTTCTAACTCCTAAAATCAATATGATAGCAAAAAAGGCAGTCACTATGGCTAATACTGTAACAATAGTAGCTTGATCAATAAGTAATATTGATAATGGGTAAGTAATAGATAGGTTAGTTAGCATTATTAATGCATTAATTAGGGTTAATAACTAATCAAATATAGTATATTTTTATCATTACACAATTATGAGAAAATTATTAGAAGTAAGTTTTAATTGTTTAAATAGCTTCTAATAAATTAAAGTGTTTAATAAAAATGTAACATTTTAACAGATTGTTATACCAATTAATTAAACAATAGAGTTTGATGAGTATAATTTAAAAAGTAAACATTTATTTACTTTTAGAAATGATATTTTTTAACGAAATTGCTTACCATAAAATATGTTCAACTTTAAATAAATAGTATCCGCATGTCAGACGATTTTGATTTATTAGAAACTTCTTCAAACGAAAAAAACGAAAAAGTAGATGTTAATTGGGGTAAAGCCATAGACACTATGAAATCTAAATTGTCTCAAGAAGACGATCCTGAAGTTCGTCAAAAAATATTAAATGCCACTTTAGATGATGTGGTAGGTATGGCAGAAAAGGATAGAACTTCACTTTTAGATGCCATTAAAGATTTAACCGACTACCAAGATGAAGTAGGGATTATGTTTGAGAAATTCTCGGCATTGAACCCTACAGAGCAAAAAGTAATTGACGATGCTCAAAAAGCTTTAGAACGTGCTAGAATAGAATTAGAAGATGCTGAAAACAAACCAGACACTTGGTGGAATAACCTTTGGGGACGTAAAAGTAAAATCAAAAAAGAGCAAGAAGAATATAAAGCTGCTGAAAAAGTAAGAGCAGGAGCCGATAACAAAGCAAAAGCCATGTTTCAAGAGCGTATTGAAAGCGCAGACATACAAACGCTTTTAAGTGAGTTGTCTTATAAATCTCAAGCGGCTGTTACACGTTTAAAAAATCGTGAAGTTGAGATAAAAGAAGTCGAAGAAAAGTTAAAAGACGCTATTGTTGAAGCTTCTAAAAATCATACAAAAGCTTTAGAAAAGAAGAAAGAAGTAGAAGAGAAGCTTGAAGAGCAGTATGCTTTACTAAAACAAGCACGTCAAGAATTAGAAGATATTGCCGATAAGCAATCTACCGAATATTCTGAGGCTATCGGAAAAATGACCAGTTTAGAGCAAAAAGTAGAAGAGCTTGAAGGGCTTAAAAATGCGTATACAACGCTGGCTGCCAGTAAAGATAGTTTTGTACACAAGCATAATTTAACTATTAAAGTATTAACGTCTTTACGTAGCAATTTGCAAACGCATCGTGCTAAATTAAAGAGTGATACAGAAGAACGTCTTAAATATTACGATGGTTACGTAGTGGCTTTAAAAGCAAGAACCGATCAGGAATTTGCTGCTATTTTAGAGCATTTAGGTGTTAAAACCGATGAGCATATTGGTGAAACCTTAGCGTCTATGCATACAGCTAGTGCTAAAGCGCGTCAAGACATGATGGATAATATTCCTGTTCACGAAAAAGTAATGCAAGGGGTTTATAGTAGTTATGCTGAGGCTTTACAAGAAATTCGTGCTAAAGATGGAGAAATTCAAAAGAATTTTGCTGAGCGTTATGGTATCGATATGAAAGAGATTTTTGAAGATTACTATAAAGCAGATGGAAATGCATCTTCTGACGATGAAGGCGAACCTGAAGGAAAACCAAAACCAGAAGCAAACGACGACGATTTGTTAAGTTAAAATAATTTTATCATTCCCGCGAAGGCGGGAATCTCATTAAATGAAACTTTAAGTTTAAATCTTATTTCTGTTCTGCGTTAAGGATTGAAGCGGCATCCTTTTTTGAGTGTGCGAGAAAAAGATATAGCTGAAAGCCTGACCTGAAAGGTAACGCCCAAATATTATCAATTGAAAAAATGTCCATAAATAGCATTGTAACACCTTTAGATTCTGCAATTCTCGATTCCAAAGAGCATTACGTTTTTTATCATGAAATGATAGATTTCGCTTTTAAAGAACTCATTGTTGCTGTACAAAGAGAACAACTTTGTAATCAGCAAGAAGTGTTATTATTCAAACAATATTGCGATTTACTTTTGTATTCTGTTGAAGCCATGCGTATTAAATATATGTATGACGAAGAGGATAATATGAAAGTAGATTTAACCGAATCTGGGTTTCCTAATTATTTAGAGTTTAGGTACTTGTTTAACGATTTAGAATTACGTGATGAGTATTTAGGTAAACTGACTCCAATTACTACCTTAAAAGAAGAGTTTTTAGAAACCTTAATGCATAAAAAACAACCTATTAAAAAAAGTAAGTTGTTTCAAGCATCTTCAATTGTGTATTATTCTTCAGTAAAAAAAGAATATATTTTTAACAGGTTTGTACAAGGGAAAATTATAAATGCACCTGGAGGTTCTGATGCAGATTTAATGACAAGTTGGAGTTTCTATGATGTATCGCATAACCGTCCTTTTATTTGCTTTATGTATTTTAATTATGATGGAAAGCGCATAAATGATGATAAAGATGAAATTTACGAGGTTTTAAAAACCACGTCTGATAGAGAAATGAACTTAGATACCATGGCTTATACTATTGATAAACGATTACCAAAAGTATCGCCAAAGTTTATAAAACGAATTGATTTAGGGCCTCTTCATAACGTATTTGCAAAAGATGAAAATGAGGTCACTCATACGCTTTTACAAGCCATTGGAAAAAAAGAAATCCCGTTAGAGTCCTATGCTATTTCCCTGAGCATAGATGAAGTAAAGTCGGGTAATGAGTTTAAAGAAGGTAGTTTTTTTAATAAGCAAACCCTTCAAAAATGGGACGATGTGTTTAAACAAAAGTATGTTTTTGCACCACATCGTATTATTCAATTATTATACAATAAAACCCCAGAGATGATGAATATGTTGGCGAAAGCGCCTATTGAAATATCTGGATTAAAAATAGATTTAAAGAAGTGAAACAGTCACAGTCGCAGTATTCAGTCACTGTAAATTGTGACTGCGACTGCGACTGAAAACTAATAAAAAAATGGAACACAACTCAACATTCCCAATAAAATTAAGCGAACTTGATATGCTTCGTGATGAAGCGGCCTCTTATTTAAAAAGCATTCAGTGGGAGCAAGGATCACGTGCTAAGAATAAAGATAAGGATGCTAAAGAAGAATCTATTTTATTGTATTTATCGCGTGCTAATAATGGTAGTTCTACTGAAATCACATCGGTTTCAAAAACCATATTAGCTTTAAAAAAGCGATTATTACCAGATTCTGTAGCGATTCCTATTTCTTTAAATCAGACGCTTTATGCAGTACAAGAAGGTCTTACGTTGGGTATTTGGATTAAAGATAGTTATTATGATGCGTCAGGGTTATCGGCTTTAAATGAAAACAAATCAGCATTAGATAATAACGGAAAACGAGAGTTTGAAAGTAAAATGCACACCGCAACAGCCTTTATGTTATTTGCTGCTTCATATAAAATTTTAAACGATTTAAAATCACATGCTTCAGATGATTTGTCTGTAATGAAGCAAAAATTTGCTGGTATTCCAGAGGTTTCATTAATGTCGCCTATAAAAGGATTTTCATGTAGTTTATTTTATTATGACAAATATTTAGGGCATCCAGAAATTGTAAAGTCAGATAAAGATGTGATTGATTTTACAGTCGTGTATTTTGAAGCTTTAATTGATGAAATTCAGTTACGTAAAAGCTCGTTAGAATATACCACTAGTATTGAAGATAGAACCTATAAACTTGAAAATTCTGAGTTTGCTGTTTCAGGTTGGAATAATGTGTTTCAAGGGACTGCACAAAGCATCGAATTCAATAAAATTAAGTTTGAACAAATAGTAGGTAACCGTGATGCAAAGCATTTTGCACGTCGTTTAACCGAACGCATGTTGAGTTACGATTTTACAGCCAAAAAGAATCCGTTTCAAGAACTAGGTGGTTTTATGCCTGTATTTATGGGCTACGGTATTCCTGGAACAGGAAAAAGTATGCTTATTGCTGCAATTGCTACGCGTTTAAAAGAACATTGTGATACCTTGGATATACCGTTTTTGTTTCACCCTATGCCAGATACTTTAATTAGTACGTTTCAAGGTGGTTCTGCCGAAAAAATGGTAGAATGGATGAAACCATTACAAGATCCCACAAAATTAATTTTCGCACCTATTGATGATGCCGAAAATAATTTACAAGAGCGTACGGCGCAAGGAGTTTCGGCGGGTGTAAAAGAAGTTATTGGTGTCTTTTTAAGATATACCGAAGGTGCTTATGCAGTAAATTACGGTAATAGTTCTATTGGATTATTTACAAATTTACCAGAAATGCTAGATAAAGCAGTGATTTCACGTGTACAAGGACGTTTTAAAATTGATGGCGCACGAACAGAGCATGATTTTTTAGATCAGGATCATTTATGGTGGCGTAAACTAGATGAAACCATGCCCGATTTTGTAAATATGCAAGGACCAGAAAACTATGCCTATTTACAAGATCAAGGTTTAGCTAAAAATATGGGAGAAATCTTAAATGTAAGCGATAAACCAACAGAAGCACGTGTTCATGATATTTATGATCGCGTAGAAAAACAATTCAAATCAAATCAGCATTTGTTTTATGCGAATTTGTATAAAGAGATGCAAAAAGCATTTCCTTTCTTTTCATCACGTGATGTTAGAAATATTCAAAGTACGGTGTCATTACGTTTAACCGATTTTGATTTGGAAGAAGATTGGTTTGAAAATCCAGAAATCTATTTTAAACAAGAATATGATAAAAAGTTTAATATGCTTCAAGAATTGATGCGTGGGAATATGAAAGGTTTAGATTTTTCTGAAATTCGTCGTCAAGAAGTGGTGCGTTATTTAGATAATGTGGCGACAATTGCAGATACTGATTTTAAAAGAAAAGTTGATGCTCGCGTCAATCAATTAAACATAGATACAGAAGCTAGAAAAGCATTTGAAAATGAGTGATAATCACATTAAAAACATAGAAAAGAAACTACTTTCAGATAATTACTATATTCTGAATAGAGTAAAATTTGATTATTTAATGAGTAGTGGTGTTTGGGTAAACCAAATGCGAGAGGTTTACGATAGAGGAGATGGTGCAGGAATTTTGCTTTATAATAAAGAAAAACAAACGGTCATTCTAACCAAACAGTTTAGAATGCCAACTTATCAAAATGATAATAAGGATGGTTTTTTAGTAGAAATTGCTGCAGGCATGTTAGATAAAGATAATCCTGAAGCCTGTATTATTAGAGAGACTGAAGAAGAGGTTGGTTATAGATTAAAAGCAGTGAAGAAAGTATATGAAGCCTATTCATCGCCAGGAGTGATGACAGAAAAAATGCATTTTTTTGTTGGCGAGTACACCGATGACATGAAAGTTAATGATGGAGGTGGTTTAGATAGCGAACATGAAGATATTGAAGTATTAGAACTTCCTTTTGAAAAAGCGATTGATATGCTTAATAATGGAGAGATTCAAGATACAAGAACTATTGTATTGTTGCAATATGCGCTGATTCATAAGTTGTTGAATAAATAAATTATTTCACAGAGATGCAGGGAGTTTTCGCTGAGTTTCACAGAGAAAGAATTTAGAAAAAATAGAATTTAGAGAATTAAATGAGATATAAAGAAAATTATAGTAGATGTAAGGCCTTAGTGAAGCTTTGTATTTCTGTGATAATCTTAGTGTTACAATAGAAATGGACAAATTAAAACAAACCAATTTATACAGAAGTGAGCTTATTCCCATAAGCGGAAAACTTGTTGAGCGTTATAATAAATGCTTGGTAAAACTTGGTTTTTCAGAATCGAAACTAAAAACCTTTCATATTGATGGGATTGGTTGGAGTCCTGAAATAGCGGAAGAGAAAGAGGTGCTTCATTATTTAAATAACGGTGAAGCAAATCCTTGTGGTATTATTATTTCGCCTTTACAAAAAGGAAAGCCTGTTTACAATCCCTTTCACACGTTTGATAGAGATATCATGAAATTTGTTTTTAAAGTTCATGAAGAAAAAATTAAAAATATTACGCGCGATTGTGCTATTTGTCTAGATTTCGATCAAGATATTGATGCTTTTTATGAGCCATTAGATGTTTTAAAATATAATAAGGTTACTATTCATTTTCATTTAATTAATGATTTAGTCAACATTAAAAAGAAACAATTAGAACTTGTTAAAACCTTTAATAGAGACAATAATTTTATGGATGAAACCATACACGAGCAGTTATTAAATTCCGCGAAAGCGTATGGAGATTTACGTCATAGAGATTTAGATTTACACGAACTTGAATATACTACAGATTCTTTTTATACGAGAGCCTTTGGAGGTGTTTATATTTTGCGAGATTTTATAACACCTATCGTTGTTTTTGAAGATGAAACATGGTATAAAGAAGCTATAAAAGACACTAATTATGAGGTGCTGATTTATTATATTGAGCAACCAGAACTCATGGATAAATTACGCGACCATGTTATAATTGAGTACGATTTAGAAAATGTTGTTAAAACTAAACGATACGAGCGCATCAAGAAGTTTGAAATGTCTCAATATTTAAAAAAGACACAACATCCTATAAAAGACATTCTAAACGATCCTATTTTATATAAGAGTTATTTAAATAAATTAGATATAAAATCACGTAAAAAAGTTATGAGTGTTGAGCGTTACCTTGAAAAGATAGAAACAAGCAATGAATTTAAAATAGCCGATATTGTCGATTTAAAACTTTTTGAAGCTTTACATCAACCACATTCGTCGTTAGATGCGAAGCATCAAGATTTAATTTGGAAATTACTAGTTAATGTATCTGCTAAAGATGTGTTATACTGGTATTGGTACGATAAAGAAGCGTTTTATTCTAGTTTTAAAACTTGGGACGATTCATTAAAAGACTGGGCAATTGAAACAATTAGTAACAATATTTAATAATTATAGACTAATTTTATATAAAGGAATTAATAAATTTCTTCCCTTGTTAAGGGAAGGTGGGTTTAATTTTATTAAAGAATTAAAGACAGAAGGGTTAAATAACCACCTCGTCTTCCGATTTTAAGAAATCGAAAGCCACTCCTCCTTAAAAAGGAGGAGAATAAATAAAATAGACAAGCTTATGGGACTAGAATTAGTAATTTTTATTGCAGCCATATTATTTGGAATCTTTTTATACTGGAGAGAATCTAATGGAAATGGCGTATATCGATTTTTGAATAAGATAGTTAATAGTAAGGAACTACAAATGTCTGCTGATAATCCAAAAGGTTTTGTTTTTAAACGAGCCTTTTTACCACGTTTAATCTTTGTTGTTAGTTTAGTTTTAGTTGCCGCTTTAATTATTGAATTTTTAACACCAATTTCTGTCTTTGCAAGTTATTATGGTATTTCAGCATTTTCTTCATTTGCAGCAGGAACGCTTATAGGAACTTATATTGCTAATTTTGTAATTAAGTCTTCTAAAATTATTGAAGAAAAAAGTGATTCTTTGGAAGATATGGTTAGTGATACTATTGATAAGGGAAAAGACTTTATTAAAGATTTAAAAACAAAAGAAGAAATGATTGAAGAAACAAAAGAAGTACCAAATAAGGAAGAAAAGAGTGCTAGAGAACGGTTGAAAGACAAGGGGTTGATGTAATTGTCATTCCTGCGAAGGCAGGAATCCATTATAAAAAGTAATTTAAATTAATAAGATTCCCGTCTTCACGGGAATGACAAAAGATAAGAAATGATTAAATCATATTGGAATAAAGGAAAAAAACAAAAAACAATCACCATCATCGTTTTGTTGATTTTGTTAATCGTATTATTTGTAATGCGAGACGATTATCAACCTGCTTTATTATTTGTTAGAAAGTTCGTTTTTATCATTTTATTAAGTGGAATTGTGTTGTTCTTTGGTTTGCGAAAGTTTAGAAAATCTGTGGGCACAGGTGGAAGATTAGGTGTTCTTGCATTATTAGTGATTTTCTTCGGGATTCTATATGCTGTAGGTTGGCATTTTAAAATGTATGATTATATGAAAACATATAATGTTTTTAATAATTTGAATAGAGTTGAAATTAACGAATTGCCATTAACACAAAACGAACGTATACAGCCATTACGTAATGTGTTTTCTATGGCGAACGAAAGTGTAGGCGAAACTAAAGATGTATCGTTGCCTCATTTGGTAAGAATTGAAAATGAAAACAAATGGACCATGGCTATTCAGCCAACAGAAAAGTACATGTGGCAAGGAATGACAGATAATACAGAAGAGGTTTTTGCAGTGTCTAGCACCACACCGTTTCCAAGGTTTTCTAGCGAAAATAGAATACCAGTAACTTTTTCTATAGGAGAATCTTTAAAGTTTAGTAGAAATACATACAATGCAGTCGTGCAACGTTTTAATCCTTGGATGTTATTTAATTACGAACCAAGTGATACTTTTTACATGAAGAATGATACAGGACAGTGGGTAGAAGTTGTAAGTTTAATTAAGTGGAAAGGTTTTTTATTCCCATATCCAACCTTTGGAGGTGTAATGGTGATAGAAAGTGGAGAACATGATTTCAACGATTACATAGAACGTATTTTAATTGGTATGGGGACTTATATTAGTCCAGAAGAAATGAAAAACCATCCGTATTTAACACGTCAAAATACGTTATCGGAAAAAGTATCTCAGTTACAAGCAGAATCTTTAAAATTTTTAGGAGGTTTTAGTGATCCGTTGCCTTGGAATATGAAAACAGCGGTTAAAATACCAGAGATGCCAAAAGACCAAAATCAGCAACCATATGTAACCGATTTTGATTTTTTAGACACTAATTCTGGTGCATATAGTGGTTTGTATCATTGGTTTGGTTTAGAACCTGTAGGTAACGAGCGAACCAGTTTAAGTTATAGTGTTTTTGTACCTGCCGATGGTACAAATAAGTTGTATTATTATAATCATGCGGCTAAAAAGGAAGGTTATGCAGGAGTTTCTGCAATGCCATTAAAAGTGCAAGAATCTAGAAAAGAATACGATTGGTCGGCTAATACACCTGTAGAGTTTAGACCATATATTAAAGATATTGCTGGTAAAAAGCGTATGTTTTTTATGGGAACCGTGTCTTCTATAAGTAAAGAAGATTCGCAACAATTTGATGGATCTGCAACGCCTGATTTAGTGTTGGTTGATAGTGAGTATCGAGATGTAGTTTGGATTGATGTAAAACACCCGAGTCAATGGGATAAAACGGTTTACGATCAACTAAATGAAGCATGGCGTTCCAGCGAAAAAATTGGTTATTATTTTGTAGAAGAAACAAAAGAAATTGATTTATCTGATGCAGTAAAAGATTCTATTAGTATAATACCTGTAGTTGATGAAAAAGCTGAAGCTATTAAAAGATTACAAAAACAGATTGATTCTTTGAAGGCGGTAGGGAATTAAAAGTAAATATGTCATTTTTTTACTCAAAAAACATACTTTCTAAGGAAACTTTACAAATTAATGAGCTAAATTTTCATTGTGAAGATATTGGATTATGTAGTATTAGCAAAAACCATAATTTAGAATATAATCATGTTTCTTTTACAAATAAAGTTTCATGGGAAGAGTTGTTATTTGAAACTTTTGATTTGACTTTTCTTAAATTAATAGCTAATAAAATGATTAATGTTGAAGTTGTTAATTATGAAGAGACTTATCTGTTTAATTTTTATAAACATAAAAAAAGAAACTTCGTTATTACAAAAGGAATTGAATTAGAAGATTTTGATCTTTTTTCTAATTCGGTAGTCGATACTATTAATCAACTTGTATTAAGAAAAAATAAAACAACTTATTTACATGAGGTCGTTATTGAGGTTTTTAATGTTTTTTTAGAAGAATATGAGAAGTATTTAAAGCCAGATAAAAATATGTTACTTAAAATTTTAAATCTTTATGTAGAAAATAATGATTGGTTAAAATTTGAAGAAAAACATAATTATTTTGGACCACTTTATAAATATAAAATTCAAATTAAACCAATTTATATACCTAGGTTGAAAATACAATATAAAGATGTTAAGGGATTTCAAAAAGATACTTTAAAAGGCAATGCTCCTTATTCCCAATTTCGAAGAAGAATTAGAGAGGTTTTGGAATTTAATTATACTATTCGAAATACTTTTCATTCTGATCGTAATAAGAGGTTCAGTACTGGGCATAAATTTAATATTCCTACTAATTTTTAAGTTTTTATTGAATATTTAATATATTACTGTAACAACCTTATCTATTTATCTACTTATAGATAAAGGATTATCATGGTAGGTTACATGGGTTTTGGAATGCAAAGTTGGTTGTATAAAAAACGACCCAGAAAACCTTTTACTAAAAGAGGACAAGTACCATCTTTTACTCCGCTTCATAGCAATACTAGAACATTTAGTATAAAACCTCATCTTAAAAAGAATAATATTTATGCTGGTTTAATAACTCTAGTAGCAATTAGTATAAGTATATTGCTTGTGGTAAATTATAGTCAAAAATTCGTTTCATATTCACAAGAACGTTCAGAATTGATTGAATATAACAATTCAAAACAAGAAAACTACACCTTTAATTTTTTATTAAATTCAGGTAAAAAAAGATTTGTATATCCGTTTAATGTCTACTAGCTGTAATGCTTGCTATAACAAGTCTATCGAATATTCTTTC
>TARA_R110002050_G_scaffold200591_1_pt1 | contig 184471 bp, 178 predicted proteins | sample TARA_R110002050 | Tara Oceans TARA_R110002050 (sample SAMEA4396988) | marine metagenome | biome: Polar Biome; feature: [DCM] deep chlorophyll maximum layer (ENVO:01000326); material: water (ENVO:00002006), including particulate matter (ENVO:01000060) such as... | depth 25 m
GCGATGAGGTACGAATCGAATTAAAAGTAGGAGTTCTTTGTACTTCAATTTTGATTCTGTTGGTTTTAACCGATTCTCCTTTCAGACATGTTTTTTGTTTCTTTTTTGCGTCAACCGAATCTACCCCATTTTTTTCGGGGTAGTGAGCTCACGACCGAAGGAAGTAAAAAAGAAAAGAAATACCCAATAAAACCCCAAGTTTCCAAATCCCACAAACAAAACAAACAACTCAACTTATATAATCATTCCAGCAGCAACAGTCTCATTACTCCCTTCATCAATCAAAATCAAACTTCCAGTAACCCTATTTCTTACATAAGAATCATAAAACAATGGAGCGGTGGTTCTCATTTTTACCCGTGCAATTTCATTCATTTGCAACACGTCACCACTTTCATCTCGATGCAATGTATTAATATCCACTTTGTATTGGATTTCCTTAATCATTCCACGAACCTCATTTGAAGTATGCTTTACATAATATTTGGCTCTTGGTTTTGGTGAGTTTTTAGATAACCAACACATCATAAAATCAATGTCTTGACCAGAAACTGGTTGATTATTAGGTCTAACAATCATATTTCCTCTTGAAATATCTATATCATCTTCTAAAGTCAAAGTAACCGACATTGGAGCAAAAGCCTCCTTCAATTCTCCAGAAAACGTATCAATACTTTTAACTTTCGACTTAAACCCCGAAGGTAAGACCAATATTTCATCTCCTTTTTTAAATACGCCTCCAGCAATTCTTCCGGCATACCCACGGTAATCATGATAGGTATCATTATGAGGTCGAATGACAGTTTGCACCGGAAAACGACAATCAATGTGATTATAATCTGAACTAATATGAACGGTTTCTAACGTATTCAACAATGTACCTCCTTGATACCAATCCATTCTATCGGACCTATCCACCACATTGTCACCATACAAAGCACTTATAGGTAAATACCGAATATCTTTTACATTTAATTTGGACGCAAAAGCAGTAAACTCGTCTACCACTTTATTATATGCCTCTTCACTATAATCAACCAAGTCCATTTTATTAATACAAACTACCAAATGAGGAATTTGTAATAAGGAAGCAATAAAAGAATGACGAGCAGTTTGCTCAATCACCCCATTCCGTACATCTACTAAAATTATTGCCAAATGTGCAGAAGAAGCTCCGGTAACCATATTCCGCGTATACTGAATATGTCCTGGCGTGTCTGCAATAATAAATTTACGCTTTGGTGTCGCGAAATAACGGTAGGCTACATCTATTGTAATTCCTTGTTCGCGCTCATCTTTTAGCCCATCAGTTAGGTAAGCCAATTCCATTTTCTCTAAACCTTTACGTTTAGATTGTTCTTCTACCGATTTTAATTGATCCTCAAATATTGATTTTGAATCATATAATAACCGTCCAATCAACGTACTTTTTCCATCATCAACACTTCCCGCTGTGGTAAAGCGTAATAAATCCATATCAAAATATCCTTTATCCATATCTATTTCTTAAAAGTACCCTTCTTTCTTTCTATCTTCCATGGCGGTGTCCGAACGTTTATCATCGGACCTATTACCACGCTCAGTCGTTCTTGCTGCCGCAACTTCGACCACCACTTTTTCTAATGTATCTGCTTCCGATTCTTCACCTCCTGTTATGGTGATATCCCCAAGGGTACGGAATCGAATTTTTTTAGTTACCACCGTTTCGGAATCACGTAAAGTAAGGTGTTCCGACATAGGTAACCACGTATTATCTCTTCGAATTACTTCTCGATCATGGGCTATGTATAAGGACGGAATGGCTATTTTTTCTGATAATATATATTGCCACACATCCATTTCTGTCCAATTACTGATTGGAAACACTCTAAAGTGCTCACCATGTTGTTTCCTACCGTTAAAAATATTCCACAACTCTGGGCGTTGATTCTTTGGATCCCATTGCCCAAATTCATCGCGATGCGAAAAGAAGCGCTCTTTCGCACGTGCTTTTTCTTCATCTCTTCGGGCTCCACCAATGGCACAATCAATATTATTATTTTCTATCGCATCCAATAAAGTGGTAGTTTGCAGTTTATTTCGACTTGCATTCAATCCCCTTTCCTCCTGAACCCTGCCTTCATCAATAGATTCCTGAACGGAACCTACAATTAATCGAGCACCAAGTTCTTGAACCAAATCATCCCGAAACTGAATAGTTTCTGGGAAATTATGGCCAGTGTCAATATGAAATAATGGAAACGGCAATTTAGCAGGATGAAAAGCCTTTCGGGCTAAATGAGTTACCACAATGGAGTCTTTTCCACCACTAAACAAAATAGCGGGTTTCTCAAATTGCGCAAATACCTCGCGTAGCACATAAATGGACTCTGCCTCTAATTCTTGTAAATGTTTGAGCGTATAATTATTCATTTTTTCTATTATGTTAGAGCGCACAAACTAAATTCAATTACTTCATCCGTAACAGAACATTTGTTTTGTTTTGGCAAAAAACCAGTATTGAACCCTCAAAAACTTCCAATAAAAACATATAGGAAACCCAAGAAAATCAATAGGAAATACCAAGGGATTATACAGTGAAATGGTTATTCAGGTGAGACCAGTTCCGGACAAAAAAAAGAGCTAAAATAATCCGTTATCAAGAAAGTCAATATAAACTACGAAGAAACGGTTAATGGGCGGAGTCGAAGTAAAAGTTTATCTACAGAGTCCTCCACCTTTTCCGTATCACTCGAAATCACTACATCGGGATTAACAGGTCGCTCAAAAGGCGAGTCAATCCCCGTGAAATTCTTTATCAAACCTTTTCGAGCTTTGGCGTACAAGCCTTTTACATCCCGTTGTTCGCATACTTGTAAAGGACAATCAACAAATACTTCAATAAAATTATCTTTTCCAACAATTTCCGCAACTTGCTGTCTATCCGCTTCAAAAGGGGAAATAAAAGCGGACAGCACCACTAATCCTGCATCCACCATCAAATTTGCTACCTCACCAATTCTACGAATATTTTCTACGCGCCCAGCATCTGTAAAATCCAAATCCCGATTTAGACCCGTTCTAACGTTATCACCATCTAGTATATAAGTACGAATTCCATTTTTGAGCAATTCAGCTTCCAATAAAGAAGCCAATGTAGATTTTCCTGAACCCGACAATCCCGTAAACCAAACCACAAAAGATTTATGATTATTTAATTCGTTTCTATCGGCTCTACTCACATGATGTACATGTGGAATAACATTTTCATTCTTTCTCATTCCTATTTTTTATTACCTAAATCCTTCCACTATTTATAATTAACCAGATAGTTCAATTCCAACGTATAGCAAAAACTATGATTCACCACCTAAGTTGTCAATCTACCGTCATTTGACTAAAAACCAAGGATTCAATAAATTCTCCTTATTATATTTTACAGAATCATTTGTACCATATTGCAACACTTCGAACCCTGCTTGTTCACAAATTGCCTGTCCTGCGGCAGTATCCCACTCCATAGTTGGCGCGTACCTAGGATAAAACTTAGCTCTACCTTCAGCAACCATGCATAACTTCAATGAACTTCCTTTAGACAGTGTATTTACCTTGGGGTAGACCAATTTTTGTTCATTTATAAAATCTTCCGTTTCTTTAGATAAATGAGACCTACTAGCTACAATTAACAACTCATCAGATGTATTTTTCATAGGGAGAGAATTGGCTTTAGATATAAATTGGTCTACACTTGTAAATTCAATAACGTTATCCATTTTAAACGACCCGATACCTTTGGCTGCAAAATATAGTTCTTTGGAAACCGGAACATATATAACCCCAAGAACAGAAACTCCATTTTCAATTAAAGCTACATTAACCGTAAACTCACCATTTCTTTTTACAAATTCTTTGGTGCCATCCAATGGGTCCACCATCCAAAACTGTTTCCAATTTTTTCGTTCCGAATAAGGGATACTGCTACCCTCTTCACTCAAAATTGGTATCCCTGTTTCGCTTAATGTTTTCTCAATAGCAATATGTGCGTTGGTGTCCGCTAAGGTTAATGGAGACTCATCCGATTTAAAATTCACAGAAAAATCCTGCGCATAAACCTTCAAAATTTCCTTACCGCCATTTAAACTCGCGATAATAGCTTGTGCCAATAATTCTTTCATGCTAAACCTTTATTTAACACGCAAAACTACCATTGTTACAGGATTTAAACCCAACAATTATCACGAAAAAATTCCAAATGGTTCTTGACTCAAATAATCCAAAAAACCCGCTACATTTGCAACCAAACAAAACCTCATGCAAAAAATAATCGTAGCCGGTGGAGCCGGATATATCGGAAGTCACACTATTATCGAACTTATATCTGCCGGATTTGACGTTGTTTCTTTCGACAATTACTGTAATTCTTCGGTAGATACTTATGACCGAATTGAGGCCATCTCTGGAAAAAAAATCGAATTTGAGGAGGTTGATTTAACCGATCGAGTAGCAACATCTAAAGCTTTCGAAAAACACAAAAATGCAGTAGGCGTTATCCATTTTGCGGCATTAAAATCTGTACCTGATTCGGTAGCAAGACCTTTAGAATATTACCGAAATAATAACGACAGTCTGCTCAATACCATGGAGAATGCGCAAAAACACGAAATTAAGGCAACTATTTTCTCTTCCTCATGTTCGGTTTACGGAAATTTAAGAAAAGAACAATTGCCAGTAGTAGAAACCACTTCATGGAACGAGGCAGAATGCCCGTATGCCAATACCAAACAAATGGGAGAGGATTTCTTACGAAACTTCGCCAAAATTTGCCCTCAAAATTTTATAGCGCTGCGTTATTTTAATCCCGTAGGGGCACATACTACTGGATTAAATGGCGAGATGCCTTCAAAAGTGGTTAATAATTTGGCTCCACTTATTACTCAGGCTGCGGCTGGTTTACGTAACCAACTCACCGTTTTTGGAGACAATTACAATACGCGCGATGGTTCATGCATTCGTGATTACATTCACGTTTCAGATATTGCACAGGCCCATGTAAAAGCGATTGAATTAGGGATATCAGGCAAAATGGAAGCTAATTTTGATGTGGTTAATTTAGGTTCAGGAAATGGTGTAACCGTTTTTGAAGCTATTCATGCCTTTGAGAAAAATACTGGCGTCAAAGTGCCCTACTCTGTTGGTGCAAGACGTGAAGGAGATGTAGAAGCTATTTTTAGCGATTGCACCAAAGCTGAAAAAGTGCTAGGATGGACTTGTCAATACGATATCAATGACATGATGACTTCCGCTTGGAAATGGCAACAACATCTCATCCAAAACAACATGACTATTTAACAAAAATCCTTCAACACAAAAAGATTCATACCTCATAGAACCATGGCAACCCAAGGGTTCTATGAGGATTGGAAATAATTTCATAATTCAAATCCATTTCCAACACGTATCTCCCATCTTCGGCCTTCCGACTCTCACTTCACCCATCCTCAATCTTCAATCCTCAATCTTCCGTCTCCCGTCTCCCGTCTTCAATCTCCCAAAAATAATCGACCCCCAACCGCCATATTACCCGAATTCTAACTAATTTTGCCGCCACATAAAAATCATGAAATATGGCTAAAGTTCATAATTACAGTGCAGGCCCTTGTATTCTTCCGCAAGAGGTTTTAAATCAAGCTGCTAAGGCAGTAACTAACTTTGATAATTTAAATCTTTCAATTCTCGAAATTTCGCATCGAAGTCCTTCCTATGTAAAGGTTATGGATAATGCAATTGCGATGGTAAAAGAAATGTTGAATGTTCCGGTAGGATATTCGGTAATGTTTTTACAAGGAGGTGCTAGTACAGGGTTTTTAATGACTATTTATAATCTTTTATCAGAAAATGGCAAAGCTGCTTATGCCGATACGGGTACATGGGCTTCCAAAGCAATCAAAGAAGCGCAGCGTTTTGGTACCATTGATATTGTAGCTTCATCGAAGGATAAAAACTATAATTACATCCCTAAAGGATTTCACATTCCTACCGATGCAGATTATTTTCATTACACTTCCAACAACACTATTTTCGGTACGCAGTACAAAGAATTCCCGAAATTCGAAGGTATTACTGTTTGCGATATGAGTAGTGATATTTTCAGTCGCCAATTTAATATTGCTGATTTTGATGTTGTTTATGCTGGAGCTCAAAAGAATTTAGGCCCTGCTGGTGCAACAGTTTATATTGTTAAAGATGCAGTTTTTGGTCATTCAGGACGTAATATCCCGGCTATGATGGACTTTAAAATACACGCTTCTAAAGACTCTATGTTTAATACTCCTCCTGTATATTCTGTATATGTGGCGATGTTAAACTTACAGCACATGCTTAAAAATGGGGGACTTCCTTATTATGAAAAATTAGCGCAAGACCGTGCTGATTTATTATATGGGGAAATTGATGCAAATCCATTATTTAAAGGAGCAGCTGCTATCGAAGACCGTTCAAATATGAATGCAACTTTCGTTTTAACGGATGAATCGTTAAAAGAACGATTTGATACACTTTGGAACGAGGCGAATATTTCTGGAATCAAAGGACATCGCTCAGTAGGCGGATATCGTGCTTCCATGTACAATGCGCTTCCTCTTGAAAGTGTAGAAGTATTAGTGAACGTAATGAAAAAATTAAACGCTTAATCCCAATAAATATGAAAATTTTAGCAAATGATGGAATTTCTCCCATAGGAGAAAAAATGTTAATCGAAGCGGGGTATCAAGTGGAAACGACTTTTGTTCCCCAAGATCAACTGACGGATTACATAAATAAAAACGACATTTCTGTTCTTTTAGTAAGAAGTGCAACAAAGGTTCGCCAACCGATGATTGATGCTTGTAAAGGACTTAAAGCCGTGGGTCGCGGAGGTGTAGGTTTAGACAACATTGATGTAGATTACGCAAAAGATAATGGAATTGATGTTTTCAACACTCCTGGAGCATCTTCTCAAGCAGTGGCGGAATTAGTGATGGGACACATGCTAAGTTTGGCAAGAGGTTTACATGATTCTAACCGTCAAATGCCGATTTACGGAAATACCGAATTTAAATCATTAAAGAAAAAATACGGCAAAGGAATTGAACTTCGTGGTAAAACCATGGGTGTAATCGGCCTAGGTCGTATTGGCCAACAAACCGCCAAATATGCCTTAGGATTAGGCATGAAAGTAATCGGTACCGATGCGTTTACTACTGAAGCAACGATTGATTTAGGTATTAATGGTGTCAAAGCTTCGGCCACTATAAAAAGTATTGATTTCGATACGCTTTTAGCTGAATCCGACTTTATCTCATTACACGTGCCAGCGCAAGCAGATGGGAAACCTGTAATTGGAACCGAAGAAATTCAAAAAATGAAGGATGGGGTTATTTTAATTAATCTATCTCGCGGTGGAATTATAAATGAAGCCGATTTATTAGAAGGACTCAACAACGGTAAAATTCGTGGCGCTGCCATTGATGTGTATGATAATGAGCCTACTCCAAACGGTGACATCTTAAAGCATCCAAACATGAGTTTAACTCCGCATACGGGAGCAGCAACATTAGAAGCGCAAGACAGAATTGGGGAAGAATTGGCCAACTACATCACAACCAATTTTCCATTAAACTAAATAATGGGCCATTTAAAAAAGATAAGAAATGAGAAGGGCGAAAGCCTTTCTCCTGCCTTACCGGAAAATATAAAAAACTACCTTATAGATATTGATGGCACCATTACAGATGATGTCCCAAATGAGGAACCGGAAAGAATGGCAACCTGTCAACCTTATCCAGACGCTTTAGAAATTCTTAATAAATGGTATGCTGAAGGTCATATCATCACCTTCTTCACCTCTCGCACGGAAGAACACCGAGCCGTTACTGAGAAATGGCTGGATAAGCATGGGTTCAATTATCACGCTATATTGTTTGGTAAACCACGTGGAGGTAATTACCATTGGATCGATAACCATATTGTGCGAGCCACTAAGTTTAATGGCAAATTTACAGACTTGGTAACTAAAACTAAATCGGTAGAGGTTTTTGAGCGATAGGAAAGTTTTTTGAGGCCTTCCTTCTGTATTTTGACTTATATCCACGGAGGTGGCTAGAATTAAATTTAACACAAATCAAAACTAGATGGAGAATCCACTCCATTTCTTTTCATTTGCCTACGTTACTTTAAAATCCAAATTTGTAATTCCATCGGATTTGAAGGTATTTTTGCCTAAGTCAAAATTGAGGGCAAGCGTTTAATAATATTTAGCATAGTGCAATTAATGACCAACTCAGATTTTCAATTAAAAATTGTACAAGCTGCAAAAATTATTGCAAATCGAAAAGCGGAGTCGCGCATTTTCAAACTATCCGTAAAAAAAAGATTTGATGGTTTCACGCTCATTGATTTGTATTCCCAGTCTTTTCCGCATGTACCTTATTCCTTTTGGGAAACTAAAATATTAAATGGCAATTTACTGTTGGATGGTAAAAAATCCTCTCCACTTCAAAAAGTAAAAGCAGGTCAGATAACCCAACATAGTGTTCCTCCAAAAGAAGAGCCATCGGTTAATTTCAACATAGACTTAATTCATGCAACAGACACATATTGGGTTATTAACAAGCCCTCCCCACTACCTGTACATGCAGGTGGTAGATATCAATTAAACACACTTACTAATCTACTTCGAACCGCCTTCCCTAACCAAGGTATTCATTTAATAAACAGATTAGACGCCAATACTACGGGAATTGTTTTGGTGGCATTAAATAAAGAAAAGGCGCAATTATTAGGAAAACAATTTGAAAACAGAGAAGTAACCAAAACATATTTGGCTTTAGTGGAAGGAGAAGCAAAGCATTCCCATTTTCTAAATGAAAAGTCGGTTGGTAAATTAAAAACTGCGGCAGGTGGTAGAGCATTAGCCGAAGGTAAAGCCTCTCAAACAGAATTTGAAATCCTAAAAAAACTACCTAAAAATACATTACTTAAAGTAACACCTCATAGTGGTCGTACCAACCAAATCAGACTTCATTTGGCCGATTTAGGACTTCCCATTGTAGGCGATTTAGGTTATGCACAACCTGCGTATTTTGAGACAAACCCGCTCACTTATCCCACCGATACTTTATTTCTGCATGCGTGGAAATTAACCATTATCGACCAAGAGAAAAAGGTGGAGTTTGTAGCGAAACCGAACGAAAAGTGGGATTATCTTCTATTATAAGCCTATTAAGAACATCCTAGAATTGTGATTGTCAAAATATAATTTGACTACAAGTGCTAAAAAACTATAACCTACTTAGGTGGTTTGTTCCCAACCCACCAATAAAATAATTAACGAGAAGTCCTATACGATATATTTCAAATCACATTCTAGTGAAATTCTGTCCCTCGAGTATCCGATTTTTTTTAAATCTTCTGGGTTATCATTTTTTTATCACCGCCATAGTTAAGCGTACGGTGCACAATAATTTCTGGTCATCATTAAAAATTTCAATATCCCAAATTTGCGAACGCGTACCCAAATGTACAGGTTTAGCTGTCCCAGTGGCATACCCTTTTATACCCGGACGTACATGGTTTGCGTTTACAATTTGCCCTACCACATAGTATTCATCGGGATTAACTACCATGGCAGAAGCCATACTTCCTAAAGATTCGGCCAAAACTACGGAGGCTCCACCGTGTAAAATTCCCATCGGTTGAAATGTACGCTCGTCAATGGGCATTCTGCCAGTGATGGAATCCTCACCCACTTTCAAAACTTCAATCCCTAAGGAATCATGAATTGTACCTTTAGAGCGTTGCTCCCAATCACTAATATTATATTCTTTAAACCAAATCATAAACTTTGAAATTGTAATGAATGTTACATTCTAAAATTAAAAGGCAAACTACCTTTGCAAGACAAATTTAGAACATAAGTATTATGGCAACAATAAAATTAACAACAGAGGGATTTAAAGAAAAGTTCTTTGATTTTACTCAAAAACAAGAATGGGAATATACTGGTAAAGTACCCGCAATCATTGATTTTTACGCTGACTGGTGTGGTCCATGTAAAATGGTAGCTCCAATTTTGGAGGAATTATCGGATGAATATGCCGGAAAACTAGATATTTATAAATGTGATACCGAAGCAGAACAAGAATTATCTGCCGTTTTTGGTATCCGTTCTATTCCAAGTATGCTATTCGTTCCTGTAAGTGGACAACCGATGATGCAAGCAGGCGCTTTACCAAAAGAAGCATTAATTGACATCATCAATAAAGAACTTGTAGTCGTTGCTGAGTAAGAAACGAGCTAATAATTAAGATATTACGAAACATGAGTTTGTCTTATGACAAATTCATGTTTTTTTTCTTAAAAAAAATTCAAAAAAGTTATTGTAGTTCTTAAAAAGCATCCTATCTTTGCCGCATACTTACACGCCCAAAACATATTTCTACAACTACCGTAGATGAACACATTTAAGAGTAGGGTTAAGTAGATGGTTGAAGAAGACCTTGTCGCGAGACAGGGTCTTATTCCTTTATAGACGTTTTTTTTCTTGAATTTGTTTATTTAAGACCAGCCATCCTCCTTACCAATTTCTTAATCAATATAACTTTTGGTTATTTCAATATTTAGTTTTTAAAAGATAAATCCACCTCAACAAGAATTACATGTTGTATCATTGTTAAACACAAACCCAAAAAATATTTCTGAAAAGAAACAATTCATTTAAGATTAAGGTTAAGTAGATTGTTGAATGAGACCTTGTCGCGAGACAGGGTCTTACTCCTTAAGGACTTTTGCATTTCCAAATATTCCGGAATATTTCCTATCCTTTTATCATCCAAAAACCAAGTACAGTTACTCCAGTTGACACCTAATCTAAATAAATAATCAAAATATGCTTTAAGACTCGTTCCAAACAGGCTTTAGGAATTAAATAGAACCTAGAACTACCATTCAATGGACTCGTTCTATTCAATTTTGGTTTTCGCAAAATATTTGTAGCTGTTTGAATAGTTTTTCGGTGGGTAATCCTACTACATTAAAATAAGAACCATGGATCTCTGTAATACCAATCATTCCGATCCATTCTTGAATCCCATACGCTCCAGCCTTATCAAAGGGCTTATAAGTATTTACGTAAAAATTAATTTCTTCATCGGTAAGCACCTTAAATACTACCTCGGTAAGCACACTAAATGATTTTTGTTTTCTTTTGGATTTAATACACATCCCTGTAATGACCTCATGCGTATTTCCAGAAAGCTTTCTTAAAATTTCTTTGGCTTCTGCCTTATCCTTTGGTTTCCCTAATACTTCTTCCCCTAAAACAACTACGGTATCGGCTGTTAAATACAATTCGTTATGCTCAAAATTCGTAAACCAATCTGCCTTTTGAAGGGCTAAAAATTCGGCTACATCTGTAGATTTTAACGATGCCGGATAATGCTCATCGCCCTTAGAAGGTTCAACGGTAAAGTTCACCCCCAATTCGCGTAATAAGGTTTGACGCCTTGGCGAATTAGAAGCCAATACTACACGGTAATTTTGAAGGTGACTATACATTAAAAAACAATTCGTTATTTATAATGTAACCCAAGGCAATTAAATAAACCATTCCAATTAGCGACATTATTTTATTCCAAGTACTCAAGCTAAAAATGATTGATTTATTTAGCCATATTAAAGCAACGTTCAAAATAATTAGAACGGTTAACAGCAGGATAAAACTCGCAGAAATAGGGTCCGTAATAAAATTAGATTTCACGAAAAACAACGCATATATAATCCCTAAATAAAGAAATGTAACCAACACGTTTGCCGTTTTTACACCCCATTGTATAGGTAAAGTTCTAGCCCCTACCCTACGGTCACCTTCCATGTCCTCAATATCTTTCAAAATTTCACGAACCCAGGTAAATACAAAAACAAATGCTGCATAACCTACAAACCAAAAGGCTACGAAATTAAAATTGAAATCCTTGAATTCGGTTATTTTACTTAAATATTCATTTTGAATAAGGGTGACTTCATAAATTCCAACCGTAAGCGGAACTAAAGCCATCACAAAGGCCACAATTAGATTACCGATTAGCAATTCTCTTTTAAAGTAATAGGAATAAAACCACAAAGAAATAGCTGCAGCGAATTGGATTACACCCAGATTATAATTCCCCAGTTGATACGCTACACCAAAACTTAACAATACACCTAAACCAGTGGTTATCTGATACCACAAATAAGCAGATTCACGACTAATAATAATATCCACGGGATTGGGAGTGTTATTATATTTATCCATTTTAACATCACGAATATCATTGATAATATACCCTCCGGCAGCAATTAAAAGGACACTCAATACTAATAACCCAAATTCAAGTTCAGATAACTGTGAGGTGATCTCTATTTTAGCAATTCCGCTCACAAAATTAAGCATAGGCTTGAGAAGTCCGAAACGGAGCAAATACATCATCGCCCCAATCATGACCAAATTTAACGGTCTAAACAAATGAGTGATTCGCGGTTTTTTATTTTCTACTACCATGATAAATCTTTAGAATTACTCATCCATTTTCCTTGAGAACGCAATACCTTTTCAATAATATCACGTACGCATCCCTTCCCTCCGTTCTGATCGGAAATATAAGCAGAAATATCACGAATTTCTCGGGCAGCATTGTTGGGACACGCTGCTATTCCTACTTGTTGCATTACCTCATAATCCGGCAAATCATCGCCCATATACATGATTTCTTCATCCGTCAAATCATACATCACCTTCACATCATCATAGGTATCGATTTTATTGGAAATCCTTAAATAAACATCTTCCACACCCATCCTTTTCATGGCCAATTTCACGTTTTCTGAATTACCACCAGTAATTATACAAACCCTAAACCCCTTTCGTACCGCCAGTTGGATGGCAAAACCATCTTTAGAGCTTAAACTTCTAATTTGGTCTCCATTGGGTAAAAGAGTCACAATTCCATCAGTTAACACTCCATCCACATCAAAAATGAGGGTGGTAATTTTCGGTAATAATTTCAAATAGTGATTACTCATTTTCCCAATTAATTATTGATTCTGTAATTTCTTTATAAATTCTTTGAAGCTGAGGCTTTGAAGCTAAACGCTCTAAATGACTTTCTATTACTGCGCTATCTCCTCTAGCCGCTGGACCGGTTTGAACCGATGCTGGTTTGGAAGCTAATGCCTTTCGGATAGTTTCATTAATTAACGGATTTAGCAAACTTATATCCTGACCCGAATGAGCTAACAAACTATCCGCGATAGTCAACATGTGATTACTGAAATTGCACGCGAAAACAGCTGCTAAATGAATGCTTTTTCGTGTATTCGAATCTATGTTTCTTACATCTGTGGATAATATAGAGGCGAAATCGATTAATTTATTTCGTGTGTTTTTATTACTTGCTTCAATACAAAACGGAATATTGGATAAATCCATTTCCTTCGATTTTGAAAACGTTTGAAGTGGATAAAAAACACCATGGTTTTTATGCTTTGCTAACACTTCAATGGCTACTGTTCCAGATGTATGCACAATTATAGTAGTGCCACTAACAACGGCATCTGAAACGGATTTCAATACATCATCCTTTACCGAAACAACCACCAATTGAACCGAATCTATTTCTAAATCATTCAAATCGGAAATACCCTCGGCTTCTACTTTTTTAGCCAAAATATCGGCATTTTCTTGTAGGCGACTAAATACTTGATGTACCGTAATTCCTTTGGCATAAAACCCTTTGGCAAGATGTGATGCCACATTTCCAGAACCAATGAACGAAACCTTAATCATAGACGCCAAAGAAAGAAGTTTAAAAGTAATTTCACAATTAATTAGCAGCCTTAAATTACCATTTCATACGCTTCATTAAAAGGGATAAAACTCCCATTCCAGTAAAGCCAATAGCGCCCCAAATTAGTGCGCCCGAGGTTTCTCCAAAAATCCATTTTCCCATAGCAAATAATAAAGAATAGGTCATCACCATGGCACTCACCCAGAGTCCAAAAAGCATTTTCATATTAGATTTCGGGACAGCTGCACCCATTTGTTTGTAAACGGGTTGCCACCATCCATCCGGTTGGATTTGAGTAACAAATTGAGCCAATTTATCAGAAGCCACTGGTTTAGTAAACTTGGTAACAACCACCCAAGCAAAGGTGGTGAATAGTACCGTAAAGTAGAAAGTACCTTTATTATTTACAAAACCTTCTCCTAAGGCCGGATCCAATACTAAATGCCCAAAACCATACGCGAAAAATGGGGCTATCATTCCGGTGATTTCACTCCATGCGTTTATTCGCCACCAATACCAACGCAAGATTAACACTGCCCCTAAACCTGCTCCAGCCTCCATAATAAATTCCCAAACCCCAGAAATACTATTGATTTGGGTGGTAACCATCAAGCCGGTTACCATAAGCACCACTGTGGCTATACGCGATACTTTTATGACATCCACATCCTTTCCCTTAGCCATAAAAGGAAGGTATAAATCGTTGACCATAAAACTAGCTCCCATATTTAATTGGGTAGAAATGGTGGATAAATAGGCGGCCAAAAACGCGACCAACAATAACCCTTTTAATCCGTTCGGTAAAAAATCTTGCATGGCATACACGTAGCCTAATCGCTGGTTATAGGCATACTGAATTGCCTTATTTACAACTATCTCATTGGAAGTTGGAATTGCAATCATCACCTCATCCATGGTGCTTCCAGCTGCTTTCATTTCGTAAATTAAGTCGGCTGTGGCTGTATCTTGAATTGCATATTCTGGAGCATATAGCGTAATGGCCGCAAGCGCCACAATTATCCATGGCCAAGGACGTAAGACATAATGTGCCACTTGAAAAAACAAAGTGGCTTTCAAGGAATCTTTCTCGGTACGAACGGCCATCATTCGTTGGGCAATATACCCACCACCTCCCGGCTCTGAACCAGGATACCAACTTGCCCACCATTGCACCCCCACAAAGGCTAAAAACGCACCCATACTTAAGGAAAACACGTGAATATTGGAAGTAGCTCCTTCATCTAATGATGGGAAAAAGTCAAAATAATGCGCAGGCAATTTTTCAGTTAAAGTTGCCATACCGCCCACTTCTGGAGCGTCTAAAACCAAATAGGCCAAAACAACGGTGCCCGTCATGGCGATAATGAATTGCACGGTATCGGTAATGGCAACTCCCAGTAAACCTGATAAAGAAGCGTAGGTTACAGCCACCGCCATAGCTCCAAAAGTGTAATAATATACCTGCGATTCTGGAATATCAAAAAAGGTAATAAGTAACGTATTTAAAGCCAAATTAACCCATGCAATGACCATACTGTTCATGAAAATTCCTAAGTAAACGGATTTAAACCCACGTAGAAACCGAGCTTCTTTCCCACTATATCTGATGTCAATTAATTCAAGTTCCGTCAAAATATTTGCCCTTCTCCAATACCGTGCAAAGAAAAAAGTAGTCAACATGCCACCAGCCAAAAAACTCCACCATAACCAGTTTTTGGAAACCCCTCCTTGGGCTACTAATTCAGATACAGCCAATGGCGTATCGGCAGCAAACGTGGTAGCTACCATGCTAATGCCAGCAATATACCACGGTAGATTACGTCCGCCTAAGAAAAAATTAGCCAAACTTCCTTCTGCCTTTCCCTTTAGGCTAATGCCAATGATTAACGACATGAGTAAAAACCCAACAATTATTGACCAATCTAATAGTGATAATTCCATGAAAATGTATTTAATACAAGTATAAGTTTTTAGTGGCTCGATGGAAAAATACTCTAAATTTTATTTGAGTTACTAATTGTTAATTCATGAAAGTCAATAAATCTAAATAGGGTTGTACCTTTGCCCCGCAAATCGGCTTATCGCGGTACATCTTATGTAACGAGGAAAGTCCGGACATCATAGGGTAGTCTGCTTCCTAACAGGAAGGCATTTCGTTTAGACGGAATGACAGCGAGTGCAGCAGAGAGTATATTTCCTTGAATTTATTCAAGGTAAAGGTGAAACGGTGAGGTAAGAGCTCACCAGTGCGTTTGGTAACAAATGTAGCTAGGTAAACCTCAGGCGATGAAAGATCAAATAAACTTCGGTTTGAGGGCGACCCGCCCGAACGGAGAGGGTAGATTGCTTGATCCTGTGAGTGATTACAGGGCTAGATAAATGATAAGCTATTACAGAATCCGGCTTATAGATTTGCACACATAAAGGGACTGCTGAGAGGTGGTCCCTTTTCCATTGCCCTCGGTAGTTTCAGGGAATGAAGGCCTAGGGTACCGAAGTGGAAACAAATTTGTTCTGTATCAACCCAAATTTCCACTTCTGAAAAATATTCAATAAACAATTTTCAATACGCAATACCTATGGGTATACGTAAATTCCTGATGAAAATTTGACACCTAAAAAACTCGGCACTTACAATTATCTCAAAAAAATAGCCGTTTTCCTTTCGAAAAACGGCTATCCTATAAATTATTGAAATACCTATTGTGCTACGAAATCATCTCCGGCATAAGAGCCATCTGCTAATTTCTCTTTAATTATTTTAAAGGTATCAATGGTATATTTAACATCTTCCATCGTGTGCATTGCTGTTGGAATAAGACGTAACATTAAAGTTCCTTTTGGTACTACCGGATAAACAACGATAGAACAAAAGATGCCATAATTCTCTCTTAAATCAACAACCAATTTAGTAGCCATTGGAACACCTCCGTTCATGAAAACGGGAGTTACCGGTGAGTTAGTTACTCCCAAATCAAACCCTTCTGCACGTAACCCATCTTGTAAAGCAGTTGCGATTTCCCACAATTTCGCTTTATGTTCTGGTTGCGTTTTCATCATTTCCAAACGTTTCATTGCTCCTGCAACTACTGGATATGGTAATGATTTTGCATAAATTTGAGAACGCATAGTATAGTTCAAGTAACGAACTACATCTTCCTCTGCACCAATAAAGGCACCAATTAATGCGAAAGATTTAGCAAACGTTCCAAAATACACATCAATTCCATCTTGTACTCCTTGTTCGAATCCAGTACCGCGTCCTTCTGGGCCCATTGTACCAATACCATGTGCATCATCCACAAATAAACGGAAATTGTGATTCTCTTTTAAGGCAACTATTTCTTTTAATTTACCTTGATCACCAGCCATACCAAATACACCTTCGGTAATAACTAATATGCCACCACCCGTTTTCGCGGTAATTTTTTCCGCACGAGTCAGCATAGTTTCTAATTGATCAACATTATTATGCGCAAACACAAATCGTTTTCCCATGTGCATACGCATCCCATCCATTATACATGCATGCGACTCAGAATCATAAACAATTACATCATTACGATCCACCAACGCATCAATCGCTGATGACATTCCTTGATATCCGTAATTTAACAATATAGCAGATTCTTTACCCACATAATCAGCTAACTGATCTTCAAGCTCTTCATGCATGGCCGTGTTACCAGACATCATTCTAGAACCCATTGGATTACCTAACCCATATTTAACACCCGCATCGGCATCTACTTTTCTTACTTCGGGATGATTAGCTAGACCTAAATAATTATTTAAACTCCAAACTAAAACTTCCTTTCCTCTAAAAGTCATCTTATTAGAAATTTCACCTTCCAATTTTGGAAAGAAAAAATATCCATGACCAAACTTCGAGTACTGACCCAATGGCCCGTTATTCCCCCTAACTTTATCAAATATATCGACCATATTCAAGTATAAATTTCATTTAAATGGTTACAATTTAACCACGGCAAAACTATAATTTATTGACTAACTACCAACCACCCCTAAAGATGATATATATTAGTTATATGAAACTGTATAGCGACACACGCCATGTAGAAAACTCTGGAATGGTTAAAATATCCTAAATGCTTTCGACCAATCTCCATACAAAACAGACAATGACTTCTGTTTATCAATTAGTTATAAACAAAATTACTTTAATTTTCATGCTTCAATAAAATTGGTAAACCCATAAAAAACAACTAGATTAAGTCGGTAAAAAAATTACATTTGCATCATCATGAAAAAAGTGCTTTTCACATTCGTAATAGTATTGTCCGCGCTAGGGTTTAACGCATGTTCTGAATATAATAAGGTTTTAAAATCAACCGATTTAGAATATAAGTATTCCAAAGCGAACGAATATTATGAGCAAGGAGATTATTACAAAGCTTATCCATTAATTCAAGAATTAACAGCAATTTACCGTGGCCAAAAACGATCTGAGAAGTTATTTTACATGTTTGCGTTCAGCGATTATTACTTAGAGGATTATTTATTAGGGTCACATCGGTTTTCAGAATTTACCAAAACTTTTCCTACAAGCCAATACACCGAGGAATGTGCATTTATGAGTGCATATTGTTTATATAAATTGTCTCCTCCACCCAAATTAGATCAGTCCAACACTTACTCTGCAATTTCTTCTTTGCAATTATTTGTAGATAGATACCCTCGTTCCACGAGGGTTGACACTTGTAATAAGCTGATTGTAGGTTTGGAAAACAAACTAGAGGATAAGATTTATAAAGGAGCAAAACAGTACCAAAAAATGGAGTACTTCACCTCTGCTGTACTGACTTATGAAAATATTTTGAAAGATTTTCCGGATACGAAATACCGAGAAGATATCTTTTTCAGCATATACGACTCCTATTACACGCTAGCATTAAAGAGTGTGACACAAAAAAAGTCGGAAAGAATTGGTAAGGCTTTAAAAGCTTATGTTAATTTTGCAGACCGTTTTCCAAATAGTGAATACATGGGCGAAGCACAGGAAATGTACGCCCACTTGGAAAAACTGCAAGAAAAATTAGAAAAATGACGAAAATGACATATAAAAAATCTGACGCACCAGACACTACAATTACACGTAATTCTAGTGATTTAGGAGATAAAGTAGGCAATCTTTATGAAAGTTTAGCCATTATTTCTAAACGTGCTGATCAAATTGGTAGAGATATCAAGGAAGAACTGAACGCTAAGTTGAGTGAATTTGCTTCAAGTTCAGACAATTTAGAAGAGATTTTCGAAAACAGAGAACAAATTGAAATCTCTAAGTATTACGAAAAACTTCCAAAACCTTTAGCCTTGGCAATGGTGGAATTTGAAAACGACCAAATTTATTTCAGAAACCCCGCTAAGGAAGAAGCGGATACTGAATAATTATCTTTAAATTTACGCCTTGATGAGATTAAAAGGCAAAAAAATACTACTCGGTGTAACCGGGAGCATAGCGGCCTACAAGGCCGCTTTTGTTATACGGAACTTTGTAAAATCAGGTGCAGAAGTACGGGTTATAATGACCCCATCTGCTACTGAATTTATTAGCCCTTTAACGTTATCTACCCTTTCAAAAAACGAAGTTTACAGTACCTATATAGGGAATAAAGAACATGGTACATGGAATAATCATGTAGATTTAGGGTTATGGGCTGACGTCATGCTAATTGCACCAGCAACGGCCAATACATTGGCTAAGATGAATCACGGAATTGCCGACAACTTGCTATTGGCCGTATATTTATCAGCCCGATGCCCGGTAATTATCGCCCCCGCCATGGATTTAGATATGTTTGAGCATCCTGCCACTCAGGAAAACATGAATTCCTTGGTAAAACGAGGTCATCTATTTATTGATGCAGAATTTGGTGAACTAGCCAGTGGACTAATTGGGAAAGGAAGAATGGCGGAGCCCGAAAACATTCAAGAATTTATAGAAAACTTTTTTTCAAAAGACCTTCCTTTATCGGGAAAACATTGGCTGATTACCGCAGGACCTACTCATGAACCTATCGACCCCGTTCGGTTTATTGGAAACCATTCTTCTGGCAAAATGGGAGTGGCTCTAGCACGCGCAGCCGCACAAAAGGGAGCCATGGTTACGCTAATATCTGGACCTGGTACTCCATCAATTACGCATGCTAACATTCATCAAGTATATGTGACAAGTGCACAAGAAATGTTTGACGAAACGATCCCTGCATTTTCAAAAGCAAATGTGGCAATTCTTGCTGCTGCAGTAGCTGATTATACTCCCAATGAGGTAGCTAATCAAAAAATAAAGAAAAAAGCAGGAGATTTTACTATTGAACTAAAACCCACAAAAGACATTTTGAAACACCTGGGAAGCCTCAAAAAGAATGGCCAATTGTTGATTGGTTTTGCCCTAGAAACACAAAATGAAATTGAAAATGCCAAAAAGAAAATTGAAGCCAAAAATCTAGATTTAGTGGTGTTAAATTCGCTACAAGACAAGGGTGCCGGATTTGGTCATGACACCAATAAGGTGACATTGATTAATTCTAAAAATAATATTACGGAATTTGAGTTAAAGGATAAATCTAAAGTGGCCGAAGACATTATCAACGCAATTGAAAAATTATAATGCAAAAAATTCTTTTCATACTATTATTCGCAGTTAGCCTACAGATTTCGGCACAAGAGGTTAGATGTAACCTTACCGTAAACACAGACCAAGTAACGGGTGGTTCGGTTCAATTAGCTGTAATCGAATCATTTGAACGGCAGGTGCGCGAGTTTATTAACGACCGAAGATGGACTAATGATGCCGTGAAAGAAAATGAAAAGATTGAGTTTTCCATGCTAATTAATATCCAAGAGTCTAACGGATCAGGACAGTTTAAAGCACAAACGCAAATTCAAACAGTACGTCCAGTTTATAATTCTGGATACAATACTGCGGTTTTTAGTTATAAGGATGACAAATTTGAGTTTGGATTCTCGCAAATGGATGTATTAAATTTCAATATTCAAAACGCAGGAGATAACAATCTAACTGCAATGTTGGCTTATTATGTATACTTGGTAATTGGATACGATTATGAAACGTTTAGCCCTTTTGGTGGAAAAAAGTATTTGGATATGGCGATGAACATTGCCAATCAAAATCAAAACTCTCCTTATGGAGGTTGGAAACCATTGGATAGTGATAATAACCGGTATTGGATTGTACAAAACATGATTCAACCGCGCTATGAAAACCTGAATAAATGCCTGTATATGTATCATAGAAAAGGGTTAGATAAAATGTCGGAAGATCCTGCAGGTGCTCGCAAAAAAATTACTGAATCGCTAGAATTGTTGGGTAAAGTATATGATGACGTTCCTAACTTGATAAATATTCAAATTTTCTTTAACGCAAAATCCAGTGAGATTATAGGGATTTACAAGGAGGCATCTGGAGATGAAAAAAAGAAAATGATAAGTTTACTGGATAGAATCTACCCTTCGAACACACAAAAATGGTCGAAGATTAACTCCAACTAACAAAAATTATTACACTGCAACTAACTTAGAAATTTTTGTTTTGGTCTGAAAATTACCAAAGAGTATAGTCACATTTTTGCCATCTATTTTTACTACTTCACCAAGCTCTGTACCTGTTGCAAGATGAACTTTTGAACCAACCACTATTGGTTTCACTTCTTTGGGAACTACCACCACTTTACGCGCCACTTTTGGCTTCACAATTTTCTTCACTTCTTTTTTCAATTGGGCTTTCTTGACTGAATCGGACAACTTTGTCTTTTCAATTATTAAAAACTTTCGGACCTCATCCATAAATGGTTTGGTCGCTTTATTCCCCTTCATTTTGGTGAAAAACTGTTCTACTTTTTTACCCCAAGTGATGTACTTATTATTTTGCTCTAATAGTCCTTGCTGCTTTTGAATTTGCAGTGCTACATGATCCTGTAAATCCTCGTAATACATTTTAGATTCTTCGGCTACCTTTTTGGCTTTTATGTTTGACTCATTCAACTTAGTTATGGACGATTTTTCCTTTTGTAATTCAGCAATTAATCGGTCCAACTCTACCCGTTTTACGTCCAATAGTTTTTTTGCATCCTCTATTAAATCAATAGAAATACCATTGGTTTGAGCCACTTCAAAAGTAAAAGAAGAACCAGGTTGTCCCACCGATAATTCAAACATTGGCGCCAGCGATTCTCTATCAAAAAGCATACTTGCATTTACCGCATTACGCAGTTTAGAAGCTTTTAGTTTAATATTGGCATAATGGGTTGTTATCACACCGAAACACCGTTTATTATACAAGTTTTCAAAAAACACTTCCGCCAAAGCCCCTCCTAATTCTGGGTCAGAACCCGTGCCAAATTCATCCAAGAGTAACAGGGTTTTTCTATTTGCTACATCCATGAAATATTTCATGCGTTGTAATCGGTAGCTATAGGTACTTAGTTCATTCTCGATAGATTGGTTATCCCCTATATCGGTTAAAATGGTATGAAACCAACCCATTCTTGATCGGTGATCTACAGGAACCAATAATCCACTTTGAAACATAAGTTGCAACAAACCCACTGTTTTTAAAGTAATGGATTTACCTCCGGCATTTGGGCCTGAAATCACCATCATCCGGCTAAACTTATCCATGGTTATGGATTGCGGATGAGTAACTTTTCCCAATTCCTTATTGGCCATTAACAGCAAAGGATGCTGCGCTTCAATAATATCAATAACGGTTTCAGTAGCTTCTACATGGGGCTTTATCCCATTCATTCGATTGGCTAGGCGCCCCTTGGCTTGAACAAAATCTAACTCGGGTAAGAGAAACTGATAGGTTTCAATTAACTCCACATGTTGACTCAATTCTTTCGTTAGTTCCTTAAAAATTCGAATAATTTCAAGATGCTCCTCCTCCTGTAATTGCTCTAACTCTGAGTGAAGCGGTTGATTGGATTTAGGTTCAATATAGGCAACATGCCCATTATTTGAAGACCCAATAATGCCACCGGGAATACTTCGTTTATGACTTGAGGTAACTGCCAATACTCGTTTACCTTTTACAAAGGATTCACTGGTATCTGCTAAAACTCCAGTAGCTTGCAGTCTCTTCAGAATTCGGTCGAAATTGACATTTATCTTTTTTCGAATGGAAATGATATCCATTCTTATTTCAAAAAGTCTTGGAGAAGCATCATCTTTTACTTGATACTTTCTATCCAACACCTTTTCAATAGGTTGAATTATTTCTTTGGAATAATAAGTGGTCTGAATAAGCCCAAATAAATGAGGATATTCTTCTTCAAAGTTCTTAATATATTTAACCAGTTGATTGGCCGTTCTACTTGCATTTAAAATAGCAACAAAACCTTCCAAGGTAAGTTGGCTCCCTTTTTTCTTTAAGAAAATAATCTCTTTGGTAAGCTCCGTAAATTCTAACCGTGGAAAAACAGCATCTTCCTTTTGAATATTAACATACTCTTGCACCAATGAAAGCGCCAAATCTACCTCTGCTACAGATGGTAATGAGGTCAACCCTACCATCCGAGTTCTAGCGGTAGGTCCAAAACAAAATTTAACCAACATGTTTTTAATGGCGGCAAATTCTAAATCTTCAATCGTCTGTTTATCTGCAAATTTCACAGTGACAAATGTAATCGCAAACGGAACAAAATTTTAAAGAAAACTAGATAAAGTAATTGGGTTAATTTGGATTATTCCTTCACAATTCTTTTTGAAAGCATGGTTGTTTTTGATTTTACTTTAACGAAATAGATTCCGCTAGGTAATTCAGACAAATCCAATTGCAAGGCAGTTTTCTTAGCCGAAAACTTTTGGGTTAAAATCAAACTTCCAGTAATATCATATAGATTGACTTCCGAACTACTATTAAAATTATTTTCAATCTGTAAAGTACAGATTACCGGGTTTGGCCAAAGAGTTAAATCTTTAAAATCTAGTTCTTCAACTCCCACATAAGCCCCATAATGAGAACAAGAATCCACAATACCTGTCGCAAAACTACCAAACGCATTATCCGAATAGCATCTAAGTCTCGAAGGATCCAATCCATCACAAATCAAATCGGATGGATTGCCAGGGAAATTGAAAAGGAAATTATCATCCCCAATTATTTCTGAGAAATGAGAATTCGTTACTTTAGGCTGATTTATAGCGTTATATGAATCAATGGTATAACTCACCGCTAAATTTCGTAATAATTGACCATTAATAGTTTCGGTATAAATTGAATCAACCTCAATTTGCACGGTATCCACAGTAGAACTGTTCGTTTTTCCTAATACAAAAGACCATGAATCACCTACTTGAGCATTAAATGCATACAATAGTTGAAAAGAATCAATAAAGGCATGGTATAGAAAAACACTATCCATAGAGGTATGGAGGTAAACTTCATAATCACCTGTTTGTGAAATACGATTTTCACCATGAAACTTACAGGTTTCCCATAGTTTTAGCGCTTGGCAATTTTGACCCAAAATAATCGTATCGTGGGTACTCTCAATTTTAACAAACCCTGTATCTCCTTGTTCAGTATAATTGTAATGCCAAGTAGCCCCAACAGGCGCAAAGGTTTGTGCAGATGCACGAAAGGCAAGTATTATAATCGCTAGTAGTAAAAAGTTATTTTTCATAGTAGTTCAGTTTATTTTCAAGTTGGTTTAAGTTTTATTTGACTTGCTTTAATATTAAGCCTAGTCATTTTATACAAAAACAATTTTGGACTAAATATTCTACCGTACCTAAACCGTGTTCGACATGATATCCAATTGACTATTAGCGATTGGCAGCAATTAGATTCTTCTTTATTAAGCGACTAAAGATACGCTTTTATATGATTTATTTATCATAAGAATTATGCGCGATATCTGCGTACACCTCTTTAAACGTGACTTCTCATCTTCAATCTACCCAATGCTATTGCGTAAAGGCTAATTCTGATATGGCTTAGAACAGCAAGGTCTAAATATATTTTTCTTAATCGGTTTTACTCCTTATTTTCGAAAATTCCAATCATTCATAAATTATGAAGCATTCTTTCACTCCATTTTTTTTGCTAATCGTTTCGTTATGTTTCTTAACATTGGCGTCTTGTAAACATGAAACCATTACCAATGATCTTAATTGGGACTTGTATGAATTTGCGAAAAAGACAGATGGTTATCGTTGGTTTAATAACTCGAATGCTCCTTTACCACGAAGTAGCGGCAGTGGACATTCGGCTCCGTTGGTTAGAACCCGTTTCAATGAAATTGCGACAACTCAACTGGATAGTAACGGCCGTGTAGTTTCAGGAATTACGTTTCCGGAAGGTTCCGTTATTGTTAAAGAATTATTGAATGCAGATGAATCGCTTGAACGGTACGCCATATTATACAAACAAACCAACAACGAATTTTCGGATGCCAACGGTTGGGTTTGGGGTTACCTATTTCCTGATGGCTCAGTATCTGAGACTGCTCTTAATAAAGGAAATTCATGCGTGGGGTGTCATGCCCAATCGGGTAATATTGACGGGATTTTAATGAATAAATACTACCCCTAAAATTTATAATTTCTAATATTCCAATTGTACGCATCGGCTCTAATTTTCTTACCATTGAGGTAATAAAAATGTTCTCCCCAAGGATAGTCAAACCTAATTAAATATCTTCCTAAGCCCTCTTCCACAATAATACTTTTGGTTACCACCAACTCATTCTCTGTTTCAATTTCTTCAGTAATCCCATCGGAATAATTTTTAGCTAATTCTTCTGGTGTATATTTATTTAGTTCTTCTAAATACGCTTCTCTAGCAATTTTTGCTTCTTCCTGTCTTTTCTTTAGGGCAATGGATGCTAACCTGGATTCCTCTTTTTTCTTCGCAATTTCAACCGCGTTTTCCGATAGATATTTTTGTTGAGTGGATTTCAACTTAGCATTCAATTCCGCATCATCGGGTTTTAATAGTACCGCCTTTTTGTACCATGACAAAGCTTCTTTTAAACTGTTTTTCGCTAAAGCAGCATCTCCCTGATTTACAGCTAAATCAATGTCTTTAGCCATTTTGGCTTCCTTATCTGCCCTCATCTTAGCCAGTTGACTTGCCTTTTCTGCTTTTCGAATACGTTCTTTTTCGGCCAACATTTCCTTTTCAGCGTTTGCATCAGAAATTGCTTTATCCTTTAACACCGCATTCATTTGCGAAATAGCCGTTTCATCGTCTGGTTTCAATACCAAGGCTTTTCGATAACTTTGAACCGATTTTACATACGCTTCATTTTTGTATTCTTCATTTCCAGCCTTCATAAATGCGGAAAATTTAGCCTCTAAATCTGCTTTTCTTTCCTTCTCCGCAGCTATTTTTTCATCCGCTACTTGTGCTTGCCATAAAGACTCCACTTCTGCCAGTTTATCCTTTGGTAATTGTTCATTCGGCTTAAGTTTAGATGCACCAAAGAAAAATCGTTTTGCCTCCGCATACTTTTTATTATCTATCGCAACCTGCCCCATACGAATACGTTCTTGGTAATCTTTCTCAACCGCTAATTTCTCGTTTTCTAATTTTTTAGCTAATTCAATTTTTACATCTACCGCTTTCCGCTTTTTCACCGCGCGATCATCGGTTGGTTTCACTTTTTCGGCTTTCAAATAATACCCTTTCGCATCATCCCATTGCTCATTATTAAAATTTTCATCCCCTTTTTCTAGGAGCTTTTTATACTCGGCATCTATTTTTCTTTGTTTTTCTAAAGCAGTAGCATCAGCCTCCATTTCTTTTTGGTGAGTAATTCGTAACTGATTTTTAGGATACTCCTCATCCGGACGCATACTCGATGCTTTTTTATAAGCTTCCGCTGCGTTCTTCCAATCGTCTTTAGCTAAGGCTCCATCTCCCTCTTTCAACATTTTTGCATATTGCTCCTCTTCCAGTTTAATCTTTTTGACTTTTTGTTGAGCAACTATTTTAGCTTGTTTTTCGGCATCTTGTAATGCAATGAGTTCTGATTGCATGGCTATCACTTTTTCATTCTCCGGAAAAAAAGCCGTAGCAGCAGTTAATGCTCTTAACGCCAATTCCCATTCACTATTTTTAATAGCCTCTTTATATTCTGTCACGGCTTGATTAAATTCCTTTTTCTTCCGAGCTAATTCCAATTGTTCTTCTTCCGCTTCCTTTTTCTTGGCCAATTGCGCCTCCTTTAAACGAGCCGCATCTGCCTCCGCTTTGGCCTTAGTAGCTAGTTTTTGCTCCTCTTCCATTTTATTCTTTTCAGCTAAGGCTTTTTCTTTCGCAAGTCGTTTCTTTTCTCTCTCAATTGCTTCTTGTTCTGCTTTAAGTTTTTCTGCAGCAATTGCAGCAACCCTTGCCTCCTCTTTCTTTTTGGCCTGTTCTTCAGCGTCTTTTGCAAGCCTTTCTTCTTCAGCAGCTTTGGCAGCTTCAGCAGCTAATCGTTTGGCTTCTTTAATTCGTGCTTCTTCTTCCACTTTGGCTTTTAAAGCTATTCTTTCGGCTTCTTCTTTTGCCGCTTTTTCAGCAATCGCTTTTTCTTTCGCCACCCTGGCTTCCTCTGCCAATCGCAATTGCTCCGCCTCTTTTTCGGCCGCTAATTTAGCTTTTGCATCCGCTTCCTCTTTCTTTTCTGTTTCCACCAGAATGGCCAACTCTTCCAATTTTTCTGCGGGCATAGTTTCATCTGGTTTTAAACCTTTCGCCTTTAAAAAAGCCTCCCTTGCAACTTCCCAATTCTTTGCGAGTAAGGCTTGTTTACCCTTGGCCATTTCACTGTCAAATTGTTTTTGTTTTTTTATCAGAGCTTCTGCCTCTGCTTTTTCTCGAAGAGCCGATTCTTCTGACGCTTTTTTACCAGATTTCGCTTCATTTAATAATCCCAAAACATCGGTATTAGATGGCTTCAAGGCACTAGCAGTTTTAAAGGATTCAATCGCCAATATCCAATTCTTTTGGCTCAAGGCATCTTCTCCTAGCTTTTTAAATTTAGTAAAATCCGTTTCAATCCGGGCTAATTCGGCCTTTTTTTCCGCATCAATTTTTATTCGTTCATTCGCTTTCTTAACCTGTTCCTTTGGATAGGTTTCATTTGGTATCAATCCAGATGCTACTTGATATTCTTTAATAGCCAAATCCCATTTATGGGTGCTGAAAAGCTGGTCCGCTTTCGCTAATTGTAACTTATAGTCCTTCTCTAATTTTGCTTTCTTAGCCTGTGCAATCGCAGCAGCCTTAAGTAATTTCACCTGAGCAGCCTTCTCTTTTGGATAGGATTCATTTGGTTTAATGGCTGCAGCTGCTTCAAACTTTTGCTTTGCCACATCCCAATTCTTAGCTGCTAAAGCGGTTTCTGCGGTAGCCAATACGACATCATATTTCTTTTGAAGTACTGCTTCTGCGGCCGCCTTTTCAGAGGCCGCCTTAAGCGATGATATTTTAGCCAGTTGGGATTTACAATAGGCATCGTCACCTTTTAGGGTAAGTGCCGAGGTATACTTTAGCTTTGCTTCCTCCCATTTTTCATTGGTTAGTAGCCCGTCTGCTTGCGTAATCAAGGCCTTATATTTCTGCTCTTTTTCAGCTTCCTTTTTTGCGGCTATTTTTTCATCAATCAAGGCTAATTGACTAATAACATAATCAGATTCAGGTTTTAACCCCAACATTTGATTATAATACTCCTTGGCCTTATCGTATTTTTTTGATTTGAAATAAGAACTTGCTTTCGTCTTAAGGGCTGCATACTCCTTTTCCACTTTGGCTGCAGCCTTCTTTTTAGAAGTTTCATCCTCCAATTCATTCCCAATGCTATTTAATATATCTTCTTCAGACTGAGCCATAGATATCTTTGGCATTACAGCTAAAAAAGCAAATACCAATAATGCAAAGCCAGTAACACTGGATGATTTGAAATAAAATGAAAATCTCACGACCTATTAATTTTTAGCAAAAGGGTGGCACAATTACCCATTCCACTAATATGATTCGAAAACTTTGCTAAAATAGTTAATGAAATTGACTTCATTAAAATTATATTTTGGTAATACTAATTACTTATTAAACTTTTAAATAAGAAAATAAATAAATACAAGCGTCAGCATACTTGATATCCTGAAATTTGAGATTAACTTTACCTCTCGTTAAAATTACGTATAATCAAATAAAAAAAAATAAATTATGTCTTTTACATTACCAGAATTACCTTATTCTTTTAACGGTTTAGAGCCACATATCGATGCTAAAACCATGGAAATTCATCATGACTTACACCATGCTGGATATACCAACAATTTAAACAATGCGATTAAAGGTACTGCTATCGAAAATGATTCTATTGAATCAATTTTAGCTAATATTTCTAGTCAATCTACAGCTGTAAGAAATAACGGGGGTGGTTTTTTCAATCATTCCATGTTTTGGAAAGTAATGTCTCCAAATGGAGGTCAAGAGCCTACTGGCGCTTTGGCTGATGCCATCAATGCTAAATTCGGTTCTTTTGAAGGTTTTAAAGATGAGTTCTCAAGAGCTGCAGCGACTCGTTTTGGTTCAGGATGGGCATGGCTTATTGTGGATGCAAAAGGTGAATTAGCGGTTACTTCTACTGCAAATCAAGATAATCCGTTGATGGATGTTGCAGAGGTTAATGGTACTCCAATTTTATGTGTAGATGTATGGGAACATGCTTACTACTTAAAATATCAAAACAGACGTCCTGAATACCTTACCAACTTTTTTAATGTAATTAATTGGGAAGAAGTTTCTAACCGTTATGCAGCAGCTAAGTAAGGTTTAAAACAATTTGCAAAAGTCTCTAATTAAAACAATTAGAGACTTTTTTTATGTTCAATATTTTTAAGGGGTTCTATGTAGCACCCTATTTAACTGACTACAAACCATCCCGGAATTTATATCAAAAAAAAAGCCGGTAATCAAAAATGATTACCGGCTTTTTAAATTGTTTTCGAATTGTCTTACTCACCAACAACTTCAAAAGTAATGGTTTGTTCCACTTCTTTATGAAATTTGATTTTAGCTTCGTACTCACCAACGTTTTTGATTGGTTCATTAACAATTGAAATGTTTTTTCTGTCAACTTCAACACCTAACGCGTTGATTGCTTCAGCCAATTGAATGGTGTTAACCGATCCAAAAATCTTTCCGCTTTCGCCAACTTTAGCGCCAATTTTAATAGCCATAGCTTCTAATTTAGTAGCAAAGCCTTTTGCTTCTTCTACTAATTTAGCTTCTTTATGAGCTCTTTGACGTAAATTTTCTTCTCTTACTTTTTTAGCCGACTCAGTCGCTAAAATTGCTTTTCCGGTTGGGATCAAGAAGTTTCTTCCAAAACCATCTTTCACAGTAACTAAGTCACTTGAGTATCCTAAACCTTCAACGTTTTCTTTTAATATGATATCCATCTCTGTCTTTCTTATTATTTTAACATATCAGCTACATATGGCATTAAAGCCAAGTGACGTGCTCTTTTCACAGCAGTCGCAACCTTACGTTGATATTTAACAGATGTTCCAGTAATTCTTCTTGGAAGCAATTTACCTTGCTCATTCACGAATTTTAAAAGGAATTTTGGGTCTTTATAATCAATGTATTTAATACCTGATTTTTTGAATCTACAGTATTTATCTTTCTTAACTTCAATAGCTATTGGAGATAAATATCTAATTTCTGACGAATTTGATGCCATTTTTAGTTTCTTTAAAAGTTATTGAATTAAGCTTTTGCTTCTTTCTTTAGATTTCTACGGCTTTCAGCGAAAGCAATGTGATGTTTTTCCATTTTTACAGTCAAAAATCTCAAAACACGTTCGTCACGCTTAAATTCTACCTCATACCTATTAATTAAATCACCTGGAGCTTCAAACTCAAATAAGTGATAAAATCCAGTAGATTTTTTTTGAATTGGATACGCTAATTTACGTAAACCCCAGTTCTCTTGGTGAACCATAGTCGCACCATTTGTTTTCAAGAAACCCTCAAACTTGCTTACTGCTTCCTTTACCTGATCTTCAGATAAAACGGGAGTCAAAATGAAAACAGTTTCATACCTTGTTTGCATTGTTAATCGTTTATGTTGTTAAATCCCAAAATTGGGTCGGCAAAAGTAATTATTTTTTTCGGGAAAACATATCCCTTTTTCACGATAATTGTAAAACTTTGAATCTTATTGCTCAAGTACTTATCTTCATTTAGGTCGCAATTCCATAATTAGCGGTATTATCGGACTTTTAGAGCTAGGGTTTCAAAGGTATTTATAAGCTCGTATTCTAATATATAGTTGCATTGAAATAATCTCGCTTTCTATAACTAATGGTTCTAAAAAAAACGCTTCTTTTACCCAAGGTATGTTTTATACAAAGACAGACTTTAATATTACTTATCAAAGCCCCCTCTTTATTTGATTGTAGTTCATCAGTAATTCCATCACCCATAATTCAAATACAAGCAATTTTTCGTGTCCTATAATATTTCAATAACTTGTTAAAAACCTACACTCATATAACCGTAAACAAACCTTCTCAAATCCTATTTTTGGCATCCATCATAAATCAGGTCCAAAAACAATAAATTAATGAAACTTTGTCTTGCCGAAAAACCTAGTGTTGCCAAAGATTTGGCTAAAGTGCTCGGAGCAACCGCCCGGAAAGAAGGGTACTATGAAGGTAATGGCTACTGTGTTTCTTGGACTTTCGGTCATCTTTGTACCTTAAAAGAACCTGGAGATTATACGGATACTTGGCAAAAATGGAATTTAGATGCACTGCCCATGTTGCCTTCCTCTTTCGGTATTAAATTAAAAGATGATGGTGGTATACGAAAACAATACGCTATCATAAAACGACTTACTGAAGAATGTGATGAAGTCATTAACTGTGGTGATGCGGGGCAAGAAGGAGAATTAATTCAAAGATGGGTATTAGCAAAAACCAAATTTAACAAACCACTAAAAAGGCTTTGGATATCTTCGCTTACGGAGGAGGCTATTAAAGAAGGCTTCAAAAAGCTGGAAGAAGGTACCAAATACGATAATTTATATGCTGCTGGATTGGCCCGAGCTATTGGTGATTGGGTATTAGGTATGAATGCCACAAGAATATTTACACTGAAATTTGGCGAGTTTAAACAAGTCCTTTCGGTAGGACGCGTACAAACTCCCACCTTAGCATTGATTGTAGAACGCCAACATGAAATCAATAATTTCAACTCTGAAACATATTACGAATTAAAAACTACCTATCGAGAAGTATTATTTTCAGCTACTCAAGGTAAAATTCAAGACAAACAAAAAGGAACTGACGTTTTAAATAAGCTCATAGAAAGTGAATTTGAAGTCGTTTCTTACACTCAAAAAGAAGGCAAAGAATTACCACCTTCTTTATTTGACTTGACCTCCATTCAGGTAGAATGCAATAAGAAACACGGTTTTACTGCGGAACAAACACTCAATATTGTACAGAAGCTATACGAACAAAAATTTGTAACTTACCCTAGGGTAGATACCACTTATTTGACAGATGATATTTACCCAAAAGTAGAAGGCACCTTACGAAATTTGACCGCCTATGCCGAAATAACCACCCCATTATTAGGAAAGCCTATTCGTAAATCAAAAAAGGTTTTCAATAATAAAAAAGTAACTGATCACCACGCCATCATTCCTACCGGGGTTAAACCAGCAGGCCTCACAGACGAGTTCATGCGAGTGTATGACATGATTACGAGACGATTTATTGCCGTTTTTCATCCGGATTGTAAAGTGAGTAATACCACAGTTATTGGTCAAGTTACTGATACCGAATTTAAAGCCACCGGAAAACAGATTTTAAATCCAGGATGGCGAATCGTATATGGTAAGGCAGATGTAGATACCAAAGCGAAAAAAGATAACGAAGAACAAGTAATGCCCGTTTTTGAAAAAGGGGAAAAAGGACCCCATGTACCTGAATTACAAGAGAAAAAAACCAAGGCTCCTAGCTATTACACCGAGGGTAGTTTATTGCGAGCAATGGAAACTGCAGGCAAACAGGTGGACGATGATGAACTCCGTGAAATTATGAAAGAGAACGGAATTGGCAGACCTTCTACACGGGCAAATATTATTGAAACACTTTTTAGAAGGAATTATCTTACCCGAAAAAAGAAACGAATTTTAGCCACCTCAACGGGCATACATTTGATTTCCTTAATTGAAGATGACATACTTAAATCGGCCGAATTAACTGGAAAGTGGGAAAAGAAATTGCGTGACATTGAAAAAGGAGAATTTACCGTAAATGAATTCAAAACCGACCTATTTGAAATGGTGAATAATCTAATTCATCAAGTAAAACATCAAACACCCAAACAAAAAAACATCCCATGCCCAAAATGTAACATTGGGCATTTAATCAAAGGGAAATCTGCTTGGGGGTGCTCTGACTGGAAACAAGGCTGTAAGTTTAAAATCCCCTTTCAATTTAAAGGCATTACATTAAGTCAAAAGGATATTGAAAGTCTGGTCCACACCAAAGAAACTCGCTATAGTTACCTCGTAAAAGGTCAAACTGAAAAAGCAAAATTCAAGCTGAATGAAAAACTTTCGCTGACTGTATAGGCCAATTTCACAATAAAAGATGTTCCTTTACACCAAACTAAATCAAATGGTATGCATCGAATCAATATAAAAATGCTAACCACTTTACTATTCCTATTCTCGGCTTCACTATCCGTAGTAGGGCAATTTACATTCAAGGCAAAAAGGGCTAATCTCACCATAAAATTTAGTCAAACAGAGGGTTGGACGCTATCTAACCAAGCAGATAATAAAACGTACCTCCAATTTAAAGAGGAGAATGCCTACATTCAAATAATCAATAACCAACTACGAGTTTACACCATGTCTACCGGTCTCTGGAATACGCATCCGGATGCAAAATTTATGGATGCTATTCATATAAAAAGTGAAAAGAGAGATATTTTAGCAAATTCAAATTTCTTTGATTCATTCAGCTCTTTTTGGATTTCTTCCGCTGGAGGGCATTTGAGAATATTCAAGTATCCCGAAACAATTTATTTGTCTAATGATAAAGGGATTAATTCTCCTGTCCACAATAAATTTGTAGGCAATCACCTTTTTTTAAATCAACAAAAGAATTCCCAAATTTCGAGTACTACCTCCATTTTCATGATTTCACCTTCAGGTAATGTATTTGAATTGGATAAAGGGAAATCCATTTGGCGATTTATTCTAAAAAACAGGACTCTTACCTCTTGGTCATCTGACCCTCCGACCGACAAAATGGCGTTTAACATTTTTAGTCGAGACGATTTTAAACAAGTTATTTCCGTTGGCGAAAAAGATAATCAATATCTTTTTCAAGTAATTAACCACGAGAACAAAATGGGACTTGCCTCGCTTTCAAAAGATTATTTTCAAGTTACAATAGATGTTCCTCCATTGTTTGATTTTATTACACCCTCCATACATATTAATTATCATATTATTTATTCTGACCATAAATTAGGAGTTTTATATTTCCTTCCTCAAGAAAATAAAGAGGAGATACCAGAATTCAAAACCTTTTATACGCCATCAAAGCACCTCCTATTTTGCGACAATAGAAACCACGGTAGCGGAGACCTATTAAGCGATCACAATTCATTTACCATAACAAAAAAGGGAAGCATTTATTCAAGCGAATTGTTTAATTCGTCTATTAATTTTGGTGTTGAAATAATAAATCAGGATTTATTATTATACAATGAATTCTCCGAAACAAAGCCTATTTCTAATAGTGGTTTATACCGAATTAGTCAGAATATTTGGTATATCACACCAGAACAAAATCTACTAAAACATTACCCAGAAGCCATAATTCAGGTACAAAATACGGCCAATGAAAACCCAATTTCATATTCGATTTACAATTCTACAGGAAACCTGGAATACGAAGACATCACTTCATACACTTCTCCTGAATTTAAGCATTTGGCTTCTCGAGTTACTCAGTTACCCATAGATTCCATCACTCCCATTCCCAGTTTTACCGATAGTTCTTTTCTATTTAAAACAGAAGATAAATGGGGCGTTTTAACCATAAAAAACGAAAATATTTCCATTCAATTACCAGCCAATTACCAATCCATCACTCCTTTTGGAAAAGATCAATCCCTATTACTTTTTAATGATGGTAAGTTCGGATGGTACGGGTATCCCAAAAACTTCAAAGTTGGATCCCCTCAATTAATTGCTCCCTACACTACCCATTTTAATTTGTATGACGGAAATAATCTAAAACAAGATGAAACAAGTTCAAACACCCATTATTCAGCAGAAATAATTGGTTCGAAGCACGTTTTCAACATCTCTGAAAAGTTAAATAACCGAATAAAACAAACCGCTTGGGTAACGGATGAAATGGAATTATTTCACGAATTGGACGCCAAGATAATTACTCCCGTACACCGTTTTATTAATGTAGAAAACAAAGAATCAATTAAAATGCAATTGTATTCTTCCAACCTAAAGCTAGTTAAAACTGCACCCTATGACAGTATTATATATTCTGAAAACTGGGTTCTCCTTGTTTCAAAAAAAGCGATTAATCACATCAATCAAAACATCACTTCCTACCCCGTGATAGTAGATGGTTTCTATGGGACTAAAAGGTTGAGCTTTCTAAAAAAATACGAAGTTGTTTATTTTTATAACGACCATTTTTTAGCCTTCAAAAAAAATATATGGCAGGTTTTCAATCCAGATGGCCAACTTTCCAGCAAACAAGTTTTCCCTAATTATATTGCTGCGAAAAGTTATATTGAAAAATTGCAATAAAACGACACTTCCCCAATTACATCATGCTTATCAACCATTTAACTAAATGACAAAAATCAGCATTTCCCTATTTTAATTGTCATCTTTCACCCGATAGAATTAGCTTTTCTTTGAACCTGAAGTTCAATTTACCATAAATGGGATGGATGGAAATCAAAACTTCCATCCGTAAAAAAATAATTATGAAAAAATTAGTCATATTAGCAATCGTAATTCTAGCAGTACAATTAGGGTACTCTCAAAACTTAAAACCTTACATTTTGGGAATTCAAACCACTGAATCGGTAGCTGCTATAAAAGCTAAGGTAAAAACCAATCTAGCTAAAAATGCCATTAAAGTGGTAGGTGAATACCAGCCAGCCAATGATCAAAATAGGTGGATCATCGTTTTCACCTCATCTGAGCTAGAATCTGCAGTAAAATCTATTGGAGGTCTAACTGGTTTTGCTGCCACACTGAGGGTGGCAATTACGCAAGAAAATGGCCAAACCCTAGTTTCCTACACTAATCCAAATTATTGGGGAAATGCATATTTTCAAGATAATTTCTCAAAGGTATCCTCTCAATATAGCGCCTTAAATTCACATTTAGAAAACGCCATGAAACAATCAGGAACCTTTAAGGGCTCCTCATTTGGTTCGGATAAAGGATTATCAGCCAAAGAACTTCAGGGCTACCACTATATGATGGGAATGCCATATTTTGATGACCCCGTTGAATTGGAGGATTTTGATAGCTATTCCAAAGCCATTGCAAAAATAGATGCCTCCGTAAAAGTAGGCACACCTAATTTAAAAATGGTATATAAAGTTTCCATACCAGGAAAAGAACTAACCTTATACGGTTTCGCATTGGCAGGGGAAAATGGAGAGAGTCAATTCATGCCAATTATTGATGGAGACTCACCCAAACACACCGCATTTTTACCTTATGAAGTTTTGGTAAAAGGAGATCAAGTGATGATACTTCATGGAAGGTATAGAATTGCGCTCGCTTTTCCAGATTTAACCATGGGTACATTTAGTAAAATCATGTCCACCCCTGGTGCTATTGAAGATTTATTAAAACAATTGGTAGAATAAATCCCAAAATCTAAAAAATTCTGAATAGCTTCAATCGATATTAATGGATTGAAGCTATTTTTTATTTAACAAACTCATAAAACAAGATTATAATCACCTAAATCTTCTCTTTAAAATCATACTTTTGCCGCTCAAATTTTAGTTTCTAATACGAGTAAAATCGAGGCTCTTTTCTAAAAGCAGGTAAGGTTTTATCTCCTAAAACATTATAGATAATGCAAAAAGCAAAAATTATTTATACCAAAACAGATGAAGCTCCCGCTTTGGCCACCCAATCATTTCTACCTATTGTTAAAGCATTTACCCACAAATCCGGTATCGCTTTTGAAACAAAAGACATTTCTTTAGCAGCTCGTATACTAAGTTTGTTTCCTGAATATTTAACGGAAGAACAACGTGTACCAGACGCATTGGCTGAATTAGGAGATTTAGTACTCCAACCAGAGGCAAACATTATAAAACTACCCAACGTTTCTGCCTCGGTACCTCAATTGGTAAGGGCTGTAACAGAATTGCAAAACAAGGGATATAAAATTCCAGACTATCCTGCTTCTCCAACTACTGATGAGGAAAAAGAACTTCAAATCCGTTACGGAAAAGTTAAAGGTAGCGCGGTAAACCCCGTTCTTCGTGAAGGCAACTCTGACAGGAGAGCACCGAAAGCTGTAAAAGATTATGTTCGTCAACACCCGCACTCCATGGGCATTTGGACCTCAGAATCAAAATCACACGTAGCACACATGGTAGATGGTGATTTTTACGGGAGCGAAAAATCGGTTGAATTAAAAACAGAGGGAAACGTAAGAATTGAATTTACAGATACAGACGGTAAAACCACCGTACTAAAAGAAAGTACCCCCGTTTTAGAAGGTGAAATCATTGATGCATCTGTAATGAGCGATGCCAAACTAAAAGCATTTTTAGCGCAAGAAATTGTGGATGCAAAAAATGAAGGTGTTTTGTTCTCTGTGCATTTAAAAGCAACCATGATGAAGGTTTCTGACCCTGTCATTTTTGGAACAACGGTTGCTGTATTTTACAAAGACCTATTAAACAAATATGCAACTGAACTCAACCAAATCGACTTTAATCCAAATAATGGATTTGCTGATTTATATGCCAAGCTTGAACAACTAGATGAATCTAAGCAGGCCGAAATCAAGGCGGAGATTCAAGCAATTTATGCCAAAAACCCAGAAATTGCCATGGTTAATTCCGACAAAGGTATTACTAATTTACACGTGCCTAGTGATGTAATTATTGACGCATCAATGCCGGCTGCAATTCGAAACGCTGGTCAAATGTGGGGGCCTGATGGAAAAGCAAAAGACACCAAATTTGTGATTCCAGACAGATGTTATGCTACCATTTATCAAGAAACAATTAACTTTTGTAAAGTAAATGGTGCATTTAATCCTGCAACAATGGGTAGTGTATCCAATGTAGGTTTAATGGCTCAAAAAGCGGAAGAATATGGATCTCATGATAAAACTTTCCATATTTCAGCTGCCGGAACTGTAAACGTAATTGACCAAAACGGTGACATCTTAATTCAACACGTTGTGGAAAAGGGTGATATTTGGAGAATGTGTCAGGCGAAAGATGCTCCTATTCAGGATTGGGTGAAGTTAGCCGTAAAAAGAGCTAGAGCAACTGGCGTTCCTGCTATTTTCTGGTTGGATCCGGAAAGAGGCCATGACGCACAAGTAATCAAAAAGGTAGAAAAATATTTGAAAAATTACGATTTATCTGGAATCGTTGTTAGAATAATGTCCCCAAATGAAGCAATTAATTTTTCAATGGAGCGCATTGTTCAAGGCTTAGACACCATCTCGGTTACAGGTAATGTTTTGCGTGATTATTTAACTGATCTATTTCCCATTTTAGAAGTTGGAACAAGCGCCAAAATGTTATCCATCGTTCCTTTAATGAGTGGAGGAGGATTATTTGAAACGGGTGCTGGAGGTTCTGCCCCAAAACACGTACAACAATTTATTGATGAAGGCCATTTACGTTGGGATTCTTTAGGAGAATTCTTGGCTCTTTCTGTTTCATTAGAACACTTTGCAGAAACGCACAACAATCCAAAAGCAGCCATCCTAGGTGAAACACTTGATACAGCCACTGGAATTTTATTAGGAAACGATAAATCTCCTTCTAGAAAAGTAAATGAAATTGACAACCGTGGTTCTCATTTTTACGTTGCCTTATATTGGGCGCAAGAATTAGCCAAACAAGACAAGGACTTAGAGCTGAAAGAACAATTTACTTCCATCGCCAAACAACTCGTTGAAAACGAAAATAAAATTGTTGAGGAGTTATTAAATGCACAGGGAAGCCATGTTGAAATAAATGGTTATTATTTCGGAGATGATAATTTAATCGCTTCTGCAATGAGACCAAGTAACGCTTTAAACGGAATAATAAATTCAATTTAAGCTGTACAAATACCAGTTTTAAAAAGGTCATCTATAGTCAATAGATGGCCTTTTTCTTTGCCCCACTTTTTAACATCACCTCAGTTCCAACCACAAGAACTACACGATAATTGGCTCAATCAAGAACAATGGAATGTCATATTTTCTATATATTTGGTTGAATAAATATTGGACTTTATAAAAAAACAAACACCATGAAAAAAATCAAACTTTTAGCACTTGTTGCAATTACCATTTTACCTTCCTTTAAAACCTTTGCTGGCGATGATGACAATAGCAAAAAAGGAATTCGAGCAGGTTGGCAAATTTCAAATTTTTATACGGATGGCAATCAGGTTGAAGAAAACCTAAGCTCTTTTTACTTAGGCGTATATGGAGAAAAAAAACTACTTCCGCTATTAAGGTTAGGTTCAGGAATTGAATATAACTCGACCGGAACCACCTCCAACACCCTCGATGCGAAATTTGTTAGACATGCCATTTCTGTACCGGTTTACTTGAAGGTGAAATTAGGACCTGTTTTTGCACTTGGTGGAGCGGCTGCAAATTTTGGCATTGCCAATAAATTTTCAATTGCAGGAGAAAATGTTGAAATACCTGATGAATCCAAAACCAAAGTTTTCAACCTACCTGTTTATTTAGGTCTGGGTGTCAAATTTTTAATGATTTCCATTGAGGCTCGGTACCATGTGGGCACTTTAGATTTAGACAAATCTAACAATAGCCAAATGAACAATAGATACTTTCAACTTGGAGCAGCAGTTTCATTCTAAATAGATACAAATAATGGATTAATAAAACGCAAGCTTAGCATAAGCTTGCGTTTTATTTTGCGGGTAAGTTTTCAACAATCCCAAAATAACCTCCCTCTAAACTTCCCTCCTTTTCAAATGATTCTATTTTTGTGATGATTAAAAATACTATGGAAAAGTTTGTTGTTTCGGCACGTAAGTATAGACCAACCACATGGGAAAGTGTTGTTGGCCAAAAAGGTATTACCGATACTTTAAAAACCGCTATAGAAAGCAATCACCTTGCCCAAGCATTTTTATTCACTGGTCCCAGAGGAGTTGGAAAAACTACCACTGCTAGAATTCTTGCAAAGACGATTAATCGAAATGATTTAAACCATGAGATAAGTGAGGATGAGGATTTTGCATTTAATATTTTTGAATTGGATGCTGCCTCTAATAACTCGGTGGATGACATTCGACAATTAATTGATCAGGTTCGTATTCCACCACAGTTAGGCAGTCATAAAGTGTACATCATTGATGAGGTCCATATGCTGTCGGCTGCAGCTTTTAATGCATTTCTAAAAACATTAGAGGAGCCACCGGAACACGCTATTTTCATTCTTGCAACTACTGAAAAGCATAAAATTATTCCCACTATTATTTCTAGATGTCAAGTTTTTGATTTTCAAAGAATAAGTGTGGCTGATATGGTCTCTTATTTACAATTCATAGCCAAAGAAGAAGGGATTGTTGCAGATGAAAATGCGCTTCATACTATTGCACAAAAAGCTGATGGAGGAATGCGTGATGCATTATCCTTGTTTGACCAAATTGTAAGTTTCTCCGGTGATAAGGTCACGTACGAAAACGTAATTGACAGTTTAAACATTCTCGATTTTGAATTTTATTTTAAAGCTACTGATTACATCATAAATCACGATGCTTCTGCTACCCTAATTCTATTTAATAGTGTGTTAGAAAAAGGTTTTGATGGTCATAATTTTATCGTTGGTATTGCCTCACATCTAAGAGATTTGTTGGTTTGTTCAAATGAAAAAACGGCTTCGTTACTAGAAACAAGTGAAAATTTAAAAGCGAGATACATTGATCAAGGAAAAAAATGTACTCCAGCTTTTTTAATGGACGCATTACAATTACTTTCTGATGTTGATTATAGATATAAGTCGAGTAAAAATCAACGATTGCTTGTCGAAATTTGTTTAATGCAATTATCGTCTATATCTATGGGCGCTGAAAAAAAAAACTAAAAACCTTTCTTGACTACCCACTTTACGTTAAAGGATTAACAAAAGGTGCGGATAAAACTATTGGGGCAACCCCAGAACCAAAACCAGTTCAAAAGGCGGTGACTCAAGTAGCCACAAAACCGGTTTCTAAACCCATGCCGAGTACCTCAACTAAAAAGGTATTAACTTCCACATCCCAAATTCAGAAAACACGTAGAAAGTCCATTATTCGGATTAAACCATCGGAAAAATCGGAGAAAATTGCAGAAGTAATTGACCATGGTAACCAAGGATTTTCAGAAAATCAACTGCAATCGTACTGGGAACAATATGCGAAAAAAGTAAAAGCAAGTTCAGGCGGTTTCTCTGCTAGTATACTTGCAAATTCTCAACCAATATTAAGAGATGACAAAAAGACAATTCATGTTATATTTCGCAACCAAACCAACGAATTAGAATTTGGTAAGTTGTCGCTTGGTTTATTGGAGTTTTTGAAATTAAATTTAAAGAATAGCCATATTACTTTTACAACGGAAGTTAACGAAACAAAGGCAAAAAAGGTGCTCTATACCAATAGAGATAAATTTAACCACTTTTCAAAAACATATCCAAAATTGAATGATTGGGCTCAGAAATTAGGAATCGAATTGAAGTAATAGAAATTATCTTACTACAAATGGTTTTGTAGCCATTTGGTTTTGATCACTAACAATTCTTAAGTAATACGTGCCTGAAGCAAAATCAGATACATTTACACTATACGCATGGTTCTTACCTAAATAATATTCCGTTTTTTCAAATACTAATTTACCTACAACATCAAATACTGCATAGTTGATTTCATTTATATTAGCTCCATCTAATTTGAAGTTCACCAGAGAAGTTGCTAATGTTGGGTAAACCTCTAAATTTTCATTTACATAGATATTTGGAGATCCTTGCGGGAAAATCCCCACAGACTTAGTAAAGTAGGTAGTATCACATTTATTACTAGCTTCCAATGTAACGGTATAAATACCCGGATTACGATAACTATGATTTGGATTCACATCTGTTGAAAAATCCCCATCCCCAAAACTCCAGTTTAACTTTGTGGATACATTCGATAAATTAGTGAAGTTAACATCTGGACTAATTACATTCTCTGTAAAATTTGCAACTGGATAAGGTAATTCCGTAACCACTAAATCGTCCGTAGCATAGCAGCCATTCAACGATACCGTAACGGAATATGTACCCGAAGCACCTACCCAATTACTTATTCCTGTGTCTCCATTGTTCCACAAATAACTATCATATAATCCTAAAATATAAAAGTAATCCCCATCTCCTTTACAGTTAACGCGATCAGAACCCAAATCAACCATAACATTTTGATTAATTATGGTTATTGAATCATTTGTACTACATCCATTTGAATTTGTAACGGTAACCATATAAGTCCCAGGAGAATAAGCAACCGTTTGGGGAGCAACAGTACCATCAGACCATTCATATTGAGAATACCAACCGGCACTTATCACTAGAGGTTCCATGTTACACATTAAACTATCCGTAAAAACAATTGGGACAATAGAATCTTGAACTACTTCAACGGTATCAAATCCCAAACAACCATTTACACCTGTTACAGTAACTTCATAAAAACCAACAGTCGATGTTACTATACTTTGAGTCGTTTCTCCAGTACTCCATAAGTACGAGGTATAATTAGCCGCTGCATTCAGGGTAGCAGAATCTCCATTGCAAATGTTAACTTGTGGAGTTGGCAACGGATTTGGAACCGCCAAATATTGAACCGTCATGCTGTCTACATAGGTACATCCGGTGGTATCTGTTACCATAACCGAATAAATTCCTTCTTGATAAATTGTCAATACACTGTCATTACCTGCTCCCCAATTAACAGAGACAAAACCCGAATCAATCAGCGGTACAAAAATATCACCAGCACACAATATGGTATCTCCAGGTAATAATGCTGATGGAAAATCATGGCTTCCAACTTGAATAGAATCAGCCGCAGAACATCCATTTTGATCTGTTACTGTTACCGCGTAATCTCCACTAGAATTTATCGTTACAGAAGAAGAGTTACTTCCATTATTCCAACTATAATGTCCTAATCCTGATGGAACTGAAGCCTGAAAACTTTCATTTATACAAATAGTTGTATCTGTTAACACATTCAAATTAAACGGAGGCAACACATGAACATTAATAATTAGGCTATCGTTACTTTGATTGCCATCGGCTGCACCAAGGTCTACCCAAAGTGAAATGGGATAAGTACCAGTATCTGCAAATGTTAAATTCGTTAGGGTAATTAATTCTCCTGTACTTGGATAAATAACTCCTGACCAAGAAATACTACCTAGTTGAGCATCGGTAAAGTACCAGCCCAAATCCATTGCAACAATGGTGTCCGTACCAGAATTGAAAATAGTAACCTCTAAATCGCCATTGTTCTTATCCGAATAACAGATAGATAAATCTGAAGAATTTAAAATATTGGCATCAGATAATATTGAACCATGTCCAGCGAAGGCAGAAAAATTAGACCATAGCAATAGAATAGCAATTAAACCTAAACCTGATTTTTGCTTCCATTTTGTTTGGTATTTTCCTTCTGATTTGATGCCATAAAGATAATCAATAATCTCACTTTACAAATACTCTCTAAATATTTGATATTAAATAACTAAAAGTTTATTAGACCCTAATCAGAATAAGTACTATGCGATTACCATTTACAGAATTACAGGCTACTTCCGGTCAAAAATATGATGATTGAAATTTTCAGGGTATTTGGCAACAATATTTTTATAAAAGTTTTCCATGTAAGTGAAATCCTTTTCAAAATCACCGGATGGGTAAAAGAGTTCTCCTAAATGCACTTCCTTGGTAGTGTATTTTGGATAGGCCAAAAGAATGGGTACATCCATGGCAATAGCTACTCGGTAAAACCCGGTTTTCCATTTTGCAACCCTCTTTCTAGTCCCTTCAGGAGTAAAAAGCATAGCTAAGGCCTCGTGACCCGCAACAATTTCTTTCAATTGAACGACAAATTCTTTGGATTGGTTTTTTCTATCCACACCAATTCCGCCTAAAAGCTTAATAATAAATCCATAAGGAGAATCTACATGTTCCTTTTTAATCAAAAATTTACCTGGCACACCCAAACGCCACATTGTTGGCATGGCTAAAAAAAAATCCATATTAGTGGTATGCGGTGCCGCTATGAGAACGAATTTTTTCACATCAGAAGGTACCCCTCCAACTAATTTCCATCCCGATAATTTAAATAATAATTCTCCCAACCATTTTTTCATACTCACAAATGTAATACTCCTACTTTGCTCCGGAAGAAATTACAAAAACATTTCATTAAAGTTGACCAAGTATACTTTTTTGTGAGAACGAGTTACAGCAGTATAAAACCATCGTAATAGATTCTCATCCACCATTTCATCCGTAAGGTACCCGTGATCAATAAATACCGCTGCCCATTGCCCACCTTGCGCTTTATGGCAGGTTACAGCATAAGAAAACTTGCATTGCAAAGCATTGTAAAAAGGATCTCCCAAGGTAAGTTGTTTTGCGTTTTTACTTTCTCCTTGACTTACGTAATCCTCCATTATGCTATAGTATAATGATGACACATCCGAATGAGGCATAGCCGACCCCTCTGTAGTTAAGCAATCCAACCAAATCTTTAAATCTACATCTGGTATTCGGTCATCAATAAATCGAATATTCAAGTCGGCAAACTCAAATCCATACATGGTTTGCCGAGACAACACTTTCAAAACCTCCAATGACTCACCATTTGCGATAAAATCATCCTTATTCTCTTCTTTACTTAACCAGTGATAGTTATTTTTCACTCCCATTAAAATATCACCTGCTTCGATTTCGTCCTCCCGATACAACAATCTGTTTCGAATCTCTGCATTAAATTGATTGGCTCGCTTGTTAGAACGAGTCACAATCAAAACTTCATCCGCTCCGAATTCGTGAATACTTTCCTCCAAATAGTCTTGTAATTCTAATCCATTAATAGATTTAAAATCATCAAAACTCACATCAAATTTAACTTCTTGAGATTTTAACTGTAGTGCCTTTCGTAATTTAGTAGCATTATACAGAACGCCTGATTCCTGCGCTTGACGAACCACTTGGTTAAGCTCAAATTCAGTAACCGGTATATGAAATCGATCCATCATAAATTCTTTATCCAAAGCAGGGGAATAGGACATTTCTACGGGAGGTAATTGCGCAGTATCTCCAGAAAAAATAAGTTTACATCCCTTTCCTCTATACACGAATCGCATCAAATCTTCTAATACATCACGCTCCCCATTATACCCAGAAGCAATCATAGAAGCTTCATCTATAATAAATAAGGTATCCGTAAAATTGTTTTTTTGAAGCACAAAATTCATTTCTCCTGCGTCTCCATCCGCCATGCGGTAAATTTTTTTATGAATAGTAAAAGCAGGAAGTCCACAATAGGAAGATAATACACGAGCTGCTCTTCCGGTAGGAGCTAACAAAACGATTTTTTTATCCTTGTTCAAGGTTTTGGCAAGGTGCGCCAAGATTGTAGTCTTACCTGTGCCGGCATATCCTCGTAGAATAAACACTTGAAGGTGCGACTTACTCTCTAAAAATGAAGTGAGTAAATGCAATGCCGACTGTTGATCATCAGTTGGAGAAAACGGAAACGTATTAAATAAAGATGTCTTCAAATTTTTTGTATTATTACTGGTACAAATTAAATTGAATTTAAGTACCATTACAAGGTAGGTATTCAAATAAAAAAAAGTGTAGTTTTGTGCGCATTGATAATTAAAAAACACGGTTACGACTATTAAATTATGAAAGATTCTATTTCAAAATTCGCTCCAGGGGCATTAATTTTTATTTTAGGAATTGGGTTATTAGCATTTGGTGCTTCAAGCGACCAAAATGGCATTTTTCAAATTGCCGGGGTTTCCATTGCTATTGCTGGAATTATAACGGTATTAAATTCAGCTGGAATTATCACCAATAAAATCTCAATAGGAGTAGCTGGTGTGTTACTTGTACTATCCAGCTATCTTGCTTTTGCAAATTACAAATCTATTGATGAGCCTATTCAATTTATGAAAGAAAAACAGGTTCGATATGCGTCAGTAATTCAAAGTTTAAAAGATTTACGTCAAGTAGAATTAACCTATAAAAAGGAGTATAAAAAATTCTGTGGAAGCATGGATACTTTAATTAACTTTTTAGAAAACGATTCTGTTTATATGGTTAAAATGTATGGTGATGTACCTGATTCACTTACGGAAGAACAAGCTTTAGAAATGGGAATCATTAGACGTGACACAACCCAACATCCTGCTTTTGCTATTGCCTTTAATGAAGAATACATGGCAACTAGAGATAATAAATATCATTTAGACAGAAGTACTTTAAAATATATTCCGTTTACTGACAATGTTGAATTTGTTGTTTCCGCAGGCGAAATTACTCGATCAAGTGGAGCAAAAGTACAAGTGTTTGAAATCAAAGATGCAGCTCCTTTTGATGAAAATGATGTGATGACCGTTGGGTCAATGACCGACCCTACTACAGCTGGGAATTGGAAAGAAGAAAAATAGAATTATAGAGACAACGTTTTCATATACAAAATACGGAAGCAGCTTTGATCCCAAAGCTGCTTCGTTGTATTCAGTCGCCATCCATCAAGACGGGGAAGAATATTATTTTGGACTTTCGGCAACAAAATCTGATGATGTATTAGGAGTCTTTCAAGAGTTGGCAAAAGGAGCTAATGCAAAACAGCAATTAAAATCGGTCATAGATTCTCCTAGAATAAACGACATCCTTAAAAATTCAACAAAAAATTCATTTTACTCTTGCACATCCAATTTCACCATAATTCCAGCTTCTTTTTTTGAACCTTTGAATATGGACACCATTGCCAGAGCAGCCTTTCCTATAAAAAAGACTGATCGACTGCTATCGAAGTTCATTCCAGAAATTGATGGCCACATAGTATATTCCATTTCGGAGGAAGAAATTTCGATTCTTAAATCAAACGTTAATCACTTAGACTTTTCTCATCATTTTGCTTCATTGATATCCATGTATTGTTTGTATTATGCAAAGGAACAGGTGAAAACAGTTTTCATTCAATACCATCATAAAAAATTTACATTGGCTCTTTTTGATGGGAAACAATTAATGCAATTTAATGTCTTTGACATTCGGTCTTTTGAGGATATTATTTATTACACCTATTACACCATGGAGCAATTTGAGTTTAGTCCTCAAGACTCCGTTATACATGTAGGAGGAAAATACAAGAAAAGCGCAGCGGTTTTAACCATATTACAACGCTACACAAATTCAATATTTCACTTAAAACCAACTTGTTGTTCTAATTTACCAGAAAAACAAATGGATGCCATTATTAATACTACTTTTGATTTAAAATGCGGATAATTCACGGAAAATATAAGTCAAAACATATCGTAGCACCAAAAAACCTTCCGGTAAGACCTACAACAGATATGGCAAAAGAAGGCATTTTTAATGTTATTGATAATGAGTTTTATTTTGAAAACATGGTAGTGCTCGATTTGTTTTCTGGTACTGGAAACATTTCCTACGAATTTGCATCTAGAGGAGCAAAATCAGTAACTAGCGTTGACAATAATTACAATTGCATCCGGTTTATCAAAGCTACTGCAAGCGAATTAGGATTTGACCAAATGTCGGTTTTCAAATCGGATGTAACTAAATACTTAGAAAGCTCCAAATCTTCGTTTCGATTAATCTATGCCGATCCGCCTTATCACATGGAGGGACAGCAAGAAATGGTAGAATTTATAATGAATGGAACACTATTAGAACCTAATGGATGGTTTATAATAGAGCATGATTCTCACCATAGTTTTGAAAGTATTGAAGGTTTTAAACAACAAAGACGCTATGGCTCCGTTAATTTTAGCATTTTCGTTAAACCAGAATAATTATGGAAAGAATAGGTGTTTTCCCAGGGTCATTTGACCCAATTACAGTGGGTCATGAAGATATAATTTTACGATCTCTATCGTTATTTGACACCTTAATCATTGCTATTGGCTCCAATTCAAATAAAAAATATTTGTTTTCGCCAGAAGAAAGAAAATCACAAATAGAAGCCGTATTTGCAAATCAACCAAAGGTCAGAGTTATGATATACGATGGGCTTACCGTGAATTTTTGTAAATCGCGAGGTGCCCAATATATTTTACGTGGTATTCGCACATCTCAAGACTTTGAATTTGAGCGAAATATTGGATTAATGAACCTCGATATGGTTCCAGAAATTGAGTCTTTGTTTTTAATCAGTCGTCCAGAATTTTCTGCCTTATCATCAAGTGTGGTTCGAGACATAAAAAAACACGGAGGTGATATCTCCAGATATATTCCCAAAGCTTTGATATAATGAGAAAGCTTGTTAGTTTTCTTTTAATATTAGCGCCATATTTAGCTTTTTCAGGCACTATAAGCGTTCAGGGAAATGCCTCCTTCTTTAAAAATGAGATGCTCCAGGTTTTTAAATATGACAACCTGTTAGCTAATCAAAATCAATTAATAGCTTCAACTAAAATTCCAGAAAATGGAGCTTATAGTATCACATTTGAAATTGATCACCCACAATTTATCCTGATAAAAATTGAAATGCGAGAATTAGCCATACCTGTACATCCCGGAGCTAAGCTAAACTTAAATTTTCTTCCTTTTAAAAACGCGTCCAATCAACGAATTCCACTTAAATATACGGTTACCTACTCAGAAATTCCTTCAAATATTGCTCCCGATTCTGTTTACCGCGACCTAAAAATCTCTTTTGCCTTCATTCAAAATGAAGTGAGCATGGACACCAAATTAACAGACTTCTACCAATCTTTTTTTAATCACACAGACTCATTGTATTCCACCTACCTCATATCCGATAAATTATTTTCGGATTATTATCGGTATTTTAAAGCAAATGCCATGTTGCAAACGGAATACCCAAAAACAAAATTGATTCAAAATGAGTTACTTAATCAGCCAATTGGTTACGAAAACAAAGAATACTTAAATTTTTTTAAGGCATGCATGAACCCAAGAATTCATCATTTAATTTCAAAATACACCAAGGAGTTCGAACGAAGTGTTGAGGAATATCAAGTATATCATTCGCTTTTAAACTTCTTGCAATTAGACACTAATCTTGGCTCAACAGAAATGAGAAGTTTAGCTTTATTCATCTATACTAAGGGTACATCCTCGCAAAAATATTTAAGTTCTAATTTAAAAGCTGCGATAATTAATCAAATGGGTAATTTTTGTTCTTTCAAAACCCAGAAATTGGCAGCGCTTCATTACCAATCTTTAAGTAATCGTCTCCAAAAAAATATGGAAGCACCGATTTTTGAACTACAAAACGCCAACAACGAAACTGTTTCGCTTCAGGATTTTAGAGGTAAACCTGTTTATCTTGGGTTTATTCATTCCAAAAGTACCACGTGCGAAAAAGACTTATTAATTATTGACAAATTGAGAAAGAAATACCGGAAGGTTAAATTTGTAATGGTTGTATCTGACCGTGATTCTGTGGTGTTTAGTCAATTACCAAACGAGGCTTCCAACTTAAAATTCTTGTACCTAAATAAAAACTATTCAGTCCTTGAAAAATATCAGATATGGAGTTACCCTATTTATTACCTTATAGATAAACATGGTTATTTTATTCAAACACCCGCCAAAATGCCCAATGATATATTTGAAACTTTTGCCGCTATGTTTGCTCCAAAATCAACTAGAAAAAGATACGAAATAATTAAACCCTAATCACTTCACCCCTTTTTTTAATAGCTGAGAAATAATAGGATAGGATTTTTTCATCATCACCTTAACATCATTTCTCGTTTTCCATTTCACTTTGTCAATTCCTTCTTCCACCTGCGGAATTAATTCTCCTGAAAAACTAGATTTCATGTTGTACCAAAATGTTTTTTTCAAAACCATCCCATTTCTTTCATACATATGAAACGTATTAGCTAAATGACTGGTGATTTCAAGCCCATCAATTCCACATTCTTCTTCTACTTCACGCATTCCTCCAACTTCTGGAGTTTCTCTTTTTTTCAAATGACCTTTAGGTAAATCCCATTTATTATTACGATGAATCATCAAGAATTCTCCATCCTCATTGAATACCAAGCCACCTGCTGCTTGAACATATCGAAACTGTTTAACAAAAGTGAACCACAACTCATCTATATCAAAATGAGTTATAACCACTTTAATTTTAGGTTTTTCATTTTCCAGAAATTCCACTAATTCTTTTAATTGTCGTTTATTTTTATACGTAACAAATTCAGTTCCTTTTTTTCCAGAAACAGGTGATTTATCTGTTAATACAATAAGCGATTTGTTTACAAAAACTTTATACATTTGCCTTTATGTTGAAAGATCATTCATCACTCAAAGTAGCAGAATTTTTATTACAAATCAAAGCGGTTGTGATACAACCTAAGAATCCTTTTACATGGGCTTCTGGTTGGCAGTCTCCTATGTATTGTGATAATCGAAAAATTCTTTCTTATCCACTTATTCGAACGTTCATTCGACACGAATTTGTCAAAAAAATTGAATCTCAATTTAGCAAACCCGATATTATTGCGGGCGTTGCAACAGGCGGAATTCCAATTGGAGCATTGGTGGCTCAAGAAATGAATCTTCCATTTATTTACGTTAGACCCGAGCCTAAAGGGCATGGACTTGTAAACCAGATTGAAGGTGTATTTGAAGAAGGGCAAAATGTAGTCGTTATTGAAGATTTAATTTCCACCGGAGGCAGTAGTTTAAAAGCGGTAAAAGCATTACGTGCTGGAGGATTAAAAGTAAAAGGATTAGTTGCAGTTTTTAGTTATGGTTTTGAAATTGCCGCGCAAAACTTTAAAGAAGCAGATTGTAATTATTTTGTGCTAACCGATTACGATACTTTAATAAACCAAGCCTCTACAGCTAATTTAATTGATTCCACTCACATTAATTCATTAATTGACTGGAGGAAGAACCCATCTGAGTGGAGTGCTAAATAACAATTTATGCTAAACATTGAGAGTACTACGGTTTTGGTAAACAAAACCCAACAAGAAGTATATGATTTTCTAATCGACTTAAATAATTTAGAAAAGTTAATGCCAGAAGACCGAATTGAATACTGGAAATCAACGGATTCCACTTGTAGATTTGGCATTAAGAATTTGGCCTCTATTGGCATGCGCCATAAAGAGTTAATTACACCCAATAAAATTATTCTTGAATCGGATGGAAAAAACCCATTTGACTTTACGCTTACTATCTTTATTGATACCGATACAGATGGCGTGAAATCTTACTTTGAGTTTTCTGGAGATGTAAATATGTTCATGAAAGCTATGGTTCAAAAGCCATTAAAGCAATTCTTTGATACATTAGCAGGAAATTTACCTGCCGCCATAAATTAAAGAACCTCTAAATTATCATTCGAACTTGGTGCATTGCAAATGCTATTTGCTGTTTCATGTCATTTTGCAAAACGATTTGACCCAAGTCATCCACCCCAATTAAGGTCATTTCCTTTTCCGAATCATTAATCAAATATTTTGTTTTAATATTTCTCCGGTATAAGGCATTTTGATACTCTCCATCCATGGATTTGGGGTCCTTTTTCAGCATTCTATACCTCCGCTCTAAATGATAAGACAATTCATTTCGAAACATATTTACATCACAGCCCTTTCCGGTTTCTAATATAACCGAAGTCCCATTTTCCACGTTCCCGAAATTCTTTTGATTCACATTCAAACCAATACCAATAATGGAACTCCCCATATAGTCTCCCTTCATTGAGGATTCTATAAGAATTCCAGCTATTTTCAAATCATTAACATAAATATCATTAGGCCACTTAATTTTCACCTTATCCATTAAGTACTTATCTAGCAAATCTTTAACCGTCAAAGAAACAGCCTTAATTAACGCAAATTGTTCCGAAGCTTTTAGAAAAACAGGAAAGAAAACGTAACTCACCAAAATATTTTGACCCGGGTGACTTTCCCATACGCGTCCTCTTTGCCCCTTACCTTTTGTTTGGTTATTGGCGCTAAACATGGCCCCCTCAATAACTTTAGCTGATTTTAGAGCCAATGCAGCTAATTCATTTGTAGAGGTAGTCTCTTCTACATGCGTATGGATTTTCCCAGTAAAAAGTGTTTTCAATGATGCTAGATATTACTCAATTATGATGTTACAAAATAATTCGATTTGTTGAACATACAAGGAATAAAAGGGATAAAAAAGGGTAGGCAAAAATTCAAAAAATATTTTATCATTCTTTAACTTTAAAAAAATTGTACCTCCTTTAAAAACGTCTGTTCACGTAGTAAGAATTAGTTACCTTTGCATCCTATTTTTAAAAAAATAAATGGTTAAAAAATCAGTAGTAAAAACACCCGTTTCATTAGTAGATCTAGTGGTAAAGGGAATGCAGGAAAAGAAAGCAACCCAAATTTGTGTAATTGACCTTACCAAGGTAACAAATGCCTATGCTGATTTCTTTATTATTTGTTCCGGATCATCAAACACTAATGTGCAAGCAATAGCTAATGGTGTAGAAGAATTGACACAAACCACCATGAATGAAAAGCCTACACATATTGAAGGTTATCAGGAAGCCAATTGGATTTTGCTAGATTATTTTGATACCATGGTCCACGTATTTAAAGAAGAAGAAAGAGCGCATTACAATTTAGAAGGCCTTTGGGCGGATGCGAAAATCACACACATTGCTGACAACGAATAAAATTTAAATGAGTAATACAGAACCAAAACAAAAGAAAACAAACCCATTTATGGGGACTAATAAAAAATCTCCTAATGGTGGTTTTAATTTTTATTGGTTATACGCCATTTTCGCAATTGGCTTAATTGGATTAAACTTTTTTAATTGGACTCCACAGCCAGAAAACATCAATTATGGTGAATTCAAAGAAATGGTGAAAAGTGGAGACGTAAAACGATTAGAAGTAATTAATTCTGAAATTGGTAAGGTATATCTAAACGAAGATGCTTTTTCAAAAGAAAAGTACGCGAAGGTTGCCCCTAAAAAGGAAAGTGAGAACAGCTTTATACCCAAAGGTCCACAATATACTTTTAATGTGCCTCAGGCTGATTTTTTCGGGGATAACCTTAATCAATGGCAAGATCAATATGGTTTAGAATATGATTTTGTAAAACAAGAAAACTGGTTTGGTGATTTATTTTCACTATTACTACCTATTGCGTTATTAATCGGATTTTGGTTCTTGATTATGCGTAGAATGGGCGGTGGCGCAGGTGGCGGTGGTCAAATATTCAACATCGGTAAATCAAAAGCAACTTTATTTGATAAAAATGAATCTACCAAAGTTTCATTTAAAGATGTTGCAGGTTTAGAAGAAGCAAAAGAGGAAGTAAACGAAATTGTAGATTTCTTAAAAAACCCTGATAAATACACAGCCTTAGGAGCAAAAATACCTCAAGGAGCGCTATTAGTAGGCCCTCCAGGAACAGGTAAAACATTACTTGCCAAAGCAGTAGCTGGTGAAGCTCATGTTCCATTTTTCTCACTATCCGGTTCCGACTTTGTAGAAATGTTTGTAGGAGTTGGAGCATCAAGGGTGCGTGATTTGTTCAAACAAGCCAAAGAAAAATCGCCATCTATTATTTTTATTGATGAGATTGACGCCATTGGTAGGGCTCGTGGTAAAAGTGCGATGCAAGGATCAAATGACGAACGTGAAAACACCTTAAATCAACTCCTTACTGAAATGGATGGGTTTGGTTCAAACTCTGGTGTTATTATCTTGGCGGCAACCAACCGTGCGGACGTTTTGGACTCAGCACTATTACGTCCGGGAAGATTTGACCGACAAATTCATGTAGACCTTCCTGAGGTTACGGAAAGGAAAGCAATTTTTGAAGTCCACCTTAAGCCACTTAAATTGGTGAAAGATATCGATATCGAATTTTTGGCTAGTCAAACACCTGGTTTCTCGGGAGCTGACATTGCAAATCTTTGTAATGAAGCTGCGCTAATTGCAGCAAGAAGAAAGAAAAAACAAGTTGAAAAACAAGATTTCTTAGATGCGGTTGACCGTATTATCGGTGGGTTGGAGAAACGTAGTAAAATTATAGCTCCGCAAGAAAAGAAAACCATCGCATTCCATGAGGCAGGACATGCTACCACAAGTTGGTTATTAGAACATGCCTTCCCATTGGTTAAAGTAACTATCGTTCCTAGAGGTCGTTCGCTTGGAGCCGCATGGTACTTACCAGAAGAACGACAAATTACTACTACCGAACAATTATTGGATGAAATGTGTTCGGCATTAGGTGGTCGAGCTGCAGAGCAAATTATTTTCGGAAAAATTAGTACGGGAGCATTAAGTGATTTAGAAAAAGTCACCAAACAAGCATATGCTATGGTTTCTTACTATGGATTAGATGAAACCATAGGAAATATAAGTTACTATGATTCTTCTGGCCAATCTGAATATAATTTCCAAAGACCGTACAGTGAGAAAACGGCAGAACAAATTGATAAATCGGTAAGTGATTTGATTGAACGGATGTATCAAAAAACACTTACCTTACTTGAAAATAATAAGGATAAATTAACTGCTTTAGCCGAAACACTTTTAGAAAAAGAAGTAATTTTCAAAGCGGACTTAGAAGGTATTTTTGGTAAAAGAACCTTCGCGGCTGATTTGTTGAAAGAACAGATGGTAAAGGATGAAGAAGAATCCAAAGACCTCCCTAAACCTGAGGTTGAAGACAATGACCAAAAAGAAATGAAGTCTTCTGAAAACGTGGATAAATCAGCTATGGAAGCAACAGACCCTAGAGTTGAAACAAAAGAATAATTAAGTAATGTAACAGTTAATCTGCTATCAATAGATTAACTTTACTTGAACTTAAAAAAAAACAAATGGAAGAGTTACTAAAAAAAGGTTGGGTATTGATTTTCAAATCCGTAGATGGAACAGACGCTAAAATCAAGAAATCTAAGTTAAGTGCTGCCGGAATAGAAGTTATCGCTTTTGATCATCAAGATTCTATGATGACCTCTTTAAACGATACAAATTTTATGGTTTCGCTATTTGTTCATCAAAAAGATGAAGCTTCTGCCAAAGAAATTCTTGGATAATTCAAATTTCGATTATTCTTTGGTAACAAGAGCTATTTCGGGGGTAATTTTCATTACCATTATGGTTGGTGCGCTCATTGGTGGTTACTACACATCATTAGTGTTGTTTTCATTAATTAGTTATTTAGGCACGCTTGAATTTTACAAATTGGCTAAAGCTAAAGCAGCTCCTTATTTTTACTTAGGTTCGGTTTTCAGCACCTCCCTGGTATTATTTGCAGGCTATTTTATTGCTAACTCTCAATCCTATTGGGTGTTTTCTGTATGGATGTTATTAGGGGTTGCATTTGTGATAAAATTACTAAGCAAACATTCTAATACTTCTATATTGGATATTTCGTCCACTATTTCGGGAGCTTTCTATTTAGCTATTCCTTTGGTGAGTTTACTGGTTTTAGGTATCTATCCTACCTTCGAGCCTGCTAATTTTAATTGGCAAATTCCTCTTTCAATTTTTATCCTTACTTGGGTAAATGATACAGGTGCGTATCTATCCGGAAAGAATTTTGGTAAAACCAAATTATTTGAGCGTATCTCACCAAATAAAACTTGGGAAGGATCTATAGGCGGAGGTATATTTAGCATTGTTGGCGCAATTTCGCTGTATTACATTTGGGGACTATTTAGTATCCCCGTATGGATAGGAGCAGCTATATTAGTGAGCATATTCGCAAATTTGGGAGATTTAATGGAGTCGGCATTTAAGCGTAATGCAAATGTCAAGGATTCTGGAAACATAATGCCAGGTCATGGAGGTATCCTTGACCGGTTTGATGCCATTTTACTTACTGCTCCTGTTGTTTTAGCTTACTTGTTATCCTTAACAGATTTTTAAGCACATTTAATTACATTTGCCGAAATTGTATTTATGAGTTTACACAAAGAAGGAACAGTGAGTATTATTCTTGCAATAATTGTAGGGTCAATTCTAGTGTACCTAGGTTCTCTTTTTTCAAATTATTTCATTGTTCAACTCATATTAGATTTAGGAGCAATTTATATTGTTTGGATGGTATTGTATTTTTTCCGAGTTCCAAACCGAAGATTTAATGCCGTTGAAGGAAATGTTTATTCTCCTGTTGATGGCAAAGTGGTAGCTATTGAAAAGGTTTTTGTGGATGAATTTCTTAAGGAAGAACGCATTCAAATATCCGTTTTTATGTCCCCATTTAATGTGCACATTAACTGGTCTCCTATATCAGGAGTGGTAAAATATTTTAAATATCACCCCGGTAAATTTTTGGTTGCCTGGCACCCAAAATCTTCAACTCTTAATGAGAGAACCACTTACGTAGTAGAAAATGAAAATGGAAAATCCGTTTTGTTTCGTCAAATTGCCGGTGCAATGGCAAGGCGTATTGTTCACTATAGCGAGGTAGGAGATTCTATTGGCGCATGTGAAGAGTTTGGATTTATTAAATTTGGTTCGCGCGTAGATGTCTTTATTCCTGTAGATTCAACAGTGAAAGTTACGATAGACCAAAAAGTTAGTGGTCGCACCTCTGTGTTGGCAGAGATGTAATTCAATTTTTTATAAAAACCCCAACAAATGCTTTAGCCCATCTATTTCATAGGTAGGGCTAATGATGGTTTGTTCTTTTTCAGGGTTAAAAAACACCCCATCCATACCCACTTTTGCAGCCCCTTCAATATCCACTAATTGGTTATCCCCTATCATTAAACTTTCCTCCGCTTTGGCATTCGCCATTTTAAGAGAATACTGAAAAATAGAAGGGTGTGGTTTTTTTGTTCCTGCTTGCTCAGAAGTGATAATTTTATCAAAGAATGGATTTAAGCCACTACGTTCCATTTTAATAGCCTGAATTTCGGCAAACCCGTTAGTGATAATGTGCATTTGGTATTTTAATTTCAACTCGGAAAGCACCTCTAGGGTATCCGCAAATAATGCCGTTTTTAATGGACTATTATCCACGTAATAATCTGCTACCGTTACGCTCAACGCTTTATCTTTAATACCAATGTGTGATAAGGATTGACGAAAACGTTCATTTCGCAAGGTTTCCTTACTCATTTTACCATTTCGATAATCCGCCCACATTTTATGATTGTATTTTTCATAAATCGTAATGAATTCCGATTGGCCAACTTCACTTAGTTCAGCCAAATTAAACAACGAATATATTTCACCCAAGGTCAATCTAGAGTTCGTTTTAAAATCCCAAAGGGTGTGATCTAAATCAAAAAATAAGTGCCTGTATTTATTCATGTTATACAATTCCAAAAATGTTCTTAAATAGGCCTATTAGCGGTTGAATTACCGGCTTACTTAATAAAGTAAGTCCTATAGATATTGGTATTAAAATCACCGAATAAACGGCTATTACTTTATGTTTTCCAGCGAAGAATTTCGCGATTATTAAAGCGGAAGCAGGAATAGAAATAATGGGAGCTAACATTGCAATTCCTATAATTCCATACTGAATTTTAATCTTTACTACTGCACGAGCTTTTTTGCTGAATATAAATTTATCCTTATTCTTATTTCCAACTAATGCATCCCACCATTTAAAAATAGCCACCCCAAAATAATAAAATATAGTTGCACCTATTAGAGCTCCAATATAGGTTACTATCATGGTTTTAATCATTCCAAGCCCAGCGGCTAGCATGATTCCAGGAGCCAATAATATTTTAGTTCCTGCTAATAATAAAAAGAAAAAAATGCTTATCGCATCGGTCATACCTACTCCTTTTTCCCGAAGGCTAAATCACCCGCGTCACCTAATCCAGGAACGATATAGGCATGTGCAGTCATTTCAGCGTCAATAGCACCTGTCCATAAAGTCACATTGGACTTTACATGGTTTTTGACATATTTCATACCTTCTGAACTCCCAATTAAGGATACAATATGGACATGTTTTGGATTACCGTATGCTTCTAGTAATGCTTCATAACTCAACACCATTGATTGTCCTGACGCCACCATTGGATCACATAATATAAGTGTTCTATTGGTTAAGTCCGGACTGGATACATACTCCACTTTCACTTCAAAATCATTCGGTGGAAGATGCATTCGGTAAGCAGAAATAAATGCATTATCTGCTTTATCAAAATAATTTAAAAAACCCTGATGCAATGGTAAACCAGCCCGCAATACAGTGGCAATCACTGGTTGTTTATCCATTAAATCAATGTTGCATTGACCCAAAGGAGTCGTAATTAATGTGCTTTCGTAATTCAGTGTTTTGCTAATTTCATAAGCGAATATTTCGCCCATTCGTTCAATATTTCGTCTAAATCGCATAGAGTCCTTTTGAATATCCACGTTACGAATTTCCATTATGTATTGATTAAAAATGGAATTTTGTTTTCCTAGATTTCTTACCTCTATCATGATTAGACGATTTTAAATTAAACCTTATTTAGCAATATTTACTGCTCTAGTTTCTCTAATTACTGTAACCCTTACTTGTCCTGGGTATGTCATTTCAGATTGAATTTTTTGAGAAATTCCAAAAGAAATTTCTGAAGCCATTTTATCATCCACTTTCTCTGATTCTACTAGCACACGTAATTCTCTACCTGCTTGAATGGCGTAAGCTTTGGTAACACCATCATGGCCTAAAGCTAACTCTTCTAAATCTTTTAAACGCTGAATGTAACTTTCTACTACCTCACGTCTAGCTCCTGGTCTTGCTCCTGAAATAGCATCACACACCTGAACAATTGGAGATAACAAACTAGTCATTTCAATTTCATCATGGTGAGCTCCAATTGCGTTAATTACCTCTGGGTGCTCATTAAATTTCTGAGCTAATTTCATACCTAAAATTGCATGAGGTACTTCTGGCTCATCTTCCGGTACTTTACCAATATCGTGCAATAATCCAGCACGTTTAGCTAGTTTAGGATTTAAACCTAATTCGGATGCCATGGTGGCACAAAGATTGGCTACTTCACGAGAGTGTTGCAATAAATTTTGACCATAAGAAGAACGATACTTCATTCTACCTACCATTTTAATTAATTGCGGATGCAGGTTATGTATTCCTAAATCAATAGCAGTACGTTTTCCCACTTCTACAATTTCTTCCTCAATGTGCTTGGTTGTTTTGCGAACAACGTCCTCAATACGTGCAGGGTGAATTCTACCATCAGTAACTAATTGATGCAATGATAAACGAGCAATTTCTCTTCTTACCGGATCAAAGCACGATAAAATGATTGCCTCTGGAGTGTCGTCCACAACTATTTCCACACCAGTTGCAGCCTCTATGGCACGAATATTTCGTCCTTCACGACCAATAATTCTACCTTTTACGTCATCGCTATCAATGTTAAACACCGATACAGAATTTTCGATGGCTTGTTCTGTTGCAACCCGTTGGATAGATTGAATAACTATTCGTTGAGCCTCCTTATTAGCGCTAATTTTAGCATCTTCAATAATGTCTTGCATCAAGCGCGCTGCGTTGTTTTTGGTTTCACCTTCTAGGGCATCCATCAACTCTTTTTTAGCATCATCTGCCGAAAAACCCGCAATATTTTCTAATTGAGAAACTGCCTTAGCTAAAGTGGTATCCAATTCTGTTTTTTTGGATTGATTTAAAGCCAATTGCTTATCCAATTTAGAACGTAAATCCAAGTTGGTTTTTTCTGCTTTATTTAACTCTTGAAGTTTTTGATTCAGTTTAGTTTCTTTATGCTTTACCCGTTGTTCGGCTTGTTGCATCTTTTGATTTTTGCCATTAATCACTTTTTCGTGATCAGATTTCATTTGCAAAAACTTTTCTTTAGCCTCAATAATTTTACGCTCTCGTAAAACCTTTCCTTCGGCTTTAGCTTCTTCAATTAGGGCCTTATTACCTTTTTCTAGGGATTTCTTTATGATTAGAAAAACAATCCCACTACCGATGATTAAGCCTATGGCTACACCGGATACAATACTAATTACATCCATTTCAATTCTTTCTTTTACTGGTGGCATTGCCACCCATTTAAATTAAAAAAACCCGCATTAACCTAGTCGTTTGTAGAACCTTAAAAAGTTCAAGATGGAAAAGCTACCTAACATCGCAATCTTCCTCCGTCTTTTGTCGAAACAAAAAATCTCCTGAATACACAGAATAACCTAGGCCCGATTTTGAATAGATATCACATTTTCCTAACGATAAAAATGTTGATCCTACTAAACCTGCTAAATCAATGCGGGTAATCGATTTTATTACCGTTTCCGGTAACTAATATGTAAAGAACGTTCGGAACTCAATATATTGAGTTATTATTTAGCATTGCTCAAGTATTGATCCAGGTCCAACTCGATAGAATCAAGTTTTCCTTTCACATTACCCGAAATATTATCAATCTTATCGTCTACTTCAAGTGCTTTATTTGAAAAAAACAAGGCGGTCATAGCCAGCAAATCCTGTTTATCGCTTACATCGTAAGCATTTCCAAATTTTTTCATATTCTCGTTTACGCTCTCGGCAGCCCTTCGTATCAATTCTTCTTCGTTTCTATCAATAGTCAACGGGTATTTCCTATTTCCAATATTTACATTTATAGAAAGTTTACCCATTCTTTATTGATTTAATAGCGCAATGCATTTATCTACTTCCCGCACTAATTCATTAATTTTCAACTTCATGTGCTTTTTATCGACATCCGTACGTGTACTATTATCTGTAATACCCGCCACTAAATGTTGTTTATTAGCTGAAGCTGACTTTTGCTCGCACTCCAATAATTTATTTTGAAGGTTCGCATTTTGAGCTCTTAACGATTCAATTTCAATTAAAGCATTTTGGTGCAACTCTTGCAAAATCTTGATACCAAGATGAATTTTTTCTAATTGTTGTTCCAAAAAATATAATTTAATTTCTCGCTTTGAGCACTTACAAATTTATACGCACTCTCCAAATAAAACAAGTTTTAACGGCTCGTTGTGCAAACCATTTTAAAAATAAATATTTCACTCTTGATTAAACAATATTTTTGCAGCTATGTCACTACAATTCAAACATTCCGTCCTGTTCATATTTGTACTTTTGAGTCCCATAATTCGAGCTCAAATGGATACCAATGCCATATTTACAGCTCCTTTACCTATCCCGATGTATTTAGCAGGGAATTTCGGAGAGCTAAGAGGTGGCCATTTTCACGCTGGAATTGACATCAAGACCCAACAAGTGGAAGGGATTCCTGTTTTGGCGGCAGCAGATGGTTATGTTTCAAGAGTTAAAATTTCTTTAGGTGGTTACGGAAATGCGATATACATCACTCATCCAAATGGGTATACTACGGCCTACGGGCATTTACAAAAGTTTAATGCGACCATAAACGAATTTGTGTTAGAGGAACAATATACCCGAAAAAAATTCACGGTTGAATTATTTTTCTCCTCCGAACAAATACCGGTAAATCAAGGAGATACTATTGCCTTATCCGGAAATTCGGGCGGATCAGGTGGACCTCATTTGCATTTTGAAATAAGAAAAACTGTTGGGGCCATTCCACAGAATCCTTTGAAGTTTGGTTTTGATATAAAAGATGACATTGCACCGATTATGAAAAACTTGGCGGTGTATCCTCTAAACGATACTAGTTTAGTTAATGGTAAATCAGTCCCCGTTTTTATCGCATTAAACAAAACTGGACGAACATATAGTTTACCAAACAACACAAAAATTACCGCTCGAGGAGTGGTAGGATTTGGTTTAGAGGCCATCGATAAATTAAATGGGTCTAATAATAGATGTGGGGTCTACAACATGACCCTTACCGCAGACACTTCCATTATTTATTCTCACCAAATGGATGAAATAAGTTTCGCTAATACGCGATATATTCAAACTCATGTTGATTTTTATGAAACCCAAAAGAATAAAAGAAGAATTCAAAAAAGTTACTTAACAACTCATAATCAACTGAGAATCTACAAAAACGTTCAAAACAAAGGACTGGTTTACTTTTCAAAATATGGACATCGATTAAAATATGACATAACGGATGTGTATGGAAACGAAACATCTTTAGCTTTCTCCGTGGAATTGGATACCTCCACTCCATCTCCTCAAATAATTGCAGACTCCTCGCTTATTCTACCTTATAATGGCGCCTCCTATTTTGAAGATGAGCACATAAAAATTCAATTTCCAAAATATAGTTTGTATGAAGATTTAAAATTCACATATTCTATGCGGGATACTATTTCTAATGCGGTTTCTCCAATTCATGAAATCCAAAATCTTTACACTCCGTTGCAAAAAAGGATGACTGTTTCTATCGAAACCCCAAAGGTTGCTAAAGATGTTGGTGACAAATTTTTTGCAGTTTCATTAAATGAAAAAAACGAGGTAATTTCTCCCGAAGGAGGAGAATACGAAAACGGGTGGGTTACTTTTAAAACCCGTAGTTTTGGTCCCTATACCATTATGAAAGATACTATCGCTCCTAGTATTACTCCAATAAATTTCGATTCCAACTCGGCACATTTTTCCGAATTAACTCAAGTAGTTTTAAAGGTTGAAGATGATTTGAGTGGAGTAAACACCTATAATGTATACGTAGATGGGGTATGGCACTTATTAGAATACGACCCCAAAACAGGATTGATTTGGATAAACTTGTATCCCAATATGTTTAGTAAAGGAATGCATAAAATGGAAATAAAAGTGAGCGATTCTGTTAACAATTTTAAAGCTTTTACTTTCAATTTTATTTGGTAATTTCACCGCCTACATCATCGACTTGAAAACAGGTCTCTTGTAACGTCTATCACTATGAAGAAATCATTTCTGTTAATTTTAACAATACTATTAATTTCCACTTTTGGATTTAGCCAAAAGCAACAACCTGAAAGAAAAGTAATTCAATTTTCGGGAGTTATACTTGACGGGGATAGCTTACAGCCTGTACCTTTTACCACCATAATGATTACTCAAAGACATACTGGGACGAGTGCAGATGTCAATGGGATTTTTTCTTTCGCTGCTCAAGAAGGAGATTCTATCCATTTTTCAAGTATTGGATTTAGGGATGCCTATTTTGTAATTCCAGATACGATGCATACGAGTAAATATTCGCTCATTCAATTAATGAGCATGGATACTTTATTATTACGAACACACATGGTTTACCCATGGCCGAGTAAAGAACAATTCAAAGAGGAATTTTTAAATACTCGTATCCCTACGGACGACTTGGACCGAGCTAATGCCAATTTGGCTCAAGCTGAGATGCGCGAACGAATGCAAAATATGCCGGCTTCGGGTAGCGAAAGTTTCAAATACGAAAACACTATTCGTAATCAACAAACCTATTATTACGGACAATATCCTACTTGGAGTATCTTAAACCCTATTGCATGGGCGCAGTTTATTAAAGCTTGGGATAACGGAGATTTTAAGAAGAAAAAATAAAGCACAAGTGCTGCAATAATTCTATTTTTATCAAGTTTTACGGGTACCAACATAACGTTACTTTCTTGAAGTTAATACTCCATTTATTTTTTATCATCGCGTTCTTTTTCGGAGGAAACACCATTTTTGCGCAAGATTCCATTAGAACCGTAATAAGTGGAAAGGTAATCACCGACCAAGGGCAATCGCTACCGGGTGCATATATCTTTGTGAACGATTTTACCCACGGAACGGTTTCAGATAGTCTCGGTTTTTACACCAAAGAGATTGAACCTGATAAGGAGTTTAAACTCATCATTGTTTACATAGGTTACGACACGGCTTACGCTACGCAAACACTGCATGCGGGTGAAACGGTTACGCTTAATTTTCAATTGAATTTTAATACCCGTAAAATGAAGGCCCTCATAGTTAATGGTAGCAGAATAAAAGAAACGGGGCTCTCCTCCATTTCTACCAAAGGGGTTTCGCAAATAGCGGGACCAAGTTCGAGTATTGAAAAGACACTAATTTTTCAAGGCCAAGGGGTTTCAAGTAGAAATGAACTAAGTTCTCAATACAGTGTGCGAGGGGGGAATTTTGATGAAAATTTAATTTACGTGAATGGGGTACAAATTTACCGTCCATTTTTGGTTCGTTCCGGTCGGCAAGAAGGATTGAGTTTTGTAAATCCCGCGCTGGTTAACGATGTGAAATTTTCGTCTGGTGGATTTGAATCACGGTACGGAGACAAAATGTCGAGTGTTTTGGATGTAACGTATAAAGAACCCGAAAAATTCGCAGGTTTTGTAGAAGGAAGTTTTTTAGGCGCCCAAGTAGCCATTGAGCAATCCTCAGATGACCATCGTTTTACTCAAATTCATGGACTTCGCTACCGAACTAATCAATACCTTTTAAAAGGATTGGACACACAAGGACAATATCAACCTGATTTTATTGACTATCAGGGCTATTTTACTTTTGATATTTCAGACCGGGTAGAGATTGGTTTTTTGGGTTCGTACTCCAGAAACAAATACAAATTTGTGCCGGAGACACGGAAAACCGAATTCGGTACTTTTCAAGAAGCCTTGCAACTCACTGTTTTTTATGACGGACAAGAAATTGACCAGTATCAAACCACCTTGGGTGCTTTAACCCTTACGGCTATGCCCAATGACAGTTTGCTATTGAAATTTGCCGCATCGGTTAATTATAGTGACCAAAGCGAAACTTTTGACATTGAAGGTGCGTATCGATTGGACGAATTAGATAAAGATTTGGGTTCGGCCAACTTTGGGCAAGTGGCATTTAATAGAGGAATTGGCGGGTTCATAAATCATGCAAGAAATTATTACAAAGCCACCTTCGCTTCGCTAACGCATGACGGAAAAAAATATACTAAAAATGCAGAAATTTCATGGGGTGCACGTGGAAATTTAGAATGGGTTGATGACACCTATTCGGAATGGGAATATTTAGATTCTTCCGGTTACTCCACACCCCAAGTTCCCTCTGACCAAATAACATTGAATCAAGCTCACGGAAGTACGCACTCGCTTAATTGGTATCGACTTAACGGATATGCCCAATGGGAACGCACTTTTAACATAGACTCTAATTTGCTTCATTTAAATATTGGAGCACGTGCAAATTATTGGAGTTTCAATAATCAATTGGTAGGTGGGCCACGTGTCTTGGTTTCATACAAACCCAATTGGAAAAAGAATTTTAGATTTAAGGCCGCTTGGGGATTTTATCACCAACCCCCATCTTTTAGAGAAATGCGAAATATTCAAGGTGCAATTAACCCAAATATTCGCGCTCAAACTTCCATTCATTACGTAATTGGAGCGGAAGAGGAATTTGAAATGTGGGGCCGTCCTTTTAAGCTTTCTGCCGAAATGTACTACAAAGACCTACGAAATTTAGTACCGTACGAGTTGGATAATGTTCGAATTAGATATTACGCTAAAAACAATGCGAATGGTTATGCAGCTGGGATTGATTTTAAAATTAATGGAGAGTTTGTAAAAGGAGTAGAATCGTGGGCTAGCTTAAGCATTATGAAAACCCAAGAAGATTTAACCGATGACTACTATTACAAATATTACAATGCAAATGGAGATGAAGTCAACCCAGGTGATCCTTTTAACCCGGTGGTGAAAACAGAGCGAATTGAACCCGGTTCAATTCCTAGACCAACCGATCAACGGGTTAATTTCGCCATTTTCTTTCAGGATTACTTACCGGGCAATCCTACCTTTAAAACAAACATCACCATATATTTAGCCACCGGACTTCCATTTGGACCGCCTTCATTTGACCGCTACAACGACATTTATAGAATGCCATCTTACAAGCGTGTGGATATTGGCTTTTCGAAAGAATTGCTTCAAAATAAATTTGAAAAACGAAATAAACTAGGAAATAGCAACGGTTTTAAATCTTTAAAAAGCATGTGGTTAGCCTTAGAGGTTTTCAATGTACTTGGGGTTCAAAACACCATTTCTTACTCTTGGGTACACGATATCAGCAATCGTTATTACGCGGTTCCTAACTACCTAACTCCAAGACAAGTAAATTTAAAATTACAGGTGCGGTTTTAGTATTCATTCTTACCTTACTCTTAATTAAAATTAATACCAATGACGCACAACCTCCAAAACACGCTCAGCATTTTGTTACTTGCATTAACCACATCGAGTTGTGGGCTAATGTACCGCGTAATTTTAGGTGTAGATTCTAATCCAGGTTGGAAAAGTCACGATCAAATCGTGAAAGATTTCAAAAGGTTTAAAATTCCCGAATCAAATAGTTTTGTATTGGATACTGCTTCTTATACCAATGCCGTCCTTTCGGTGTATAATATACGAAAGGAAAAAATAAAAAAGGACTCTTTATTAACAGATAGTTTGGATTGGTATTTTGCTGAGTCAAATGCCAATAACGACCTTCAGCCCGTTCAAATTAGATATTTCGACCAAAATGGGAAGCCCCTTTTTAAGATGATAAACTGCTATATTGATGGTTACCTAAAAATGTCATGGAATGTAGATAGTTGCTTTGATACTTTTCCTCCAAAGTCAATTGAATACCTTTCGTATGATACTAACGAAAACTTGGACTTTTTTATTCCATATATAAAAACATTGAATGGGGAATCATTACAGCTAAATAAAATCCCCAAATCGAGTTTTTATGCCATTGTGTTTTGGAATAGTTATATGCGAAAACCTTCTAAAACCTTGATAAATCAGATTAGAAAAACCGAACTAAATAACCCCACAAAAAACACTTATATTTTTTATGTGAATAACCATAATGCTAGCTTATGGGATCTGTTAGATACTGAAAACAAAAAACTACTTCAACAAGAATTGGAAAAACACTAAAGTTTTCATTCGGATTAAGGCGCCTCCATTCAAAATAATTACTTTACGCGCAATTCTTTATGGTTAGCAGGTTTCAGGTACATCCTTAACCTTAAATTGGCTTAAGAATAAAACCCAACTCCCCTAAAAAACAACTTTCAAGGCTAGTCCATTCATATTGGGTTGCAAATTCCAACTTGCTTTAGAATCGTCTTTCTTTAAATGAAATACGGGTACAAAATAGCCAATAGCAGCACCCACTGCGTATCCAGCTAATACATCGGTTGGAAAATGCATTCCAGCTTCTACTCTTGTCCAACCCACCAGCGCTGGAACTACTGCAGCTGCGGTCCATACCATCGGTTTCCATTTGCCATTGGGATGGGTGTCGCTATAAACGCGAGCGGCAAAAAAGGTCATGGATGCTGCTCCGGCAGTATGCCCCGAAAAAAATGAATACCGCGCATCTAGCGTTTGTTTTTCTTCCATAGCAATCTCCGGATTATATACATATGGACGAGTTCGTAACGCAATTGTTTTAGTGGTGGAAATCAATCCATAACTCACCATTAACACCTCCATACCCATAATACCAACCGTCAGGTAATGCTGTCTAACTTCCTTGATTCCTAGCAGTGAAATGGGCGATAAAATAGCTCCAGCCACAAATACATTGCTTGCGGTTTTAGCCGCCTCATTGTGATTATAGATAGTTGGTCGGTCCAAGGCATTAACTTGGTTTGGGTAAAAACTATTGATTTCAGCTTGCGTTAAAATTTGATCGTTGGAGGTTAAAACCATTCCAGTGGTAAGCGAAATCGCCCCAGCCCCTATTATCGAATAATCTAGCTTCGGTTTAATGACATAGGGAAATTGTGCAAAAACGGGTTGAAATGAAAACAAAAAAAGCAACAACCATCCGAATTTAAAATTCTTCCAGTTGTTGCTTTTCTTTTTCATTTTATTGATTTCTCAGAATTAAGCTACTTTCAGCTTACTCATTCCCGATTTTTCAAAGTGTTCTGTAGCGTATGCTAAATCAATAGTCAACTCACTGATTCTATTTTCTTTTGCAGCCGATGGAGTGTCATACATGGCATCCAACATAATTGCCTCACAAATAGAACGTAATCCACGAGCTCCTAATTTAAATTCATCTGCTTTATCCACAATGAAATTTAACACCTCTTTGGTTACTGTCAACTTTATTCCTTCCATTTCAAAAAGCTTGGTATATTGTTTCATCAAACTATTTTTTGGTTCGGTAAGAATACTAACCAATGCATCTTTATCTAATGGATTTAAATGCGTCAAAACAGGGAAACGGCCAATTAATTCCGGAATTAATCCGAATGAACGTAAATCTGAAGGAGCAATGTATTGCAACAGGTTATCCTCATCAATGATATTTGACGATTTGGTAGTATACCCAATAGGTTGCTTGTTAATTCTTCGACTTATCTGTGTTTCAATACCATCAAATGCACCGCCACAAATAAATAGGATATTTTTAGTGTTTACTTCAACAAGCTTTTGTTCTGGATGCTTTCTTCCGCCATACGGAGGGACACCAATTACGGTTCCTTCTAATAATTTCAATAACCCTTGTTGCACACCTTCTCCAGAAACATCTCTGGTTATGGACGCGTTATCTCCTTTACGAGCAATTTTATCAATTTCATCAATAAAAATAATTCCACGTTCCGCTAATTTCGGATTATAGTCGGCCGCTTGAAGCAATCTAGCCAAAATAGATTCAACATCCTCTCCTACATACCCAGCCTCTGTAAGTACAGTTGCATCCGCGATAGCAAAAGGTACGTTCAATACCTTAGCAATGGTTTTTGCCAATAGTGTTTTACCCGTTCCGGTTCGCCCAACCATGATTACATTAGATTTTTCAATCTCCACATCATCCTCTGCAATTACCTGAGTTAAACGTTTAAAGTGATTATAAACCGCCACCGACAATACTTTTTTCGCATCATTTTGGCCAATTACATAGTCATTTAGTTTTTCAAACAACTCTTTCGGTTTGTATAACGACAAGGCAGACTGAAGGGTGTCCTTCAATTTATGTTGAGAATCATCATCCACAATTTTCATGGCTTGTTCCACGCAACTGTCACAAATATGGCCCGTTGTTCCGCCAATTAGCATCCCAACTTCATTTTTCTTTTTGCCACAAAAAGAGCACTGAACCGTTTTCTCTTCCTTCATAATCTTGGTATTATTCGTTTTGTCCGAAGACAAAAAAAGAGATTAAAACAGAGCTAAATGCTCCTTTTAATCTCTTCAAATCTTGTTATTATTTAGGCTTTTAATAAAACCTCATCAATCATTCCGTATTCTTTAGCTTCGGTTGAAGTCATCCAGTAATCACGGTCAGAATCAGCCCATACCTTATCATATTCTTGACCTGAATGGTCGGAAATAATGGTATATAATTCCTTTTTCAATTTGGCTATTTCTCGAGCTGTAATTTCAATATCCGATGCTTGACCTTGAGCGCCTCCCATGGGTTGGTGAATCATTACACGAGAGTGTTTCAAAGCCGAACGTTTTCCTTTTGCACCTGCAGTAAGTAGTACCGCAGCCATAGAAGCCGCCATACCCGTACAGATAGTAGATACTTCAGGTTGAATGTATTGCATGGTATCATAAATACCTAACCCTGCATAAACGGACCCACCTGGACTATTAATATAAATGTAAATATCGCGATTAGCATCTGCACTTTGCAAGAACAATAATTGTGCTTGAATAATATTAGCTACATAATCATCTACCCCCGTACCCATAAAAATAATACGGTCCATCATCAAACGTGAAAACACATCCAATGCTTGCACATTCATGGTACGCTCTTCCAAGATATAAGGAGTCATTGAAGACTCAATGTAATGTTCCATCGCAATAGAACTAATTCCTTTATCTAAGGTTGCAAATTTTTTAAAATCTTTATAATCTGTCATAATTTTATCCGAATAAGTTAGTTAGGCTGCCCATAATTCCTTTTTTAGGAGCTTCTCCGGTGGCTAATTTAACAAAATCGTCATAAGAAACCGCCTTATCTTTCAGCTTTAATGTTTTTTTGTAGAATCCCATCATTTTATGAAAGTAAAGATCTTCATAAATTTTACGATATTCTTCTTCATTTTTCATTACGTTCATCGCTGTATCCGACAATAATTTATCGTCTGGGTCAGCCATTCCGTATTGTGCAAATTGCCCTTTTAAGCTCTCTTTTGTAAATTCCATCAATTCTTCTTGACTAATAGCCAATTCGTATTTCTTGGTAATTTCACTTTCAATTAAGTTCCATTTTAAGCTTTCAGCATATCCTTCATAAGCGGTTTCCACATCTGCAGCATTTCCGTACTCTTCCGTTTGAGCTAAAAACTCTTTTAAGAAAGCATCTGGTAAATTATGGTCAAATTTCTTGATGAAACCAGCTTTAATGTCTTTGTATAACGCTATATCTTCGTAACGAACAAAAATCTTTTCTAGCTCTTCACTAATTTTAGCGTGAAATTCTTCTACTGTTTTAACCGTGTCTTTTCCGTATAATTTATCGAATAACTCTTGGTCTAAATCGGCTGGCTCTACGTGAAAAACGTCTTCTACTACGAAAGAAAAAGAATCTGAAAGCTCCATTACTTGAGCCATTCCAATATTTAACATTTTAGCTACGTCTTCATCTCCTTTACTTACATCCTTAGGATTTAAAGTAAGAGTATCTCCTTTTTTCAACCCTTGTAAGGTTTTCTTCAATTTGGTATCTTCTACAAACTCTATAGAAATAGTTGATTTATGACTAATTCCACCTTCTTTGAGTTCGCCTGATTCGTTTAATTCTGTAAAAACACCATTCAACATATCGGTGTCGCCCGCTTTGTCTACCGATGAAAATTTACCATATTGACGTCTCACGTCATCCGAATATTTTTCAATCAGTTTCTCATCCACTTTAATTTTATTCAAAGTGAATTTGTCTTTTTCAGTTACTTCCACTTTAATCTCTGGAGCTACGCCAATTTTATAGCTAAATTCCAAATCTTTCATGTCGTTAACACTCAAAGTCATGGTTTCATCCATTACTGGAAGAGGTTGACCCAAAACAGGTAATTTATTTTCTTTAATGTATTTATCGATTTCTGTACCTAGAATTCTATTAATTTCTTCACCTAGTATTTGGTTTCCATACATCTTTTTCACCATTCCCATAGGCACATGCCCTTTTCTGAAACCAGGCATATCTGCTTTCTTACGATGGTTTTTCAATGTGCTAGTTACTTTGTCTGCGTAATCAGCTGCTTCAATATTCACTTTTAAAATTCCGCTTAAATCCTCACCTACGTTGTGCGATACTTTCATCTGTTTTATTTTTTTTTATCTATTAGATTAGCAAGCAATTTGGAAATTCTTGAAGAGAAGCTCCCAACACTTGATTTCTCTTTAATTTTAAATAATTTTCATCAATCCTTGTATTTAATACAATTCCTATCGTTAGAATAACCGTCAAACTCCCGTTAGCCAAGGTATCATTTGAAAACTAGGCTTTTCGAATTGAAAATTTGAGGGCGCAAAAGTACGTTTTTCTGTCAGAATTCATTGCTTTTACCACCTATATTTATTAGGAAAATCTACTTTTCGTTACCCCAATTTTAGGACGAATACCTACTTTTGTTTGGTAATATATATCACAAAAAAAGCACTCACACCAATGGAAGATCTCAGAAAAATTCTTGACTTAAATTTCCCTCAATTATTCGACTCTGCTCTAAAAGATGAAATTAGTAAGGTAGGTCACCTTAAAAACATTAAAGAAGGCGCTCACCTAATGGATGTAGGTCAATACATCAAAACCATTCCATTAATTGTAAGTGGGAAATTAAAGATTTTTAGAGAAGACGAAGAGGGTAACGAACTCTTTTTGTACTACCTTCACAAGGGAGAAGCATGTGCGATTTCAATGGTTTGTATGATTAATGATAAAATAAGTCAGATAAGAGCGGTAGCCATGGAAGATTCTCAAATTATTTCCATCCCCATAGAAAACATGGATAAATTCATGATGAATTATCGTTCTTGGTATCAATTTGTGGTGCAGTCTTATGCCATGCGACTAAATGAAATGCTCCTCACCATAGACAGTATTGCTTTTCTAAAAATGGATGAACGACTTTTGGCTTACTTAGATAAAACCGCTGAAGTTAGAGGCAGTAAAGTAATTAATGACACCCACCAAAATATTGCTACTGAATTAAATACTTCCCGAGAAGTTATTTCAAGACTACTCAAACAAATGGAACGGAAAGGGCTAGTGAAATTATCACGGAATCATATTGAGATCATTAGTTAAATCACTATTAATCGAACTCCGTTTAATAGTTTGTTCCATTTAGCCGCCTTGATTTTATTTTAGGCGGTATTTGTTTTGCGTATTTATTGCCTTAACTTTTATTTGATTTGTTAAATTATGGAGGTAAAGTATTACCCCCTCTAATTAAAAGGTGTATATTTGTGTAGTTGTAATAGGTAATTTTACACTTTTGTCATGAAAAAATTTAAAGATACTTCCAGTACACCGCTAACGACCTTAAATGAACCCACAATAAGTTACGGCTCTAATTCTTTTTACGAGTTATCTTCTCGCTCCATTTCTAAAGAATATATCAAAGGCATTATACAATTAGCTAAACTTACGGTTACAGAATTAATTTCATTTATTCCCATTTCTATTGATTCGTATAAAAGAAGAGTAGATTTTAACCCAGCTGTTACAGAAAAGGTTCTTGAAATTGAGGAAGTTTACCGTAGAGGCCTGGATGCTTTTGGAGAACCATTTTACGATTGGATGGACGCTAAAAACGTTTCCCTTGGCGGCAAAAAACCCAAAGAGCTATTAGTCAATAGTTTTGGAGTCCGAATACTATTAGATGAAATTGGCAAATTAGAACATGGGGTTTTAGCTTAATGTTGGTATATAGCATTAGCAAGAAAGCTTACTGCAAGGATTTATCTGGAATGGGAGCAGGAATGCATGGGGGAAGATGGAATCCAAAGGGCATAAATTTGCTATACACTTCTGGTAGTATTGCGCTAGCTAGCTTAGAATTTATGGTTCACAATTACCATCTTTTATCGTCTGGGAATATCAGTATGGCCAAAATTGAAATTGATGAGAATGCACCAATTTTAGAATACCCAATTTCTAAATTACCAAAAGGCTGGAATTTGCAATTACATTCGCAAATAGCCACTCAAAAAATAGGAAGCCTATTTTTTAATACAGGCGAACATTACATCTTAAAAGTTCCATCCGCTGTGGTTCCAGGAGAATATAATTTACTTTTAAATCCGCTACACAAAAGTCATTCAAAGACAAAAGTTATTGAATTAATTGATCCGTTTACTTTTGACTCCAGGCTTTTTGATTTTGTAAAATAACAGGCTATTGCAATGCTAGAATAGCGCGTTCAATTACTTCATCCTTGGTTAAACCATTCCAATCAAATAATACCTTAATATCCGGTGGAACGCCACTTTCATATTGATTGTTTTGATGTAAATCTAGCGCTATTGTGATAGAAAATCTGTACGTCCATCCATTCCTTTAATTCGTTTTTTTCAGGCCTGAATTCTAATTGGGAAACGGAATCATGAAAAATTGCGGCATCTTGACCAAATATCCAAACGGAGTTACAGAAAATCAAAAAAAGAATAATTGCCTCAATTAGTGAATTATAGTACCAATTTTATCCAATTGATTTCGGCTCACTAACTATTCTACAGACGGGTAACGAATTGATTCTTATTTATAATTGGAATATGTATCAAATCACAAATTATTAAGGTTTTATGGGAGACCATATCCAGAATTACCACATCTTCCCTTTATAGGCACAGAAACCCAGGTAAAAGAGATGATCCTTATTTTCTCCCTTATTCAATTATCTGTCCGATACATCTGGAATAATGATAACATTCTGCATAACCTAAAAAGTCAGGGCTTCACTTGAAGTGAAACCCTGACTATATTTCTGTTTAGCATTTATAATGTTACTTCATGGATTATTCCGGTCCCTGTAGTGTATCTTTTTGAAATACGCTGAATCTTTTTTTCACACCCACAAATGGGATAAACGCATACAAAACTTCATTCCAACTAGATCCAAGATACTTTAACCTAACCGCCATTAGCATTGAAACATAAGCCATCATCACAAGAAGAAAAACAACTCTATATTCTTGGCTCCAAGAAAATTCAAAAACCCATGATCCAATTCCTAGAATTGTAAATGGGAGAATTAATAATAGTATAAAAATATTTCTTTTCATTAGTTTTTATTTTAAAAAAAGGCAATAATAACAGCACAACCAATAGCAATCCCACCAGCACACTCTGGCCCAATAGCCATACATCCTAAACCGAGGACAGGATTATTCGCAAGAGTATTAATTTTATCCTCAACACAATCAACCCATGGAGAATACCAGCTTGCTGTAAAATCCGGGTTTTCACCATAATTATTAACAGATACGACAACTCCATCTACAGCACTAAAGCCAACAATTTCTTCTAAAAATAAATTGAGAATTTTTACATTTGATGAACCCGAATTAATAGTAGTTTCAACAATATAACCTCCTTTCCACACATCATTACCATTAGAATATGAAACAAAGGAATAGTTACCAGATAATTCAATAGTTATACACTTAATATTTTCACCTGGAAAGGTTGTAATTAAGGCATTGTCAAAGTTCATATTTTCAACAATACTTATAGCTTGTCCACCCTCACCAAAATTATCTTCAATCCTACTTTGAAGTTTTTGAATAATCACTTCATTAGTTAAATATTCAGTTTCACCAGCCCTCAAAAATAAAGCTCCATTAACATCATCTACATGAACGTCAACACCTTCATTATCTACCTCTTCCTTACTACAAGAAACAAAACTAATTGCGCCAATCATTAGCGCTAAAATTGAAATACTAAAATATTTCATAATACTTAAAAATTTATTTGTTATTAAAAAAATAAGCATCTACCCATTTTGAGTAAATACTAAACTTTCATTTAACCATTAAGTACCCGGCCGAGTATAAATGGTATTAAAATGAGTTCGGCACAAACAAACAAACAAACAAACAAACAAACAAACAAACAATAGGGGTTATCCCCTAATTTTCACTTTTCTTCAATTATTTACTTATTGAAATTACCATCATAAAGAACACTCTATCACAGCATATTATCGTTGGCGAGAGTGATTACATATACTACATTCTCAAAACCTTAACAAGTCAGGGCTTCGCTCCAAGCGAAACCCTGACTACAAATTACATTTACAACTTAGGTAATTCCATATTCAAATACGGAGCTCCTTTCATATTCAATATTCCTTCAATAGCGGTTAGTTTTTGATTGATTACTGCCATGCTTTTTAGCACTTTTTTCAATCCGTCTTTTGCTATGGTATAATCTTTATTTTGAATATTTGTGCTTTGATTTTGGTTGGAATAACTACTCCATGAAGCTAAACCGATGCGATCTAAAATGCTTGGCTCAATTTCAAATTGATGCTTTCCTAAGGTTTTATCCCCATGTAATTTTATATCCATCTCCTGTAACTCAGCCTCTAACTCACCAAGCATTTTCAATGCGCTCATATCTGCGTTGGTAGAAACTCTTGAAGCAGCCTTGGCCTTTTTCACTCTATTGGATAAAGATTTGAAATAGGAATTTGTTCCTGTAGCTACACGGTCTAAATTATTTAAATCCTTTTGGAATGCAACCACCTCATTGGCGTCCGCTTTAAGCGTATTTAAATTCAATACGTTTAATTCGAATGAATGTTGGTCCACTAACATTTTAATTTCATTCGGTGTAGCCAAAAACAAACTAACGGTGTAATTACCAGGGATTGCATAATAGGCGGAACCTGTTTTGCTCAATGGAGATTTTGAACTATTTACATCAAAAGAACTCCATTTACCATCCCAATTTACGGTTTGAAGTCCCGCTTTTGCATTTTTAGTAAAGCGTTTCACTTCATTGCCTTTGGAATCTTTTATAACGAAAATGAAATAAGGAGCCTCTTCAATCGCTTCTTTTCTCAGTTGATCCTTGCTTGGATAAAGAACATCCTCCCCTTTTGCACGTGCCTCCTTCTCGGATTCTTGACGACTTGCTTTAGTGGTTTTCGGAACATCCTTTACAAAAAATGTGAACTGTGCACCCAATTCAGGGTTTTTACCGGTCCAAAACGAAGCGCCCTGAAACCCATTTCCAGAATACCCATATTTCGCATCATAAACAAAAGTTAGCCCCGGACGATTATTAAAAAACACCGCGTCTTCATTTTTTGCTTCCGCATTAATTTGACGTAAAGCAGAATAATCATCCAACACCCAAAAACCGCGGCCAAAAGTGGCTAAAACCAAATCATTTTGTTCTCGTTGAATATCCATGTCGCGAATCGCCACGGTAGGTAAGCCTCCTTTTAAAGCCAACCAGTTTTCACCAGCATCCACACTCACAAACACACCAAATTCAGTACCTGCAAAAAGTAATTTGGGATCCACGTGATCCTCAGCAATGGTATATACTGACCCTCTTTCAGGTAATCCGTTTGAAATTTTTACCCAAGTTTTCCCTTTATTCGTAGACTTGAAAAGATATGGTTTAAAATCCCCTCTTTTGTGATTGTTAAAAGCACCATAGACTACATTTTCATCATGCATAGACGCCACAAGTTGGTTTACATAGGTATGGGCAGGAACTTCCTTAATTCCATCTACTTTTCTCCAATTTGCGCCATCATCCTCCGTAATTTGAACGAGGCCATCATCGGTACCGACATATAATAACCCTTCCTTTTTGGGTGATTCTGAAAGCGCAACAATATTCCCATAAATGGTAGTGGACATATTTTTCATAACCGCGTCTACACTCGGAACGCTACCCATTATTTTCATGGCATTACGATCCAATTGTCGGGTTAAATCAGGACTTATGGTTTGCCAAGTATTTCCTCTATCATCACTTTTGAACACTTTGTTTGCTGCAAAATAAAGCCTGGTCGCTTTGTGTGGGCTCACAATAAGAGGAGCATCCCAATTCCATCGGTAAGCAAGCTCATCTTTACCCGGTTGAGGCTGAATTGGCACTGTTTGCCCTGATGCCTTATCATAACGAACCAGCCAACCATATTGCGCTTGTGCATAGACAATGTTTGGGTTCTCAGGATCCGAAGCAGATTCAAATCCATCACCACCATTGGTTACATACCAATCGTAATTATCGATACCTGAGTTTTTTCGAGTTCTAGAAGGACCACCTAAACTAAAGTTATCTTGCGTTCCACCATAAATCCCATAAAAGGGTGCTTGGTTATCGGTCACCACTTTATAGAATTGCGTCACGGGCAAATTAGGTGAAAAACGCCACGTTTTTGCATTGTCATACGACTCATACAAACCACCATCACATCCCATAAAATAATGATCGGTATTGGTAGGGTCAATCCACATACAATGATTATCTACATGCTTATTTTTTTCTCCTAATTTTTTTACCGTTTTTCCTCCATCGTAAGTCACATGCGCCCATGTATCCATCATAAACACCTTATTCACATTGATCGGATCACAATACAATTCCTGGTAATAGTTACCGCTAGATTTATAGGTATTCATTTTACTCCAGCTCTCTCCTCTATCGGTAGAACGGAAAAAACCACCAGCTTCGTTTTCAGCTTCGATCACTGCGTACACGTAATCTGGATTTACAGGAGAAACAGCCATTCCAATTCTACCCATACTGGAAGGTAAACCGGATTTTAATTTTCGAAAGGATTTACCACCATCAGTACTTTTGTACATCGCAGAACCTGCCCCTCCTCCAACATAGGTAAAAACATGCCGCATACGTTGGTGAGCAGTCGCATAAATTACATTTGAATTACGAGGATCCAAATGAATTTCATTAACACCCGTATACTGATCAATTTCCAAAATTTTATTCCATGTAGCACCGCCATCAATAGTTTTATACAAACCTCTATCTCCGCCTGCACTCCATAATGGGCCATAGGCAGCTACATAAATTACATTAGAATTTTGAGGATCCACCTTAATCATTCCGATATGTTCGGAATTTTCTAAACCCATTTTATCCCAAGATTTTCCACCATCTCGCGAGCGATACACGCCATCACCATAGGCCACAGAGCGTTGGTTATTATTCTCCCCTGTTCCTACCCAAACCACATTTGAATTATTGGGGTCGAGTGCGAGACACCCAATGGAATAGGAACCTTGATTGTCAAAAATTGGTGAGAAAGTAACTCCCGCATTTATAGTTTTCCAAACGCCACCAGAAGCTGATGCGACATACATTTCTGCGGAATTTACTGGGTTAACTGCCAAATCCACTATTCTTCCGGAAGTAACAGCCGGACCCACTTCTCTGAATGAAAAAATACTCAAATCTGATTCTTCTAGTTGCGCAAATAGAAGCTGTGGTGCCAAAAAAATAAGGATGGCTATTCTTACGATGTATCTAGTTTTCATAATTTAATTTTTGATTGACTCAAAGGTAATTTTGGTTTGTATTCTACCAAGGAATTTATTCTTAGGGTTTTTCACTTTTTTCACACCTTAATTCCAAGCGCTAAAATGACGAAATCAAAGTCCCCCGATTATAAAATAATTTGAAATTTATTCTCTTTCGAAACTTCCGTTTTTTGACACAAAATGTTTCACATCTATAGCTAGTCTTTCTGTATTATAATTGGAATACTCGCCAGAAAAAGCTACACGTTTCTCGATAGTCTCTTCAAATTTCCCCATGGCATCCAATGCTAATTCACAAGCTTCTCTTACCCCATGATTACCTCCATCACAATGAGTTACGAAGTCATAATATTCATGTTCGCGACAATATTCGATAAATAACGGATTAGCCCTACGATTAATCATCACCCTAAAACCGACTTCTTTTGCAAGGGATAAATCTAATATATCATCGTATACAAACATTATTTCATCCGGGTCAATAGCATGATGCTTTTTCAGAAATGCCAGTATTTCCACCTTGTTTTTTGCACTAGAAAATGTTGCATCCAAATGTTCTCTAGTGGCCCAATACTTGGCTGTAAGATTATTCTCACCTGAAATTATAGCTACAATTGGCATTTGCATATTCTGTAACCAAAACCCAAACCGAAGCATGTTTACTCCCATAGAATCGGCTTCACTAAAAGTGCTTGACCGATTTTCATTTTTATGACCTGCGTGAAAAACCCCGTCCCAATCAAACAGAACCGCTTTAATTTTTGCTAATTTATTATTCATGGTTTTATTTTTAATTTGTGATGTAAGCCTGACTAAATTAACCAAAATCTTATCCAAACACAGGTGAAATACTAATTCCTTTTGAGCTCCTATCGATCCATAAAAACTCTTCCGTCCTCTTCCGTTTTTTGCAATTCAGTCAATCGGTCATCTATTCGTAATTGTAAATTATCGTAAGCAACGGCTTTTTCCTCATCCCCGTTTTTGCGATGCTTTTTGGCCATTGTTTTATAATAGTCTTTTAGATTCACCATTCCACTTACGGCATAGTATCTAACAAACCATGCCAACTCATTTTGAGCTTCCTTTTCCAAAATGGCTAAGCCACTTTTTTGTATTTGAATATTATCAACCCGCATTAAATAATCTTGGTAATAATTAATAAACCCCATCACATTATACCCTTCCGTTTTGGGATATAAACGATTAAAAAATGGGTTATTATCATCATTACCAAAAGCGGAATACACCTCCGCACATGCGAGTAACACCTCTACATTATCTTCATTTTCATATCGTTTGGCATATTTCAAACCTAATGTAGAATCCACCACTGCCAAAGATTCAATCAAGCCACTAATGACTAAATACGAACTATCTTTATTAATTTGATTTTCAAACTCACCGCTTAATCCCTCGGCCCAAGAATAATAATCTGATAGGGCAAAAACAGCTTCATATCGCACTTCCGAGTTTTCATCATGTTGCATGGTTGAAATCAAAACATTCTTTAATTTCAAATCCTCAATCTCATCAAACTTATCGTATTTAGAAACCGCTAACGACCGAATATCGGCCGAATTATCCAACATGGCATCTAGCAAGACTTCTTTAGCTACATTTACCTCTTCGGTTTCTTTATAAGCAAATTCCACGGCTTCGCGCTTATCCATATAAAGAGGGGCATTGGCATACATAAATTTCATTTCTTGCATGGTGTGATTCTCTGTTTTAGTACAAACAAGAATTTTTCGCGCATCAAAATTCACTAAATCTGGTTTGGCATCTACTTTAAAACTAAAAGTTTGCTTTATGCTATCTACCATTACACTATAGGTTTGCCTAGCACCACCTTGGTACACATCAATATCCACCGGAAGTTTAAACATTGCGTACTCTTCCAAATCCTGTAATTGTTCTACGGTAATATGCTGTATCATTTTAGTGGAATCATACGCATAGGTAATTTCTAAATCAGGATGGCCTTTACCAAGAAACCATTGGTTAAAAAACCAATTTAAATCCTCTCCGGTTACTTCTTCAAAAGCCAACCGAAGCTGATGAATTTCTACCGATGTAAACTCATTTTCATGCAGGTATTGTTTAAGCGCGGCAAAAAAAGCTTCGTCTCCTACATAATTTCTCAACATGTGTAAAATACGTCCTCCTTTAGCATATGAATGACTATCGAACATGTCATCCGGCTTATTGTAATGAAAGCGGATCATATCTTTTGCAGCACCATTCCTAACTTCATTCAAATAATTTCCTAGTTCATAGTACAAACTTTCATCGGCTATCAACTTTCCGTATTTATGCTCTGCCCATAAATACTCACCGTAATTTGCAAAAGACTCATTTAAAGGAAGATTAGACCAGGATTCGCAAGTAACAACATCGCCAAACCAATGATGAAACAACTCGTGCGCCACGGTAGATTCGTTATCGCCATCAATCATTTCTCTACTGGTTTGTTGAACGAAATCTCCAAAAATAACGGCACCCACATTTTCCATGGCTCCTGACACATAATCGTGTACAATTACCTGAGAATATTTACTCCAAGGATACGGGTAGCCAAGCAAATCGGAATAAAACGAAATCATTTCTGGAGTGTTTTTAAAAATCTCACGGGCATAAGGCTCGTAATCTTTATCCACATAATAATCTACCTTCATTCCGGCTAATTCATCTTCTACCACAGCAAATTCACTCACCGCCATCATAAAAAGATAAGGCGCAATAGGTTTGTTTTGCACCCAAGTATCGGTTCTAGTTCCATCCGAGTTAGTTACCGAGCTCACCATATCTCCATTAGATAAAGTGACAAATTTTGAATCCACGGTCATCTCAATTTGATGTGTACATCGTTCATTTGGAGAATCTATGGTAGGAAACCAAACCGAATTTGCTTCTGTTTCCCCTTGCGTCCACAATTGCTGTGGCTTGTTGGGGTGGTCATTTAATGGGTTAATAAAATACAAGCCTTTATCATCCGTAACCGCACTTCCTGCATTGGTTAGGCGTTCTTCTGGTTTGGCTACATAATTAATTTTAATAGTCAGGATTTCCGTATTTCCAAAATTTCTTGGTAATTGAATTGCTAATACATCATGCGTATAGGAATAGTCAAGAATAGTCGTCAGCGAGCCATCTAATAAAGCAACAGATTTTATTTCCATCCCTTTGGCATCTAATACTACCCTATCCGTTTTATAAAAATACGGTTTCAATGTTAATTTTGCCTCTCCATTCAAATACTGCTTATCCCAGTCAAAGCGCACTTTTAAATCGGTATGAATAATATCAATTGTTCGGGTGCGTGAAGCTCGATACGGAGATTCTGAAAAGACCTCAACTGCAGCCAACTCTACCGCATTATCCAGATACACCGCACTATTTTCTGTAGGTTTACAAGCGGTTAAAACACTTATAAGAATAGATATTGCAATTAAATAATTTCTCATAATTAAAATTTATTCCCAAAAGAATGGATTCCAATTTGGTTCTGCGCGCAAGATAAGAAAGTACATAGTACTAGACATTAAATAGCTTCACCCAAATTAGGATTCACGACAAAAAAAAGAAATGATGACTACGGCTAAAACTTAGATTCGTTTACCAATTGCGCCAAAAGAGTATTACTTTTGAAATCTAAATTTTAGACCATGTACAATATCACAATAAACAATAAGACATACGATGTAATTCCTCAAAATGGAGAAACCCCAACGGGAACCATAAATGGTGCACATTATGATTTGGACATGGCCCAAAAAGACGCTACCAATTGGATAATTAACAAAGACGGAAAGGAGTATAGAGTTGAAGTTGCCCAATTAGACACGGATAACAAAACAGCAATTTTGCGTATTAATGGTCGTAAATATGAACTTACCCTTAAAGACCAATTTGACCAACTATTAAAAGATTTAGGTCTTGAAAATATGGCGGTTAAAAAAATCAGCGAGATCAAATCTCCTATGCCAGGATTGGTATTGGATATTTTGGTAAAGGCGGGTGACACCATCAAAAAAGGTGACCAGGTATTAGTTTTAGAAGCGATGAAAATGGAAAACATCATTAAATCTCAAACCGATGCCGTAGTTAAAAGTGTAGCGATTGAAACAGGTGTTGCAGTTGAAAAAGGACAGGTTTTAATCAAGTTTGAGTAACCAATTACTCTTCTATTTGAATAATTTCTACTCCATTCAGGGAAGAAAATAACGGAAAATTGGCTTCATCGCCATTAATCACCACCGTGTAACCCTTGGCTAATATTTCATTCATCTTTTCTAGGCTGGGTACTTGGGTATAGGCCGTATACGAAGTGTAAAACATGAATTCAATGGGTCTATTAACGCCAAAAACCACCAACTTTTCCCCTTCCGTATTTTCATCAAAATTTTTATAGGCATTTACCCACGCTGGGTTTCGTTCTCTTTTTTCAAACGGTTTAAGTCTTTCTACACTAAATCGAATGGGTAAAATTAACAACAAGCCCACTATCACTTTTTCCAACCATAATCGCGGTAATTTTATTTCCTTACGGAGTATAGAATCAATAAAAGTGGCAATCATAATGAATATGGCTGGTGCTGCAAATAGCGTATATCCTTGCATTTTGGTAGCTACCGCAGAAAAGAATAGATAGGGAAGTAAAAACCAAATTGAAATAGCCCAATACCGAAAGTCTAGTTTTTGCTTCATCGTTCGGTACAAAAACCAAAGCACGGGTAGGTAAACTAATTCCCCATAATTAATTCTAAGTTTTTCGAAATGATAAAACCAGCTTCCTCCTTGATCGGCTAATACCTCGGTAATGTGTAGCATATTATACGCTGATTCCCATTGATACTCATTAGCAAATCTGGTTATTGCATACCACTGCCACGGCAATGCCACGATTACCACAACCAATATGGCCTTGCCTAATTCAATTATCAGTTCTTTTTTAGCATAGGAATTATAATATTGAGAAAGTGCCAACCAAACCGGTATCACAACTAAAGCGGGCAACCATTTAGATAAAATGGCACAACCCAAAAAAAATGCAAAAAGCAAGTTATATCCTTTGTACTTTGTCTTAAAAAAAAGAACAGCCGCATACACCGAGAACAACACAAAGACCATGAAAAATAAATCAATATGATCGGTCGCCACACGTCCTGACGCTATTTCTAAAATCACCCCATTAATAGAATACAGAAAAGCAGCCAACAAGCCCACTCGTTTATTGAAAAGCTCTTTTGATAGCAAATAAATCACGAAAATACCGGTGGAAAATAATAGTACTGAAGGCAGTCTTAAGGCTAATTCATTTACCCCAAACACCGCCATACTCGCGGCCATACTCCATAAGGGTAATGGTTGTTTATGCATCCAAATATGGTTGGAGGCCCACTCTCTGAAATCAAAATCTAAAACGGGATTGGCATAGAGCATCGGTTTAAAAGGATTTGAAATTAGATTTTTGGCAACCAATGCATGGTATCGTTCATCCCAATCATGGAGGTAAAAATCGGTAGACATGTAGACCACAAGGACTAATCCACTTAAAGCGATGGCTACAATTTGATAGGAACTATTTTCGATGAGAAGTTTTTTATACGCCCAGAAATAAATAAGGCACACCACCAAAATCGTTACCACTCCGTAAATTAGATTATTCATTCACCCGCGATTTTTTCATACACTTCTGTTCGTAAATCATCTACATACAGCTTTTTGTTCCCTCTATACCAAACCAGCACTCTCAACTTATCTTCTGCGGTTCGCACTTCGGGAGTTAAGTAATCCATTTGTATTTTGTTCCATTTGCCCGGAACGAGATTTAGTGTTTTGGCCTCAATGGTTCTATACTTGTACGGATACCCGTTATAGGAAAAATGGGCTACCAAACTGAACGGATTTTCGATGTCGGTACTATCCACAAAAACATTTGCGGTAACTCGCACCCAAGCATGATCCGACAACGTTAAATCTGAATAGGTTTTTTCGATGTATGGCGAGAATTCCTTTTCTGAATTCAACTCAAATGAACAACAACCAGTAAAAGAAATTTGCGAAGCATAAGCGGCACTATCATCAAAGGAAAGCGCGTAATCAGCGGTTTTTACATACTCCTGTTCATTTACGAATCCTTGCTTTCCATCTAAGCCACGGTCTATTAGCAATAGTTTTCTATCCTCATCAGTTACGGACAATTTACCAAAAACAGCCCAATAGTAAGCCTCCGTCATTCGGTCACCATGCAAGACCCCTCGATGAAATTGAAGTACCTGAAATAGATTAAAGCTGACTAATAAAACCAGAAAACCACTTATTAAATAGTGTTTTATTCCTTTTTGTTTAAATGCCCAATCCATAAAATAACCTAAACCAATTGCCATTATTGGGTAGGAAGAAACCATTGCCCGCTGGCTAAAAGATTGCGCATACCACCAAGTGGTCCAACTAGATACTAAGTATAAATTAAACACGAAATAGGTAAATAAGGCGTAAAAAATGGGTCGGTTATTTCTATAAATCAAATAAAAACCTGCAATAGCAATACTCATGATGGGTGTGAAAACCAACCATCCTTTTCGGTAACTAAATAAAAATTTCCAGGTATGCGGACGCAGTAAATCGAGTCCTTCACCCGCATTAGCACCATAACTATTGAACAAAAATTTACCTGAGTAAATTTTCCAGTAGCCTAACTGCATCATTCCAATTCCTGCAATAATCAATGCAAACCACATTATTTGAAACTTATAACGCCATAAGAGATCTCTTTTTTTAACCAGTGATTCTAAGCTAGTCACGTTCCATAGCAATGGAATAATTAGCACCACAATTTCGGTAGGACGACTGAGAATCATGAGTCCTGCAACCAAGCTCAAAGCAATAATAAATTGAGGTTTAAACCCCTCATGCCAACGAATGGTTAACCATAAAACTAGCGCATATCCGGTAAATAAATAATTCTGAGACATGGCGTTTTGACCATACATCGTAATATGTACCAAGTAGTTAGTCGCAAACACGATGAGCAGCAAGGTGAACATAACCACCTTTTCTTTAAAGAACTTATTCAACACCTTGGCGGTAAACCAAAGTCCAATTAACGAATACAAAATACCACCCGAGAAAATGGCATATTGAAATGGAGCAGAAAGCCCATCTACCGGAAATGAAGAAAAATGAGCAACTAACCAGCCAATAAAAAAGAATGGAGAATACAAAATTGCCATTCCCATCGAATATTTCATTACGCTAATGCCATCGGGCATGGTTACAATTTGGTAAAAAGTTGCGGTGCTATGATAGGTCTCAATTAATTTTAGGATGACCGCATCATTTTGGAGGCCTAAATCATGATAAATAAAAGTAAGAGGAAGGTATAAATAGTATCCAAAAACATCCCAAGAAAGGATATTGCTAGGGATAAATTTGACATTCATAAACACAATGAAAATAGCTAAAAAACCTACAAATATTTTCAATTTTTTACTCATTTTATCGTTCTTATTAAGAGTAGCAAAATAAAATTTAATCCCAAATAAAAAAGCCATTTTCTCATCAAAATGAAAAAATGGCTTTAACTGTATTTTACAATAAGCTCTTCAATTAAGAAGCTTATTATTTAATCATATCTTGTACATCCAAAAGACCTACCACTTTACCTTGAGAAACTACCACTAAAGAATCTACTTTAGTATCAGCAAACATAGCTTGTGCTTTGTATAATAACTCTTCTGCATCAATTGTTTTCGGTGCAGTTAAACCTAAGTCTCCCATTTTGGTATTAACCGCATCGGTTCCTTTTGATTCCATTAATCTACGTAAATCGCCATCGGTAAAAATACCTGCAGCAGCACCGTTAGCATCAACTACAGATACAGCTCCGTAACCACCAGCAGTCATTTTAACTAAAGCATCGGTAACCGTAGCATCCATACCTACGTGTGGATTTTTAGCACCAACTACATCCTTAACTTTAGCAGTCATGATGTGAGTATCTTGGGTAAATTGATCCGTTCCAATTGTTGTGAAATGGTTTAAAGTAGCTGCTTTTACAATTTTCCAAGGAGCGGTAAATGTATGTACACCTACATTGATTGCATTACGCATGTGCTCTACTGTACGTACAGATGAGAACATGATTTTAGAATCATATCCGTAATATTCAACAGCATTCACACATTGCTCAACTAAAGCCAATGCATCATTACCTTGATCTTGTAAACGACCTACAAGCGGGCATACATAAGTAGCACCTGCTTCCATAGCCAAATACGCTTGTTGTAAAGTGTACACCAAATGGATGTTCACCATAAAACCTTCATCAGTCAGTTTTTTACATGCTTTCACACCTTCTAAACTCATTGGGATTTTGTAAACCGTTTTGTTACGATCTAAACCTAATGCTTCTTGACGGTATGCTTCCGCAATTACTTCATCAGCAGTATCACCTAAAGCTTCAATTTGAAGAATGTCTACAATTTTTGAAAGCTCCACAATAGTACCATCAATATCGGTAATTCCGTGACGGTGCATAAAAGTTGGAGTAGTTGTAAGACCTGTAAAAAAGCCCAATTCCATTGCTTCTTTAATCTCTCCTAAATCAGCTGAATCTAAATATAATTCCATTTTGTTACGTTTTCTTAATTTGTAATTTTCACTAACTATTTACGGTATTTCACCTCTAGTTCGTGCATTTCAATAAGGGGTTTCAAATATTCTTTTAATTGTGTCATGTCCATTTGCGATGCAGCATCACATAAAGCCTCATTAGGGCAAGGGTGCGCTTCTACAAAAATTCCATCTACTCCTGCAGCCATTCCTGCTCTTCCCAATACATCAAGGTATTGACGTGCACCACCGTTTGGATCAGCACTTGGAATTCCGTATTTACGGATAGAGTGAGTTACATCAAAAATAGTAGGATATCCCGTTTCTCTCATGTGATAAAATGCGCGTGGATCAACTACTAAATCGTTATAACCAAATGCATATCCACGTTCAGTCAACAAAATGTTTTCATTTCCTACTGATTCCACTTTAGCCACAGGCTTACTCATGTTTTCAGGAGCTAAAAACTGCGCGTGTTTTAAGTTAATCGCTTTACCCGTTTTAGCTGCCGTTACTGCAAGTGTTGTTTGCATTACTAAATAGGCTGGAATTTGAAGTACATCCACCACTTCTGCAGCTGCTGCTACTTGATCCGGATAATGAATATCTGTCAATAACGGAAATCCGAATTCTTCTTTTACGCGTTGTAATATTTTCAAACCTTCATCCATTCCTGGACCCATGTAATAATCTACCGAGCTACGGTTATCTTTTTGGAAAGAAGACTTATAAATTAAAGGGATGTCCAAATCTTCGCTTACTCTTTTCAAAGTTTCAGCTGTGTCCATCATGATTTTTTCTGATTCAATCACACAAGGTCCTGAAATCAAGAAAAGTTTGTCGGCTCCGCATTCTACATCGCCAACCATTACCTTTTTAATACTCATTCAAAAAATTTTGGCAAAAGTATGATTTTAACGGTTATAATTCGCAATTGTTGATTAATGTGTTCACTCTTGTTGATATGTTGGTTTTTGTCTAGACTTTTTGGGCGCTTACTACTTGAATAATTGGTTTTGCTATTCACACAAAGTTCGCAAAGTCTTTGCATTACTTTTAATTACCAAAGAACTTTAAAGGGTTCCCTTCTACCCTAAATCATAATATCCACTTTTTAAATGCTACTTAAATTCGGGCAATCCACCGCCAATTATAAATTAGTCCACCATTTTTATGTCCATTAACCAAACTTTGCATAACCAAACCTTCAAATCAAGTTCAGAACTTATTCAAAACCTACAGTAGATTTCCTAACTACATAGCCTACCAATCCACAAAAAGCACTATTTTGCACATCCAAAAAAATATTTTATGGACTCCATGAGTTTCTCTTTTTTATCCATCCTACAAGGTTTAGGAGGTTTAGTTTTTCTAGTTGGATTACTTTGGCTGTTTAGCTCCAATCGCAAAGCCATTAGCTGGCCATTAGTAGTAAAAGGCTTAATTCTTCAAATCATTTTTGCGGTTGCCATTTTGAAAATTGGTTTTATAGCTACCGGCTTTGAATGGATTAGCAAGGCTTTTGTTAAAATCATTTCGTTTACCAATTTTGGAAGCGAATTCTTATTTGGCCAATTTGGTTCTGGAGCCATTCATCCCGCATTGGGCAACTTTGCGTTTGTGGTACTTCCTACTATTATATTCTTTTCGGCACTCACCAGCTTATTATATTACTTAGGAATATTACAAAAGGTGGTATATGGAGTAGCTTGGGTGATGAAACGGGCGCTAAAATTATCGGGCGCAGAAAGTTTAGCCACCGCAGGAAACATCTTTTTAGGCCAAACGGAGGCTCCCTTATTAATTAAACCATATTTAGGTCAAATGACCAAATCAGAAATTATGGCCTTAATGACCGGAGGGATGGCTACCATTGCCGGAGGTGTATTAGCAGCATACATCGGTTTTTTGGGCGGAGATAGCGTTGCTGAACAAACTCTTTTTGCTAAGCATTTACTTGCCGCCTCCATTATGTCGGCACCTGCGGCACTCATTGCAGCAAAGATTTTGGTTCCGGAAACGGAAGAATTTGATAATACGATGCACCTCAACAAAGAAAAAATGGGAGCTAATGTATTGGAGGCCATTTCAAATGGAACCACCGATGGATTAAAACTAGCTATCAATGTTGCAGCTATGCTTTTGGTTTTTACCGCACTCATTTATATGTTCAATTATTTCTTATTCAAAATTGGCGACTATACCATGATTAATGATTGGGTAGCAGCAAATACAAGTGCTTATGACAAATTAAGTTTTCAATTTATTTTAGGATATGTATTTGCGCCAATCTCCTGGCTTATTGGGGTTCCCTATGCTGATATAGTTACGGTGGGTCAACTTCTTGGAGAAAAAACCATCCTAAACGAATTTTACGCATACGCTACCATGGGCGATATGAAGGCAGCAGGCGTTTTCAGCTCTCAAAAATCGTTAATTATGGCCACCTATATATTATGTGGCTTTTCAAATGTGGCTTCCATCGGTATTCAAATTGGAGGAATTGGCGCATTAGTACCTGAGAAACGAGGACTTCTATCCAAACTTGGTGTTAAAGCCTTAATTGGCGGTACCGTGGCTTCTTTATTTACTGCTGCCGTGGTAGGAATGTTTTTCGCATAATTACTATAAGAGATGAGAATTCGGATTGGCTTACTTTCATTTATTATCGTTTTTTTAATAGGATGTTCAAATACACCCGAAAGCATTTCCAACGACACGGTTATTCTAACGGCTACGGAGGCAGAATTCTCCACCATAGATTCTGCTATGCATTATGAAATTGAATTGACCTACCCGGTAATTGATGCAAATATTACACCCGAACGCTTGAATCGAATCAACAATACTATTGCAGAAAAATTCTATACATTTTCTGACCAAAAGAATTTTATTGAGTCCCATCAAAACCTTCCTGAGCATTTCTACGAAGCCGAATCTGAATGGTTTGGCGAGCTTAAAAACACGTACAGCATCACCCAATGTGATTCTATCCTAAATATTTCATTTACGTTTTACCACTATTATTTAGGAGCAGCACATGGCTATACCAGTAATGAAAGTTTAAAATTCAATACCTCCAATGGGGATTTGATGCCGATTACCGATTTTTTTAAATCTGATTCCACCTCGCTTTTAAAAATTAGGAATACCATCAACGCGCATTTACCTGACTCCATTTGTTGGGGAATTGAAAATGATTCCGCTACCCTATCCAGCCTCGCAAATTTCATTTTCACTAATGATAAAATCATTTTTAAATTTGATGATTACGCTATTTGTCCCTACGCTATCGGAATAACCAATATCGCCTTCGATAAATCAGACTTTAAGGAGGTTATGAAATTATCAACTTCCCAAAATTGCGTTGAAATTGCCGCAGTTCAAGATGAAGGTGAAATTGCTACCCACTAAGCATTTGTTTTTCATTCTTTATCAACAACCCTTGATTTTTTGCCGTGTTAACCGCACTTTTGACGCAAACAATTTTTCATGAGACAGTATTTAGATTTGTTGCAACACGTGCTAGATAACGGTTCCCAAAAAGGCGACCGGACCGGGACTGGGACCATTAGTACATTTGGTTACCAAAACAGGTATGATTTGAGCGAAGGTTTCCCAATGGTGACTACCAAAAAATTGCATTTAAAATCAATTGTACATGAACTTTTATGGTTCCTTCAGGGCGACACCAATATCAAATATTTGAAAGATAACGGGGTAAGAATATGGGATGAATGGGCAGATGAAAACGGAGAATTGGGTCCTGTTTACGGATACCAATGGCGCTCTTGGCCCACTCCAAATGGAGGTAGCATTGACCAAATTGCTAATGTGGTAAATTCCATAAAAAACAACCCTAACTCTAGGCGACACATGGTTTCTGCGTGGAACCCTGCATTGGTAGACGATATGGCACTACCTCCTTGCCACACCATGTTTCAATTTTATGTGGCTGACGGAAAACTAAGTTGCCAATTATACCAACGAAGTGCCGACTCTTTTCTGGGAGTCCCTTTCAATATTGGCTCGTACGCCTTATTAACCATGATGATGGCGCAAGTATGCGGATTAGAACCGGGTGATTTCGTACACACATTTGGCGATTTACATATTTACAACAATCATTTAGACCAGGTAAAATTGCAACTGTCGCGTACGCCAAAAAAACTACCGACCATGAAAATCAACCCTGAGGTAAAGGATTTATTTGCCTTTAAATTTGAAGATTTTGAATTGGTTAATTATGAGTTTCACCCGCATATTAAAGGAAAAGTAGCCGTATAACTGTTAAATATGAAAAATCACACCGTATCTCTAATTGTTGCGATTGCCGAAAACCACGTTATTGGGAAAGACAATGACCTCATTTGGTTCTTACCAAAAGATTTGAAGTATTTTAAAGACACTACTGCCGGACATCATGTTATAATGGGGCGAAAAAATTATTTTTCAATACCCCCAAAGTTCAGACCACTTCCTGGCAGAACAAATGTGGTGGTTACGCGTCAAAAAGATATTATTACCGATGAAAATGTAGTGGTTGTTTCATCGATTGAAGAAGGAATTAAAATTGCTTTAGAAGCGGGTGATACCGAACCATTTATTATTGGTGGCGGTCAGATTTATAATTATGCATTAGCCAATCAATTGGTAGACCGAATGTATATCACTCAAATTCACAATGAATTTGAAGGGGACACATTTTTCCCTCATTTCAAACCAGAAAATTGGAAAAAGGTTTCATCTGAACGGGTAGAAAAAGACCACCGACACGAATGGAGCTTTTCGTATGATGTGTACGATAAACTGTAGTCATCTCATTTTCATACTCCAGTTTTAGTAACAAACATCAAATTGTTTGTCCCTTAACGCATTAATAATTTTATGTAAAACTCATTTTCCCTACATTTGTCATTAAATATTTAGTCAATTAGTATCACTATTGACTCATTTAAAGAAAGAACCATGAACAAACTGCTCATAATCACATTTTTAGGATTTATCGTTTTATTTCCGTCTTGCCGTAATTCGGAACGGGATAATGACGTGTCCACCGGTAGCTCGGAATCCTATTGGGTAGCTGCAAATCAAATTAATTCCATAATTCGTGAAATTCATAATGTATCTGTTGGAGACTCCATCCTAAATGGCATCAATCCTGCAAATTCATTACCGTTAGAAGCCTGCGTAGATTCCATTTCTCTTTATCCCAAAAATGGTCCGTTTCCAATTAATTTAACGATCACATACGACACATCCAAAATTTGCGCTTTCGACCGCGTTAGATCTGGTCAAATAACCGCGAATTTTGATGGTAAATATGGCGATTTAGGAACCAAAATCATCGTTTCTACACTTAATTATAAGGTCAATGATTATGTTATTTCGGCCGACATATCGATGGAAGTCGTGTATAGTGTAATAGATACATTAACATTTGACGTGATAGTAAAAAATGCGACCATTACCGATTCTAAAGCCACAGGAAATAAAATCAACTTACAAGAATCACATATTCAGTTTTCACAAAACCGGGGTCGAAAAACAGTCTCTACAGGCGATGATCAATTTATCATTACCGGAAGCGGTGATGGAATTGCTCAAAATGGGGTGGTATACAGTTTTCAAACAGAATTTGAAAACGTCTTAACTTATGATTGTGGATACGAAACTTTTGGTTCGGTTCGGTTGAAAGCAGCAAATCAATTAGATAGAATTTTGAATTTCGGTGAAGGCGGATCTTGTGACAAAGTAATGCTTGTTTCTATTCCTCCAGCTAATGGAGACCAAGTAGTAGAAATTAAATAATCTATCTCAAGCATAAAAAAGGCGGTAAAACTAAGTTTTACCGCCTTTTTTATGGGATAAACCCACTCAGGTTTTTATTACCTAAGTTCAACCCATACGAATTGAAATCAAGTTAGAATCCTTTACTATTCAAACCCTATCTTTTTAAGTAAAGGGGCTATTTCTGGTTTTCTTCCTCTAAACGCTACATACAAATCCATTCCAGGTTTGGAACCACCTAGACTTAGCATTTTGCGGTATTTTGCTGCGGTAGCTTTATCAAAAATACTGGTTTCTTTAAACGCTTGAAATGCATCCGCATCCAATACTTCACTCCATAAATAAGCGTAGTAACCGGCAGAATAACCACCACTAAAAATATGCGCGAAATACGTACTACGGTAACGAGGAATAATTTCTGCCATTAAACCTAACCTTTTCATTTCTGCAATTTCAAAAGCTCGTGCATCTTGCTGCTCGGTAGTTTTAAGCGTATGCCAAGCCATGTCTAAATATGCTGCAGCCATATACTCTACCGTTCCGAATCCAGAATTAAACGCATTTGCGTCATTCATTCTTTTTATTAAATCGTCAGGAATAATTTCACCGGTTTGGTAATGTTTTGCATACAGTTTTAAAACTTCCGGTTCACTCATCCAGTTTTCCATCACTTGAGAAGGAAATTCAACAAAGTCACGTGGCACATTTGTACCCGATTGCGACTCATACTTCACGTTTGAAAACAAACCATGAAGACCATGACCAAATTCATGAAAAAGTGTTTGCGCCTCGCTAAAAGAAAGCAAAGATGGACCAGCAGATGTTGATGGAGGAAAATTGAAGTTGTTGGTCACAATAGGCGTCACCATTCCGTTTATATTAGACTGTGCTCTAAGTTCATTCATCCATGCACCACCACGTTTACTTTCACGTGCGAAGAAATCCATATAAATAATTCCTAAATGAGTTCCATCTTCTTCTAACACTTCAAAAACTTGTTGTTCTGGATGCCATTTTGGGGCATCTTTCATTTCTTTAAAGGTCAACCCAAAAAGTTTATTGGCCAACATGAACGCACCTTGTTTAACCGCGTTAAACTCAAAATATGGTCGCGTTTCTTCTTCATTAAAATTATAACGTTCTGCACGTACCCGCTCCACATAATAGCGCCAATCACTTCCTTGAAACTGACCTTCTACGCCATCATCTTTCATGGCTTGGGCTAACACCTCTTTTTCTTCGGCTGCCATTTTTTTAGCCGAAGGCCAAAGTTTATCCATAAATTCATACACCGCTTCCGGAGTCTCGGCCATATTATCAGCCAAAACATAAGCCGCATGCGACTCATAACCTAATAAATTCGCTTTTTCCACACGTAACGAGGCCATTTCAGATAAGATTGCTTTATTGTCCTTTTCGTTGTCATTATCACCCCGCATCGCATATCCATCAAATAAGATTTTTCTACTCGCTCTATTGGTAGAAGATTGTAAAAATGGATTGATACTTGGGCGTTGTAAAGTAAACACCCATCCATTCTCATGACCACGTGCTTCCGCTTCTTCTTTGGCTGCAGCCACTAAATTTTTAGGTAATTCGGCTACCTCTTTTTCATCGGTAAGATATAACTCAAAACTATTGGTTTCGTCCAGTAAATTATTCCCAAAATCTTGCGATAAAGAAGCCAAACGGCCATTAATTTCTCGCATTCGTTCCTTTTCGGCCCCTTTCAATTCCGCCCCCGAACGAACAAAACTTTTATACGTTTCTTCCAACAATCGTAAATCATCTCCGGCTAAATCACCTTTCGCGTCAAAAACCGATTTAATCCGTAAGAATAGTTTTTCATTCAATTTGGTATTATCACTATGATTCGATAATAAAGGCGCCATTACGTTTCCGGTTTCCTTCAAAACAGAATCCGTATTTGCGGCTTCAATACCATAAAATAAGTTGCTCACCTTAGTCAATGCAGAACCACTCGTTTCTAAGGCTACAATCGTATTTTCAAATGTAGGTTCCTCTTCGTTTTCGGTAATTAAAGCCAACTCCGCATCATGAATTTTTATCGCTTCTTTAAAAGCAGGTAAATAATCACTACTATTAATTTTATCAAATGGTGGCATTCCAAATGGGGTATCCCAATCCATTAAAATTGGGTTTTCAATTTCATTCATTTTCGCTGTATTTGCCTGTTTCACTTCTCCCTCATCACTACAAGAAGCCATCAATCCGATGGCTAAAAGCCCTATTAAACTCCTTTTCATCCTATTCTTAATTACTAATTAAACCTTTTTTAAATTTATTTAACATTACTACCAACCTTTATGAATTCTTGTCCGTAATATTAAGTGTAAACCCGTTTTTCTCACCTAAGATAATTAGGTTATAACGACAAAAGAGCCGAAGGGTAATGACTTCGGCTCTTTATGTTATATACTATTATGCTTTTGGAATATTTTGCAAAGCGCGTAACAAATAGTCCCAGAATTTTGCGACAGATTTAATCCCTACTCTTTCATCTGGAGAATGCGCTCCTTTGATAGTAGGACCAAAAGAAATCATTTGAACATCGGGATAATTGGTTCCCAAAATACCACATTCTAAACCAGCGTGACAAGCATTTACTTTAGCGGTCTCATTAAACATTTCTTTATACAAATCGCCCATAATGCTAACAATCGGAGCCGAAGGTTTTGGAGTCCAACCAGGGTATGAGCCACTATGCTCTACGTCAGCGCCCATGTTTTCCATGGCACAACGAACTGCATTTGCGATATCCCATTTTTGACTTTCTACCGAACTTCTTTGTAGGGTTTCCAAACTAATATGACCCTCTTTCACTAAAATACGTGCAAGATTAGAAGACGTTTCGGTAAGGTTTTCCATATCCGGACTCATTCTCCACACGTTATTAGGAATGGTGTAAATGGTGCGTACCATTTTCCATTGCAATTCTTTTGGCATCACACCACTTGGAGTTTCCACGCTAGTAAATTCAACCACAAAATTAGGGTCTGTCGTTCCTAACTCACCTTTAATTTCTGCAGCTAGACCTTCTACATGTGCTTTGAATCCAGCCAAATCAGTTACTGCAACAGTTGCATTGGCTTCTCTAGGAATAGCATTTCTTAATCCACCACCATCTACAGCTGCAATTTGAACACCATAAGCATCCGCATTCCATAGTAAACGATTAATTATCAAATTTGCATTACCTCGACCAGTATGGATATCCATTCCTGAGTGACCACCTGATAGTCCGCTCACTTTAATAAATACACCTGTACTTCCTGCCACTGGAGTTTCTTCTGTATAACTTAATGTACCCACAGTATCAACACCACCTGCACAACCAATCGTCAACTCATCGTCATCTTCGGTATCAAGATTCAGTAAAATCTTTCCATCTAATTCGCCTCCTAGAAGACCTTTAGCACCGGTCATTCCAGTTTCCTCATCGATGGTAAACAAACCCTCTAATGCTGGATGAGCAATATCTGTAGATGCAAGCAATGCCATGGCAGCAGCCACACCCATTCCGTTGTCGGCACCAAGTGTGGTTCCATTTGCGGTTACCCAATCTCCATTAATATAGGTTTCAATTCCTTGGGTATCAAAATCAAAATCGGTATCGGCATTTTTTTGCCACACCATATCAATATGGCCTTGCAAAATAACTCCTACTCTATCTTCCATTCCTGGAGATGCAGGTTTTTTGATAATTACATTTCCAATTCCGTCAACCTTTGTTTTTAGGCCTAAGTTCTCACCAAATTGGCGTACAAATTCACGAATTTTATCTTCTTTTTTTGACCCTCTTGGAATTGCGTTTAAATCCTCAAAATAACCCCAAACTACCTTTGGGTCTAAGTTTCTTACTTCTTTGCTCATTTTATCTAAATTTTCACCAAATTTACAACCTTAAAAAGGATTTATATAAAAAATAGAAATCAGATTTTATTCCTCGTTTCATGCAACCAAAACAGCCATTGTAAAGCCTAAAATAGTAGTGAAACACGAAAGTTTAGGGCAAAAAAAAGGCGCCTCTGGGAGTCGCCTACTCTTTGGGGATGAGTTAACCTAGCTGAAAGCTGGGCTATTTTTGAGAACCTTAGATGGCATTGCCACTGAAATAGTTTCAGTAGTTAATGCTTTATTTGTAATTTTACTTAAGTCTTTGTTCATTTTCACCACTACATCGGATGAAACAAAAAAGATTGGGAATTTTTTAGAATATGGTCGACCTGTAGAAGTAGAGTACCCGATGGTGAAAGAACCACCATACCATGTTCTCTCTACAGCGTAATCATCAATTTTAGCTTTTACAAAACCTAATTGAGAAGAGTGAATTGTGTTTTTGCTTGAAAATAAACCTGCACGTTCTATTTCTAACACAGCATCCTCAGAATTATATTTGATAAAGAAATTTCTAGACATTAAAAGCCCTGCTGAGATAAACAGTGATACTGCAATCGACAAGTGTACTAAATCAGAAAACGGTTGGATTTGGGTAAGAAGCACGCCCACATTTACAATCCCTAGTAAAAGCACAATAAAAAATAATGCTTTTAAAATCGGCTTTGCGCTTAAATTATTTACTTTCATATCGAATTGAAATTTTTCAATTATTATTCCAAACCAAAACTACTTTTTATCACCTTTGCGCCATTGCCTGTTGTTTACTAACATTAAACAGCAAAATGTTAATAAGGATAGCATTATCATTGTTAATAACATCACAAACTTCTGATTCTCATGAACAACAACACACCATTAGCAGAAAAATTAAGGCCATTAAGTTTTAACGACATTATTGGGCAAGATCATTTGGTAGGAGAAAACGGAGTTATCAAAAAAACGGTAAACGCTGGAAGAGTGCCTTCGCTCATTTTATGGGGCCCTCCAGGAGTGGGTAAAACCACCATGGCTCAAATCATAGCCGCAGAAACCAAGCGTCCATTTTTCACCCTTTCTGCCATTAATTCTGGGGTAAAAGACATTAGAGAAGTTATTCAAAAAGCTTCTAGAACAGATATGTTTAGTGGAGGAAGTCCTATTTTATTTATTGACGAAATCCATCGATTTAGTAAGTCACAACAAGATTCTCTTTTAGGAGCGGTAGAAAAAGGAACCATCACCCTTATAGGAGCCACCACCGAAAATCCTTCCTTTGAAGTTATTCCAGCACTTATTTCAAGATGTCAGGTATATACCTTGAATGCTTTGTCGAAAGATGATTTGGTTAACCTTATTAATCATGCCATTACCACAGAGCCTGAGTATATCAAGCGTCAGCCGGTTATTAAAGAATACGATGCCCTCATACGTTTATCGGGTGGAGATGCTCGAAAGCTTTTAAATACCTTACAATTAGTATTAGACTTTTTGCCTACAGAACATCCTGAGGTGACCAATGCGTCCATTGAAGAAATCGTTAAAGAAAACGTGCTTCGCTATGATAAAGGGGGGGAGATGCATTATGATATTATTTCGGCATTTATTAAATCTATTCGAGGTAGTGACCCTAATGCAGCATTGTATTGGTTGGCTAGAATGATTGAATCTGGAGAAGATGCAAAGTTCATTGCTCGAAGGTTAATCATTTCAGCTTCTGAAGATATAGGAATGGCGAACCCAAACGCCCTACTTTTGGCCACTAATTGCTTTAAAGCGGTGGAAGTTATTGGTTATCCGGAGTGTGATATCATTTTATCTCAATGCACTGTTTACCTAGCCACTTCAGCCAAAAGCAATGCCAGTTATACGGCAATAAAAACAGCTAAACAATTGGCTACTGGACAAGGTAACCTTTCTGTTCCCTTACATTTACGAAATGCACCCACCAAATTAATGGCGGAATTAGGTTACGGAGATAATTACAAATACAGTCATGCGTTTCCGGGTAACTTTGTGGAGCAAGAGTTTCTTCCAGAAGAAATAAGCGGCACTCGGCTGTATGAGCCAGGAAACAATCCGCAAGAAAATAAAATTCACCATACCCTAAAAGAGCAGTGGGCCGACCGGTATAAATACTAATTTCAAGTTAGCGTCATCCCAAAAATCGCGTCTTTTCTTTTGGGTAAATATTGTTGTAGGATTAGCTAAAAAAACTCAAATTTGAAGCTAATGAAAAAATCAATCATTTTTCTGTTCATATTAGCTATTGCAACGGGGTGCAAACGGGAGCCAACTTCTTGGAATATAGATGCGCTATACCCTATCATGCATACGCAAATGACGATTCAACAAGCCATTCCTGACACCATGATTTCAGTTGGAGAACGGAAAGAACTTCGATTTATTTATAAAGGAAATTTGATACAGTTTTCGTTAGATTCTTTATTAAGTATGCCCGACACCACGATTACAGACCGATTTTATTTACCTATTGGGTCCATTACCCTTCAACCGGGACAAGTATTTTTAGCCGACACCAACTATAATCGGTATGATTTGGGAGGAGCAAAACTTACCCAAATTATAATTCAAAGTGGTAGCATGAGTTTATCGCTTTCCTCCACTCTTCAGGAAACTAGTTTTATGGAATACTCTCTTCCAACCGCATCCAAAAATGGTATTCCCTTTTTTGTAAAAGAAAAAATTCCAGCGGGAAGTTCTACCAGCCCTTCGGTAATTAACCGCACTTACGACCTTTCAGGGTATACCATTTCTATGACCGGAATTAATAATAATGATTACAATATTGTGTCTACCGCCTACCGCGCCTACATTGACAGTAATGGTGCCCCAACCGTAATAACTCCCGCCAATCAATTTGTGGCTACCAATACTTTAGCCTCCATAACCCCCATTTACGCGCGGGGTTCATTTGGTTCGGAAATCAGTCATTTAATAGAATCAAATGTGGCTATTGATGCTTTTAAAAACATTGCAGGTGGTTCTATAAATTTAGACTCAGCCGTGATGACTTTTCAAATAGAAAATGAGTTTGGTGCCGAAATTTCTATCACGGTAAACCATATAACTGGAAATAATACCTATAACAATACGAACGTATCGCTTCAGAGCCCGCTTTCATCTGGCAGCATAAATTTAAACCGGGCTACTGAAACAAATGGGGCTAACTCATCTCCAGTGGCAACCACATTCACCACCCTATTAGATAATTCCAATTCAAATGTTGCCGATTTTATTTCAAATCTACCAAATGAAATGAGCTACGATTTTGATTTACATATCAATCCCCTTGGAAATGTAAGCAACTCGAACGATTTTGTATATCATAACACCGGAATTGCCATAAATCTGGATGCAGAAATGCCATTGAAATTTAATGCTTCTAATCTAATTATTCAAGATACCTCATCGTTTAAAATAGATAGTACTTCCCAAGCTGATGCCGCAAGAATAGTGGGCGGATATATTAATGTGCACGCCACCAATTGGTACCCTTTTAGCGTGTCCACACAATTCTATTTGATAGATAAAAACAATGCCATTATCGACTCCATATTTGATACTCCAGAAATAATAAATGGTGCCTTACCTATTTTTGGCGTGGTAGACAATCCCGTATATTCATTGCTAAAAGCACCGATTTCGGGTACAAAAATTGAACATCTATATGAAGCTAAAAACATACTTACATCCGTGAAAATTAATTCTACAGATTCCGCGACTATTCAAATTTTGGAGCCTTACTTTCTTGATTTAAAAATGATAGGCGATTTCACCTATAAAATGGAAATTAAATAGGCGATGAACATACGGAAGCTTTTATATTTAATAATTCTCATCCCCTCTATTAGTGGGGCTCAGAGCATATTCAACACCTCCGATTATCAGTTGGATTCCAATAAAATTGTTTTCGGAATTAGAAGTGAGGTTTACAGCAATTCCAACTCGTTAACCGCTGCTTTTCTTAATAAATCTTTGTACGGAGGGTTTATTACAGCGGATGATAAAAACCAAATTTTCAAAAGGTCGCGAGAAGCTAATAATGCGATTAATTTGCTAAATAATTCCGTTTTTTACGCGCAACGAATAGACACCCTATTCGGAAAAAAGAAAACCAATTTAGGATTTTTCGTAAACGCTGCCGACCGACAGGAAAACCTGGCGCTTTTTAGCAAAAATGCCATGCAAGTTATCCTTAACGGTAACAAACAATTTGCGGGAGAGTCAACTCAATTGGTCCCGATGGAGTTTAAGCAATTTCATTATTCTCAATTCCAGTTAGGGTTTACAAAAAGCTATGCAACGGACAATTATTTTAGCCTAGGAGTTTCATTTCTTTACGGACAAGCCAATAGGATGGGACGCGCCAATCGGTTTGATTTAATTACCTCCGAAACCGGAGAACGGATAAGCGTTGATGCCGAAATTCTGTATCAAGAAACGGACCCCAACCATTCTAATTTCATGCAATATAACGGAGCCGGAGCCAGCATTGATTTTGTTGGAAAGTTTAAGGTTAATTTGCTTCGTGATAGTACCAATCAAGCCAATTTCCATTTTTCAGTAAAAGATATTGGCTTCATTAATTGGCACGCTACTTCACGCCAAACCGTGGTAGACACGTTTTATTCCTACACCGGAGTTCAAATTGAAAATGTATTTGACCCTAACTCAAAAATTACAGGAGATAATCCTGGGGCAATTCTGGATAGCGTTGCAGTGAAGTCAACCACCGCTTACCAAACCGCAATTCCAATCACCATTCATTTCTACCTAACTCAAAACTGGCGAAAATGGGTGTTTACCATCGGTGGGGCTCATCGATTAAATGCATTTTATTATCCTTACTTTTACGGAAAAGGTGGATATAAATTCACGAACCATTGGACCGCTTTTGGTCAAATAAATTATGGTGGCTACGGTAAATTGGGTACCGGTGTAGAATTTACTTACGAAGCCAAACAGTATAATTTCAAGCTAGGCAGTTCGAATGTGGAAGGTTTTATTTCACCAAACACCGCCTCTGGCCAAAGTATTTATGTTCTTTTGAGTTATAAATTATGATCGTTAAATTGAAACATATCTTCTTGGTAATAATTGTGCTATTTGCTGCTAACGCTATGGCTCAATGGGATACCACGTGGATAAAAACCTATGGTGGAAATAGAGACGACAAGGCTTTTGATATTATTCAAACCCAAGATAATGGCTTTTTGGTCATTGGCTCCACGAGTAGTTTTGGGTTCGATAATTCGCAAATGTACTTTTTAAAACTCGACTCTACCGGAGCCATTATGTGGTCTAAAAGTCACGGTGGGTCAGGCCAAGAATCTGGACAATCGGTAATAGAAACCTCCGATGGAGGCTTTTTTGGCGTAGGTTACACCAATTCATGGGGTTCGGGTGGATTTGATTTTTTCATGGTGAAACTCGATGTAAATGGCAATCTGGAATATGAAGATTATTATGGCGGCTCCGATTGGGATTTTGCATGGGATGTAATAGAAGTAGCGCCCGAAGAGTTTGTTATAGCCGGTGAAACGCAAAGTTACGGAGCGGGTAATGCCGATGGTTGGATTGTGAAATTCAATGGTAAAACACGTCAATTTGTTTGGGACAAAACCGTAGGGACATCAAATTACGAAAATTACAAGGCCGTTGCCCCAGGAGAAAATGGCTCTTTTGTAGCCGCAGGAAAAGGCACTCAATTAGGTCGAACGGATGAAGATGTTTTAGTTACCCGATTTGATAGCCTAGGAGATACCATTTGGACCAAGTATTATGGCGACACACTTCAAGATTATGCCAATGATGTTATTTGGATGAGTGACTCTACTTATGCTTTGACGGGATTGAAAACAATTGCAAATATCAAGAACATTTTGGTACTGAAAATTTCAAAAAGCAGCAACACTATTTTCGACAACTATTGGGGCACAAGCACAAATAGGGTTGGTTCTGGAATTACAGAAATAGATAGTTTGAAAATTTCAATTACAGGAACATTGGAAGTTTACGACCAAAACACAGATTTCTTTTTAGCCTATTCATATCCCAACTCCAAATACTTCAAAGGAGGTTCTACTCAGGGTGGTCTTAAAAATGACATTTCTATTGGTTTGATAAACTTGCAAGATACTGGTTATATTATAGCCGGATATTCTGATGGCTTTAACAGTTCATATACAGATATACTATTATTCAAAACATTTAAAACTGGTAGATATGACGGAGCTAAATTTACGTATCATCAAGACGTATCAAATATTCTTTCCGAAGAAAAAATCTCTCAGCCATCAAATAAAATAACCTATAATACCAATAGGAACATCTTATCATTTTATGGAATGACTACCAAAAATAGAATAGAAATTTACGATATAAAAGGGGTTCAAAAAGCCACCTTAACCACTACCGCTCAAGAAATAAATTTGAGCTCGTTAAACCTTAATTCGGGAATATATATCCTACGTGTAAATAATGAAAGCAAGGTTTATACTACCACTTATTTCCAGCCCTAATAACTAAAACGGTTCTTCAATTTATTAATTGGCTTTTCTAAAACATACCAAGAAAATGAAGCAATAATTACCGTTACCAAAGAAAACCCAATAAACCCTATGTACTTATTTTGAAAGAAAATTGGGTGAGGCATTAAGTATTCAAATAATGGAGGAATAAATTGATGGATAATGTAAATTCCATAAGAAATCCTCCCTAAATACACCACTACTTTATTCGATAAAATGGAACCAATCGGACCATTAAACCCAACAGTTGCTCTGGCAATAAAACTTCCAAAAAACAAAATCCAAAAAAATGGCATTAAGATTATTTTAATCACCATGTTATCCACAAAATATATCCGTAACACGAATAAAATTATTGCTGTTATTCCAGTAAAAACAAGAACCATATTCCCACCAATAATTTCAAATATTCTATTAGAATAAATTGAAAAATATGCGAGCAAAGCTCCTAAACCTAAACTATTAAAGTTGCTAAAAAGACTAACATCATTCTCGACCCAATTACCCGTATAAAGCAACAAATAAAACTTATAACCAATAGATGCCATTATCAAGATTAAGGTAATGGGAACAAACCTCTTTAACGGAATTAAGAAAACTATCAATGGCCAAAACAAATAAAACTGCTCTTCTAACGCCAATGACCAAAAATGGTTGAAATGTCCCACATCAACTGTATTATTAATGGCTTCAAAAATATTGATTGTATAGGTAAATAACCAGGCCCAAATGGACCTTATATCCTCAAAATCCAATAGAAACAACACCACCAAGACAACGTAATAGACAGGAAATATTCGAAAGAAACGTCTCGTATAAAATACCTTCAAATTTCTCCAGATTGGAAGGTTCTTTTGTTGCAATAAAATCCGTGTTATTAGGAAACCACTAAGTACAAAAAACAAGGTAACCCCGTAAACAAATGGAAAGTTTAAGGCTATGAAATTACCATACTGATACTGTACATAGTGAGCAAATAAAACTGCAAATACTGCAATAAACCGGACACCATCCAGTTGTTTAAAATATTCTTTCATACAAAATCACTTCCTAATTAACATCCCCAAATATACATCCTAAAGCTCCATGATTTATTTGTTTCATCTATTAAATTGACCCATTATGGTGTAAGAATAAATCCTATATTTGATATTAAATGATATCAGCAAAACTAATAACACACCATTTAAACTTCAAAGTCCCCGCTGGGACTTCTAGAGGGATTCTGACGCAAAAACCTACTTGGTTTTTGGTGGTTAAGCATAAACTTACCGGCAGTGTTGGAGTTGGCGAGTGCAGTATTATTCCGGGATTGAGTATAGATGATGATTCACAAATAGCGCAAAAGCTTCAAGAATTGGTAGCGGAAATAAACGCAAAAAGGATTCCTGAATTAAGTCAATACAACGATTATCCAGCTATTAAATTCGCATTAGAAACCGCTTTAAATGACTTGGCTTATGTAGATTCTTTTTCTCCCTATCCCGGGAAATTTAGTCAAGGCAAAAAAAGTATTCCTATCAATGGGTTAGTGTGGATGGGGACAGAAGAGTTCATGAAAACTCAGATTCAAGAAAAAATAGCGGATGGGTTTAATTGCATTAAATTGAAAATTGGCGCTATTGATTTTGAGACGGAATTAAGTCTTTTAAAATCAATTCGAAAGCATTTTAACCCCGAACAAATTGAATTGCGTGTTGATGCAAATGGAGCATTTAGTCCAGATGAAGCGATGCGCAAAATTGAAGCGCTATCCAAATTTAACATTCATTCTATTGAGCAACCCATAAAGCAGGATCAATGGATGGATATGGCCGTTTTATGTGCGAACTCCCCTATACCTATTGCTCTTGATGAGGAACTTATAGGGATTTCGGACCTTGAATTTAAAATTCAAATGCTAGCTTTTATTCGACCCCAATATATTATTCTAAAACCTAGTTTGATAGGAGGCATGGAAGCTTCAGATGAATGGATTAACGTAGCCGAAAAAGCTGGGATTGGTTGGTGGGCCACTTCGGCTCTGGAGTCAAATATTGGACTAAACGCCATTGCTCAATGGGTTTCCAACAAACCCACTCAAATGCCGCAAGGACTCGGGACGGGAAAACTGTTTACAAATAATATTGATTCACCACTAACCATAGAACAAGGAAATTTGGTGCATGACACGAATAAAAAATGGAATCACACTCCTTTTAATTAAATGGAAACGGCTTCAATTCTACTCAACGGAAAGCGGATTGACTTGACGCAAGCTCAATTAATACTACAAAATGATCTACCCGAATGGGAACGCGACATTTTCGAGTTTTTAGCCGAATGGTTTTCTGATTCTACGCATATTTCAGTTCATACTTCTGGATCCACAGGTAAACCTAAAATCATTTCGAAATCTAAATCTACGCTTCGCAATAGCGCACAAATGACGGGAGAATTTTTTCAATTTCAAAGGCATCAAACCGCCCTTTTATGCCTTCCCGCAAAATATATCGCGGGCAAAATGATGTTGGTAAGAGCCATCGTATGGCAATTGGATTTAATCTATATCACACCGCAAATTGAATTAAAAATTCCAGAAACAGCTATTTATTTCGGAGCCATGACTCCGCAACAGGTGTCCAAAAACCTTGCTAATCTTAGGGGAATTAGTCAACTCATTATTGGTGGCGCACCCATAAGTCCTTCTTTAGAAAAAGAAATTCTAAACATTCCTCCCACCTGTTTTGCAACCTATGGAATGACCGAAACGGTGAGTCATATTGCGCTTCGTAAAATTAAGACTACCCCAACCGATTATCAAACACTTCCGCACATACGGATTAACACAGATAGCAGAAATTGTTTGGTTATTGAAGCCCCTAAGCTTCTTTCCGAAAAGATTGTTACCAATGATTTAGTCACCATAAGTTCTCCCAAGTCTTTTCAATGGGTAGGAAGAATAGATCATGTTATAAATACAGGTGGAGTAAAAATATCACCCGAAAAAGTGGAATCCAAAATTGCCCAATACATTACTGCACCATTCTTTATTGGCGGAGTGGATGATGAAAAGTGGGGCCAGAATGTAGTCCTACTTCTGGAATCTAATCCGTTTGAACTTTCGCTTTTGAAAACGCAATTAAAGGAAGTATTATCAAAATTTGAAAACCCACATTCTATTCACTTTATAGAAAAGTTTAAACGTACTGAAAACGGAAAACTTCAACGAAATGAAACCCTTAAACTTCTTTTGAAAAAATAAGAATATAATCCGATTATTCTAATGAACGTTGTTCAATGTAATTTTCCCATTTAGCAATCACATCGGTCATATCTTTGGGTAATTCCGATTCAAAAAACATTTTTTCACCGGTGGTAGGATGAACAAATCCAAGACTTTTAGCATGCAGCGCTTGACGCGGTAAAATCTCAAAACAATTTTTTACAAATTGGCGATATTTGGTGAAAACTGTTCCTTTCCAAATGCGCGTTCCTTCGTATTCTAAATCCCCAAACAAAGGATGCCCTAAATTTCTGAAATGCACACGAATTTGATGTGTTCTACCTGTTTCCAGTTTACATTCTACCAAAGATACGTACCCTAAATCTGAAATCTTTTTAAAGTTAGTTGCAGCTTCCTTCCCAAACTCTCCGTCTGGAAAAACCGACATTACTTTTCTATTTTTCAAACTTCTACCTATATGACCGGTAATTCGTCCTTCTTCTCCTGGATCACCCCAAACTAGGGCTATATATTTACGATCTATTTCTCTATTATAAAATTGCAATGACAAATGAGAAAGTGCTTGTTCGGTCTTTCCAACAATCATCAAACCGGTAGTAAGCTTATCAATTCTATGCACAATACCCGGGCGATTTTCACCACTTGGGCTATCGGCTAGATTTTGCACGTGATACAATAATGCATTCACCAAAGTACCATGTGTATTTCCTTGCCCTGGATGAACCACCATCCCCGCTGGCTTGTTTAACACAATAATGGACTCATCTTCATACACAATATCCAACGGAATATTTTCTGCAACAAGATCAGAAGTTTCGGCTTCTTTTGGGAAAATAACTTTTATTTTATCGCCTGGATGCACGCGGTAGTTGGCTTTCACTTGTTCCCCATTTACGGTGATATTTCCTATTTTCAAACCACTTTGAACCTTGGTACGAGAAATACCCGCAATGCAATCACCCAAATATTTATCTATTCGAATTAACGATTGTCCCGTAGCGACCTCTATTGAATACTCTTCAAAATACTCCGATTCGTGACTACTTTCTTGTATTGAATTTTCCAATTAGTGTTGTATAAGTAATTTTTTGATTGCGGATTGTCCGTTATCAGTATTCGTAACCTCTACCAAATAAAGGCCATTTGTTAATCCTGAAACCTCAAATTCAGCGGTTTCAGATGCGTTAAAACGCATCACTTCTATTCCTAGCATAGACCGAACTACTACCACATTGTTTGCCGAAGTAGTGGCCATATTAACTGAGTAAGAACTTGGATTTGGATACAGTTTAAAATCATACTCTTCCGTTACCACTTCTGGCACCGAAACAGGCCACTGATCCGTTACCCCAAATTCGGGACGAATAAATAAAGAGCCTTTATAACTTGATGGACTCCATGCCCCTCCGATTTTATAAAAATTTCGAAGATTCGGATTGGTATTTACATCAAACCCGATATAAATGGTTTTATCTATTTGCTTAATTCCTACATAAATCGACCCTTCCACTTCGATAGGCTCCTCTAGCAAGATGCCACGAACTAAATCTCGACCACCAGAATAGGCTGGATATTCCAAAAACCCTTCGTATAAAATCACTTCAGGTTCGAGGCTCTTCCACACCATCACTCGGTAAGCGCGGTCATTAATGTTCTCAAAAGACCTTGGAAAGTAAATATTTAATGCTCTCAAAGAATCCTTTACAGCAATATCATATTCCACGGCAATTTGCGCTCCAACCGATGCTACATAATACGCACTTTCGGCCGAACCATCATCATAACTGTATTGGGTTCCAAATTGTTGATGAAAAAAAGCAGTATCGTTATCCCCGTTTAAATCAGGGTCCACCTCGGCCAAAAACTGCACATTAAACGACTTCGTAGTATCCGTGCTGGTTTTTGGATACACACCCGAAAAAGTACTCACTTCCGAACCAATAGCCAATGGCCCAAACTGAGGATTAATACCAATACTTCCATTAAATAAAGGCACTCCAGTATCAAATACTTTAAGGGTAGATAGAGCTGTATAACTGGTGGTCCCCACATTTCTATAGCGAATATCTTGCTCGGTTTTCATGTGGCTTTTAGTACTATTTTTATAATGTAACCACGGCATTTGATAGTAATCTTTAATCAGTGAATACCCTGGGTCTAATAATCCTACATCCGTAAAAGTGGTATCAGCGGCCGACCTATTTTCATCCAATCGCACGTAATCAATGTTCCAATGGTCAAAATTACCTGAAACAGAAGCGTAATTAGAAAATCTAAATTTAAATCCATCCTGAAAATAAAGTGGATTCTTTATCCTAATATTCACATTTTGAAAGGGTTGATTTGGTTTTCCTTCCATGCTCCAAATATATCGCCATTTGTCATCTACTGGAGAATAAAACTCTAATACTAAGGAGTCACTTGGCTCAGGAACTTCACCCAATCCTTGCGGTTGATAATAAAAACTGAAATAAACACTGTCTTGCAAGTAGTCATAATCAGCACCTCCATTGGGACGTGTTTTTAAATAAATAGGTTTAGATTCTAACACATCTGCAATTTGGTACGAATTAGAATTCATGGTTGGATCATACGGCACTCCCGTGGAGTCAAGCCCATCAAAGGTGGCCACACCAAGCGTTATTGGATCATCTCCGTAGGTATAATTATGAAGCACGTTATTATTTCGCCATAAACTATATCCATCATCAGGCACTATAACAAGGGTATCGCTAAAATTGGTGTAATTCACATCGGGTTGATGAGTAGTTACCACGGTATTTCCAACCACCAAAGTATCCCAAGTCCATACGGTATCGATACTTTCTATTGTTTGGTAATTCGTTTGCGAAAGATTAGAAACATACACCACCGGATTCGCAACCGAATCATAACTATCTGTCAAAGAGTTATATGTAAAATGATATGAAGTATCATTCATTGCTCGAAAGCTTTCCACATATACCCCGTCTTTTAAAAATTTTTGCCACACTTGAAAAGTATTACCCGAAGCTCCAGGATCTTTCACATACTGTTTGAAATAATTTTTTGAAAAATCATCCATAAAGGGCAGGTGCACTTTTTCGAGTAAATACTTGTATTTGTATGTATCTCCTACCTTATAAGAAACCTGTTGAGATTTTGATTCCCATTGCAATTTTTCGTTGCCCATAAGGGGGGCTAAACCTTCTTGTGCATAGGAATTAAACCCTAGCGTCAACCCTAATAATAATAAAAGTTTATTCATGAATAGTATCGCTAACCGTGGTGTCAGCCACATTTAACTGAATTCCTTCTAATTTATTACTATCTAAAGTTAAATAGATATCAAACGCTGTTCCTTGTCTTACAGAATTAGCGGTATCAAACGTAGGCGTTTGTCTAAATACAAATGCATTATTTGAATCATCCGCAGAAATAATGGTAGAATCGTAGGTAGGGAAACCCAAATTTAATCCCATGGAATTTAATTCTCCCCTCACTTCGGCCAAGGTCAATTTATATAAATACGGAATAGCTACCTTCAGGGTACCAATACCTTCCCCAATAATTAGCGTTATGGATTTACCTTTTTCAATTTCGTCACCGGGCAAAATTTCTTTCCCATTATACATTACACCAATGACACAATTATCACATTCGGCAGGTTTATAAATCAATGAGTCCACTTTCAAACCGTAAGTTTTAATTTTACTTACTACCTGTCTCACTGTAATATCCCTCAATTCAGGAAGGGTAACACTCGGAGGTGTTACCGAATTTATGGTTAGATAAATCTTACGGTCAGACTTCACCTTTTCGCCACTAATTGGAATTTGCTCCAATACAATTCCGCCCTCTTTAGAAGGGTCAAAAATGGAGTCGGAAATTTCAAACCGTAGATTTTTATCGGTAATAAAGTCCTCTATCTCAGAATAGTGAAATCCAGTAAAATCTGGCACTTCCACAAAATCATCATGCTTGGTATAAGACTCTAAAAACATTGAAACACCGAAAATTCCACCCAAAATAACCAAAACCATAATAGCCATGTTTATCCAGAATGCTTTTGATATTAATAATTTAAAAAACTTTTTCAACGTATATAATTAAATTCGACTTCTTAATTGGAGTGGGCAAATATACTCAAGGCATTTAGGTTACGGAAGGTAGAGCAAGGTAAATTTATCTTTTAGTATGACGATTTTCTTCTTCAAAGTACCTTCCTTGATTCCAAACCTATTGTGATTACCATCAAAAAAAACTAAGTTCAATTTCAGATAGTTAAATGATTAGAGATTGAATTGGCTTATCATTTTTTTTATTTCTCCATGAAATAATAATAGGATTTATCCCGTCAAATGAAATTATCTCACGTTGATTTTAACCTACCTTTTCCAACAATTCCCTACTCGTAAATTTTTATATTTATTGATTTCAAATTAGGAAATAATACTATTTTTCACCCACAATTTAGCAAAATGAAAAACCGTAAAAACATCGCAATTTTAGCAGGAGGTGACTCCTCCGAATTTGGCATATCTGTTAAGAGCGCATCGGTAGTGGAGCAAAATATTCGAGCCATTTATAACACTTATATTATTGAGGTAAGAGGTGCGAATTGGACATATACTACTGATAAAGAAAAAATTGATATAAACAAAAATGATTTTACGCTACAATTGAATGGGGAGACCATAATTTTTGATTTAGCTTTTATTGCCATTCATGGCTCTCCGGGAGAGGACGGTAAATTGCAAGGCTATTTTGATATGCTAAATATTAAATATTCATCTTCCAATTTGCTTGCTTCCTCAATAAGTTTTAACAAAGGTGTTTGCAACGACTATTTGAAAAACCATGGGATTAACGTTGCCAAGTCGGCACAATTATTTGATGGAATAGCCTATGATGCCCCTGATATTATTAAATCCTTAGGTCTACCTTGCTTTGTTAAACCAAACCAAGCTGGATCTAGTTATGGAGTAAGTAAAGTGTATCAAGTTGAAGAGCTTCCATCAGCCATTACAGAAGCATTTAAGCATGACAGCCAAGTACTTATCGAGTCTTTTCTTCAAGGTAGAGAAGTAACTTGCGGGGTTCATAATTTTAATGGACAGCCAGAGGCCATGCCTATTACAGAAATTATTACCGAAAATGATTTTTTTGATTTTGAAGCAAAATATAAAGGAGAATCGAAAGAAATAACCCCCGCCCAGATTCCGGATGAAACACGAGTAAAGGTTCAAAAAGCGGCTATTCAAGTATTTCAACTGCTTAATTTAGATGGCGTAGCTCGCGTAGATTTTATTATCCAAAAAGGGGTTCCTTTTATGATTGAGGCTAATACCGTTCCTGGATTATCAGGCGAGAGTCTAATTCCTCAACAAGCCATTGCGATGGGTTTTACGCTCCCTCAATTTTTTGAGAGTTGGGTAGAACACGCCTTAAAATAAGAACGTTATTTATTCAAATAAGAAATCAGTTTTTGTACCGCTAACCCGCGATGACTAATTTGATTTTTTTGGGCCATATCCATTTGTGCAAATGACATATCAAATCCGTTGGGTTTAAAAATAGGATCGTAGCCAAATCCTTGCGCACCTTTATAATCTATTAAAATCGTGCCCGGACAAACACCTTCAAAATAAGTTTCTTGTCCTTTGATAATTAAACAAATTACGGTCCTGAATTGTGCGCTCCGATTGGTCGAATCAGCTAATTCCTTTAGCAGTTTTGCATTATTATCTTCAAAACTACATTGTTCGCCAGCGTACCTTGCGGAATAAACTCCAGGTGAACCATTTAACCATTCCACTTCCAACCCCGTATCATCGGCAAAGCAATCTAATCCAAATTTTTCATAAATATAGCTGGCTTTCTGACGGGCATTTTCTTTTAGTGTATCTCCTGTTTCAGGAATATCCTCCTCAATTCCAGACTCTTTTAATCCGACTACATCAAACTTGGATACGGCATTTTTTAATTCCGCTAATTTATGAGCATTATTGGTGGCAAAAATCAATTTCATTCTGCAATAGTAATAATAAAAAAAAGAGTCGTTCCAAACAACGGAACGACTCTAATGTGTTGAGATGACCTCAATAATAGTAATAAATCAGGGCCAATGAGAACCACTATGCTACTAATTAACTCCCATTGGATTTGCTCCCGATAACCAACCTAACGCAACTAATACAGAAAGGTTGGAAAAATTTCATTTTTTTTCAAACTAATTTGTAGTCTCATAGAATTGCGAAATCATTTCCACAACTTTTAATCCTTCAGCACCACTGGTCATCACTTTTTCTCTTCCGTTTAATGCCTCTATCACATTATCAATAACCTTATCATGATTGGACATTGACCCTTCGTAAAACCCATAATTATTGGCTGGTGAAGATACCGGAATATCCTCAATATCAAAACCATCGGTAACTTGATAATCAATTGTATTTAAGTATTTACCGCCTATTTTTATGGTCGCATTTTCTGCAAAAATAGTAATCGAACCTTCCATGTTTTGTTTATACGATGCGGTGGTAAAAGAAAAGTTTCCTAATCCTCCCTTTTTGAAATTAAAATTCAAAACTCCTGAATCTTCAAACTCTATTAATCCTTGATGCGCCATATTGGCCATAGAACCATTTACATTCTCAATCTCTCCGAACAGGTAAAATAGGATATCTACAAAGTGACTAAATTGGGTATACAACACTCCTCCATCCAAATCTTTAGTCCCTCTCCAAGGCGATTGGTTATAGTAAGCGTCATTTCTATTCCAGTAACAATTCACAGAAACCAAAAGCGGGGCCCCTAATTTTCCAGATTCGATTAATTTCTTTACTGCTTTAACTGGTGGATTATAACGGTTTTGTTTAACCACAAATAAGGTCTGATTAGTAACCTGAGCGACTTCTTGCATTTTCTGAGCAGAGGAAGTTGAAATAGCCATCGGTTTTTCAACCACCGTGTTTTTACCAGAAGTCATTACCGCTATCGCTAAATCGGCATGCGTTCCATTTGGGGTACAGATATTTACTACATCAATACACTCGTCAGCCAAAAGCTCCTCAAACGTAGCATAAGCAGGTACGCTGTACAATTCCGAAAAAGCATTCTTTTTTTCCACATCCGTATCATAAACACCAACAACTTCGCCTAGTGCATGATTATCAATGTGTTTAAAATGGCGATGCGCAATATGTCCACAGCCTAAAATCGCAAATTTTTTATTCATTCGTGTGTTTTCAATATACAGCTAACGTGGAATAATAATAAAATTATCACCCAATCAACAATCAACCAAAAGTAATTTTTTACAAGTGTCAAAAGTTATTCTACCTTCAAAAAAAAATGAACATCTTTGTTCCTTATTTTTACAAAAAATCGCCTCATGACAAGAATTCCAGATTCCGAATTGATAATCAATCCAGATGGTAGCGTTTATCATTTACAGTTAAAACCAGAACACATTGCAGACAATGTGATTGTAGTGGGAGACCCAGGACGCGTGGAATTAATATCGTCCTTTTTTGATACTATTGAAGTTCGTAGGTCTAATCGAGAATTTGTTACCCATACAGGCACTTATAAAGGTACCCGTTTTACGGTTTTATCCACCGGAATAGGAACGGACAACATTGACATTGTTATCAATGAATTAGACGCTGCAGTAAACATTGATTTAGAAACAAAAACGATTAAAGAACATAAACGCTCCTTAAACATTATCCGAATTGGCACCTCTGGTGCTCTCCAGGCAGACATTCCTGTGGATTCCTTTCTATTAAGTAGTAAAGCAATGGGATTTGATGGTTTACTTCATTTTTATTCGAATGACCTGCAGGTAAAAGATGAAAAAATTGCCAATGAGTTTATGGCTCACGCAAATTGGAATGATAATTTGGCAAAACCCTACGTAGTGAGTGCAAGCGAAGAATTATCAAAAAGATTAAGTCCAGGCACAATCCAAGGAATTACTGCTACTGCTTCAGGGTTTTATGCTCCTCAAGGAAGAGTTTTACGACTTCAACCTGCCATGCCTGATTTTCCAGAGTTACTTTCCTCATTTCAATCTAATGGACTGAAAGTCACCAATTTTGAAATGGAAACTTCTGCCCTTTATGGCTTATCAAAAGCATTGGGACACCATGCTTGCACGGTATGCGCCATCATAGCAAATAGAAAAACCAAGGACTTTAGTAAAAATCATGACCACACTATAAATAGGCTTATTACCCATGTATTGAGTAATTTAACAATCTAATTGTTAAAACTATTAAAAACACCCCAATTTTGCACGAGAGAATCAAGCTAGATTTGGCGTACAGTACATTCTGTAAATCACGTGCGGACACCGAAAGAAATAAATGCATTAATTAGATTATTAGATGATCCAGATGAGGACATCTTTGGGCACATTAAAAATGAGCTCAAATCTTTTGGCGCAGATGTAATTCCTGAATTGGAATCTCATTGGGAAAAAAATAGACTTGGAATTCTTTTCCAAAGTAGAGTGGAAAATTTGATTCATGAAATTCAATACGGATCCTTGGAAGAAAATTTACTATTCTGGTGGGAGTCTGATAAACCTGATTTATTAGAAGGCGTTACATTGGTTTCCAATTACAAATATCCTGAGCTAACAACAGACGAAATAAACCAACGGATTTCGATATACACTCAAGAGATTTGGCTTGAAATAAACGACTATTTAACGGCTTTAGAAAAAATCAAACTCATCAACCATTTCATTTTTGATGTCCATGGGTTCACCGGGAATGTGGCTGGCTTTCATGACCACCAAAATTCCTTTTTAAAGGATGTGCTTGAGAGCAAGAAAGGAAATCCATTATCACTTTCCATTTTATATATTTTAATTGGCAGGCAATTAGACTTACCAATTTACGGTGTGAATCTACCTCGTCATTTTGTGGTTGCTTACTTGGACCCGTATCAACTAACCACACCAATAGAAGATTCTCCCGTTTTATTTTACATCAATCCTTTTTCCAATGGAGATGTTTTTGGTCCGGAGGAACTAAGTCAGTTTTTAGAAAAAATTGATGTCCCTGAAAAAGAAGAGTATTTTAAACCTTGTGATAGCAAAGTAATGTTAACTCGTTTGCTAAACAATTTGATTTATTCATATAATAAAAAAGGGGAACTGCAAAAATCACAGGAAATCAAACGATTACTGCTACTTTTAAACAAAAGATAAAAGCGTTTTACTTCACTATCTTTCCTATTGTTTTAAAAATAATTTTCAGATCTAGGGCAAAACTTTGCTCGCGAATATACTGCAGATTTAAATTTAATTTGTCTGGCATTATTTCTTCCACATACGTTTTTTCAGGGTTTTCTGCCTGGGCTAACAATTCTGCTTCTTTCACGTATTCTAAAGTAGCCAAATCCGAAAGACCTGGTTTTACTGTAAGGACTTTCAATTGCTCAGGGGTATATAAATCCACATACTGCTTCACTTCAGGACGTGGACCTACCACACTCATTTCTCCTATTAAAATGTTTAACAACTGTGGTAATTCATCCAATTTGTACTTGCGCAGATAATACCCAATGGCCGTTACACGAGGGTCTCGATCTCCTACCGTTATTTTTACACCATCCGAATCGGGACGCATGGTTCTAAATTTATACAGTCCAAATTCCTTCTCACCTTTACCCACTCTATTCTGGCGGTAAAACACCCCTCCTTTAGAATCAAATAAGATAAAAATAGCCACTACTATAAATACAGGTGCTAATAAAATCAGCACCAATAATGACGAAAAAATATCGAAAAGTCGTTTTATCACTATTTTAGTTTCAAAACCTTTTTCACCGAAACCTCCACCGCTGACACAACCTCTTCAATTTGCGCATCGGTTAAATCATAAAAAATAGGAAGGCTAATTTCTTGCGTATAATTTTTAAACGATACCGGGTAATGTGCCATTTCATACCCTTTATACTTGTAATACGAAAGCATAGGCAAGGGCTGATAATGCACATTTACAGAAACATCTAAATTAGAAATTTCAAATATGATAAGATTTCGTTGTTGCTCCGTAATATCACGTAACCGCAATAAATACAGGTGACAATTAGATTCTTTTTCTTCATTTTTATTTACCGGAAGCCAAGCCCAATCAAACTTGGACAACAACTCATTATAACGGTCGAAAATGTGTTTCCTTTTTACTAAGGTATCATCCTTATAGCGTTCTAACTCCACCAATCCAATAGATGCAAGGATGTCGGTCATATTATATTTATACCCCGCTTCCACTACATCATAGCGCCAGCCACCTTTTTTCACTTTTGCAAAGGCATCTTTAGTTTGACCATGTAGCGATTTTATGTTTAAATCGTTGTAAATAATTCTTGGATCAAATCTTGTTGGAAGCATAAGCGATATAGCCCCTCCTTCAGCAGTGGTCAAATTTTTAACCGCATGAAAGGAAAACGCAGTAGCATCTGCCAAAGTTCCAGACTTACGTCCTTTGTACATTGCACCAATGGAATGCGCTCCATCTGCCAAAATCATTATTCTTCCTAAACGCTCTTGATTTTCCGTATTTGGAGTGAATTTTGAATGAATTTCACGTTTTCTAATCAACTCATTTAGTTCATCATAATCACAAGGCCATCCACCTATGTCCACCGGAATAATCACTTTCGTTTTATCGGTAATTAATGCAGCAATTTTATTCACGTCAATATTAAAGTCGTCCTCTTTCACATCGCACATCACAGGTGTTGCACCACTGTGCACCACTGCATTGGCCGTAGCAGTATAGGTATATGCTGGAATAATCACCTCATCGCCAGGCCCTACTCCAAACCAACTGAGGATTAACTCCATGCCAGCTGTGCCGCTATTTAAACAAACAGTGGCTGTTGCGCCAGTAAACTCAGTTATTCTTTTTTCAAACAACTTGGTTTTGGGTCCCGTAGTTATCCAGCCAGACCGTAGTGCATCGACTACCTCTGCAATTATTTTGTCATCAATTCTTGGTGGCGAAAATGGGATCATAAACTTTAAAAATAAGTGTGCAAAAATACATTAAATAAAAACGTGTAAAAAGTGAATTATTCTTCGTATGTAAAAAATAAAATACCGTTCAAAACCGCATAGTAAATCACCCCTGCCTGCGTATTTAGCACCGATTCGGTTAAGAAATTGATGACTAGAATAACAGCAAATAACGGAAAGAATAATTTACCTTTTTTCACGGAAACATAAAACGGATAAACGATGGCTAAAATTAAAATCAACGTACCAAAAATGCCCAAAGAAACTTGCGTTTGAAGAAACTGATTATGCACATTCAATCCATCTCTGACCGCCCTCACAATTTTATTTTTAGCAAATTCGGTTTGCAATTCTCTATTTACATCTCCTGTACCCACACCCCACCAAAAATTATCTAAAACCACCGGCATAGTTACTTTCCACATAGCAAGCCTTACGCCTGAGCTAGATTTTTCAGTATTTACTTCCACCGTACGTATAGACTTGGTATATTTTGCAATGGGATATAAAACCCCGGCCGAAACCAATATGGTTACGAAAAAGGCGAGTAACATTTTTTTCCATTTAAGCTTAGGAAATATTATATGAATAAAGGCGTAAGTAATCAAAACCGCGAGCGTTAACAATCCATTTCTAGAGGAAAGTTGATACACCCCTATTACCAAAAATCCTAACAGAAAAAAATGACGAAATTGAATTCTTTCTCGGTAATGAAAAATAAACACCATCAGACTTGCAATAGCAAAATTAGTGTACATTGAAAAATAGGCAGGATGATGGAAATAGGATAAAAGATTGTAATAATACACATCCCAATTACCCGTAGTTTGGTAATTAATCGTAGCCAAAATAAACTGAATTACCATAGCTAAGGAAACCCCAAATAAAAAGGTTTTTATCAACCCGAAAACCGTATAACGATGAATTACATTACTGGTTAAAAGAAAAATTGGAACTAAAAGAATAGATAGTTTCACTTCCAAATCAAATAAACCTTCGCTCACATTAAGAGTATACATCATACCAATAATGGACATGACATAATAAGCAATAAAAGCTAGAATATATTTTTTGCGCTTTTGAAAATAGTACATTCTATCTTCCCAACTGAAGGCAAACAGATTAATAAACAAAAACAAAACTAGGGTCATTGGGATAATTCGTTCCTGAAAGGAAAGTAAAAATACCAACACATGTAAAAGGTAGAAATTCACCCTTTTTAAGGTTATATTTTCAATTATCTTTAACATTACGCTTTACCTCGAAGTAGAAAAATTTTGTTTACCCGGTTTAGTATTTAACACATTGACCAACAAGAATCCTTTAATATACCCCCAGCCATAGCTGAGATGAATTAATGGAAAAAGCCAAGGTAGTATAAACAACAATGCGAATCTCTTTTTTGCAAGCATGATTTTAACACTAACAATCAATGCAATTACAAGATAGATTCCAAAACCAAAGTCCCATACTAACGGTAACCAAGCCGAAAAAAATGGAAGAATCAAACCCGCAATTATAAACAATACAAAAGCCGGAGGAACAAATTGCCGAATAGTAGCGGCCGAACCCAATTTTTTGTTTACCAACGGTTTGAACAAACCATACTGGTAAAACATTTTCATCATGGTTTTAATGGTAGCCCTGGCGTAGTACTCAATTTCCACATCTGGAATTAAAAATATCTTACCACCATTTTTCAAAATCCTACCATTAAACTCGTCATCTTGGTTCCGAATTAAATCGGTGTCAAATAATCCAATTCGGTCAAAAACCTCCTTGGTAAAACAGCCAAATGGAACGGTATCTACTTCTTTAATTTCAGGGTTTTCCAAACGATAACTTGCATCGCCAATTCCCAACGGATGTGATGTAGCCAAAGCGATTGCTGTTGCCACTACACCATTATTAGCGGGAGTGGTATTCCACACTCCACCCACATTATCTGCCTTTAACCTTCCTAATTCATATACCAATCTGGACACATAATTTTGAGGGTATTTGGAATGCGCATCCAACCGCACAAATACTTGGCCTGAAGCAATTTTAATCGCATAGTTTAACGCATACGGAACAACTCGTTCTGGATTATTAATCAGCTTGACATTGGAATGAGTACTAATAAAATCTTTAATCAATTCACAAGTTCGGTCGTCACTTTCCCCATCGGCAATAATAACTTCCACAAATTCTTGCGGGTAATCTTGCGCCATTATGGAAGTTAACGTATTAATAATAAACGCTTCTTCGTTTCTTGCCGGAATAATGATGGATACTTTTTTTGTCATCTGCTTATCGTAAAAGCAAAGATTATCAAAGCTACCAATTAACCTACTTCTTAACCTCTTTTTTATTAACGAACGGTTAATTTCCTTTAATTTGCACCCCATAAAACAAATCAATATGAATCCAACGGATACTATTGGACTAACAGAATTTCTTGTATTAGTCTATAATTTCATTAAGCGCAATTTTATCATTCTTAGTATTTCAACCATCATTGGTTTTGTTTTTGGAATTGGGTACACTTATCAAAAGGCAAACTACTATGCCTCTGAAATGATTGGGTTTTCTAACATCATTGAAAAAACAACACTCCTAGAAATTTTAGCTCCGCTAACAACACTCACCGAAGAAAAAAATTATGATGCACTTTCTACCAAACTTGGGATATCTAAAGAAGAAGCAGCGCAAATAAGAAACCTAGAGTTTTCTAATTCTAAACACACAAAAACTTCTCATGCACCTTCAGCAACAGATTTGAAATTGGGGAAGCTTATAATGATTCAAGCCAACGTATATGACCAAAAAGTCTTACCTAATTTGGCGAATGGGATTAAATTATATTTATCCCAAAATGAATTTATTTTTAACACTAATAAATTTGAATATCAAAAAACACTTCATTTAATTGAAGAAATGACCACTAATATTGCTATGATTGATTCCATCTCGAGATCGGTTCTAACATCCAAATCTTCCGTATCAATTATAAATGAGATTAACCCTAATCATTATAAGGAGGCTATTTCTTCTTTAGAAAATCTAAAAGTACAAGCCCAAACGTTAGAACCCTTTACCATTGTATCTCGTTTTTATACGGTAAATAAGCCTTCCAATAAAAACTTAGTCATTATTATCGCTGCCACTGTTACTTTTTTCGTACTGGGCTTATTTATGGTGTTTATTAAAGAGTTGGCTCTGCTTTCAAAAAAATAGATTCCGTTTTTATTTGTGTACACCCGGTAAACAAAATGACGTAAAACAAAATATCCATCAGCGAAATCCCCCAGAAAAATCCATATTGGGTTAATCCATATACTAAAACAGGAACGACATACACCCAATTATTGGATCTTATATTTCTATAAATAAGAATGAAATATAGGATGGCAATAAAAATTCCGTTCGTAGCAATCACCTCAATATAAGCGTTATGCGCATGATATCCATCTAACCAAAGTTTAATAGAATTGTTACCAAAGATAAGATGGTCTTGAATAAACAGAATAAAATCCGACCACAAATACTCTCGACCTGTAAGCTCTACCGTTCCAGTATTACGAGTAAATTGGTTTAATATAGATTCCCATTTAAAGATGGCTACAAAAGCAATAGCCAAACTGCTAAAAATGGCTGCATATAAACCCACCACTGCATTTTCTAATTTGAATCTTAAATTCAAAAATCCAACCCCGTAATAAATAATAATATAAACCCCAAGCGAGAGTATAACCGAGCGGTTAAAGGTAAAAACGATTGCAAATAACAGAAGTAATTTAACCAACCACCACAATTTGTTCTTAAACTTAAAGAAGTCAATCATCATCCAACTCAACAATAATTTGGAAGCAACATGACTTGAACTATCACTCCAACCAAGAGGGCGTTGAAAATAGGCTGAAGCTCCTTGCTCAAATTCGGTAAAACCAGCCAAAGAAGAATCGAATGTAGACACATTAAAGTACCATTGTAATATAACCGCAATGGATTCAATGGCAACCAATAAAACTAAGACTTTGGCATCTACAGCTTTAAACCCTTTCGCAATTACAAATGTTGGAATAAGCAAAACAAAATACGGAAATATGTCGGCAAAACTATTTAGGGAATCCCAATGGATTAGCCTATTAATGCTGCTAAAAAAAACTATTAATAGAATAATCAAAAAATTCCAATTTATGGGACGTTTTGGGTCTGTTCTGAATTCGTTGAACGAATTTAATACCGAATTCCTATCACGTACTAACACATAAAAAAAGGCCACCAAAAAAAAGAATTGCGGGAAATAGGCCGTAGTAGGCAGATATATTAGGAGGCCTGTCATTACAAAATGTGCATTTCTTGCAAGGCACTTTGCAAATTAGCTTCAAATCCAGAAACCATTACTCTATTATTAGATTTTTTAATTTCCAAGGCATTTGGGAAATCACCTTTTTCCAATTCATTAATAAAATCGGTCGCAGAATTTGCAAATCTAGTTACTCGGTTGTCCGTTAAGATATGGTCAAAATACTCTTTTGACTTATTGTTTATATTTACTAATACATTTCCTTTTCCCAAGGTAGGAGCTTCCAATGCACAGGTTGAAAAAACGGTGGTATGATAATCACATATTGCAATAACCTCGTAAACATTAAGTTCTGGTGCAAACAGGATATTGGGAGGCAAATTCATTTTTTCATACACTTTTTGAGGCGTTTTACGCGGAACGAACACAAATTTCCAATCCGATTTTTTTTGAGCCACTTCCGTTAAAACCGCTACTATTTTTGACCCCACCGAATCGTCTTGCAATGAAACCGCTATGGTTTTTTGTGCACCCGAAAGCTGTTTTGCAAGTTTGTTTTTTTCTCCAACATTGTCATCTATCAAATGCAAGTAGTAGTGTCCTATAGGAAAAACAGTTTCGGAAGAATAGGTAATATTCCCATCGACAAACACATCTTTAGTCCCTTCGCCATATGCCAACAAATAGTTAGGAAACAAACTAGCATCAAATTGCTTGTAATTAGTATAACCAAAATGTGAATTATTGATGGAGCCATGTTGCATTTCAATTACAGGAATGCCATTTTCTTTTATCGCCAACACATACCCCATTTTCATGTATGGTACTGCCATAAAAACGGCTTTGGGCTGAATAAAACGTAATATAAATTTCATCACGCTATATTGAGCCAAAAATCTTTTTGCTACTTCCGTTCCTGAAATGTTCAATTCAAATTTTTCATTCAGTTGGTTAAGAATTTCCATTCCTTCAATGCTCACTTTCCGAAGAATCAATTTCATGTAAACCACTTCTAAAAAGCGTAAAGGCAAATGCGAAACAACCCGCTTAAATTTTAACTTGGAATGCGAAAAATGCTTAAAAACGGGTAGTTCTATATGCAAAGTGTGTGGTAATTTTAGGTTTAAATAATCCGCAGATTTATCTATCCATTTTCCATTTACTTCTTTGCGTTGGTCGGAATTAGAAAACACTAAATACTCGGTTTTACCAAACCAATTAAAAATTCCGTAGAAAGAAGATAGTAAAAACTGAAGCTTTTGGGTTAAACTAAACGAGGTTTGAGTTCCCCCTTTTACATATTGGGCGTCAAAAAAGAACACCCTAAAAAATGGCCAAAATTGTTTTCCGTTTACTTTAATGTTTTCAACGGGGTAGTTTACATCTACCGATTTGATTTTTTGACCTAAATCCATTATTGATTAAACTGGCTGGTTGATTCATGATACAAACGCAATGCTTTAACAAGCAAATCATTTTCAGTCAGAATTTTCTCAACGAACGTTCTAAAAGCACCCTCTCCACCTTTCACAGATAGACAATGTTGAGCCATATTCTGTACATATAAAGGCGCATTGGAAGGAGTAGCAGAATAACCCACTTTACTAAGCAAAGCCATGTCATTGATATCATCTCCAATGTAGGCCACTTCTTGCAAAGTGATACCCAACTCTTCACAGATTCCTTCCACGATTGCCACTTTGTTTTTCGCACCCAAAATGGCATAATCCAATTTAAGTTTATCTGCTCTTCGTTGCACCATGGGCACGTTTTCGCCCGTTATGATGCCTACTTTAATTCCCAATAATTTACAAAACAAAACACCCGCACTATCAGAAGTATTAAATTTCTTTAATTCTTCACCGGTTGACGAATAATACATTCCGCCATCCGTCCAAACTCCATCAATGTCCGATAATATTAGTTTTATATCCATTACGAAATCATATTTGCATATATCACCTCATCCTGAGGAATATCAAAATTTACGGTTTTTCCAATTACTTCATTTTTATCCGCCCATTTAAACCCATCACCTGGACTTAACATGTGCAAATCATTTTCGGTAATAACATGCCCTTTGGTTAAAGCCGACTTAGTGGCAATGGATCGCTCCAATTTCACTCGTGCGCTTTTAACCGATTCATCTACAAACATGTCTTCGGTACCAAAAGCTTGTTCTAAATTACGAATATCTCGCATCATCCGATATACGCCATCTGGAGCTAAAGAACCTGCTTGGTCAGTTCCACGCATATCACGATCTAGCGTAATGTGTTTTTCAATAATTTCAGCACCCAAAGTAACCGCTGCCACAGGAATCACAATACCAATTGAGTGGTCAGAATATCCTACGGTAAAATTAGGGTACCTCTTTTTCAAGTATGGAATGGTCAATAAATTAATGTTTTTATAATCGCTTGGATATTGCGATAAGCAATGCAAAATAGACACCTCATTATGATGTTTAGTAATTACTTCCAATGCATCATCTAGCTCTTTTGGCCCACCCATTCCGGTAGAAAGAATAATTGGAATTTTGGTCTCTGCCAACACATTTAATAAAGGCAAATTGGTTAAATCACGCGATGCCACTTTCAATCTGTCGGGCTCAAAATACCGAAACATGGATGTACAACCTACACCACAAAGAGTCTCAACAAAATCAAGTCCTTTCGCTTTGGCGTACTTATAAATCTCAAAATGTTCTTCATCATTTAATTCCAACGCTTCACGATGCTCCCCATAGGTCGCTCCAAAAGAATGATTAGAAGTATAAGGCTTCATCATGGCCGATGCCGACAACTCTTCTTTTAGGTCTCGCTTAGTCAATTTTACCGCATTCATTGGTTTTAATTCTCTATTAAAAAGAGGATCAATTACCGGACGTGCTGCTCTATCAATAATTTCTTTGGCAATAATTACTGAACCGTTATGATTCTGTCCAATTTCGCCTATTACGTATGTTTCTTTCATGTTATTTTCCTTCCTATTTCTCCCATCGTTGTACTTGAATCGCCATTTCATTCTCTATTTCTGGATGAGCCTTTACATAGGAAATCAATGATGCAGGAGAAAATTTAATGGTATGCAAGATACAATCTTGATACATTTTTTCTAATAATTTAAAGTCTTCTTCGGTATCTAAAGTGAATCGAATATTCTTTTCTAAAGCCCAATTATGAGGTAAAACGTGCAAATCAACCGCAAATTTATCCGAATTTCCGTAAATGAAATTAGTTACGTGTTCCTGATATAGTTTTTCAGTCGTTAATTTCTCTGCGCGTAAAAGTGCATCGGCACTCACATATTCTGCCCATAAACCAAAATGAGATTTAATGGTGGGCACCGTATCCGAAATAGAAAATGCAGAATAGTCCGCTTTGTTTTCCACTCCCCATTTAATCAAATCATGAAACGAATCAACGTCTAAAAATGGATTATCTGCACAAACTCGAACAACTCCATCCAAGTTGAATTGACGAATTACTCCTGTAAATCGACTTAATACATTATCCTCGCTTCCTCTAAAAACATGAATTCCAAAATCGTTTCCAACTTTTTCTATCGGGTCATCGGAACCACTAACCGTTGTTGCCAAAATAACTTGATCAGCATCAAACTGTTTTAAAATTCGTTCAATAATTATTTCTAGGATACTTTGTCTACCCACGAATGGTTCAATTACCTTACCTGGTAGTCTTGTAGACCCAGTTCTTGCTTGAATAATAATACCAATCTTCATTAAATAATCCAATTTTGAATTGAGCGCAAAGATAAGGTGTAAATATTACTAGAGAAGCGATCGGATTAATTGGAATCATTTTTTAATTTCTATATTCCTACCCCGTTGTTTAATTAAATTTGCCTGCATAAGATTATTCCAAACTGAATTATCTTTACGTGTCCATGTCAGGTAAAAAACTTTCAAAAAACATCATTATTTACGGATTAAGCAACGGATTAAAATCCTTAGTTCCGTTTATTATGTTGCCTATTTTGACTTCCTATATTTCGTCAGAGGGTTTCGGAGTTTTGAGCCTTATTGAAACTTCCATTCTTTTTTTAACGCCTTTTATTCTTCTAAACTTAGAAGCGGGTGTAAATGTAGAATACTTTAAATCGTCTAAACCTAATTTGGCCAAGTATCTGTCTAACGGACTTCTATTGTCTTTTGGTTCATTTGTAATCATCTCTATACTGTTCTACTTTACCAACGATTTTATTTCGTCCGCATTAGACATTCCTGCTAACATCATTTTATTGTTGCCCATTTTTGTTCTTTTACGAGTTTTCCCTACGCTAGCCTTGGTTTTATATCAAGCCCAACAAAAATCAGTGAGCTATTTGTTCTATAGTTTATTTCAAACCGTTTTTGATTTTGCGTTATCCGCTGCTTTTATCATGTATTGGAAGCATGGGTATTTCGGACGTTTAGAAGGAACCTATATGGCATTTTTTGTTGCTTCCCTCATGGGTGTTTTTATTATTTACCGAATGGGATATTTCGACTTTTCGGTGGGTAAGGAAAAAATAAATCAGGTTTTGAAATTTGGGTTACCACTTATACCACACGCTATTGGAGGGACTATCATCGCCATGAGCGACCGGTATTTTATTTCGGTTTTCGAAGGGAATTCTGAAGTGGGTTTATACACCGCGGCCTACCAGGTAGGTGCGCTGATGCTTCTTTTTAGTCGCTCCGTCAATCAGGCTTGGAACCCCATGTTGTTTAGTTTACTCCAAAAGAAAGATTATAAATCGGTCGAAAAATTTACGACTATTTTATTCGCAGGTTTTATTATGGTAAGCATCGGGATTTATTTTTCTACCGACCTTGTTTTCGAATACCTGATAGACAGCTCATACACCGAGGCAAAAACGTATGTTACCCTGCTTTTACTTGGTTTCCTATTTCAATCCCTCTATTTCTTATTCACCAATTTTATTTTTTACAGTAAGCGAACCGATATATTAGCAATTATTACATTCTCGGGAGCTTTGTTAAATTTGCTCCTCAACTACGTACTAATTAAAAAAATGGGCGTTATCGGTGTGGCGTATGCTACCGCTATAACATGGTTCGTTTTTATGGTCGCTACTTTTATGGTGGCAAAATTTAAAATCTACAAAATTGAGAAGGCTTCTTAAATTAATAATGCGCACTTTGTTTACGTTTTTCGTAAAGAATACGGTTCATTCGTATGGAGAAAACCTACGTGCAAATTTCTATACTAGACTTACCTCTCAAACTAGCTTGGGAAATAACGTGAATTTTAATGGCATGACCATTCGAGGAAATGGTCAGGTAACCATTGGAGATAATTTTCACTCAGGTAAGGAAATACTTTTTGTCAATTCCTATCACAAATACGATGACGGAAACGCCATTCCCTACGATACTAAAATCACCATTAGCAAAAACATTACCATTGAAAACAATGTATGGCTTGGAGACCGGGTGACCATTTTAGGGGGCGTTACCATTGGCGAAGGCGCCATTATTCAAGCAGGAGCGGTAGTTGTTTCAAATATTGAAAAATACGGAATTGCCGGAGGTAACCCTGCTAAGGTTTTTAAAACTAGAGATATTTCGCATTACGAGAAATTAAAATTAGAAGGGAGATTTTGTTAAGCGCTAAAGAAACATATCGTCAATTTTGTGATACATCTTCGCGTCCGTTGATTTTTCAAACACCGTTATGGTTGGATGCTGTGGCAGGAGATGAAAATTGGAATGTCATTCTGAGTTTTAAAGGAACCCTGTTAGTAGGGGCCATGCCTTATGTCACGAATTCAAAACTGGGATTAAAACAAATTACGTTGCCGTTTTTGACTCCGTATCTTGGACCGATTATTATTTACCCTACTGATCTTAAAAAAGACAATTACCATTCTCATGATAGAAAGGTAACGTCCGATTTAGTGGCTCAAATTCCAAAAACTGACCGCTTTATTACTCAAACTGATTTTGAGTACATGTATTGGTCACCCTTTGCATGGGCCGGATATAGTCAGACTACGCGGTATTCGTACTTATTAGATACATCGAAAACGGAAGAAGAGCTTTTAAAAGGGTTTAAACCCAATATCAAAAAACACATTCGTAACTCGGGTGCAACGTATGCTGTGATAGCAGCTAATGAAATCGACCCTGTTTTCAATCTTCATCAAAACGACCTAAAGAATAAAGGAATAGAATTACTATTCACCCAAAATCAATTTGCTAGGCTAGACCAAACGGTAAGCACTTCTGGAAAACGAATTATTCTTCATGCGATAGATGATTCAGGAAATATCGTTTGCGCATTCTATTTAGTTTTTGACCATCAGTATATGCATTACCTTGTAGGAGCGGTTACCGATGACGCTAGAAATTCCGGGGTAATGAGCTTGTTGATGTGGGAAGCCATAAAAGAAAGTAAGAAAAGAGGATTAACCTTCAATTTTGAAGGAAGTATGAATAAAAACATAGACCGTTTTTTCTCCTCATTTGGGGGAACGCTTTCACCTTACATGCAAATATCGAAAACCGGTAATAAGTGGTTAAAACAATTTACACGTTTTAATCATTAGACTGGATTACGTAATCTATCATACCCAAATACACTTGCTTCCACCCTTTCCATTGGCCCCATTCCGATAGCGAGTCATTATGCCAAAGGCTTACAAAAGTTCCGTTATACCTTTTTACTTTATCAATATACTCCCTAAAATAAGGCATGGCCTTTTCTGGCCCCTCCTTAAAATAATACTTTACAGTAGCTTCCATTAAATAAAATGGATACACTCGTAATGTGGTGGGAGAATCAAAATCTAAATCGTAAAAATAATACGAAGAACAAACCCCTGCTCTAAATCCCATTTTTGCAGCATAGCCCATGGAGTAATCTTCGGTGGCATCGTTTTCAATTAATTGCCGATAAGATTGAGGCAAATTCAATTTAATAAAATGAAACCTGCTTTTTGTCACCGGCTGATGCACCAATTTTGAAATTCGATTAAACTCTACACGTAATTTATCCGGCACATTACAAGACGCGTAACTAGGATGTAGTCCAATATCCGCATAATCATTCACACCCTTCACTAAGGATTGCAATTTATTGCTCGTTACCGGTATGCTCTTGTCATGCGTATCGTAATCACCAACATGAAAAAAGAAAATCGATGATAAAGAATGCTTCTTATGTTGTTCCAATACCAAATCGAATGTATCAAAAGGATCTTTAGACCAACCCAAATAGCAACTAATTTTATTTCGGCATTCGGTCAATTTACCTTGAAAGAAATCGCGAACCAAGGCGCCAATTTCCCTTATCGCCCCTTTTTCGATATATGCGTAGGCATAATCTACATCAATGGTATTAATAAATTTGAAAGAGGGCAATTTAAATTTCAACGAGGGGTACTTTTCCTGTAAACTCTCTTTCAGAAATTCTGCCCAAATATTTACAACAGGTTCATCTAAAAAGCCATTTTTATATGCCACACTATGTAACGGGTCATACCGATCATGCTTATCTCTTTTGTGTGGCAAATACTCTTCATATCGACTCAACAAAAAGAAGGATGCACTAAAAACATCAAAAGAGAACGATTCTCCTCCATTATGAAAAAGAGTTACAAAATCGTCTTGTTGTCCCACCTTTAAATTTTGCTCTGAAATTCGTTTTTCAAACAATAATTTTTCGGGAGTTATTTTCAGTCCAGCTACATCTTGATTACTGTAATTTACTACAAACTCTTTTGTATAAACCTCATCACGGTTAGTAATCACTTCGCTTTCTATACCCAACAATTCTCCAAACAAGAATTTGGTAATGTATTTTAAACGTGGTGAACTTTGCGAACTATAAATGAATATTTTCAATGCAACTAGCTTAATAGGTTTTCATCCGCAAAGCTAAAAAAATCTTCCTCACCAATGATGATATGATCTAGCACTTTTAAATCTAGCATCCGAGCGGCTTGCACTATTTTTTTGGTAAGTGATTTATCTTGTTCACTAGGCTTTATCGAGCCCGAAGGATGATTATGAGCCATAACAATACCCGAAGCTAATTGGTCTATGGCGAGCTTTAAAATAACTCGAACGTCTACCACCGTTCCGCTCACTCCACCTTTACTCACCAAACGCTTTGATAAAACGCGGTTATTCTGATTAAGTAACAACACCCAAAATTCTTCTATAAATTTATCGGCCAGCATCGGATAAAAAATATCGTATGAATCCATGCTATTTCTAATTTGAAGAATCTCTGAAGGTTGTTCTACTTTTCTTCGTCTTCCTATTTCCAAAGCTGCAATTATAGATATTGCTTTTGCTTCTCCAATGCCGTGAAATTTCATTAAATCGGTTACGGAACCTTTAGCCACGTCATTCAAGTTATTTCCAAAGGAATTTAGGATTACTTTCGCTAGCTCCACAGCCGATTGATCTCTGTTTCCAGAACCAATCAAAATTGCAATTAATTCAGCATCTGTCAGGGAAGTCCGACCTTTCAAAACCAATTTCTCTCGCGGTCGGTCATCTTCGGCCCAGGATTTTATACTTAGTTTGGGTTGATACTCTTTCATTGGGGCTAAAATAAAGTATTTTAACCATACAAAAGGGCACAAAAAAAGGTTTCACTTATCAAAGTGAAACCTTTCAATAATGTAGTCTTAAAAATATTAAGCTAATCCGTTAACCAAGATAGTTAAAGAAGATTTTAAGTTAGCCGATTTATTTTTATGAATAATGTTTCTTTTAACTAATTTATCCAACATAGCTACTACTTTAGGAAGAGCTTCAGCAGCTGCTTTCTTATCGGTAGTTTCTCTCAATGCTTTAATTGCATTACGAGTAGTTTTGTGATAATATTTGTTACGAGCAGTTTTTACTACTGTTTGTCTGATTCTCTTTAAAGATGACTTGTGATTTGCCATTATCTATATTATAAAAGTTCTTTTCAAAAATTGTGGTTGCAAATGTAGGCTTTTAATTCCCGTATTACAACACTTTTAAAATTAGAAAACCTCACTGCTGAGGCTTTCTAATTTCTTGTAGTCCGTAGGGGAATCGAACCCCTGTTACCAGGATGAAAACCTGGCGTCCTAACCCCTAGACGAACGGACCAAAATACTTCCCTTTCAAAGGGGCGACAAAGGTAATATTAATTTCTACTCTCCAAACAATTCTATAAAAAAAAACAAAGTTTTTTTTATCACTTCGTTAACCGGTCACGATCAGCACTCATTTTAAACCCTAATCGTTTGGAAGTGACCACTTTTTGGTCGTGTGATAATTTTTTCATTTGCCCTACACTTACCAATTGACTTTTATCAAAATCGGGAGTGTATAAATCAAATTCTAACGCATATTGGATAGAACTTTCAATAATTTCAATTAGTAATTCCTTACTAACCAATTGACTAGATAAATCAGCGTATCGATATCCCAGTTCTTTTTTGCCCTCCACAAAAAGGTGACTTTCTTCGTTTACAAAAATTCTTGACACCAAAAAACCTAAGTCATTTTGGCGGTTATACTTAAATGAATCCGCCAAGAAATTATACACATTTATCACTCCACAAAAAGTACGTGACTCTTTTTCGGTAATATATGAGTGCTTATGGATAGGATTAGACTCCTCAAATGAAAATACATTACTATGCATCTGAAATACCAACAAATCACCGCCAAATCCTAAAACAGCGCCATATTCACCTTCATCCTTATAGCTAATTAGCACCCGGTTATCTAATGATTCTAAATACTCCTTGTAATCTTTTGCTATTTCTTGCAACACTTCTTTTACCAATCCAAAAGCTTCCTTCGTTTTTGCATGTACTTCCTGCTTTACGCAAGACTTTGATTTAAACGTACTGAAAATTTCCTCTCTTTTTGTCATGGTTTATCTCGTTTAATATGCTTTCGCAAACAACACCCGTTTATTTGAAGGCTTTCCTGTCAAAATACATTTTCCTTCCTCTTCCACTGCATCCAAAGGAATACAACGAATTGTTGCTTTTGTAAGCTCTTTAATTTTGTCTTCTGTCTCAATAGTGCCATCCCAGTGCGCTTCAACAAAACCACCCGCTTCACTATTAATAATACGTTCAAACTCTTCCCACGTATCTGCTTTATATGTGTTTTCAGTACGTAGCTTATCCGCTCTTAGAAATAAATTCTCCTGAATTTTATCCATCAATCCAGCCACGTAATCCACAACTGCATCTTGCTCAACAACTTCCTTTGTTAAGGTGTCACGTCTAGCTACTTCCAATGTTCCGTTTTCTAAATCCCGGGCTCCAATAGCTAATCTAACAGGGACTCCTTTAAACTCATATTCCGCAAATTTCCAGCCTGGTTTTTGCGTATCTCTATTATCAAATTTAACGGACAACCCTTTTGCTTCTAACTCTTTTTTTAATTGGTTCGCAACCACGCTAATCGCATCCAATTGTTCCTCATTTCTAAAAATAGGTACAATTGCTACGTGAATTGGTGCCAATTTAGGAGGCAAAACCAAACCATGATCATCTGAATGTGTCATTACTAAAGCTCCCATTAAGCGAGTTGATACGCCCCAAGAAGTAGCCCAAACATACTCTTGAGGTCCTTGTTTTGGTGTAAATTTAACATCAAATGCTTTCGCGAAATTTTGTCCTAAAAAGTGAGAAGTTCCTGCTTGCAATGCCTTTCCGTCTTGCATCATGGCTTCAATACAATAGGTTTCTAATGCTCCTGCAAATCGTTCACTTTCCGACTTCACCCCTTTTATAACCGGCATTGCCATATAATTCTCCGCAAAATCTCCGTATACATGCAGCATTTGCTCTGCTTCTGCAATTGCCTCTTTTTTAGTTGCATGAGCCGTATGTCCTTCTTGCCATAAAAACTCAGCGGTACGTAAAAACAAACGAGTTCGCATTTCCCAACGCACCACATTGGCCCATTGGTTAATTAGAATAGGTAAATCTCGGTAACTTTGAATCCATTTTTTGTAGGAATTCCATATAATAGTTTCTGAAGTAGGACGAACAATTAGCTCCTCTTCCAATTTTGCGTCTGGATCCACTACCACGCTTTTTCCATCTTCGCCTACTTTTAAACGATAATGGGTCACCACCGCACACTCTTTAGCAAACCCTTCCACATGTGCCGCTTCTTTACTCAAATAGGATTTTGGAATAAACAATGGGAAATACGCATTTTCATGCCCCGTTTGTTTGAACATTTTATCCAATTCCGCTTGCATTTTCTCCCAGATTGCATATCCGTAAGGTTTAATTACCATACAACCACGCACATCCGAATTCTCTGCCAAATCCGCTTTTACCACTAATTCGTTATACCACTTGGAGTAATCTTCCGACCGTTTTGTGAAATTTTTTGCCATTATTTTCTCGTTATATTAAGGACGCCAAAAGTAACATCTATTTTATACGAAACTTATTCGGATTCTAATTTTTTGGGCATTCCCCCATTTTGTTTGTCACGTAGTTTTCCCTCAACTGAAGTCGAACAAAATGGGGGCGCGCTTTCCGCTATATCTTTTAGTCGTTCCTCCTAAAAGGATGCCGCTGCTATCGCTAATGCAAACCAATGTATAACTGAACCTACTCGTTTTAAAACAGTTTTAAATTTAGCCAAAAAAAATGCCCCTCAGAAATTAATCTAAGAGGCATTTTAAATATAGTTAAAATGAGACTAGCTCAATTTTTGAAATTTCTCTTGCTCTTCAGCAGCTAATTCTTGATCCACTAAAATGCGACCAGAATGCTCATCTACAATAATTTTCTTACGTGCTCCAACATCCAAGATACGTTGTGGTGGAATTTGAATATACGAACCACCAGCACTTGCACGGTCAATAGCCACTACAGCTAAACCATTACGTACTTTACCTCTAATTCTTAAATAGGCTTTTAATAATCTAGGCTCAATATTTAATTCAGCTTCTTTAGATAATTTTCCAAATTTGCTTTCTTCTTTTTCGGTTTCACCTACAATACCACCAAGCTCGTCTTTTTTGTGTTGCAATTCTTTTTGGTTTTCCGCTAAATCAGTTTTAGCTGCTTCCAATACTTCTTCTTTACTTGCAATACGTGCTCTAGCTTCTTTAATTCGTTTTTCAGCCAATTGAATTTCCAATCCTTGGAACTCTATCTCTTTATTTAAAGAATCAAACTCACGGTTATTTCTAACATCGTTTTGTTGCTCCTTATATTTTAAAATAGCCGCTTCAGCATCTTTAATATGAATTCCTTTATCGGTAATGCCTTGCTCAAGCTCTGATTTTTCTTCTTGCATTTTAGCAATCCGAGTTTCCAAACCAATGATATCATCTTCTAAATCTTGAATCTGAATTGGTAATTCGCCTCTAATAGTTCTAATCTTATCGATTTCTGAATCGATTAACTGCAATCTGTAAAGTGATCTCAATTTGTCCTCAACCGACATCATCTTGGGATCTTTCGCTGCTTTTGCCATATTTTATAAATAATTAACCGGATTGGTATTTATTGCCGAAATTCGGATTGCAAATGTAGAAAATTTTTGTGTAAGAAAATCACCTAAAAGCGCACTTGTGTACTGTTCGCTCTCATAATGCCCTATATCCGCAATAACTATCTGATTTTCAGAATCAAAAAACTCATGATATTTGAAATCAGATGTTAAAAATAAATCTGCACCCGCTTTTTTAGCCTCCGAAAGCATAAAACTTCCTGATCCTCCACATATTGCAATGCGTTTTATGGTTGGTTTCAATATTTTTGTGTAACGTACCGAACCTGCTTTCATCGTATCCTTAATTCGTTGCAAAAATATTTCGGTAGAAACCTCTTTTGGTAATTCACCAATTGCTCCTCCACCAACAAATGGGTTCGTATTTTTTAAAGCTTGTAAATCATAAGCCACTTCTTCATACGGGTGTGATTTCAGCAATGCGGAAACCACATTTCCTTGCAAATGATTTGGAACAATCACTTCTATTTTAGACTCGCGCTCTTTATGCACTTCCCCAATTTTGCCCACATACGGATGCGCATCTTCGCCCGCTTTAAAAGTCCCACGTCCTTCCGAACTAAAACTGCAATGCGAATAATCGCCAATGTTTCCTGCTCCTGCTTCAAAAAGCGCATCCATCACTTTTTGAGATTTATCAATGGGGCAAAACGTTACTAATTTGGTAAGCCCTTCTTTTTGCGGATTCAATACCCGGATATTTTCAACACCTAACTTTTTAGCAATAATGGAATTTACGCCATTCGGCACATTATCTAAATTAGTATGAATCGCATAAATAGCTATATCATTCTTTATCGCTTTTATTACGGTTCGTTGTACATAATCTGCACCATTAAAACGTTTTAGCCCTCTAAACACAATGGGATGATGCGCCACAATTAAATTAGCGCCTTGCTCAATCGCCTCATCAATGGTAGCTTCCACGCTATCCAAACAAACCAAAATTCCAGTAACTTTATGATTAGGATTTCCTACTATAAGTCCCGCATTATCATAACTTTCTTGAAGCGCGAGTGGCGCCAAACCTTCTAAATATTGCGTAACGTCTTTTATTCTAACCATTCTAAAAACAGATTTTTGATTAGTTCAAAACTAAAAATATAATTGATAACCACCTGATTAATATCTCCGCTAATTTAAGTCCAATTCCTGAAGGATAATTCGTCAATTCTTTCCATTCACCTACTACATAATTCCTTACAGGATATTATTGCTTAGCGTATTTTATATGACTATTTATACGTAATTTCGTCTTTTGATGTCAAGAATTAGATTTGCACTTTATCCATTCGGAATTTTGTACGATGGAATTACTCGCACCAAGAATAGCTTGTACAATCGAGGCATCCTAAAATCAAATTCATTTCCAATACCTCTTATTGTAATAGGCAACCTGTCGGTTGGTGGAACGGGGAAAACCCCACATACCGAATATTTCGCACGATTAGTTAAAGACCGTTACAAAACGGCTGTTTTAAGTAGAGGCTACGGTCGAAAAACTTCGGGATATATTTTGGCGGATGAAAATGCAACCGCAGAAACTATTGGTGACGAACCGCTACAAATTTTTAATAGTATTCCAAATATTGATGTGGCCGTATGCGAAGATCGAACCAAAGGAGTGGCACATTTAATTTCCGACAAAAAATCAGAGGTCATTATTTTAGATGATGCTTTTCAACATCGAAAAATAAAAGGTTCATTCTATATCCTATTAACCACTTTTGAAAAGCCTTTTTATACTGATTTCGTATTGCCAACGGGCAATTTGAGAGAAGCACGATCAAATAAAAACAGGGCAAATATTATTATTGTTTCCAAATGCCCTACCGATCTTTCGAAAACCGAAAAGGATAATATCATTCGTAGAATTTCCCCCCTTCCAAATCAACAGGTTTATTTTACAACTATTAGCTATCAAACACCGGTTGCTTATGAAAGCAAAAATGTGTGGAAAAATGAGCAAAAGGTACTTTTAGTGACCGGAATTGTAAATCCCAAACCATTAATAAGACATCTGACCGAAGCTGGAAATCAAGTTAAAAGCCTCAGTTTTAAAGATCATCACGATTTCACAAAATCGGACGTTGAAAAGATTAACACAAAATTAAATGGCCTAGGTAACAACGCTGTTGTTGTAACCACGTCAAAAGATGCGGTAAAACTAAAGCCGCTATTAAATAAACTAAGCTCCAACATAACGGCATTTGAAATTCCAATTCAAATTAAAGTTCTGTTCGAGCAAGATAATGAACTTCAAAAAAGCATAAATCACCATGTTAGCAAAATATAAGGAAGCCTCTGACTTTATTAAAAGTCAAACCAAACTATCGCCCAAATTAGCCATTATTTTAGGCACTGGACTAGGAACAATTGCAGATTCACTTCAGGTAGAATGCGATATTGATTACCAAAAAATTCCCAACTTCCCTGTTTCCACAGTTAGAGGTCATAAGGGACGTTTACTCATTGGGCATATAAATGGCGTAGAAGTAATGGTGATGCAAGGCAGGTTTCATTTTTACGAAGGCTACGACATGACGCGAGTTGCATTCCCTATTCGAGTAATGAAGTTTTTTGGGATTGAATCTCTCATTGTGTCTAATGCGTCAGGAGGGCTAAATCCAGAGCAAGCCATTGGCGATTTGATGATTATCAATGACCACATTAATCTGTTTCCTACCAATCCATTAATTGGTCCAAATATCGAAGAATTGGGTCCTCGCTTCCCTGATATGAGTGAGACCTATAATAAATCGTACATTGATAAAGCGGTTACAATTGCAGCTGAGCATAAAATAAAAATTCACCAAGGTGTGTATGCCGGTTTAACTGGTCCTACTTTTGAAACTCCTGCAGAATACAAATACATTCGCATCATTGGTGCCGATGCGGTAGGAATGTCAACTGTTCCGGAAGTAATTGCTGCGCACCACATGGGCATTAAATGTTTTGGAATCTCAGTAATTACCGATTTGGGAGTGGAGGGAAAAATTCAAGAAGTTTCGCATCAAGACGTAATAGATAACGCCAAAAAGAACGAGAAAAATCTAGTGCTATTAGTAGCGGAATTAGTGAAGGTGATGCATTAAATTTGCAGCCATAATTTGAAACAATTTTTATCGATGGATAAAGCCATAAGAGACAAGTACACCGCAGTTATTGGATTAGAAATCCATGCGCAACTAAATACGAAAAGTAAAGCGTTTTCATCCGACCTAAATCATTATGGTTCGGCACCAAACACCAATGTGAGTCCCATTTCATTGGGTCACCCAGGTACTTTGCCTCGCTTGAATGAAAAAAGTATTGAACATGGAATCTTGTTAGGACTAGCTTGCAACAGCGAAATTACTCGTTACAATGAGTTTTCTCGTAAAAACTATTTTTACGCTGATTTACCGAAAGGTTACCAAATCACTCAATTTGATACTCCTATCTGTACTAAAGGGGCGGTAACAATCAGATTAGCCGATGGTAAAACAAAAGATATTGGACTTACACGAATCCACATTGAAGAAGATTCAGGTAAAAGTATTCACGACATCGACCCATTTAACTCTTTGGTAGATTTAAATAGAGCCGGTGTACCATTGTTAGAAATTGTTACAGAGCCAGAAATTGCATCCGCGGATGAGGCGTACGAGTATCTTACTGAAGTGAGAAAACTAGTTCGTTACCTTGAAATTTGCGATGGAAACATGGAAGAGGGTTCAATGCGTTGCGATGCTAATATTAGCGTTATGCTAAATGGAGCAAAGGAATTTGGTGAAAAAGTAGAGGTCAAAAACATGAACTCTATCCGTAATGTAAAACGTGCAATTGATTTTGAAATAGGTCGTCAAATTGAACTTGTGGAGCAAGGTATTGAAATTGCCTCGGAAACTCGTGGTTTTGACGCGACCGATGGTTCAACCCTACAAATGCGGGGTAAAGAAGGCACAAATGATTACCGTTTTTTCCCAGAGCCAGATTTATTACCATACACTGTTTCCGATGAGCAAATCAAGACGATTGGTGATTCCATGCCTACCCTACCGAATGCATTGTTAAAAAAATACACGCAAGAATATGGCCTGAGCGAATATGATGCTTTAAATATTATTGACTCCAAAGAAATTAGTCAATATTTCAATCAAGTGGTTACACTTACTACCCATTATAAATCGGCTGCCAACTGGATGATGGGTGAAATAAAATCACACCTCAACAAATTTGGAATTACCATTAGTGATTTTCAAATTGCGCCTTCACAAATTGCGGAGATTATTGAATTAATAGCATCCAATAAAATTAGCCATTCTTCGGCTTCACAAAAATTATTTCCAGCGTTAGAAGATAATCCCGAACAATCTCCCATTGCTTTGGCCGAGTCGTTAGACCTCGTGCAAAACAGTAATGTGGATGAGTTGGAATCGGTAATTGATACCGTTTTCACTAACTTTCCAGACGAAACAGCTCGGATAAAAAGTGGAGAAATGAAACTCATTGGATTCTTTATGGGCCAAATCATGAAAGCCTCAGGTGGAAAAGCAGATCCAAAAAAGACCAACCAACTATTAATGAAAAAAATCAAATCATAAATTACAAACATGGCTCGATTAGCTACAATTATTTTTACCGGTTTTATTGCGTTTACACTTTTTGGATGTTCCGAACCAAAACAGGATCCCGCATTGCAATTTGAATCTTCTATTTCTGGCTATTTTGATAATATACCAGGAGCTAGTATCACTCTGGCAAAGCAAACTCCTGAAGGAATAATTCCTATCGACACGGTAACGGTAGCTGAGAATGGATACTTTTTATTTTCTACCGAAATGGGCGACATATCCGTGTATCGAATAATGACCGGCTCTAATGACTATTTAACAGTAGCAGTTGAAAAAGGGGATCACGTGGTTCTGGAAGCAGATGGAAATAACTTGTATGATAATTATTACGTTGGTGAATCATTCGAGTCAGAATTGATAAAAATTGTAGTAGATGAAACCATGCAATTGGCTAAAGTATCGGATAGTGTTCAGACTGAGATAAAACATCAACAAGCGGCTAAAAACAGTAAAGCTTTGTATGATAGCTTTGAATTCCAAAAGGCGATGTACGCCAATTACCATGATTTTTCCGTCAATTTTATTAACCAGTATCCTGGTAGTATCGCTGCTTATTTTGTAGCCATTGGATTACAAATGGACGAAGATCCCGAATCATATAAATTGGTTTTAGAGCATCTATCTAAGGAGCACCCAAAATTTAATTTTCTCCCAACATTACAAGACAAAGTGGGTATCATGCTACTGGCAACCGTGGGAAGCATAGCTCCAGAACTAAATTTTGAGTCACCTAAAGGAGAAATGATATCCTTATCTTCATTACGTGGACAGTATGTATTAGTAGATTTCTGGGCCTCTTGGTGTAAACCATGTAGAATGGAAAACCCTCACGTTTTAGACCTGTATAATAAGTATAAATCCAAAGGGTTTGAAATATACGGATACTCCCTAGATGAAAAACACGAGAATTGGGTAAATGCAATTGAAGAAGACGGCATAAATTGGATTCATACCAGTGATTTGTTAGGTTGGCAAGCCGAGGGGTCACTAACATACGGAGTTCAATCCATTCCAGCCACATTTTTAATAAATCCGGAAGGAGAAATTATTGCCCGTAATTTAAGTCGCATGGAATTAGAAACTAAGTTGATAGAAATTTACGGAGAATAAGATTTAAATCCGGAATTCCTTCGAGTTCTTTATTAGCATTCTATATACTAACTCAAGTTAGTATATAGAAATTCTTTTCCTTTATTAATGTAGTGTACTTAAATTAAGACTGCCCTGGCTATTTAGTATAGCGTGTTGAGTCCAACCGCCACATCCAAACAGAATTACATAGATTTTCGTAAGTATTAGAATACACAAGGATTATTGCTTCATCAGTGATTAGAATACCCTTATATACATTCATATTGAGAAAATCTATGACCACTATTAGTACCTAAAAATCTACCCAATCCAGTAGTCCACCTCACCTAAATAAGACTACAAGCGAATTAATACTGCATAAAAAAAGGGAAACACTTGCGTGCTTCCCTTTTTTATAAAATTGAATGCTATATTATTTCACCACAATAAACTTGGCATGTCCTTGAACATCACCCGCAGTAACTGTTACAAAATATGTACCTGCTGGCATTGAGGAAGCATTGAAATCATACACTGCAGTACCTTCAGAGAAATTACGTATTTGATTTTGGATTAATTTACCCGAAATATCAAATATTGAAATTTGAGCCGCACCATTATTAGGCATATCAAAAGATAATTTTGAAGCTCCTTGTACTGGATTAGGATACATTTTAATATTACTAATATCTTTTGGTGTATTAAACTCAGCCCAAGGCTCTTCCACACTCACTAAGTCTCCACTAGTCCAGATTCCACGACCGAAAGTACCTAAATAGAAACGACCAAAGTTAGATGCTTCATAATACGGTAATCTTTGTTGACGTACATCTACTACACGAACATTTCCAATTCCAGCACTTTGTTGCGTCCAAGTTGGCACTGAGCCAGACACATCATCCGATACCCATAATCCCAATTCTGTACCGATTAGTACTTGATCCGTATTGTTAATATTATACTCAGGATCATACACTGGAAAATCAGGTAAATCACCTTGTAAGTTTCTTTTTGGAGAAATTCCATTAGATGATTCCGCTTGAGTAAGTTCGTACACGTGGTCTAACGCTCCGTACCCACCAGTAGTTACCAATAATTTCTCTGGATCTGTAGGATGAATGTTAATTCCTGAAACAGAAGTACTGCCATTGAAAATAGTTTTATACGTTAAAACTGAATCTGGTTCAACGCCAGTATATAATTCGTTCAATCCACTAATTCTGTATACACTTCCATTATATCCACCTAAGTAAAGAACATTTCCATCGTTAGAAAATTCCATACTGGTTGGAGTAATACCTCGTACACTAATCCATTTTGGTGTTTCTCTTGGAAAATATAAACCTTCACGTGTAATATCCACTCCATTATTCATAGACACCGCCAATAAGGATTGAACTGGATCTTGAACTTTTATGGAATCATTTACATTTAAACTATTAGGTAATATATAAGAAAATGGTACTTGCTCATTTTGACTTACCAGTAGTATTGAATCTCCAGCGTCATACTTTACGTTGAAGTTACTATTCACAAGTGATCCCACTGGTGGAGCAAACGCCCAACGAATACTGTAAGCGCCAGTATTGTAGTCAATGGTACCTACACTATCGCCAAAACTTTTAAGAACTCCATTTACATCACTGTCATCAGCTATTTGAGTTCCAGCTACATCTTCAAATCTCACTTGACCCGGAACGATTTTAGCGCTTGGTTGGTCACGTCTTAAAGTTCCTGAATATACTTTTCGTATTCCATCTCCAGACCCAATAGAATAGGCATTTGAATCATTTCTAAAAACTACCGAATCCTTACTTGTTAAATCACTTGTAGATTCCCATAATCTTAGTACTGAAATAAAAGGAGACTCAATTGGGCCACTTCCGTCAGCAGCACCGCCACTATGAATAAGATTTCCTCCAGAAGCTCCAGGCAAATAAGAATCTCTTCCTACATTCCCAAATTGACTAGTTACAAAAGCCACAGAACCAATATTTGAAGCTTGACAATCAAATCCATCTCCTAATGTAAATAAATCGACAGCATCTTTACCAGCATTACCAGGTACGCTTGGATTAATCAATTGGTTACCGTTATCTTGAGAACCACCCATGATATATCCTTGAGGAGTAAATGCTACGCCATAATATTGTGTGGTACCAAAATGTCGGTTGTTTTCACTCCAAAATACCGTTGATGCAGCTGCGTTGGTAGTTTTCGCTACCCCTCCATCAGAACCTACATACATGGTATTGGCATCATGCGGGGAATAAGCAAACCAATGTTTATCCGCATGTACTGAAAAACGACTTCCTCCTCCAAGAACAGCAACACTTGACCATGAACCTGCTACTCTAAACATAGATACCGCACCTACGTAAATACGATCACAATTAGTAGGATCTACAACAATTGCTTGATTATACGTTGCAGGATTAGATCCCATTAAATCAAATGTAGAATCAATAATTGCAGTAGGAGGAGCCGGTTGTAAAGGGCCCCAATTTTCACCTGCATCTTGCGATGACAAAATTTGAAAAGTAGTTGAAGCTCCGTTAAAGGCTTGAAATGCATACATCATGTTTTCATCCAAGTCACATACTGCTAAACTCATTCTTGCACTATTACCAATACCATTAGCAACACCAACTTTTTTATAAGAACAACTCGTTTCACCCGCATCCGATATATATAATTCACCATTATATGATATATATACACGATTACTTTTAGTTGTAATCACATCCTGAACATTTCCGTTTAATGCAGCACATGATGGACTAGGAGTTGTAAATGGAGAAGTCCAAGTTAATCCATTATCCACGGATACTTTTAATCCGCTACCGGTTCCTGCATAAACAGTATAATTTCCTTGTGCATTCTTGTTTTTAGAAACAGCAATTCTATTTACAAAAGCCCATTCATCACCTCTAGAAATTGCTCCTGGTGTGGTAGAACTTAAATGTGTAAAGGTTTCCCCTCTATCGTCACTCACCCAGATTCCTCCGCCAGGTAAATTACTCCAATCATCACCCGTTCCGACATACACCCGACCGTTTCCGTCTTGTACTATAGCGGAAACTAAAATGTTTGCCCAGTTATCACTTTTATAAGTCCATGTTCCAGCAGCATCGGTAGAAACATACATTCCTCCACCAATAGCGCCAGCATACACTTTATTAGCATCATCTTTATCGATCACAATTCCTCTTACACGTCCACCCACATTGTCTGGACCAGAAAATTCCCAATTTAAACTAGTAGCTCTTGATTTACTACGACTATTTACTTCGGCAGCTGCCTTAATATAATCGGAAGCTTCCACTTTACCCGTGTTAACATTTTTCCTCATTGCAGTAAAGAACTCGTTATTAGCCATTGATTGGGCTCCCGAATTCACCACCTCTCTAGGAGAATACTGTGAAACATTTTGCGTAGAAAAAATAGCAAAAAGTGCTGCTATTGATCCTAAACCTGCTAGTACAGATACTAAAAGAGTATTATTTTTCATATAAAATAAATTTAACGTAATTTCAATTCTACTTACCTACTTAATTATTAGTAGTTTAATTATTCATTCTGATTTTCTACGGTGATTACTCACCATAACCACAAAGAGCGGCAATTTAACTTTTTTTTACACTTTAACAAAAAAAAATAAGATGCTAAAACGCATACAAAATGGAATTCGAATTAGTTGTTAAAACAAATGTTTTTCAGCATGGTATGAAGACCTTACTAAAGGACCACTTTCCACAAATCTAAAACCTAATTCTAATCCAATTTTTTGATAATTTTTGAATTCATTAGGAGTAACGAACTTTTCTACCGGAAGGTGGGCTCTACTCGGTTGTAAATATTGACCAATGGTCAAAATATCCACTTTCACCGACCGTAAATCCTTCATGGTTTGAATTACTTCTTCCTCAGTTTCACCAAGGCCTAACATGATTCCTGACTTCGTTTTCATGCCCCCTTCTTTTAGTCGTTTTAAAACTTCTAAACTTCGGTCATATTTTGCTTGAACACGCACCAGCTTACTCAATCGAGCAACTGTTTCAAGATTATGCGAAACAATTTCAGGAGCTACATCAATTATACGCTGCAAGTTATCCCATTTACCCGCAAAATCCGGAATTAAGGTTTCCATGGTTGTAGACGGACTCATCTCTCTTACTTTAGAAACTGTTTCTGCCCAAATAATAGAACCACCGTCTTTCAAGTCGTCTCTATCTACAGAAGTGATTACACAATGCTTCACTTTCATTAACATCACCGAACTTGCAATTCGCATGGGTTCTTTGATATCCGCAGGTAAAGGTTTACCCGTAGCAACGTTACAAAACCCACATGATCTAGTACAAATATTCCCTAAAATCATAAAAGTTGCGGTTCCTTCGCCCCAACATTCTCCCATATTTGGGCAATTTCCACTTTCACAAATTGTATGAAGCTTATGCTCACCTACAATTTCGCGTACTTTTTTATATTCTTTACCAATAGGTAATTTAACTCGCAACCAATCTGGTTTGCGTTGAGAAATTCTTCCTTCTGGATTATGAATTTTTCCACTTTTTGGTTTTACCGTTCCTGGTTCCATACTCTCTATTCCAATTTTTTACCTAACTCAAACATTACGTAAAATGTGACCCAATACTGATTATTATAGGTATTGTACATTAATGGCACCTCCTTATAAAACCAATCCATGGCAACACCTACCTCCATAGATTTGATTCGTTCGTCATAAGGTGAATACTCGAAATTTAGTCCGAATTTACCATATAAACCCGGCACAAACTCCATTTCACTAAATCCTTTAAAATAACTTCCTCTTCCGTAAATAACACCAATGGTATGCACCGCTGGATCATATCTTTCTTGAACGCGTTGCCCTGCGTTATCTAAATCATATACCTCTAGGTAAATAGGTTTTAGAAACCCTAAATTAAATCCGGCACTATATATCCAAGATACCTGAACTCCTTTTTTCAATTCTTTTAAAGCAAACGAGCGTTGACTTCCCACTCCAAATCGGGCATGGGTAAACGAGTTTATTTTACCAAAAAAGAAACCTTTCGCATTATCATCAAACGCATTGGTTACCTTTTCTTGTTTCGGATGCTTTAAGTTTTGATACTCGAAGGTGTAAAACCGCTTAATTTTATAAGACAAATGTTGGTAATACTTAAAACTACCGCCCCATCCTTCGGTATGAAAAGCCAATCCATAAGTTAAACTCGATCGATAGTACAGCTTAATATCCTCTGCAGATTTACCCGACTGCGCATTGGCAATGAGAACAAAGTTTAAAATAACTAATATGGAAAATATTTTTTTCAAATCGATTTTCAGAACGCACAAAAGTAAAGCTTTTCAACGTTTGAATCAATTTTCATTGTCAAGCAGAAGTAATTTTATTATAACTAAAAAATTACCGCCTTTTTGGCCGAAATATGGTAATGAGAATCGGCATACACCACTTCTCCTTTGGATATAGTAATGACTTGAGGTGATTGGTGGATTACGCCAGTTACTTTAGCAATATGATTAGATAGACTTTTATACTTAATAAGGTCTACAAAATAGGGGGTTATTTCATCCGAGTATTCTGCCTCAAATGAACGTAGGGCCATGGTACTCACCATACACCTAGTGGAATGTTTAAACAAAACAAATGCAGACCCTTCTTGAAGACTCTGCATTAAAATTTCATCAAACTCAGTTTCCGAATCAAGCTTGCGCCAATTCATTAAAACTATCGTTTATTATATCCTGAAGATTGGTACGTATTTCCGTACGCTGCACACTTATGACTTTGAGAACAAGAGGACATTGCCACTATACCCATGGCAAAAATTGCGATAAAAATGTATGCTCGTTTTTTCATTTTAAATTGTATTAAATGCGAAAGTACCTGATATTTATCAGAATTCAAAAATATGACCGTTATAAGAACGAAATTATATCGTTATATTGCAGTTATCAACAAATCACTTGAATTTTTAGACATCATGAAGTCTGATACATTTATTGCACCGCTTCCAGAAAAATGGAAATCCATTTTAAAACCAGTCATTTATTCTGAAAAATTTAATTCGTTATTAAAATGGCTCGAAACAGAAAAAGAAAAAGAGATTATTTACCCTCCAATTGCCAACATTTTCAAAACGTACCAAACCTTAGCCATTGAGGATATAAAAGTGGTTATTTTAGGGCAAGACCCGTACCACGGAGAGGGTCAAGCTCAGGGACTAAGTTTTTCTGTTCCGAATGGCGTCCTCCATCCTCCTTCTTTACGAAACATCTTTAAAGAATTAGACACGGATGTGGATTGTAATGCCCCCAATAAATTTATTGGCGATTTATCCGCATGGAATAATCAAGGCGTATTTCTATTAAACGCGGTACTTACCGTGACTAAAGCTAAACCTAATTCGCATAAAGACAAAGGCTGGGAAGAGTTTACGGATGCTACCATACAAGCTATTTCTGACTACAATACCCATGTCGTATTTGTGCTCTGGGGAAATTATGCCAAAAAGAAAGCACCATTGATTGATGCCAATAAACATTTGATTCTAACGAGCTTTCATCCATCTCCTTTTTCCGCGCGACACGGCTTTTTTGGTAGCAAACCGTTTTCTGCTATCAACAAATATTTAACCCAAACCAACCAATCCCCTATTGATTGGCAAATAACAGAGTAATTGAAGGTTTTATTCACCATATTATTAATTTTAATCGGATTGAACCTATTGGGTCAATCCAAAATTACCGTATCCATACAACCGACCGATGTTTCCTCTCTGCCTGCGGATGTATCCAGTTCTTTTTTAGTGAAAACCAAATTTGAAGTACACGTTAAACTCCGAAAATTCCTTAAAAGTCTTCAGCAAGATGGATATCTATCCGCCTCTATCGATAGCGTTTTTGAGGATTCACTTCAACAAACGGCTTATTTGTATTTGGGCGATAAATATGACTGGGTAAGTTTAAATACGGATTCGGTAGACGAGGAAATTTTGAGTCGAACCGGTTTTAGAGATAAACAGTTTTTAGACAACCCATTTAATCCAAGACAAATTAATTCCTTCTTTAATAAAGCGTTAACCTATTTAGAAAATAATGGATATCCGTTTGCCCAAATTAAATTGGGCCATATTTTAATGGATAACAACCACATTTCTGCTTCCGTAATTCTAACCAAAAACAAATTCTATGCGGTAGATAGCATTCAAATTATAGGCGAACCCATTCGATTAAATAAACATTACGTTGAAAATAGCATTCGTCTTCAATCTAAAATGCCGTATAATGAAAAACTTATTCAAAATATAGGCAGGCGAATAAGTGAAGACCCATTTATGAAAGAGTTGAAGCCATTTGAAGTCATATTTACCGAAAACACGTGTAAAATTGTATTGATATTAGGACCTCAAAAAGCTAATTTATTTGATGGAATCATTGGTTTCCAACCCCAAGAAAACAACTCTAAAATGATATTGACTGGTGATGTGAAAATTAGCTTGGGTAATATTGTAGGACAAGGAGAACGACTAAACCTGCAGTGGCAACGGTTGAAAAATGAAACGCAGCAAATTAATATGTCGCTATCAGTACCCTACCTATTTAAGACACCCATTGGCTTTTCTTATCATTTAGATATTTACAGAAGAGATTCTACGTTTAATAATGTGAACCATTCCTTTACTATTCCCTTTAAATTAAACAACGGAACCGAGTTTTTGGGGTATTTAAAAAACTTTTCTACTTCCTTAATTTCTACCGATGCTTACCAGAACAGCACCGAGATACCTCCTTATAACGATGCAAAATCCTTGTCCTACGGAGTGGGTTTTTCTTCCTTTAAGGTAGAAAATAAATTTAATCCGTATAAAGGGTGGACAATAGAATTAAGCGGAGGAGCAGGCACCAATACCATCATTAAAAACACCGCTTTAGAAAATGTAAATTACGACTCCATCCCGTTAGAATCCTCTTCATTGGAAGGAACCTTACGAGCCCAATATTTCCAACCGGTGACCGCACAAACCACGCTTTTATTTCGAATAAATTCTGCATTTAAAAATTCAGCGAATTTGGTAGATAATCAGTTGTATCGAATTGGGGGATTGAGTACAATGAGAGGATTGGACGAACAATCCGTGTTCGCCTCTTCTTATGGTGTAGCAACGATAGAATACCGATTACTTTTTGATGAAAACTCTAGAATCAGTCTTTTTTACGACCAAGGATGGTACGAGCAATCGACTCTCACAAAATTTAGCACCGATACCCCATACGCTTTTGGGGCGGGACTAACTTTTGGTACAAAGGTGGGGCTATTTTCTTTAAATTATGCCCTAGGAAGCCAATTTGGAAACCCCATAAATTTTAAAACAGGTAAAATCCATTTTGGGTTTGTCAATTTCTTTTAAGCCCTAAATTTGTAGGGATAAATTTATCGCATGGATATCATTGGAATCATAGCAGGACTAGTCATTGGCGTAATAATTACGTTTATTTTAATACGAATTCTTTCACCTAAAAATGAAGGAACGGAAACCTCCATTTTGGAGAATGCTTTAATTGAAAAAGAAAAGGTAATTCGTCAATTGGAAATTGAGAAAGCTACGATTGAAAGTGAAAGGAACTCCTTTAAAGATAATTCGCAAAAACTAACCGCATCCAATTCCGAATTAGATGCTAAATATGTACGGATAAATTCTGAATTTGCAGCCATAAAAACTACAGCAGAAAATCTAACGAAAATCAATCTTAAATACGAATCTGAAAACCTTTCACTTACCAAAGAAAAAAACGAATTAATTTCCATCAACAGCGAACTCAAAAGCCAAGTTTCTTCGCTTAAAAGCATCAATGAAAACATGGTTTCACAACAAGCAGAAATAGCCGATGTGGAAAAAAGATTTAATAAAGAGTTTGAAAACATTGCAGGTAGACTTATCGAAAAAAACGCAGTCACCATTAACCAATCGAGTAGTCAATCATTAAAAAACGTATTAAACCCGCTTAAGGAAGATTTAGAACGATTCAAGAAAAACATTGACGACAAATACCTAAAAGAAGCTGAGGCTAAAGCCTCCTTAAAAACAGAAATTGAAAGCCTCGTAAAACTCAATGAACAATTGAGCGATGATGCACATAACCTCACAAAGGCTTTAACAGGAAGCAACAAACATCAAGGAAATTGGGGTGAAATTGTATTGGAACGGGTTTTAGAACGATCTGGGCTAAATAAAGGGTCGGAATATAAGCTCCAAGAACACATGACCACTGAGGGTGGTACCAAAAGAATTCCTGATGCGGTGGTTTTTCTACCAGACGACAAACACATTATTATTGATTCAAAAGTTTCTTTAACCGCCTACCAACGAATGGTTAACGCGGATACCGATGCAGAGCAGCAAGTTGAGCTAAAGAAACATGTAATCTCCTTAAAAAGTCACATTAAAGAATTGAGCGATAAAACGTACTACGACACCAAGGCGTTTAACTCTCCAGATTTCACGCTAATGTTTTTACCCATTGAAGCGTCATTCAGCGTTGCGCTAAGAGAGGATACTGAATTGTTTAATTACGCTTGGGAACGAAACATTGTTATTGTTAGTCCTACCACATTATTAGCTACATTGCGCACCATTGAATCTACATGGAAACATGAACGACAAACAAGGAATGTATTGGAAATTGCACGTGTGGGCGGTTCGCTTTACGATAAATTTGAAGGGTTTGTAACCGATTTAAAAAAGATTGAACGCGGCATTCAGATGAGTCAAACCGCCTACACTGATGCCTTCAATAAATTAAAAGATGGTAGAGGTAGTTTGACTAAACAAACCCAAAAATTAAAAGATCTTGGGGCAAAAGCAAAAAAGTCATTACCTTCCGAACTTTTGGAAGATGTCGAGATTAAAATTGAATCAAGTACGGATGAATAATAGTATAAACACACCACTTTTTATTGGAGTTCTACTTCTTATAATGAGTTTTACGCAAAGTTGCCAGAGAGGCGTATCCTTATCGGAAACCGATTTTAAGGACATGTACTCCAGTAGTTCGGAAACTCCACAACCGCAGTTCAAGGTTTACCATGCCAGCAAAGAGGAAACCGAGATTCACTACATGTTTGAAAACAGAGCCCTCACCTATTCTACCAAGTCAAAAAGTGAATCTCTCATGGCTCAAGTTCGCATAAAATGGGAGCTATTTAATAATTACAGTTCCAAGGAGATTATCGACAGTTCTTCATTTGTGAAAATTGACACCGTTGCACACGATGGACTCGTGCAGTTACAAGGAGTCTTTACTATTCACGTTAATCAGGGAGCTGACTACATTCTTAAAGTTACCACTACAAATTTAAACAACAGTAAATCCACAATTTCATTTATTAACATCAATAAAACGGACCCGAAAAATCGTCAATTTTTTAAGGTATTATTAAAAGAAAATAATTCCATCTTATTTCGAAACTATTTTTACAAAAATGAAGAGGTATCTATTATATATAAGGCCAAAAAATTAGCCCAATTATATGGGCGAAATTACAAGGTTACTTTCCCCGTTTCTAGTCCCCCATTTTCACTTGCTACCCCTAAACCGTTCAATTTTGATGATTACTATAAAATTGAACTTGATGTAATTAATGATACAGCGGCTTTTGTTGCGGATGAAGCAGGGATATACTTTTTCAGTATTGATGAAAAAACCACCCGATCGGGATTAACTCTTTTTCAATATTCAGATGACTTTCCAGAAGTGAACTCCACTAAACAAATGCTGGACCCATTACGATTTATCACCTCGAGAAAGGAATATTCGAAAATGAAAAAATACCAAGACCAGAAAAAAGCGGTGGATGAATTTTGGTTAACAACAAGTACAGACCCTGAGAAGGCTAGGAAATTGATTAAAGGATATTACAACAGAGTGGAAGGAGCTAACTATTATTACACCTCTTATAAAGAAGGTTGGAAAACCGACCGAGGAATAATTTACACCGTTTTTGGTCCCCCTAGTATCGTGTATAAATCATTAACCGGTGAAAGTTGGACGTATGGCGAACAAAGCAATTATAAATCATTGACATTTAACTTTACTAAAATCAATAATCCTTTTACGAATAACGATTACGTTTTACAGCGTTCTACGGTATATAAAAACCCTTGGTATCGAGCCATTGATTCTTGGAGACAAGGTAAAGTGGCATCATTAGCATATTAAAAATAGACTATGGCAAAGAAATTAGATAACATCATTTTTGGGTTACATCCTGTGGAGGAAGCCCTTTTGGAACACCGTGATATTGATAAAATAATGGTTTCTCGTGATGAACGAAAACCAGATTATGTGGCCGTTAGGAAACTAGCGAAGCAAAATGAAATATTTGTTCAAGAAGTACCTAAGGAAAAATTAAACCGTATCACGATGAAAAATCATCAAGGTATAATTGCGTTTACTTCTCCAATTGAATTTCAATCTATCGAAAACTTATTGCCACATATTTATGAGCAAGGTAAAGACCCACTGTTTTTAGCTTTAGATGGAGTTACCGATGTTCGAAATTTTGGAGCTTTGGCTCGTACCGCAGAATGCGCTGGGATTGATGCCGTTATTATTCCGCAAAAAGGAGGCGCCCCAATAAATGGGGACGCAATGAAAACCTCCGCTGGAGCACTATTAAAAATTCCAGTAAGCAAATCAAAAAGTTTAATTAACACCATGAAGTTTTTCAAGGATTCGGGTGTTCAAATTGTTTCGTGTTCTGAAAAAGGTACAGATACGATTTACGATGCTGATTTAACCATTCCAACCGTTATTGTTATGGGAGGGGAAGATGAAGGAATCTCTGGCGACATCATAAAATTATCGGATAGAGTAGTACAAATACCGATGAAAGGAACGATAAACTCACTCAATGTTTCGGTTGCTGGCGCGATTATTATGTTTGAAGCGGCTAGACAGCGGCATTAAAAAACGACTAATTGTTCACGATAAATTTTGACAACTCACCTGGAAAAAAACTTACTACAAAATTGATGGTTTGCCTGATGAGGATGTTTTAAATGGTACGTTAATAGCATAATCCAAAGCACTCATTTATTATTTCAAAGAAATATTACACCCGAGCTATTCTACGGATTGGTTCGGGTGTAATGCTTTTATGACTTTCTTAAACTGACCTTATCTCCATTTTATTTCTTTCCAAAATAAATGAAAACCTGTATTCGTTTTTAAACTTTTCTTACTATCCCCGAAATCAGGGATACCCAATTTTGGCTAGTCTTAGGGATTTTTCAACGCCTTTAGGATTCTACTTTTGAATTGTTCAATTAATTAAAAACTAGAAGTTATGAGAAGAGTCTTTTTAGCATTTACATTTTTGATTATCCTACTAAATACATCTTGCGGTCAAGATCAACAAGATTCCATTTTATATTCCTCGTTTCAAATTTATTCTTATTTAGAAGATCAGGTAAACATAATTGAATGGAATGGATTGGAAGAAATCAATTCGAGTTATTACGTGATTGAAAAGAAAACAGAGAATCACGATTTCGAACCTATCGGTACGGTGGACGTTACTGAATCCTCCAATTCATACAAAGAATATTATTTTGAAGATTATTCAACTTCTCCTACCATCAAACCACAATATAGATTAACTCTCGTACACATGGATGGCACCCGTATTTCCTGGATCGTAAATGCCAACATTAAACGCTCCAAATAGTAACAGGTCACAATTTTATTTATTTTTACCAAAATCAATTCTTAAAAATAAATACAACATGCATTTAATTTCCGAAACTATTACGGACAGATTTCCAAAAACCGTACTAAGCACCGTAAAAATAGGAATCTGCAAAATTAAATGTATACTGACCAGCCTAAGGGTTAAAACAATTACCATGAAAAACATCACTCTTTTAGCCTTTAGCCTAGTGGCTAGTATTTCCGCTTTTACACAAACTGGGATTTATCCAAATGCAGAAAATCTCCGCAGCGACACCATAGATGTCTTAGATTATGAAATACACTTGGATCTAACTGATTTTACCGGACAAACACTTTCGGGGTTTACCGTAGTTAAGTGTGAACCCAAAATGAACAACGTTCGTTCATTAAGCCTCGATTTGCTCCAATTTACTATAGATTCTGTTACGCTCAACCATACCCCGTTAACCTATACTTACAACAATAAATTAATTAAAATAGACCTTGGCATGAATTACAGTCCAGGTAGTATTTTGGACGTAACGGTTTATTACCATGGGCAAACACGTAAAGACCCTTCTGGTTGGGGTGGAATATACTGGGGAAATAATTATGTTTTCAATATGGGTGTTGGCTTTGATGACAACCCACATAACATTGGTCGGTATTGGTTCCCATGTTTTGATAATTTTAAAGAACGATCGACCTACAACCTACACCTAATTACTAAGGATAATCAGTTTGCCACGAGTATTGGTGATTTGATTTCAACTACCTCTTTAGCTAATAATAAAAAAGAATGGCATTGGAAACTAAACGAAACTATCCCTACCTATTTGGCCATGTTTGCGGTGAACTATTATACTGTGGTGAACGAAAATTTTACTGGAATGACTCGAACCATTCCGATAAAACTCTATGCAAAATCATCGGATACGACTAATTTAAAAGGCTCCTTTGCCAATCTTAAAAATGCGATGACCGCTTTTGAAGGATTGTATGGGCCGTATCAATTCAGCAAAATTGGATATACAGTTGTAAATTTTAGTTCAGGAGCCATGGAACACGCTAGTAACATTACCTATCCAAACAACACAGTGGACGGTACTTTGGCAAGCGAAACTTTAATGGCGCATGAATTAGCTCACCAATGGTGGGGAAATTATGCGACCACCCTTACCCCGCAAGACATGTGGTTGAATGAGGGCATGGCAAGTTTTAGTGCTAATTATTTTGTGGAATCAGTTTATGGATGGAAAACCGCAAAAGTAGAGGTTAAATCTACCTTGTTTAATATACTTAAACGAGCCCATATAGATGAGGGCGGCTATCTGGCTATTTCTGGCGTACCGCATGATCTAACCTATGGCGACCATGTTTACCGAAAAGGTTCTTTGGTGGCTCAAAATTTAAGAATGTTGCTTGGTGAAAACAATTTCGGCCCCGCAATCACCGGTTTCCTTCAATCGAGGGCATTTAATAATATGAGTAGCTTACAGTTTAGAGATTACTTACAAACCCAAACGAATAAAAATATTAATGGATTTTTTGATGGATGGGTCTTTAATGGCGGATTCCCTGATTACCACATTTACGATGTAACGATTACTCCCACTCCTGCCTTAACAAAAATAACAGTTGCTATAAATCAGAAACTAAATCATGCTCCAAATGCCTTTACCGAAATACCGTTAGAAATTGGATTTTACGATTCCTCTTTTAATTTAACGGTAGAAACAGTTATGGTTGGGCAAAACATGACCCAAATTGAGGTTGACTTACCTATTGTTCCGGCAATGGTGACCCTTAATCCAAATAATAAATTGTGCTATGCTACCACCGATGATATCCATACCATAAAATCAGCGGGGACTTATGCTTACCCAAATGGAATGATGAATGTTAAAGCGACTACCGTAACAGATTCTGCCCTATTGAAAATCTCGCATCATTGGTCGGCTCCATCTCCTTCCGGTAAATGGATTGATAAACCTTACCGACTTTCAAACTATAGGTATTGGACAGTAGAAGGAATCTTACCCACCGATTTTGAGGCTACGGCAGATCTTACGTATGACGGTAAAGAAAGTGGCGGATATTTAGATTCTCTTTTAGTAAATATCACGGAGGATAGCTTGGTGCTATTATATCGTGCAAACCTAAATGAAGAATGGACAGAGTATCCTTTCTACACCAAAAACACGTTAGGTATTTCTACCAATAAATTTGGAATTATGCAACTATCCAAATTATTATTAGGCGAATATACTTTAGCCAATATTGACCATTCCGTTTTAAGTACAGGTGAATTAATTAAACCAAAGAATGAATTAAAAATCTATCCAAATCCGAGTAACGAAAAAGTGACCATTGAATGGCAAAAGGGAGAAACACCTCTAGCTATCGATATTTATGCGCTAGATGGGAAACGGGTATTGACCTTAAAAAATCTTAGCCACCATCAGAAAACCTTTAATGGTAAAACATTGAAAAACGGGCAATATGTGGCGCAAGTTACTTTTGAAAACGGTGTGAGTTCGAAGAAGTTTACTGTGATTAAGTAATCAATTCAACGCATAAAAAAGCCCCAATCAAAATATAATTGAGGCTAAAATATAATTAGGTAATTAATCGCTATAATTTCTGAATCTTACTGATTGATTGTCCACCCGATGAGTAGCTCACTTTCAATGTATAAAACCCAAGCTTCATATCACTAAAATTAATCTGATTGGTTGGATTTTTAATTATTAAAACTGATTGTCCTAAAATATTTACGACTTCAATTTGTTTAATCGGTTCATCGGTTTTAATATTTAAAACATCACTTACCGGATTAGGAAACACCAATAAATTAACCATTATTAGTTCATCTTCAATTCCAGTAATTAGGTTGTTTTTAAAATATTGCATGTTTCCATAATACTCCCCTACCAACAAGTCCATATCACCATCATCATCAATATCTGCAAATGCTGGCATAGCAAATTCATACGTGGAACTTAATCCAAATGGGGTCTGAATTTTTGTTGCAAATTGAGGGTTGTTAGCACTTCCAGTGTTTTCAAAATATTGCAATGAACCGTTATATTCTCCTACCAGCAAATCTAAATCTCCATCATTATCCAAGTCAGCAATTGTTGGAGATGCAAATTGATCCACAGCCGTTAACCCAAATGGGTTTAATACAGGCGTGGTAAATAAGGGGTTTGTTGTGGTCCCTACGTTTTCAAAATATTGTATCCCAGTATATAATTCACCAACTAACAAATCCATATCTCCGTCTCCATCCAAATCAGCAAACTCGGGTAACGCAATTTCTACCGTAGCGGCTAGTCCAAATGGATTAGTTACAGGCACGGCAAATTGAGGGCTAGTTGCAGAACCCGTATTTTCAAAATACTGCATGTTCCCATAATATTCACCCACTAACAAATCAATATCTCCATCCCCATCCAAATCAGCAAAGGTTGGAGCAGCGAAACTATATGTAGAATCCAAACCAAATGGGTTGGATACCCCTCCAGTAAATTGTGGATTTGTAGCGGTCCCTATATTCTGGAAGTACTTCATCACTCCATAGTATTCCCCTACCAATAAATCTAAATCTCCATCTCCGTCAAGATCAGCAAAAACAGGCATTGCCTGATCAAGGGTGGCTGTCAAGCCAAATGGATTGGCCACTGGAGGCTCAAAACTTTGTGCAGAAATATCATTAGCGTAGAAAATGCCTAAACTAATAGCTACGGCACCCAATACATTTTTAAAATCCATCCTTGAAAACACTCCAGATAGATCCTTTACTAATAACCGAATTTTCAATACAATTTTATCAATCTCAGAAGAGGAGCTATTGTTTGCCTCTATAAGTAAATTATTCAACTTTTTAGCCAAGAATTTAAGTTGCCTTTTTTTTCTAGCGTAATGATTTCGTTTCATTTTACTTAATTTGAATTAGTATTCAATTATTGACTTGATTTCGCCCAGAAGGTTGCTTCAGGAGTTAGTATACCCTCCTTATATTCTGGTGTACGTGTGTTTAATATATTAGGACGGGTAATACCCGGAAGAATATGTACATCGTAAATTTCATCTACAGTCGACAAGTACGTAATTTTACCAACGATACTGCCAGTTGGTAAATATACAACAAGAACGCCAGAATGATTTGCCGTTTTTGCAAATTCCAATTTTCCAAAAGTGGAGGAATTTTGACGAAGTTTTGATAATCCGATAAATAAATAGTCTTGATGCATTGACATTCCCCGCACAAAGCCGTCAACTTTCACCACCACATCGTATTTACCTGTTTGTGGATTTACTTTCACCAATTCACCCGTTGCAGATAATAGCACATATAATTCTCCATTAAAAATACGGGGTGAATGCGGCATTGCAAGACCTTCTATAATTACTTCATTCGAACTAACATCCATTACAATTCCACTTTTCGTGATATTCTCACGCCAACTTTGGGTTGTATTTCCTTTATTAAAGGCAGTGATATATTTTGGTAATCCATTTTCAAGAGCCATCCCATTTAAATGGCATCTATCCTCAGAAACCAAGGCATCAATAAATGGTGGGGTCCAATAAGGGGTAAAATTATAATTATCGTCAATTTTAACGATGTTTGAAAACAGGGTGTTGACCGCAAACAAACTTCCGTTTTCACCAAAACTCAAATCATGAATATCTAGTGGTCCAGTATGGTAGGTTACCCTAGGCATATATAGGGCATCATACTTTTTAGGTGATTTTGGATAGTGTTTTGCTAATTCAGAAGAATTTGAAAAAACGATAACTTCATCTTTACAGGCTAATGCCAGTTTTCCAGTTTCTTCCTCTTGTGCAATTCCCATCAACTTATCAAAATGTCGCGGAAGTTGAACAATGGCATTTTCATCCTTAGCTGAAAGAAAAATAAGCTTACCCGCTTGATAGGTTGATAACGATATGGTACAATTTAACCGTTGTAACAATTCGGGAATCTGCGATGAATACTGACAAGCAAAAGGAGGAAATGCTTTTTGTGGAGCCACATTTTTTAGATGGTCTAAATTAGACATAGATAAATGTATTAATTAGTTCTGTGGGATTTCAACCCAAGTTTCCATATAGTAGAACGGCAACTATAATAGTTAACGACTCAAACTTAACCCAAAAGAATTAAAACACCTAGATGAAGTAGGAAGTACCAAAAATAAAAAAGCCCCAATCAAAAATGATTGAGGCTTTCGATATAAATTATTTTCGAACCTAACGGTCACCCATTTCTAGGTAATCACGTTCCTTTTCACCTACATAAATTTGTCTAGGACGTCCAATTGGCTCATTGTTAGTTCTATTTTCTAACCATTGTGCAATCCATCCTGGTAAACGACCAAGTGCAAACATTACGGTAAACATTTCTGTTGGAATACCTAATGCCCGGTAAATAATACCAGAATAGAAATCTACATTTGGATATAATTTACGATCCACAAAATATTCATCTTCCAACGCGTGTTTCTCCAATTTTTTGGCAATTTCTAAAATAGGATCATTAACCCCCATTGCTTTTAAAACTTCATCTGCAGATTCTTTTAAGATTCTAGCTCGTGGATCAAAGTTTTTATACACACGGTGGCCAAATCCCATTAAACGGAATGGATCATCCTTATCTTTTGCTTTTAGGATATACTTTTCTGTATCTCCACCATCTGCTAAAATGGCTTCCAACATTTCAATAACTGCTTGGTTAGCTCCACCATGAAGTGGTCCCCAAAGTGCATTGATACCTGCTGAAATTGATACGTATAAGCTCGCATGTGAAGAACCAACTAATCGTACGGTAGAAGCAGAACAGTTTTGCTCGTGATCGGCATGAAGAATCAATAATTTATTCAATGCTTTGGATACCACTGGGTCCACCTTATAATCATCTGTAGGTAAGGCAAACATCATGTGCAAGAAGTTGTCTACGTAGCTCAACTTGTTATCAGGATACATCAATGGGTGTCCCTTTTCATTTTTATATGACCAAGCGGCCATCGTTGGCAATTTTGCGATTAAACGAATTATGCTCATTTTAACTTCATCCATTGATCTATTTGGATCTAAAGATTCTGGATAAAATGCAGTCAAACTTGTAACCATGGATGACAATACACCCATCGGATGAGCACTAGCAGGAAAACCTTCAAATATTTTACGGAAATCCTCATGAATTAAGGTATGATATTTAATTAAATCAGCCCATTCATGAAATTCTTTTTCCTTTGGTAAATACCCGTAAATCAATAAAAATGCAATTTCCAAGAAACTTGCTTTTTCCGCCAACTCTTCAATTCTATACCCTCGATATCTTAAAACTCCATTTTCTCCATCTAAGTACGTAATTGCACTTTTTGTAGAACCGGTATTTTTATATCCATAATCCAAAGTTACCAGACCCGTTTTGGCCCTTAACTTAGCAATATCAATTGCTGTTTCGTTTTCTGTTCCTGTAGTTAACGGCAATTCAAAATTCTCGCCTTTATATTTTATCTCAATAGTATCTGACATAATTTATTCGTTTATAAGTGTATCAATCAATTAGCTTTCCAAAAATAAGTCCTCTTCTCTTCCAAGAAAAGCACATTTATCATAGAAATTTTAGTTCTTTTCCCATATAAAAAGCTTGGTTTCCAAGCTCTTCTTCAATTCTCAGCAGTTGATTATATTTTGCAATTCTGTCTGTACGAGATGCCGAGCCAGTTTTAATTTGTCCTGTATTCAAAGCAACTGATAAATCAGCAATGGTAGTATCTTCTGTTTCACCAGATCTATGACTAATCACAGAGGTGTATGCATTTCTATGGGCCATATCCACCGCAGCAATAGTTTCTGATAAGGTACCTATTTGGTTTACCTTAATCAAAACACTATTTGCAATATCCTCTTCAATTCCCCTTTTTAATCTTTCGGTATTAGTCACAAATAAATCATCGCCAACTAACTGAACACGATCACCCATTTTTTCTGTCATCAACTTCCATCCTGACCAATCATCCTCGTCTAACCCATCTTCGATGGATACAATTGGGTATTTTTTAGCCCAGTTGTCAAAATAATCCACCATATCAGATGAACTTAATTTTTCACCCGAAGATTTATGTAAATGGTACACACCTTCATCTTTCAAATAAAACTCCGAAGATGCAGCATCTAAAGCCAAATAAATGTCTTCACCAGGACGATACCCCGCCTTTTCAATCGCTTGAATAATAACTTCCAAAGCTTCCTCATTCGAAGATAAATTAGGTGCAAAACCACCTTCATCACCAACATTAGTAGACATCCCTTTGGCTTTCAATACCGATTTTAAATTATGAAACACCTCTGCTCCCCAACGCAAACCCTCGCTAAATGAGGATGCGCCTGCTGGCATAATCATAAACTCCTGAATATCAATTTTGTTATCCGCATGAGAGCCTCCATTCAATATATTCATCATTGGTACTGGAAGCGTATGAGCACCCACACCACCAATATATTTATATAAAGGCAAATTCACAGAGTCAGCCGCAGCACGAGCCACTGCCATAGACACCCCTAAAATGGCATTTGCACCCAGGTTACCCTTATTTTTAGTACCATCAATTTCCTGCATCAATTGATCAATAGCAATTTGATCGTAAATGTAGGCACCTTTCAACTGTTCATTCAAAACGGTGTTTACATTGTTAACCGCTTTCAAAACACCCTTACCCATGTAAACGCCTTTATCGCCATCGCGTAACTCAACCGCCTCATGAATTCCTGTAGAAGCTCCAGAAGGAACAATAGCGCGACCTACAATTCCTTGGTTAGTCATTACTTCTACTTCTACGGTTGGATTGCCACGTGAATCTAAGACTTGACGGGCATGAATGTTATTAATGATACTCATACTATTGGATTTAGAATTTACTATTTATTACTATTCATTCGCTCTACAAACTCATCAAATAAATAACGAGAGTCATGAGGTCCTGCGGAAGCTTCAGGGTGAAATTGTACAGAAAAAGCATTCTTATCTGTTCGTTTAATACCCGCTAATGTGCCATCATTTAAATGACGATGCGTTACTTCAATGTTTTCTGTTTGAAGCGCTTGTTCCATGTTCACAACAAAACCGTGATTTTGAGAGGTAATTTCACCTTTTCCGGTAATTAGATTTTTAACCGGATGGTTAATTCCTCTATGCCCATTATGCATTTTCTCAGTTGTTAAACCACTTGCTAGAGACATCATTTGATGCCCCAAACAAATCCCGAAAGTTGGATTGTTTTCTTCAATTATTTGAGAAACCACTTTCTTCACTTCAGGAAGAGCCGATGGATCACCAGGCCCATTAGACAACATAAATCCATTTGGATTCCAAGACTTCATTTCCTCATAACTTGTGTTATAAGGATATACTTTTAAATAACATCCTCTTTCGGAAAGGGATCGAAGAATATTGGTTTTAACTCCAAAATCTAATACCGCAACCTTTAAATCAGAGGATTCGTTTCCATAATAGTACGGTTCAGTACAAGAAACTTTAGAAGCCAATTCCAATCCATCCATGGAAGGAACGGTTTTCAATTGCGCTTTTAATTCTTCCAAATTCGACCCATTATTGGCAATAATACAGTTCATGGCACCGGCTTGACGCACATGTCTAACCAATGCCCTTGTATCGACATCTGAAATGCCAACCAATTTATTTTTTTCAAAATATTCTTGAAGGGAACCCGAAGCTGCTTCTCTAGAATAAACATCTGAGAATTTATTACATATTAGCCCTGCGATATTCACATTTTTAGATTCAACTTCTACTTCATTAATACCATAGTTACCAATATGCGGTGTAGTCATAACCAACATTTGACCATAATATGACGGGTCAGTAAAAATCTCTTGGTACCCTGTCATACCAGTATTAAAGGCAATTTCACCAGTACATACTCCCGTATGTCCTATCGATTTACCATGAAACACGGTACCGTCTTCAAGCAATAAGATTGCATTTTCCTTCTCACTAAATTTCATCCTAAAGATTTTAATTCACAAAGATAATACGAACACTTAAAAATCAGTTGAGTTTTAAGGTGTACATCTCATTTTTAAACAAAAAAAAAGGTAGTGAAAATTCACTACCTTTTTTTACATTCGATTATGACATTAAATTTCTTATTTGTCAGTATCTTCTTTTTTGTCTTCTTTAGCCTCAGCCTTAGGAGCTTCTTCTACTTGTGCTTCATCAGCAGCAACTTTAGTTGTTGCGGTTGTAGCTTTAGCTCCACGTTTTCTACGTGTTTTCTTAGCTGGAGCAGCAGTAGTATAGATATCATTGAAGTCTACCAATTCAATCATACACATTTCAGCAGCATCACCTAAACGGAAACCTGTTTTGATAATACGTGTATAACCTCCTGGGCGATCACCAACTTTAGGAGCAACTACAGTAAACAATTCTGTTACCGCATATTTGTTTCCTAAATATCTAAAAGCCATTCTACGTGAGTGCATTGAATCAGTTTTACCTCTAGTAATAATAGGTTCAACGTAAATTTTTAATGCTTTTGCTTTTGCCACTGTAGTAGTAATACGTTTGTGCTCTATTAGAGAACAAGCCATATTAGTTAGCATAGCCTTACGGTGCCCAACTTTACGTCCTAAGTGATTAAACGATTTATTATGTCTCATCTTAATTTCTTTAATGAAGGATCGTCAAATCCTCAATTACAAATTTATTCTTTGTCTAATTTGTACTTTAGAACATTCATTCCAAAGCTTAGGTTTTTCACCTCTACCAATTCGTCCAATTCCGTTAGTGATTTTTTACCGAAGTTACGGAACTTCAATAAATCATTTCTTTGGTACTGAACTAAATCTCCTAAACTGTAAACCTCCGCAGCTTTTAAGCAATTTAATGCTCTTACTGAAAGGTCCATATCAACCAATTTAGTTTTTAACAATTGACGCATGTGTAATGATGTTTCATCAAATTCGTCATCCGCTGATTTATCTTCTGTCTCTAAAGAAATTTTCTCGTCACTAAACAACATGAAGTGATGAATCAAAATTTTAGCAGCTTCACTTAAAGCATCTTTAGGAGTTATTGAACCATCGGTTTCAATATCCATAATTAACTTTTCGTAATCTGTTTTTTGTTCAACTCTGAAATTTTCAATTTCATATTTCACTTTTTTGATAGGAGTGAAAATAGAATCAATTGCAATTTCATTCAATTGTAAGTTCATTGTATTCTGTTCCTCTGCAGGTAAATAACCTCTACCGTTCCCGATAGTAAGTTCAATTTGCATATTCACAGATTCGTCCATGTTACAAATAACCAAATCAGGATTAAGAACTTGAAAAGAAGAAGTAAAGTTTCCTATGTCACCAGCAGTAAGTTGCTTTTGACCAGTTACTCTTACGATTAACTTTTCAGAATCTTGATCCTCAATTTGTCTCTTAAAACGTACTTGTTTAAGATTCAAAATGATTTCAGTAACATCTTCAATTACACCACGTATTGGCGTAAATTCATGGTCCACACCATCAATCTTTACCGAAGTAATCGCAAAACCTTCCAATGAAGATAAAAGAATTCTTCTTAACGCATTTCCTATAGTGATACCATAACCTGGTTCTAACGGTCTAAATTCGAATGTACCCTTACGGTCATCAGAATTTATCATTATAACTTTGTCTGGTTTTTGAAAATCTAAAATTGCCATATTATTAATTGGTATTATCAGGTACCTAAACCTAATTATTATTTAGAATATAACTCAACGATAAGTTGTTCCTTGATGTTTTCAGGAATATCCGCTCTTTCAGGGATGCTCATGAATTTACCTTCCAAGGCTGCCTTATCAAACTCAATCCAAGGGTAAGTTTTACCGTTAGAATTAACAGAATCTATAATTACAGTTAATGATTTAGATTTCTCACGTACTGCAATAATATCACCTACTTTCACTTGGTAAGAAGGAATATTTACAATATTTCCGTTTACAGTGATATGTCTGTGTGAAACAAATTGACGTGCACCATCACGAGTGGTTGAAATACCCATTCTGAAAACAGTGTTGTCCAATCTTGACTCACAAAGTTGTAATAAAATCTCCCCAGTAATACCAGTTTTAGCAGAAGCTTTCTTAAACAAGTTTGAGAATTGCTTTTCTAAAATACCATAAGTATACTTTGCTTTTTGCTTTTCAGTCAATTGCATTGAATACTCAGATAATTTTGGTCTCCTTTTGTTAGGTCCATGTTGACCTGGAGGAAAATTTCTTCTTTCTAGTACTTTGTCAGGGCCGAAAATTGGTTCTTTGAACTTTCTTGCAATTTTCGATTTTGGTCCTCTATATCTAGCCATCTTATTCTTATCTCTAAATTAATTAAACCCTTCTTTTCTTAGGTGGGCGACATCCATTATGAGGCATTGGAGTTACATCAATAATTTCAGTAACCTCAATTCCATTATTATGGATGGTACGAATTGCAGATTCTCTACCTGCGCCTGGACCTCTTACGTATGCTTTCGCTTTACGCATTCCTGCCTCAAACGCAACTTTACAACAATCCTCTGCAGCTACTTGAGCAGCATAAGGAGTGTTCTTTTTAGAACCTCTAAATCCTAATTTTCCTGCAGACGACCAAGAAATAACTTGCCCGTTAGCGTTTGTAATAGAGATGATAATGTTGTTAAATGACGAATGAACGTGCACTTGACCCATAGCATCAACTCTAACCTTTCTCTTTTTTGAAGACGATTTAGCCATAGTTATTTCTATTTAACTGCTTTCTTTTTATTAGCAACGGTTTTACGTTTACCTTTTCTTGTTCGAGAGTTATTTTTAGTTCGTTGTCCACGTAACGGTAATCCCGCTCTGTGACGAATTCCTCTCTGTGAGCCGATATCCATTAATCGCTTAATGTTCATCTGAACTTCAGAACGCAACGTACCTTCAACTTTAATGTTGTCAGTGATATACGCTCTAATCTTTGTTAGCTCATCGTCATTCCAATCCTTGATTTTCTTATCAGGATCTATTTCTAATTCAGTCAATAAACGTTTTGCCGTTGAGTGACCTACACCAAAAATGTAAGTTAATCCAATTCTACCCTTTTTGTTTACGGGTAAATCATTTCCTGCTATCCTAGCCATACTAGTTAATTTTTATCCCTGTCTTTGTTTAAACTTAGGGTTCTTTTTGTTGATAACATAGAGACGCCCTTTTCTTCTTACAATTTTGCAATCAGAACTTCTCTTTTTAAGTGATGCTCGAACCTTCATGCTCTTTATTTATATCTATAAGTAATTCTTCCTTTTGATAAATCGTACGGAGACATCTCCACCTTTACTTTATCTCCTGGTAAAATTTTAATGTAATGCATTCTCATTTTACCTGAGATATGAGCCGTAATAACATGACCATTCTCCAGCTCTACTCTAAACATTGCGTTTGATAAAGCCTCTTTAATAGTTCCATCTTGCTCTATGGAAGGTGTTTTTGCCATTTGTATAATTTATATTGTTCCTCCGAAAGCACCTGTTGAACGTCCTTTCAACTTTCCTGACTCAGTCAGTCCATCGTAGTGACGCATTAACAAATAACTTTCAATTTGTTGTAATGTATCCAATATTACCCCTACCATAATCAATAAGGATGTACCTCCAAAGAAATATGCAAAACTTTGAGCTACACCTGCCTTAATAGCAAAGGCTGGTAATATTGCAATTAATGCCAAGAATATAGATCCTGGTAATGTAATTTTAGATAAAATAGTATCTAAAAAGTTTGCGGTATCCTTGCCCGGTTTAACACCAGGAACGAATCCACCATTTTTCTTTAAATCATCCGCCATTTGCTGTGGATTCACAGTAATAGCAGTATAAAAGTAAGTGAACACAATAATCAATAATGCAAAGGTTACATTGTAATACACCCCGCTTATATCACTAAACATGGCTGCAAAACTAGTAAAAATATCACCTGTATCACCTTCCGCACTAGCTGCAAATCCAGCTAATGTAATGGGTAACATCATCAATGCTTGTGCGAATATAATAGGCATAACTCCAGCAGCATTTACCTTTAATGGTATAAACTGTCTAGCACCGCCCATTTGCTGCACACCCATGATTTTCTTAGCAAATTGAATGGGCACTCTTCTCACCCCTTGTACTAATAAGATAGTAATCAAGATAACGAATAGTAGAATTGCTAACTCTAATAATACAACTACAAGTCCACCTCCTAGGTCTCCCATTTGAGATTCCCATTCGGTTAAAAATGCTGTTGGTAAATTGGCAATAATTCCAATCATAATGATTAGTGAAATTCCATTTCCAATACCTTTATCTGTAATTTTCTCACCCAACCACATTACGAATAATGTACCTGCAGATAAAATTACGATTGCTGGTAAAGTAAATGAAAAGAAACCTGGATTAACAATTGCATTTTGCGGTACCTGAGTAGCCAAATAACCAGGAGCTTGTCCTAGCGTTATTGCAACAGTTAACCATCTGGTCCACTGATTAATTTTGTTTCGACCGCTTTCACCGTCTTTTTGTAACTTCTGTACCGAAGGAACTGCTATTCCAAGCAACTGCATAACAATAGAAGCCGAAATATAAGGCATGATTCCTAATGCAAAAACCGAAGCACGAGAGAAAGCTCCACCTGCAAATAAATTCAACAAAGCCGCTAGACCTGTTGCTTCATTACTGCCAAGAACTTCTGTATCTACCCCAGGTAATACAACAAACGAACCTAATCTATAAATAGCAATAAAACCAATTGTTAAAAGGATTCTATTTCTAAGTTCTTCAATTTTGAAGATGTTTGCGATTGTCTGAAAAAACTTATTCATTTACTAAACTGTTTTGGCTTCTCCACCAAGTTTTTCAATAGCTTCGATTGCACTTGCAGAGAATTTATTCGCCTCAATTACAACTTTCGCTTTTAATTCTCCTCTTCCTAGAACTTTAACTAAATCGTTAGTTCCAACAAGACCTCTCACTATTAAATCATCAATAGCAATAGTTTCAACATTATGCTCTTCTACGTATGCTTGAATAACATCCAAATTAATTGGAGAATACTCCACACGATTTACATTTTTGAAACCAAATTTTGGAACTCTACGTTGTAAAGGCATTTGACCACCTTCAAAACCAACTTTTCTAGAATATCCAGAACGAGATTTAGCACCTTTATGACCACGAGCTGAAGTTCCGCCTTTACCAGAACCTTGACCACGACCTAATCGTTTCGTATTATTTCTTACCGAACCTTCTGCCGGTGTAAGATTATTTAAATCCATGATAAATTCCTTTTTACTTTACCTCTACAACTGCAACAAGATGTTTAATCTTATTGACCATTCCTAAGATTTGTGGAGTAGCTTCGTGTTCAACACTTTTGCTAATTCCTTTCAAACCCAATGCAACCATAGTTTTCTTTTGGTCACCTGGTCGTCTAATTACCGACCTTACTTGTGTAACTTTAATTTTAGCCATTTCTTCTAAGATTATCCGTTGTACACTTTGTCTAATGAGACACCTCTTCGTTTTGCAACTGAATTGGCATCATTTAAATTAGCTAAAGCATCAATGGTTGCTTTTACAACATTAACTGGATTTGAAGATCCTTTTGATTTTGCTAGTACATCAGTAATTCCAACACTTTCCAAAACCGCACGCATCGCGCCACCTGCAATCACACCAGTACCATGAGAGGCTGGTTTGATTAATACAACTGCACCACCGTGTTTTCCTAATTGCGTATGAGGAATTGTTCCTTTAAGTACTGGTACTTTTATTAGGTTCTTTTTAGCATTATCCATACCCTTTGCAATGGCTCCGATAACTTCTTTAGATTTTCCTAATCCGTATCCTACTACTCCTTTTTCATCTCCAACAACAACAACTGCAGAAAATCCAAATGTACGACCACCTTTTGTTACTTTAGTAACCCTTCTAATTTTTACAACTGTGTCTTTTAATTCAGACTCCGTTGATTTAACATGTTTCATACTTCTTTAACTATGATCGTAATTAAAATTTTAATCCTGCTTCTCTTGCTCCTTCAGCAAATGCTTTGATTCTTCCATGATATAAGAAACCATTACGGTCAAATACCACAGATTCAACTTTAGCATTCATTGCATTTTTCGCCAATTCTGCACCTACTGCTTTCGCAATGTCCATATTAGAAAGACCATCTTTCTTCAATTTAAGACTACTTGCTGCTGCCAAGGTTTTTCCATTTACATCCTCAATTACTTGAGCGTAAAATTCTTTGTTACTTCTGTAAATGCTCAATCTTGGCATCTCTAGAGTTCCGAAAATATTTTTTCTAACTCTTTTCTTAATTTTAGCTCTACGCTGTACTTTAGTTATAGCCATGATCTAATATTATTTAGCTGCTGTTTTACCAGCTTTTCTACGAATTTGTTCACCTTGAAAACGGATACCTTTTCCTTTGTATGGTTCAGGTTTACGTAATGATCTAAGTTTTGCAGCAATAGTTCCAATCAACTGTTTGTCGTGAGACTCAAAAGTTACGATTGGCGCTTTACCTCTTTCAGATACGGCAGTACACTGAACCTCTTTTGGCAAGACAAACATGATACCATGTGAATAACCTAAAGACAATTCTAAGTTTTGACCTTGAACTGCGGCTCTAAAACCCACACCTACAAGCTCCATAACTTTTTTATATCCAACGCTTACACCTTCAATCATATTATTGATTAATGAACGATATAAACCATGTTTTGCTTTATGATCTTTTATTTCAGAAGCACGAGAAAGAACCACTTTAGATTCTTCAACTACTACAGAAATTGCAGGGTCAAACGTTTGAGTAAGTTCTCCCTTAGTTCCCTTTACGGTTACAACATTACCAGAAACTGATACGGTAACTCCGGCAGGAATATCTATTGGTAAATTTCCTATTCTAGACATATCTTTTTCTTTTAATAAATGGAGCAAATATATTCACCACCAACGTTAAGTTTTCTAGCTTCTTTATCGGTTATAACACCTTTAGAAGTAGATAAGATAGCGATACCTAAACCATTTAAAACACGAGGTAATTCAGTAGCATTCACATACTTTCTTAAACCTGGCTTACTGATTCTAGTAAGGTTTTTAATTGCAGCTTCTTTAGTCTCTCTATCGTACTTTAAAGCTACTTTGATGATCCCTCCGGGAACATCTGATTCTAATTTGAAATTAAGGATATAACCTTTATCAAATAAAATCTTTGTCATTTCTCTTTTTATACCAGAAGATGGAATTTCCACAACACGGTGACCCGCTTTTTGTGCATTCCTAATTCTAGTTAAATAATCTGCGATTGGATCAGTCATTTCTGTCTAATTAATATCGTTTATACTATTATTTTACCAACTTGCTTTCTTAACACCCGGTATTAAACCTTGTGTTGCTAATTCTCTAAATGTAACCCTAGACACCCCAAAGTGACGCATATATCCTCTTGGACGACCGGTGATTTTACAACGGTTATGCGCTCTTACAGATGAAGAGTTTTTAGGAAGTTTTTGTAAACCTTCCCAGTCACCTTCTGCTTTTAAAAGAGCTCTTTTCTCAGCGAATTTTTCAATCATTGCTGCGCGTTTACGCTCTCTTGCTTTCATGGATTCTTTTGCCATCTCAACTTATTTTTTAAAAGGAAAACCAAAGTTTTTTAATAATTCAAAACCTTCTTCATCCGTTTTTGCGGAGGTCACGAAAGTAATATCCATTCCTGTAATATTAGGGATTTTATCGATATCTATTTCAGGGAACATAATCTGCTCTTTTACACCTACATTATAGTTACCACGACCGTCTAATTTGTTTTTTATGCCTCTAAAATCTCTCGTTCTTGGAAGAGAAACACGTAAGAAACGTTCTAAAAACTCATACATTCTATCATTACGCAAAGTAACTTTTGCACCTACTGGCATTCCTTTACGCAATTTGAAGTTAGATACATCTTTTTTAGATAATGTAGCATATGCTTTTTGACCAGAAATCATGGTCATTTCATTTACTGCATTTTCAACCAATTTCTTGTCCATTGTTGCTTTACCAACACCTTGACTCAAAATGATTTTTTCTAACTTTGGTACCTGCATGATACTTTTATAAGAGAATTTCTCTTTCAATACAGGAACGATTTCATCGTTATATTTTTTTCGAAGATTTGGTGAATATCCCATTACTTAATCTCTGTATTTGATTTAACAGAAAATCGAGTTGATTTACCGTCAGAATCCGATTTACGAATAGTACGTGTAGGAACTCCAGCAGAATCAATAACCATAAGGTTTGAAATGTGAATTCCTCCTTCGTTTTCTTCTATACCTCCTTGTGGACTAGTTGCAGATGGTTTAACATGTTTTTTAACAATGTTTAAACCTTCCACCATCGCACGATCACGCTTAGCGTTAAAACCCAAAACTTTTCCTGAGTTTCCTTTTTCATTACCTGCAACAACCATTACGTTGTCACCAGTTTTTATGTGAAGTTTGTTTCTCATTTTCTTAACTATTAAAGCACTTCTGGTGCAAGAGATACAATTTTCATGAATTGCTTGTCACGTAATTCACGAGCAACAGGGCCGAAAATACGGGTACCTCTCATCTCGCCACCGTCATTCAATAACACTACTGCATTATCGTCAAAACGGATGTACGTTCCATCAGCTCTTCTAATTTCTTTCTTTGTTCTAACAACAACCGCTTTTGAAACCGTACCTTTCTTTACGTTTCCATGGGGCATTGCCTGCTTAATAGTAACAACAACTTTATCACCAATAGAAGCATATCTGCGTTTTGTTCCGCCAAGTACTCTGATCACTAAAACCTCTTTGGCTCCACTGTTATCAGCTACTCTTAATCTTGATTCTGTTTGTACCATGACTATCTAACTCTATTAGTATTATTACTTAGCTTTTTCAAGAATTTCAACAAGTCTCCAGTTCTTATTCTTAGAGAGCTTTCTTGTTTCCATTATCTTAACTGTATCGCCAATATTACATTCGTTCTTTTCGTCATGAGCCACAAATTTAGATGACTGTTTAACGAATTTTCCATACATTGGGTGCTTAACTTTACGCTCAATCATAACAACAATAGATTTCTCCATTTTGTTAGAGGATACAACCCCAATTCTCTCTTTTCTCAGGTTCCTTTCCATGGTCTAACCTTTATTTTCGTTAATTGCTCTTCTAGCTTGTTCAGACTTTAAACGAGCAACATTTCTACGTGCGTCACGAATCTGTAATGGGTTCTCCAAAGGAGATACAGTGTGAATCATCTTTAATTTTTGTAGCGAAGCGGTCTCCACTTCAATTCTTTCTACAATTTCGTTTGCAGTAAGTTCTTTTACTTCTGATTGCTTCATCTTCTAACTATTAAGCGATGTAGTCTTTACGAACCACAAATTTACATTTCATTGGAAGTTTCTGTGCACCAAGACGTAAAGCCTCTTTTGCAATTTCCATATCTACTCCATCAAGCTCATAAAGAATTCTTCCTGGCTTAATTTTACAAACCCAGTGATCCAAAGCTCCTTTACCTTTACCCATCCGTACTTCGGCTGGTTTGTTAGTAATTGGAGTGTCTGGAAAAATTCTAATCCAAACTTGACCTTGTCTTTTCATGTATCTGGTCATTGCAATACGTGCAGCTTCAATTTGTCTTGAAGTTAATCTACCCATTGATAACGCTTTGATACCGAAAGAACCAAAAGAAACAGTGCTTCCTCTTTGAGCTAGGCCCTTAATTCTTCCTTTCTGGACTCTTCTACGTCTTACCTTTTTTGGTTGTAACATTTCTATTAATCTTTACAGTCCGTAATTATTTTCTTCTACCTTTAAATTTCCCGCCTTTAGGTCCTCTTGGTCCTTTTTGCTTCGCTCCAATGTTTGGAGATAAGTCACGTTTTCCGTAAACTTCACCATTACAGATCCACACTTTTACACCGATACGGCCATAAGTTGTGTGAGCTTCTACTAATGCGTAATCAATATTTGCACGGAAAGTATGTAAAGGAGTACGCCCTTCTTTATAGTTTTCAGAACGAGCCATTTCAGCTCCATTCAAACGACCAGAAATTTGAACTTTAATTCCTTCAGCTCCCATTCTCATGGTTGCTTGAATAGCCATTTTTATAGCTCTTCTATAAGAAATTCTTCCTTCAATTTGACGTGCAACACTTTCAGCTACTAAACGAGCTTCTAACTCAGGTCTTTTAATTTCAAAAATGTTAATTTGAACTTCACTATTCGTGATTTTCTTTAACTCTTCTTTCAATTTATCCACCTCAGAACCACCTTTACCGATAATAATACCAGGACGTGCGGTATTAATAGTAACTGTGATTAATTTTAATGTTCTTTCAATGATAATTCTAGAAATACTTGCTTTACGTAATCTTGCGTATAAGTATCTTCTAATTTTATGGTCGTCCGCTAATTTATCTCCGTAATCATTTCCTCCGTACCATGCTGAGTCCCAGCCACGAATAAAACCTAAACGGTTAGCTATTGGATTTGTTTTTTGTCCCATCTTATTTATTCTCCGTTTTAGCGTCTACTACTAGAGTAACATGATTTGATCTTTTACGAACTCTATGAGCACGTCCTTGTGGTGCAGGTTGAATACGTTTCAACATTCTACCACCATCAACTTTCACTTCTGAAATGTATAAATTTGCGTCTTCCCAGCTATTACCCGTTTTCACTTCGTAATTTGCAATGGCAGATCTTAACAATTTCTCCATTCTAATAGATGCCTCTTTTTTCGAGAATTGCAATACAGCCGAAGCCTTTTGCACATCCATACCCCTTACTAGGTCAGCCACTAATCTCATCTTGCGAGGACTAGTTGGGCAGTTATTCAATTTGGCCACGTAGTACGTTTTACGCGCCTCTTTAGCTGCCTCAGCTTTCGTTCTTTTTCTTAAACCCATGTTGTATAAATTACCTTCTGGTCAATTATCTTTTCTTGTTGTTACCATGACCTCTAAAGGTTCTGGTTGGAGAAAATTCTCCTAGTTTGTGTCCTACCATATTTTCGTTGACGAAAACTGGTATGAATTTTTTCCCATTATGAACAGCTACTGTTAATCCAACAAAATCAGGTGTAATCATAGATGCTCTTGACCACGTTTTGATAGTTGATTTTTTAGTGGTATCATGAGCTTCTGCAACTCTTTTAGCCAACTTATAGTGTACAAATGGGGGTTTCTTTAACGACCTACTCATTTCTTACTTATTTACGTCTTTCGATAATGTACTTACTTGATCCTTTTTTGGGAGCTCTAGTTTTGTATCCTTTAGCTGGAATACCATTTCTAGATCTTGGATGTCCACCGGAAGATTTACCTTCACCACCACCCATTGGGTGATCAACTGGATTCATCGCAACCCCTCTAACTCTAGGTCTTCTTCCTGCCCATCTGTTAGCACCTGCTTTCCCTTGACGAGTTAACTGGTGATCTGAGTTAGATACAGAACCGATAACAGCCATACAAGTTAATAAGATCAATCTCATTTCGCCCGAAGGCAATTTAATTACAGCGAATTTACCATCTTTCGCAGCTAACTGCGCATAAGATCCAGCACTACGTGCCATTTTCGCTCCTTGACCTGGGTTTAACTCAATATTATGGATGATTGTTCCTAATGGAATCTCACTTAAATAAAGTGCATTTCCAACTTCTGGTTGTGCGCCTTTACCTGATTTTAAAGTCATCCCTACTTCAAGCCCTGTTGGAGCAATGATGTATCTTTTTTCACCGTCAGGATAAACAATTAAAGCAATACGTGCTGATCTGTTTGGATCATACTCTATCGTTTTAACTTTTCCCTCAGCACCAAATTTATCACGTTTGAAGTCAATGATTCTATAACGTTGTTTGTGTCCACCACCGATATTACGGATAGTCATACGTCCTGTAGCATTTCTACCACCTGAACGTTTTTTTGGAGCTAGCAAACTTTTCTCTGGAGTATCCGTTGTAATAGTTTCAAACATGGAAACTATTCTAAAACGCTGCCCAGGAGTTGTTGGTTTTAATTTCTTTACTGCCATTTCCTACTAATTAGATGTTGCTGTAAAAATCGATTTCATCACCGTCTTTTAAAGTAACAATAGCCTTTTTAAAATGACCTGTGTTTCCTTTAACTACACCAGCTTTGGTGAAACGAGATTTTGATTTACCAGCCTGAATAAGTGTATTAATCTTCTCTACCGTAACATCATAAGCAGATTCAATAGCTGCTTTTATTTCAATCTTATTTGCTCTACGGTCTACTACAAATGCGTAACGGTTAAGAGTTTCCCCCATCTCCGTCATCTTTTCTGTAATAATTGGTTTCTTAATAATTTCCATGACTTAACTTAAATTTTGCTCGATTACGTTAAGTGAACCTTCGCACAACAAAACTTTATTCGCATTCGAAATATCATAAGTGTTTAATTCTGAAGCCACTACAACTTTAGCACCTTTCAAATTTCGAGCCGACAAATATATGTTTTTATTCTCTTCAGCCACAACTAATAGAGATTTTTTTCCAAGAAGTTCAAAATTGGTCAAGAACTCGGTGTAGTTTTTAGTTTTGATAGAATCAAAACTTAAGTTCTCCATCACGATTAATTCTCCTTTTGCTAGCTTAGCAGTAAGTGCAGAACGTCTTGCAACTTTTCTTGTTTTCTTGTTCAATTTGAAACTGTAGTTTCTAGGTCTTGGACCGAACATACGACCACCACCTCTAAACACACCAGACTTAATACTACCCGCACGAGCAGTACCTGTTCCTTTTTGTTTCTTAATTTTACGAGTACTACCCGCAATTTCAGCTCTCTCTTTTGATTTATGCGTACCTTGACGTTGGTTAGCCAAGTATAATTTAATATCAAGATAGAATGCATGTTCGTTAGGCTCTACAGCAAAAATGCTGTCGCTTAACTCAACCTTCTTTTTGGTTTCTTTTCCTTTAGTATCGAATAAAGCTACTTTCATTATTTCTCAACTATTACGTATGAACCATTTGATCCTGGGATCGCACCTTTCACAATTAGTACATTGTTTTCTTTATCAACCTTCAATACTTGAAGATTTAAAACTTTTACTTTCTCATTACCCATTTGGCCTGCCATACGCATACCTTTGAAAACACGAGCAGGATAAGATGCTGCTCCAATTGAACCTGGCGCACGCAATCTGTTATGTTGACCGTGGGTTGCTTGTCCAACACCACCAAAACCGTGACGTTTTACAACTCCTTGAAAACCTTTACCTTTTGAGGTTCCAGTTACATCAACAAATTCTCCTTCTTCAAATACATCTACCGCTACTTCATCGCCTAGTCCTAATTCGTTTTCGAATCCTTTGAACTCTGCTAATTTACGTTTTGGTGATGTGCCAGCCTTTTTAAAATGCCCTTTTAGAGCATTCGTGGTGCTTTTATCTCTAGCTTCTCCGAAACCCAATTGAACCGCTTTATAGCCGTCAACTTCTTCCGTTCTCACCTGAGTCACAACACATGGACCAGCCTCAATTACCGTACAAGGTATGTTCTTTCCATCTTCGTTGAAGATGCTAGTCATACCTAGTTTTTTACCTATAATTCCTGACATGGTAATAATTAAACTTTAATTTCTACTTCTACACCACTTGGTAATTCTAATTTCATCAGCGCGTCAACTGTTTTAGACGATGATGAATATATATCAAGCAATCTCTTGTGGTCATTTAGTTGAAATTGCTCTCTTGATTTCTTATTCACGTGAGGTGACTTAAGAACCGTAAAAATTTTACGATGTGTTGGTAATGGAATCGGACCATTCACAACAGCGCCTGTTGACTTAACTGTCTTAACAATTTTTTCGGCTGACTTATCCACCAAATTATGGTCGTAAGACTTTAGTTTTATTCTAATCTTTTGAGCCATGATATTAGTTTTTTCCTTTAACGTTTTCAATAATTGTTTCTGCTACATTTCTTGGAACATCATCATAATGTGAAAATTCCATGGTAGAAGATGCTCTACCCGAGGAAATGGTACGCAATGCGGTAACATAACCGAACATTTCAGATAATGGCACTTTTGCATTGATTACTTGAGATCCATTTCTTGAATCCATTCCATCAACTTGACCACGTCTTCTGTTCAAATCACCAACAATATCACCCATGTTTTCCTCTGGAGTAACAACCTCAAGCTTCATGATTGGCTCAAGAATTTTTGCTCCTGCTTTCGGAAATGCATTTTTATATCCTAATTTACCGGCTAATTCAAAAGATAAAGCATCCGAATCCACTGGGTGAAATGACCCATCTAATACGGTTACTTTCAAGCTTTCAACTTCATACCCAGCAAGGATACCGTTTTTCATTGCAGCTGTAAATCCTTTTTCGATTGAAGGAATAAATTCTTTCGGAATATGACCACCTTTTACAGAGTTCACAAATTCCAATCCATTTAAACCATCCTCACGAGGACCCATGGTAAATACAATATCAGCAAACTTACCACGACCACCAGATTGTTTTTTATACGTTTCTCTATGTTCAGCTGAGCCAACAATAGCTTCCTTATAAGCAACCTGAGGAGCACCTTCGTTTACCTCAACTTTAAATTCTCTTTTCAAACGATCCACTAGAATCTCCAAGTGCAACTCTCCCATTCCTGAGATTACTGTTTGACCTGAATCTTCATCTGTTTTCACAACAAATGTTGGATCTTCTTCTGCTAATTTACCAAGACCTACTCCCAATCTATCTAAATCGGCTTGAGTTTTTGGCTCAATGGCAATACCAATAACTGGTTCTGGAAAAGACATTGATTCTAGAATAATTGGGTGTTTCTCATCACACAATGTATCTCCTGTACGAATATCTTTAAATCCTACCGCTGCACCAATATCTCCTGCTTCCAATTCTGGAATAGCATTTTGTTTATTAGAGTGCATTTGGAATAAACGTGAAATACGTTCTTTTTTACCGGTACGCATGTTTTTTACATACGATCCCGCTTGAATTGATCCAGAATAGTTTCTAATAAAACATAAACGACCTACAAACGGATCCGTAGCAATTTTAAATGCTAAGGCAGCCATTGGCTCGTTTAATGAAGGTTGACGAACTTCTGTTTCTTCCGTATCCGGATTGAAACCTTCTGCTTGACCATTATCTAACGGAGAAGGCAAGAAAGCCATAACCGCATCCAATAATGTTTGAACCCCTTTATTTTTAAATGCAGAACCACACATAATTGGAGTAATGTCCATCGAAATGGTCGCTACTCTAATGGCTGAATAAATTTCTTCTTTTGTGATTGACTCTGGATCTTCAAAGAATTTCTCCATCAACGTATCGTCTGTTTCTGCAACAGATTCGATTAAGTGATTTCTCCATTCTTGAGCTTCATCCAATAACTCTGCAGGAATTTCTTCCTCCTTGTAAGTCATCCCCATATCTGCATCATTCCAAATAATGGATTTCATAGTTGTTAAATCAACAACACCTACGAATTCAGTTTCTGAACCAATTGGAATTTGCAATGGAACTGGACGAGCTCCTAATCTTTCTTTAATCTCTTTAACAACGCCAAAGAAATCAGCTCCCATACGGTCCATTTTATTAATGAATCCAATACGTGGAACTTTATATTTATCTGATTGTCTCCAAACAGTCTCTGACTGAGGTTCCACACCAGATGACGCACAAAACAAAGCAATAGCCCCATCCAATACACGTAATGAACGTTCTACCTCAACGGTAAAATCAACGTGACCAGGAGTATCAATAATATTTACTTTATACGCTTCAGTACTATCAATTGGTTTAGCTTGAACCGTTGGATAATGCCATGTTGTAGTAGTTGCAGCAGAGGTAATTGTAATCCCTCTCTCTTGCTCCTGCTCCATCCAGTCCATTGTTGCAGCACCATCATGTACTTCACCAATTTTATGACTCAAACCAGTATAATAAAGGATACGCTCTGTTGTGGTGGTTTTACCCGCATCCACGTGAGCCATAATCCCAATATTTCTAGTGTATTTTAAATCTCTTGCAGCCATCTCTTAAAATCTAAAATGCGAGAAAGCTTTATTAGCCTCAGCCATACGATGTGTGTCTTCTTTCTTTTTGAAAGCTCCACCTTCTTCGTTTGCTGCCGCTAAAATCTCATCAGCTAGTTTACGGCCCATAGATTTTCCATTACGCTTACGCGCAAAAGAAATCATCCATTTCATTGCCATTGAATCTTTACGTTCTTTACGAACGGGTTGAGGTATTTGGAATGTAGCTCCACCCACTCTACGACTTTTTACCTCCACTCCGGGGGTAACGTTCGCTAGTGCTTTGTGGAAAGTTGCTAATGCTCCTTCTTCCTCAGCCTTTTCGGCCACCATATCCATCGCTTCATAAAAAACGCGATATGCAGTACTCTTTTTCCCGCTGAACATGAGGTTATTTACAAACTTCGAAACCACCTTGTCGTTAAACTTCGGGTCCGGAGCGAGTATCCTCTCTTTTGCTCTACCTTTTCTCATAGTTGTTTAATATTCGAAGAATTACTTCTTCTTTGGTCTTTTTGTTCCATACTTAGAACGTCTCTGCGTACGTCCCTCTACTCCAGCAGTATCAAGTGCTCCACGAACGATGTGGTAGCGAACACCAGGTAAATCTTTAACTCTCCCACCTTTCACTAGCACAATTGAGTGCTCTTGCAAATTGTGACCTTCACCTCCGATATAAGCATTAACCTCGTTTCCGTTGGTTAATCTTACCCTAGCAACTTTTCTCATTGCTGAATTAGGTTTCTTTGGAGTGGTTGTATACACACGTACACAAACCCCTCTACGCTGAGGACAACTGTTAAGTGCAGCAGATTTACTTTGCTTTACTTTTTTAGTTCTTCCTTTTCTAACTAATTGCTGAATAGTTGGCATATATTACTTAAAATGTTGTTTTACTATAATTCAGTCCCTTTTAAGGGGCTGCAAATGTACATGAAAAATCCTGAAAAACAACACCCTGTTTTAAAATTTATTTAATTAATTGACAATAACTTATAAAAACCCACATGATGTTGTCAATTTCTTTTTAAAATTCACCCAAAATCATTCGTTAAGAGTTGATATAAGGGCATTACATTTGCCCTATGGAATTTTTGAACGAACTAAATGATGCCCAACGAGAGGCTGTAATTAACACCGAAGGGCCTTCAATGATTATTGCTGGCGCAGGTTCTGGGAAAACCAGGGTGCTTACTTACCGAATTGCTGCACTTTTACACAAAGGTATTCCTCCTTATAATATTCTTTCCTTAACGTTTACAAATAAGGCCGCTCGCGAAATGAAAGAGCGTATCGGTACCTTGGTGGGAGAGTCAAAAGCGAAAAGTTTATGGATGGGTACTTTTCACTCTGTCTTTGCACGTATATTAAGGAGTGAATCAGAAAAATTGGGTTACCCCAGTAATTTTACCATTTACGATACCGATGATTCCAAAAAACTTATCAAAGCCATTGTAAAAGAAATGGGCCTAGATGATAAAGTGTATAAAACAGGAATGGTGTTGAATAGAATTTCTGGTGCAAAAAATAATTTATTGACTCCAGCCGCTTACCTCGGTAATTTAAATATCACCAAAGAAGACATGCAGTCTAAGAAACCAGAGATAGGTAACATTTATAAAACCTACAATGATCGCTTGTTTAGATCTGGCGCTATGGATTTTGACGACCTCCTATTTAATATGAATATTTTGCTTCGTGATTTTCCAGAGGTGTTGCATAAATACCAAGACCGATTTAGGTACATATTAGTAGATGAGTACCAGGATACCAACTTTTCGCAATACGTTATTGTAAAAGCTTTGGCCGACCGTTTTCAAAACATAAGTGTGGTAGGCGATGATGCCCAAAGTATTTACGCATTTCGTGGAGCGAGTATTCAAAACATTCTCAACTTTAAAAAAGATTATGCGGATGCGAAGACCTATAAATTGGAACAGAATTATCGTTCTACCCAACATATTGTTAAAGCCGCCAATAGCTTGATTGAAAAGAATCAGGATCAGATTAAGAAAAACGTTTGGACCAGCAACGATGAGGGTAATAAAATTACCGTTATGGCGGCTATGAGCGATTCGGAGGAGGCTATGGGGATTGCGCATAGTATTTTTCATAAGAAAAACACCCATCAACTGCCTTGTTCTGCATTTGCCATTCTATATCGTACCAACGCTCAATCCCGCTCATTGGAGGATGCCTTACGGAAATTGAATATTCCTTACCGAATTTATGGTGGACTTTCGTTTTACCAACGGAAAGAAATTAAAGACTTTTTGGCCTATTGCCGATTGGTGTTTAACCCTAAAGATGCAGAAGCTTTAAAACGAATTATCAATTATCCTGCACGTGGAATTGGAAAAACCACCATGGATAAAATCACATTGTTTGCCGCACAGAACAATTTGAATTTATGGGATTTAATTCAAAACTTACATAATGCTCCCATTCAGATTCATGCGGGTGCGAAAAACAAAATTGCAAGTTTTGTGGAAATGATTAAAGGCTTTAAAAAAGTAGCCGATAACCAAGATGCCTATGAAGCGGGTAAAATTATTGCCGCAAGCTCGGGTATTTTGAAAGACTTGCATATTGACAAAACCCCTGAGGGAATTAGCAAGCACGATAACGTTCAGGAAATGCTGAACTCGTTAAAAGATTTTGTGGATAACCCCGAAGACCTTGCGCCTACGTTGGCCAACTTTATTCAAGATATTCCTTTGCTTACCGATAAGGATATGGATACAAAGGATGAGGATAAAAATAAGGTGACTTTAATGACCATTCACGCTTCTAAAGGGCTAGAATACAAACATGTGTATGCCGCAGGATTGGAAGAAAACCTGTTTCCTTCTCAATTATCAGTGGGCTCACGTACCGAACTGGAAGAGGAACGAAGATTATTTTATGTAGCGATAACACGGGCCGAAGAATCACTCACCATTTCGTATGCCAATATGCGCTACAAATGGGGCGATTTAATTACCACCTCTCCAAGTCGGTTTTTAAGTGAAATAGACCCGGTTTATTTGGATATGCAAGAAACGGGAACATTAAAGAAAAGAGAATCCACACGACCTACTAAAAAAGAATTTGAAAGTACCGGAAGAGCTTCATTTACCTCAACGGGGACGTATCAACCAAAAACACCTCCTACCAACCTGACCCGGGTGAGTCAAACCGAAAAATCATCTTCAGCTCAAGGGAGTCTAGCTATTGGAGGACAATTAAATGAAGGCGTAAAAGTGCAACACGAACGCTTTGGTATTGGGACTGTTTTGCAAATAGAAGGCTCTGCACCGAATCAAAAGGTAACGGTAGAATTTATTAATTCAGGAAAAAGACAACTGCTTTTGAAATTTGCGAAGCTCACCGTTTTAGATTGAGATTAAAATATGGGGAATAACAAAATATACCATCCTTATTGTGCAGAACAATGCATCACTCTTGAAGATTTATTAAAATATAATAGGAGCTTTCCAGAACTTCCAGAATATCGATTTAACATATTCATATATGTCACGAAAGAACTAATATAACGACTCTTAGGGTAACCAATATTTGGATCTGAAAAACTTGTTATAGTTAATTGGTGGTACTCATTAAACTCATAAGTGCCACCTCCAGAAATATCAGCATAATCAAAGAACACTTTTCCATTTTCATCAAAATGAATATACATAACGGTACCTTCCATACTAGTCCCATCGTCATCATTTTGAAGAGGAAACCCTCCAATTGTTGTAGTACTATCCAACTTCCAGAACCCTACTAATCCATCATCAGAATAGACTGCATCAGCGGGCACATCATTCTTTTTACACGCCTGAAATTGCAGCATAACAACAATAAAGAAAAAACTATATACTCTTAACATAAACTATTCTTTAATAAACCTAATTTTTTCATTAGGAAACCCATCAATAATGACTTCTAAAAAATAAACTCCAGACGAATAATTAGCAACGGATATAACTTGAGAGTTTAACCCACTTTTACTAGACACCTTTTTACTCACGATTAATTGCCCAGAAAAATTATAAACATTAACTACTATACCAGAAGCATTACCCGTAGAATAATTCAATGTAAATGAATTTACAACTGGATTTGGAAAAATACTTACACCATAATCTTTACGGTGTAATTCTTTACTTTTAACATTAATAATATCATCCCCTTTCTTATTATTTACAACATGATTTTCACATGCCTTTATCAAAGCCTCAAATTCACCCTGAACCTCAAATCCAGTTAACAACTCAATAGAGTTTTGTGCTTCAAATAAAACATTAGCACCTGCGTGAATAATACCAGTACCTTGAATAAAATCAGAAGAAATAAATGAAGAAACATTCCAAATTGGATAATTTACATAAATCTCAGGAACACATGTCTTATAATACCCTCCATTAATTTCCTCAACATTAGAACATTTTTTCAACCAATTTTTCAATTGCCTTTGTGGCGTTTGATCATAGTCCCAAGAAACTCCAAAGTTACCATACAGGCCCAAATCATTTGCAGGATCGCTACAGTTTAAAGGTGAGCCTCCGTATAGTTGACCTATGATTTTCCCATCATTCATAAAAAGAGGTGAACCCGAAGACCCACCCTCCGTAACCGAAAACCCATTGGTAGTTTGACTCCAGAATACCTTCCAAAATAATCCATATTGAAGGGTTTGGTTATGGGTAGCTATTTTTTTAACGTCACCTGCTGGGTGATGTATTCCAACACCATTTGGCATGGGAGAGTTGGTAGTTGACCAACCATTAAAATATACATCGTAACCTTCTGGAAGGTTTTCCAATTCCAATAAAGCAAAATCTGAATAATCCTTATTTGCAATCACCTTAGCTGAACTTGTAGAAAAGTATTTTGGATTTCCGCTGTTCTCACATTCTACACTTTCATAGTCCCAGTGTAATACAATTGGAATACTCGGATTTGAAATCGCGTCATAATTCAACCCATAACTAGGATAATTAACACAATGATTAGCAGTTAAAAAATAAGGCTTACCATCATTACAGGAATTATTAATCAATGACCCGGAACACAAAAAACCATCCAACAGCATTTTCGCTACTCCCCTTTTTTCATCCTGCCAGTCATCCCCTTCAGGTGTACAATTAATATTTACTTGACAATTACCTGAATTGCCATAACCTGTACCCGCTTCATTGATGAACTTATATCCGTGAATTACACCATTAATAATAAAACTAGACACGAACACTCCGTATGGTTCATATAATTCTAAAACAACATTATCATCTATTATTAAATCTGTTGCAAAAACACTCGAATTATTCCTAGCAGAAAACCCTCCCAATAATTCAGTTTTACTCTTATTATAAACATACAGATATGAACCTGGAGCCAAATTAAAATTAGAGTATTGCAAATAAACAGATTTAGCCTCTGGGCATTCAATACCTAACACCCATAATTTATCCCCATTTTCAAGTGTACTCCATTCTCCATCAGTTTTCGGATTTATGGAGGTTATGTGCTTAACACCAAATCTTTTTGGTCCATTTTCTTCTGATTTATCTTTCTCAAATAAATTTACATCAATTGAAGGCATTGTTATTACCGGAATCTTCAAGTCAATTTTATGTCCCCAACTATAAGGCCTTCCTCCTACGCTCAACTGAGCGTTCGTATTTAACGCTAATAAAAGCGACATTACTATTATAATAATTCTCATTTGGCTATTGTTTTACTAAATGAATAATACTTTTACTGTTGTTATAAAATAGCTTTAAATTCCTACCTTCAATAGAGTAGTGATCCAGCGCTTTCATTGATTCATAATGTAAATCTCTATATTTACTATCAAACCCTATTTCGTTAAGCAAAGCATAGCTTGACCCAACTTTTATTGAGTTTCCATTTCCAATTGTATAGGAACCCTTTCCTGGTGATCCCATAAAAGTAAAAGATATATCTCCTACACCATTAAATTCAATAAATATTTTAGCATTTTCAAATACTGTTCCTACATCTGGATTAGGTATTAAATCACCATTAGCCATAGTCATTTTATCTAACTCCCATACCGCATCGGATAAATTACCATCTTTTAGAACTACCTTCTCTTCTACCTTAGGTTTATCGCAACTTGTAAATTGAAGAACTGTCAATCCTAATAATATGTATATAAAATATTTCATAATTCCTACTATTTTTTCTCAAGAGCTACCACTTTCGCTTGCAACTCTAATAT